>Ga0114999_10002253_pt1 | contig 25751 bp, 25 predicted proteins | sample ArcticOcean_MG_C_3_FD_89820 | JGI IMG/M metagenome (GOLD analysis project Ga0114999, IMG submission 89820) | Marine microbial communities from western Arctic Ocean - ArcticOcean_MG_CB8_126 | ecosystem: Environmental > Aquatic > Marine > Oceanic | place: Arctic Ocean: Canada Basin | collected...
GGATGACTGCGTCACAAATGCGGCGCAGTCATCCCGGTCGTTCACCGGCCGGATGTCTTGCGATTGAGACTCGGCCCCGGCAATACGTTTGTCCTCCCTCACCCTAACCCTCTCCCACCGTGAGAGGGGACAACCAGCAGCCGCACAACAATAAAGAGGCCCCCGGAACAAATCCGGGGGCCTCTTTATTCAGGGGTGCTTGCGGGTTCAGGCGACCTTGACCGTGATTTCCCGGGCTTTCGTTGCCTCGGACTGCGGCAGCGTGATCGTCAATACGCCGTTTGCGTAGGCGGAGGTCACATTTTCCTGGCACACGGTGTCTGGTAGCTGGACTGCTCGTGTAAACGAGCCTGTGCGACGTTCTCGCCGGAGGTACTCCGACTCAGCGCCGTCAGTGTCGTCTTGCGATGCGGCCAATACGGTAGTCTCGGCCTTGATGGTCAGGACGCCGTCATCGATGTTGACCTTGATGTCGGTGGGGTCGATTCCCGGTACGGAAGCGCTTACGACCAGCTCATCGCCGTTATCGACGATATCGAGCGGGATTTGCCACGTTCCGTTCTCGGCGCTGTTCTCAGTTCCGTTTCTGGCGCCGGCATATGCGCCGGATCCAGGACGGGAACCGTAGAAGGGGAAGCCGAAGCGGGTGTTGATGTTGTTGTGACTGCGTAGTTCTGCGAACGGGCGCCAAGTTTGGAGTGTCATTTGAAACCTCTGCATGTTTCTGTTGTGTCGGATCTCTGGGGCGATCCTGTCGCTTGATTCCGGTTACGCATCATAGAAACGAAATATAGAACCTTTAGTGCTTATATATCAAGTAAATGGGTTATTAACACTCAAGTTGATTGACTTAAAGTACTGATATAGCTATAATTCAGGCAGGTTTCAACATGCCACAGGATTACTACATAGAACTCGGCGTCCCACGAAACGCAGCCGATAAAGAGGTCAAGGCCGCTTACAGGCGACTGGCGCGTCGTTATCACCCGGACGTGAATACGAGCGATCCGGACGCCGAAACCCGTTTCAAACGGGTCAACGAGGCGTATCAGGTCCTCTCAGACCCGAAGACTCGTCGCGACTACGACCAGTACGGGGATAACTGGAAGCACGCCGAGCAGATGCGTGCCAACGACAGCCGAGGTGGCGGATTCCGAAGGTCTCGGGGCGGCCACCAGGGGTTCGGCGGCATCGGCCTCGACGATCTGTTTGGCGATTTCGGGGTCGGCAACGCGTTCGGTCGTTCACAGCGACAGACCTTGCAGACAAATGTCCAGATAACGCTCGAAGAATCGTTTGCTGGATCGAATCGGAACATAACGATCCAAGGCTCTTCAACCTGCAAAGAGTGCAGCGGGACCGGTATCGACGGAACGGTTCTCTGCTCCTACTGCGGCGGATCCGGCACAAGCCAGATGCCACGGACTCTCGAGGTCACGATCCCGAAGGGGACCGAATCAGGTGATCGCATTCGCGTGCGCCCGGACGACCGAACGGAGTTGACCATCGAGGTAGATGTTCGCCGTCACCGTGTGTTCACGCGAAAAGACGACGATCTCGTCACGGATGTAGCGGTGTCGTACCTGGACGCGCTGCTTGGGGGTGAGGTGGAGGTGCCGACCATGACCGGAAAGGTGGCGCTCAAGATTCCGGAAGGGACTACTCAAGGGCGCAATTTCAAGATGAAGGGCAAGGGAATGCCGAGGCACGGACGGGGCGCTAGTGGACACGGCGATCTGGTCGCGCGGATGGTGATTTCGGTACCCGGGGAGTCGTCGGACGAAGAGAAGGCGTTGCTGGAGCAGCTACGGACTCTGCAGATGGGCGAGTTAGAGATCGTTCAAGAGGACGTTGCCGATCAGGAACCCGAACCCGAATCCGGCTCCAGTGGGAGTGCCGAAGCCGCCGGAGGGGATGCATGAACTTCACCGAATTTGAACCCGTTTTCACCATATCTATCGTGGCGGCGCACGTACACCTGCACCCGCAAACCATCCGGACATATGAACGTGCCGGCTTGATAGAGCCGCATCGAACGGACAGCAATATCCGGCTTTACTCCGGGCAGGACATAGCCAGATTGATCCAGATCAAGACATGGATCGACGATCTGGGCCTGAACCTTGCCGGCGTGGAGATCATGACAAAGCTTTCAGATCGGGTGACCGAGCTGGAAGACAGGGTGAACCAACTGACGATGGAGCTGGTGCGCCGCAGAGCTGCTGCGGACCGACGCACGCTCCCAGAACCGGAACGGGGTTAACCCGGAACGAACGACCGAACTGCCATGGCGTGAGCCACCGGAAACGGCTCCGCAGGCGAGAGAAAAAGAGGCTCCTTAATAATGGTATTCAAAGAATCTAACTTCACTGAACAGGCACGAGAGGCGATCGCTTCCTCGCAAAACCTTCTGCGTGAATATCGTCACTCCCAGTGGGACGTTGAGCACGTGCTACTGGCGCTGCTCCAGTTGCCGCAGGGCGTTCCATCCCGAATCCTGTCCCAGGCGCACGTCGACCCTGATCTGCTTGAGGACCGCGTCGAGGCGGCGCTGCGTCAAAGCCCCCGGCTAGGAGTAGTGGCACAGACCATATACGCCACCCCGCGCCTCCAGCAGGTGCTGGACAACGCGCGGGCAGAAGCCGAGCGGCTGCGGGACAAGTTCATCAGCGCCGAGCACCTGTTGCTTGCCATCGCGGACGAGACGTCCGGCGATAGTGCGCGCATCTTCAAAGAGGTCAACCTGACCAAGGAGAAGATCTACCAGGCGCTTGTCGAGATTCGCGGCCGCAACCGTGTCACATCGGAAACCGCTGAGCAGCGTTACCAGGCGCTGGAGCAGTACGGGACCGATCTTACGCAACTGGCGCGCGACGGACGGCTCGACCCTGTGGTCGGACGAGAACTCGAAATCCGCAGGGTGATGCAGACCCTGACGCGGCGCACCAAGAACAACCCCGTCCTGATTGGCGACGCCGGTGTTGGCAAGACAGCCATCGCCGAGGGCCTCGCCAACTTGATCGTTAGCGGCGACGTTCCGGAATCACTCAAAAACCGGCGTCTGATAGCGCTGGACATGGGTTCGCTTATCGCTGGTTCCAAGTTCCGCGGGGAGTTTGAGGAACGGCTCAAGGCTGTGATGGACGAAGTCCGGCAGTCTGAGGGCGAAGCGATTTTGTTTATCGACGAGATCCACATGGTCGTGGGGGCCGGCGGCGCTGATGGCGCTATCGACGCCTCGAACCTGATGAAACCAGCGCTCGCACGTGGGGAGCTTCAGACCATCGGCGCGACCACGCCAGACGAGTACCGAAAGTACATCGAGTCCGACAAAGCGTTGGAACGTCGCTTCTCGCCCGTGCTCGTTGAAGAGCCGGAGACCGACGTGGCGATCGAGATGTTGAAGTCGCTCCGGCCCCGGTACGAGGAGCACCACCACGTCCGCATCACGGACGAGGCGCTGATCTCCTCGGTCCAACTGGCGCGCCGGTATGTGTCTGATCGATTCCTGCCTGACAAGGCTGTCGACCTCATAGACGAGGCATCTGCCAAGCTGCGCATCGAATCGGACCGGATGCCGGACGATCTGCGGGATGAAGAAGAAGTGGTACGGAAACTGCGTGAGGAGGAGATCGCTGCGTCTGAGCGCCGTGACTACCAGACCGCGGATGCCAAGAAGGCTGAACGATCTGCACTTCAGACGACCCACGAAAATCGGGTCAAGGACTGGGAGAAGGATCACCCGCACGACATGGTGGTGACCTCGGAGTTGATCGCGACGCTGATCGCAGAACGGACCGGGATTCACGTCGAGAGGCTCGTCGAGGGTGAGGCTGACCGGCTATTGCACATGGAGGAACGGATACACGAAAGGGTGATCGGCCAGGCTGCTGCGATTGCAGCGCTGGCGGACGCCATCCGCCGTGCCCGTTCAGGCCTGGCGGACCCCAAACGACCGATCGGCAGCTTCATATTCCTCGGGCCTACGGGCGTGGGGAAGACGGAGCTGGCGCGGGCGCTCGCTGAGTTCATGTTTGACGACGAGGACAACATGGTCCGGATCGATATGTCCGAGTACCAGGAGAAGCACACCGTCTCACGTCTGATCGGCGCGCCTCCGGGCTACGTCGGTTACGGCGAGGGCGGCCAGCTCACAGAAGCTGTACGGCGCAGGCCGTTCAGGGTGGTACTTTTCGATGAGATCGAGAAGGCGCACCCGGACGTATTCAACTCGTTGCTTCAGGTTCTTGAGGATGGTCGGCTCACGGACGGAAATGGCCGGACGGTCGATTTCCGAAACACCGTGATCATCATGACCAGCAACCTGGGAACCGGGGCCGTGTCTCGGGACGCCATTGGCTTCGCAACGCGGCCGGAAACCGTTCCCGAACAGGAACGTTTGCGGTCCGACATCGAAGACGCTTTGAAGCGTGCGTTCCGGCCAGAGTTCCTTAACAGGATCGACGACATCATCGTCTTCGACCCGCTAACTGAGGAGCAACTGGGTGAGGTCGTGCGGTTGATAGCCAGGGACGTGAACGACCGGCTTGGCGAGATGGGTGTGACGATGGAGCTGGACGACAGCGCGTTGGGCTGGCTGGCGAGAGAAGGGGCGGATCCCGAGTACGGGGCACGGCCTCTGCGTCGAGCAATCCAGCGGTTCGTCGAAAATCCGATGTCCAAGAGAATCCTGGGCGGCGAGTTCAAAGAGGGCGATCACGTGAAGGTGAACCTGGGCCATGAGGGCTTGGAGTTCACGGCGGTCGATCGGCCGAGTGCTGACGACGAAGTTGCTGACGATTCTGAGGCCGATCAGGCTGACGAGGGCTCGGCAAAGGAGCCGGAAGCAGCCACGGCGGGGGATTAGCTCCGTCCGGAAATAGATTCAGGATTTATAAGAGGCCGGTGTCCTTTGGGGCGCCGGTCTCTTTTTGTTGTGCGGAATGTTTGATGTCGACCACAGTCTGGTTACGAACTGGTATGTCCTTGCCACATCCCGTCATTCCCGAGCAGTCGGGAATCCAGAAACGGTATTTGTCGATACGGTGCGTGTCGGATCAAGCGGGGTTTCCTGGATTCCCACCTGAGTGGGAATGACGGTTGTCGTTGGCGTGGCACTCCTGATGTATTCGAAGGACTCGCGTGGGCGGATAGTCATTCGCCCCTACGGTGTTTGAGCTCATTCACCTGTATTCTTCAAAGTGACTAGTGCGACTGTACCGCTGGTTCAAATCAGTGAAACGGATATTTAATGCCGCCTGAAGGCGTGCTCGAAAGTACACAATCTGACGTCGGCCTTGTTCTCCTGGCCGCCGGCGGAAGTACGCGCATGGGCGGCGATAAGATGCTGTTGGAGCTGGCCGGAACGCCGTTGCTTGAGTACTCACTTGAGACCTTCCAGCGATCGGATCGGGTGAGTGCGATTGTGGTTGTCGTATCTGACGCAAACCAGGATGCGATCAGTGATCTGGTTTCGAGTTCCGATTACGACAAAGTGTTGGCGGTGATCGTCGGAGGGGCCAGACGCCAGGATTCGACGGCCAATGGGGTTGATCGTTTGATGGCTGAAGTTGGGCCCGGCCTCAAATATGTGCTCGTGCACGATGGAGCGCGACCTTTCGTAGACGAGGCCATGATCGAGAGAGGCCTTATGGCCGCCGCAGAGCACGGCGCGGCTGTACCGGGGCTACCGGTGTTTGACACGATCAAGAGCGTTGGCGGTGATGGGACGGTGGAGCAGACGCTTGATCGATCGCTTCTGCGTGCTATCCAAACACCGCAGGTGTTCCGAGTGGACATTCTCGCCCGGTCCCTCGGTCCTACAGAGGATGTCACCGACGACGCTGCGCTTGTCGAACTGATCGGCGGAACGGTCGGGTTGTTCGACGGGCACCCGGACAATATCAAACTGACCACGCCTGATGACATCGAGCGCGCCGAGTCCATCCTTGCCCGGCGCAACGTTGGTGGCGCAGGAGTCAGCAACAGGTGGGGGACTGGTTTTGACGGCCATGCGCTTGTCTCAGGCGGTCCGCTGCGTCTTGGAGGAGTGAACATTGAGCATGACCGTCATCTCGAGGGCCATTCGGACGGAGACGTGCTTCTGCACGCGATCGCGTCGGCCATACTTGGCGCTGCTGGATTGGGTGACCTTGGATCTAACTTCCCCTCAGGTGATCCCACCTACGCCGGTATCGACAGCCGGGAACTTCTTCGACGGGCGGCTTCGATGGCGGGCGACGCCGGGTGGGAGGTGGCGTATCTCGATGCTACAATCATCGCCCAGCAACCAAAGCTGGCTCCGTACGTAAACCGCATCAAAGATTCGATCGCCGAGACGCTCTTGATACCGGTCGAATCCGTCAACATCAAGATCACATCTACAGACCATGTAGGGGCAATTGGAGCAGGCGAGGGGATAGCCGCGCAGGCGATCGCTACACTCTCGATAAAACCGATTTCCTGAGCACGGGACAACGCTCGACCGACCCGCACGGGCGACCAATAATTTTATGAAGCTTTACAGCACACTGACGCGCGACAAGCGCGACTTCGAACCCGCGGGCGACGCCGTTACGATGTACGTCTGCGGGATCACCGCCTCCAACTCGTCGCACGTCGGCCATGCTCTGAGCTCGGTCGTGTTTGACGTCCTGCACCGCTACCTTGAGTTCCGGGGCTATGAGGTACGCCGGGTCCAGAACTTCACCGACGTGGATGACAAGATCATTACGAAGGCAAACGCCGAGGGCCTGACCTCTGACGAGGTCTCGGAAAAGTACATCCAGGAGTTCTTCACGGACATGGATGAGCTGAACGTTCGAAGGGCGACCGTACATCCTCGTGCGACGCAAGAGATCCCTGGCATCGTCAAGATGATCGAGGGGTTGATTGAGAAGGGGAATGCTTACCCGGCGACCGACGGAAGCGGAAGTGCCTATTTCAGGGTCAACAGTGACCCGGAGTACGGCAAGCTCAGCGGCCGGACGGTGGAAGAGCTGCTGGAAGGCGTTCGCGTTGACGTCGAGCCCGGCAAAGAAGCACCGGCCGACTTCGCCCTGTGGAAGGCGTCAAAACCCGGCGAACCGGCCTGGGATAGCCCATGGGGGCAGGGCCGCCCGGGATGGCATATCGAGTGCAGCGCTATGGCGCTCGAGTATCTCGGTGAGACGATCGATATCCACGGCGGCGGGCTGGATCTTGTGTTCCCGCACCACGAGAACGAGCTGACCCAGAGTGAGTCGTACACGGGTCAGAAACCGTTCGCCAGGTTCTGGCTGCACAACGGGCTGCTCAGGCTCGACGGCGCAAAGATGAGCAAGTCGCTCGGCAATCTTGTGACGGTGCGTGATGCGCTGGACAGCAACAGTGCTGACGCCATACGCATGTACATCCTGACCTCGCACTACCGCAGCCCGCTCCTTTACGACGAAGACAATATCCACACGCAGGAGCGCGCCGCACGCCGACTCAGACAGGCCGTAACGGCTGAATCAAGCACGAACAGCGGCGAGTCTGTGGACCCGGCCCCGTTTAAAGAGCGTTACATCGAGGCGATGGAAGACGATCTGAACACCCCGCAAGCGCTGGCCGCAATCTTCGACCTGGCACACGAGATCAACCGGGGTCGAAGCGCCGGGCATGATCTGTCCGAAGCTCAGGCGGAGATGCGGTCTTTGTCCTCCGTACTGGGTATCACGCTGGCCGAGCCGGGCGCTTCCGAGGACGGGTTGTCCGACGAGGATATAGAGGCTCGTCTCGCCAGTCGGTCCGAGGCCCGCAGCAATCGGGATTTTGCGGCCGCCGACGCGATACGTGACGAACTGGTTGAGGCCGGTGTCCTGATAGAGGACGGGCTGGGCGGAACGACCTGGACCCGGATTTAAGCGGCGTAACGCATCACCTTAGAAGAAGCGTCGTACCTGGGTAGTCGGGAGTGGCGGGATGCGTCTGCTCCCGACTACCCAGCGGGAGAGGGTTGGGGTGAGGGAGAAGGTTGTATTTCCTCGGAAGATTCTCCCGTCTTAACAACGCGTTAGCGAATTGTCCTTCTGCCGAAGGACCCCCTCATCCTGCACCTTCTCCCGACTGGGAGAAGGGATTGTCTAGAGTGGCGGATCTGTTGAGCTTCCGACCCCGTTATCGCCCCTTGATCTCCGGCGTTCTGCGCTCCAGGAACGCCTTCCGGGACTCCTGGCCGTCTTCGCTTGCGAACGCTGTGCCGATTGTCTGTAGCTCGTAGCGGACCTGTGCCTCGATATCGATCTTGGTCGCCTCGCGTACGACGCGCTTGGTCAGGCGTGCGGCGATAGGGGAGATCGTTGTGAGGGAGCGGCAGTATTCGACGAATCGTTCCTGAAACTGGTCGTCCGGAACGACCTCGCCGATCAGGCCGAGCGACAGCGCCTCGTCTGAATCAACCCGCTTGTTCTCCAGTAAGAACCGCATCGCCTTTTCGTAGCCGATGGCCTGTGGAAGCGTCCACGACAGGCCGCCGTCGGGCGATCCGCCGATCCGGGAGTAGCCCGGAAATAGCCAGGCGCTCTCGGCTGCGATCCGTATGTCGCACGTCATAGCCAGCGCGAGTCCGGCGCCGGCGGCGACGCCGTTGAGTCCGGCGACCACCGGCTTGTCGCATCGCTCGCGGATAGCGAGCGGAATCTGACCGACCCAGCTCAGGTCGTCGATCTGGGACTGTATCTCGGACATTGGCCCGCGATCGGACTTGTTTCCCGCCGGAGTGAGGTCCACGCCGGAGCAGAAACAATCGTCGATCCCGGTGATCGCCACCACCCATACGTCGTCGTCAGACGTGGCAGCGTCGATCGCCCGGATGATGTCCCAGGCCAGGGTCTGTGACAGCGCATTTTTCTTGTGCGGACGGTTGAGTTGGATCGTCCGAACGTGCGCGTCGTCGGTGATATTGATCTCAGGGGTTTCTGTCGTCATCCGACTCTCTTAATGCCAGTGATGTAGCAGTGAATTCACGTTTCGGGGCATTGTAGATGCAAGGACGCCGTAGGGGCGGGGCTTGCTCCGTCCCTACGTGCCTGGAGGGTCAATAGCGCGCTGGCGTCATGCCACTTTCCAAGAGGCACACCCCTCACCTCAATCCTCTCCCGACCGGGAGAGGGGGCATCGCGGCACGCCATTGAATGCGCGGTACACGCACTACGCAACAGACGTGCCCCAAATAACCGCCCAGAAGGGCTAGTTGAAGCGGGCTGTAAGTACTGCGATCACCGTGAACATTCCGGCGAGCACTATCGTGCCCCGGAACAGGAATCGTTCGATACCACGTCGGGTCCGGAAAGAGCTTTCGGCCTGTCCGAACAGCGTCGTGCCTGAGCCGCGTACCTGTAGGAGGATCACCACCGCAAGGGTGACCGCTATGATGATTTCCAGGACGCTGAGAAGATTGCTATTCATCGGTACTCCGCTGATCCTCACAGGCCGTGGCATTCCGCATAAGACATCGGAAAGCGTGCACAGCGCGCAGGGCTGTTAAACAACGTTAACGTGCGGCCTTCACTTCCTCAAGAGTTTTGGTTAACAGGTCTGCGGCCACGCCGGCGTCTGCACGCCCGCGTGTGGCCTTCATAACCTGGCCGACGAGGAACCGGACGGCGGTCTCTTTACCACCGATAAAGTCCTCTACGGCGTTCGGGTTGTTGTCTATCGCTTCCTGCACCACGGGAAGAAGCTCGTCCGTTCCGCTCACCTTCAGCAGCCCGCGATCTGCGACCACCGCATCCGGTTCCGCGCCCGACGACCACATCTCCTCAAGCACTTCACGTGCCGCTGCATTGCTGATCGTTCGCGCCTGGAACAGTGCTACGAGCTTAGCCAGGTGTTCGGGTTTGATTTTGGTGTCATTGATCTCAGACGGGCCTTCCGGTGCGTTCAGCAGCCGGGACAGCTCGCCGTTGATCCAGTTGGCCGCTTCCTTGGCGAAGACGGACCGTGTTTCCCCGGCCATGTCTTGGGAGATGACGACGGCCTCGAAATAGTCGGCCGTTGCCCGGGACGCCGTTAGCAGGGCGGCGTCGTATTCGCCGAGGTCGTATTCGTCTTCAAATCGGTTCCGGCGGTCGTCTGCGAACTCCGGCAGCGACGCTGTTATCTCGTCGACCCAGGCGCGGTCGATCTCCAGCGGCGGGATGTCAGGCTCCGGGAAATATCGGTAGTCGTGCGCCTCTTCTTTGCTGCGCTGGACGATAGTGACGCCTGCGACATCGTCCCAGCCGCGTGTCTCCAACTGGACTCGTCCGCCGGATTCCCAGACTCCAGGCTGTCGACCTATTTCATACTCGATGGCACGGACGACGGCGCGCACTCGGTTCATGTTCTTCACTTCGACGCGCTCCCGAAGCTCGTCTGAACCAACCGGACGGACGCTCACGTTGGCGTCGACCCGGAAGCTGCCCTCTTCCATGTTGGCGGTGCCGACGCCGAGGTACCGGATGATGTTCTGGAGCTTGAGGATGTACGCCTCGGCCTGCGCTGGTGTGTGGATATCCGGCTCGGAGACGACCTCCATCAGGGGGACTCCGGCGCGGTTGATGTCCATTAGCGTGTGGGAGTGGCCAGATTTTCCGGGAGGGTTGTCGATGTGGGTAAGCCGGGCCACGTCCTCTTCCATGTGGACGCGCGTGATGCCGATGTGGGCGTCCGGCTCGCCCTCTGGCTGGACGTCCAGCCATCCGCCGATACAGATCGGCTGGTCGAACTGGGAGATCTGGTACCCCTTCATCAGGTCAGGGTAGGGGTAGTTTTTACGGTCGAACTTCGTGATTTCCGCGATGTCGCAGTTGAGGGCGAGGCCGATCTTGATGGCGGATTCCACGGCGGCGATGTTCACCACGGGGAGCACGCCCGGAAGCGCCATGCAGACCGGGCAGACGCGTGTGTTCGGCTCGGCCGACTGGTAGTCCGCGCCGCACGAACAGAACATCTTGCTCTTCGTGTTGAGCTGGACGTGGACCTCAAGTCCAATCACGGCCTCGTATTCCACTATCGGATCGGCTCCTGACGCGCAAAAACGGTTGAATTCCTGATGGGTCACAGTCGTGCGCGAACGCGAAGAAACTGCGGGTCCGATTATACCTCAGGGTAGGGGCGTATCCCGAACTAACTCTGGCTTTGAGGGCCTAACGCGGAATGCGTAACCGCGGGCTAGTCGAATTCAGGTGGCCAGGCGTCTTGGCCGATGAGCGGAACAAATGCGCAGGCGCCGAGGTTTTGGACCTTGTGTCCGGTCTTTGACTTCGTGATGAGAACGAGTTCCTGTTTTCCGATGGGCCCTATCGGGATAACCATGCGGCTGCCGATGACGAACTGCTCTAACAGGCGCAAGGGAAGAGCGGGCGCACCCGCCGTAACTATGATGCGATCAAAGGGCGCTTCCCGCGGTGATCCGAGCTGTTCACCAGCGTCTTCCACTCGCACGTTCTTGTAACCAAGCCGCGACAGGCGCTCACGTGCCTCGTCTACCAATCGTGGAATGCGTTCGACGGTGATCACGTCTGCGACGAGCAGGGAGAGAATGGCGGCCTGGTATCCAGGCCCGGTCCCGATCTCTAGAACCCGATTATCGGCGTGGGTTTGGAAGGCGGTCGACATCTCCTCCACGATAAGCGGCTGCGAGATGGTCTGGCCGTCGCCGATCGGGAGGGCGATATTTTTATAGGCGTCGAACGCTAGATCCGGTGGGACGAACTCTTCCCGGGGCACCTGTCGCATGGCGGACCGGACGCGACTGTCGACCGCGGGCTTCAGGACGGAGTCCAGTAAATGGTCCCGTGCGACCGCAAATCGGTCAGTATTGATGTCCCGGTGTGACATGGGCTGAGGATACTCGTCCTGAGTGATCTGGGAGCGTGCCGGTGTATTTAATCCGGGACAGATCATCGAAGGCAGCGCGGATGTGCTACTGTCTGCCAAATGCTGTATGCACCGGGAGGGGGTCATCTTGCAGTTCGATTTCATCAATCTGACAGGAGCAACTAGATGGCCTACATAGACCCCGTAGAGGTATCGCCTGACGTGTACATGGTTCTCTTGAGAACGACTCGGTGCGCGTGCTGGAAATGACACTGGCAGCGGGCCAGACGGATATCGAACATTCCCACACCGATGAGACGGTCATCTTCGTCAAAGGTGGATCTGCTTCTATTGCTATGCCTGACGGCAACTCAATGGAAGCAGAACTCCCGGATGGCCACATCATGTGGCACGAGGCATGGACGCACACGGTGACCAACAGGGGAGACAGCGAGATCAAGGCGATCATCGTAGAGGCCAAGGGCTAGACCGAACCTCGTATATGGAAACAAGAAGCCGCCTTCGGTATTTTCCGGGGGCGGCTTCTTATTTGCGTGATACCTGTCAATTTCGCATGTGAACGTCATGAAAACTTGCGAATTACGTGTGAGGCGCGAAGATGTCCCTCGGTGATTTTCGTTGACACCTAAATGCTGGGTGATACTCTAATGTTGACCAAAAAGGTCAACATTAGAAATTCCATGGTTTTGGTACGATTGCGTTGAACGTAAGATAATGAACGTTCTGTGACCGTCCGAGACCAGATAAATAGGCACCAAAACAACCGGAGGCGCACCGCTTGGTAACCCCCAATTCCATATCCCGAGAGAGCGATCTCTCCGGTGGCGAGTACAAATGGGGCTTCGTTACCGAAGTCGAACAGGATTTCGCCCCTAAGGGGCTGAACGAGGACATCGTTCGCCTCATCTCAGCCAAGAAGGACGAGCCAGAGTGGCTGCTCGAGTGGCGGCTGAAGGCTTATCGCCACTGGGTGAAGATGGCCAAAGAGCAGGGCGAGCCCGAGTGGGCCAAGATCAAATACCCGAAAATCGATTACAACGACATCTACTACTACGCTGCGCCGAAGTCCTCGTCAGAAGCGCCAAAGAGCCTGGATGACGTCGACCCGGAGATGCTCGCCACCTTCGAGAAGCTTGGCATCCCGTTGCAGGAGCGCGAGAAGCTCGCCGGCGTTGCGATTGACGCCGTGTTCGACAGCGTTTCCGTTGCGACCACGTACACCAAGCAGCTTGAGGAGCTGGGGATCATCTTCTGCTCCTTTAGCGAGGCGGTTAAGAAGCATCCGGACCTCATCAAGAAGTACCTCGGCTCGGTCGTTCCTTACAGTGACAATTTCTTTGCGACCCTGAACTCGGCCGTCTTCAGCGACGGATCGTTTGCATACATCCCGCCGGGTGTTCGCTGCCCGATAGAGCTGATGACCTACTTCCGCATGAACGCGGAAGGCACGGGTCAGTTTGAGCGGACCCTCATCGTCGCCGACAAGGGCGCATATGTGAGCTACCTGGAGGGGTGCACGGCGCCGTTCCGGAAGACCAGCCAGCTGCACGCCGCTGTTGTCGAACTGGTGACGCTGGACGACGCTGAGATCAAGTACTCGACCATCCAGAACTGGTTCCCCGGTTCCAAGGAAGGCGAGGGCGGGGTCTACAACTTCGTCACGAAGCGCGGGATCTGCCGCGGCGTCAACTCAAAAATCTCATGGACGCAGGTCGAGACCGGCTCTGCGATCACCTGGAAATACCCGAGCGTGATTCTCCAGGGGGACAACTCGACCGGCGAGTTCTACTCGGTGGCGCTGGCGAACAACCACCAGCAGGCTGACACCGGCACCAAGATGATCCACATCGGCAAAAACACGAAGAGCACTATCGTGGCCAAGGGAATCTCTGCGGGGCAGGGCCAGAATACTTATCGAGGGCAGGTCAAGATAATGCCCTCGGCCGAGAACGCCGTGAACCACACGCAGTGCGACTCGCTGCTCGTGGGCGACCAGTGCGGAGCGCACACTGTGCCGTACATCGAGGTCCGGAATCCCACCGCTCGTCTTGAGCACGAGGCTTCGACCTCAAAGGTGTCGGATGACCAGCTGTTCTACCTGCGGTCACGCGGAATATCTGAAGAAGAAGCGCATCACATGATCATCACCGGGTGGTCCCGGGAAGTGATCAAGGAGTTGCCGTTCGAGTTTGCCATGGAGGCAGGACAACTGCTAAAGGTCTCGCTGGAAGGGGCCGTTGGATAGTCCGACATTACCTGAACTTAATTCGGGCGAGCTTACTCACCAGACCCGCACGCCACTCTTAATTGACTCTCAACTCGAATCCCAATGCGGCAACGCCGCCACCAGAGGTAATCAACACAAAGCACGATGCTTCAAGTAAATGACCTGCACGCGTCCGTTGTAGACGCCGATGAAGAAATATTGAAAGGCCTGTCCCTCAGCATCGGGGCCGGCGAAGTCCACGCCATCATGGGCCCGAACGGAAGCGGCAAAAGCACCTTCGCAAACGTGCTGCTGGGACGACCTGACTACGTGGTCAACTCCGGGACCGTTACATTCGACGATGAGGATATTCTTGAGATGTTCCCGGAACAGCGGGCGCTTCGTGGGATGTTCCTGGCGTTCCAGTACCCGGCCGAAATTCCGGGTGTAAGGCCCTGGCAGTTCCTCAAGGCAGCGCTGGACGCACGACGTGAGTACGCCGGCGAGAAGCCGCTCAGCGTTCGTGACTTCTCGAAGTTGTTCGACGATAAGGTCAAGGAGGTCGGAATCGACCCTGACCTGGTGAAGCGCTCTCTTAATGAGGGCTTTTCCGGTGGAGAGAAGAAGCGCAACGAAATGCTTCAGCTGGAGATGCTGGAGCCGCGATTGGCGATCCTTGACGAGACCGACTCAGGGCTGGACGTGGACGCGCTTCGGATCGTGGCGGAAGGTGTTAACAACCTGCGCAGCCCGGACCGCTCCTTCCTGATCGTCACCCACTACCAGCGACTGCTGAACTACATCAAGCCGGACGTCGTGCACATCCTGGTCGATGGCCGGATCGTTGAGTCCGGCGGCCCGGACCTTGCGATGTCGGTCGAAAACCACGGCTACGAGCAGTACATCAAGGCCGCAGTGGCTGACTAATCGGCCTGACCAGGCTGACTTTTCACTCACCACGTACTCACAAGTCCACATAAGCAGGTAAGAAGTAACGATGACGCTGGCTACCGCCAGAGGCGAAAAATACGCCGCAGATTTCAAGGCGCTAACCGAGTCACGCCCAGTGGCTGACTGGATGGCGGAACTCCGGCAGCGCGGCTGGGACCATTTCGATTCGATCGGGTTTCCGACGGCGAGGCGTGGAAACGAACTCTGGAAGTACACCAACCTGGCTGCGCTGGATCAGGGCCAGTTCGAGTTCCAACTCGATGAGCCGGACGCGGTGAGCGCAGACGTCTTGCGAGAGCGCGCTCCATGGAGCGACGACTGGAGCACCCTGGTGTTCGTCGATGGCCGATACTCGGAGGCGTTGTCTCAAGTATCCGCGGACGATGGGGTTCAAGTGTTGAACCTTGCTGACGCGGCGAACAACGAGTCGTTGCAAAAGAACCTAGCCAAACACGCAGCAACCGACGAGAACGCGTTCTCGGCGCTGAACACGGCATTCCTGGCGGACGGCGGATTTGTACAGATCCCCGATAACCACGAAGACGCGTCGCCGATACATCTGCTCTTCGTGACGACACCGGGCGGTTTCCGGGCCACCTACCCTCGAACGCTTGTAGTCGCCGGGACCAACTCCCGGTCCACGGTGATCGAGAGCTACATCAGCCTCGGCGACGAAGGCGGATTTACGGCTCCCGTCGCCGAGTACGTACTGAACCCCGGGTCCGGTATCGACCACTACCGAGTGCTTGTTGAGAACGAAGCGTCGTTCCACATAGGCAACACCCGTGTCTACCAGTTGGACAACTCCACCTTTACGTCGACATCGTTTGCACTGGGTCCGAAGATCGGCAGAAACGATGTCCATGTATTGCTGGACGCCCCGGGCGCTGAGTGCACGATAAACGGCCTGTATCTGACGACAAACAGGCAACACATGGACAACCACATCTCCACCACCCACGCCAAGCCGCACGGCACGAGCCACCAGTTCTTCAAGGGCGTGTTGTCCGGGAACTCACGGGCCGTGTTTAGCGGTCGTGTGCTTGTGGAGAAGGACGCTCAAAAAACACAGGCGTACCAGAAGGACCTCAATCTGATTCTCTCGCACGGCGCCGAGATCGACACCAAGCCGAGCCTTGAGATCTACGCGGACGACGTGCAGTGTGCACACGGCGCGACCGCCGGCCACACGGACCCGGAAGCACTCTTCTACATGCAGGCGCGCGGCATCGACGAGGTGACCGCACAGGCGATGCTTATGCGTGGGTTTGCGTCGGAGATCGTTGACATGATCTGCGTCGACGGCCTGCAGGACTTCGTCCACGGAGTTGTCGAAGAGGCGATTCCCCGTTTGCAGGCAGCGGCCGACTGATGTCGCCCGCCAAGAACCTGGATGTCGAGAGCATCCGCGCTGACTTCCCGATTCTGACCCGGCAGGTGAACGGCCGCACGCTCACGTACCTGGACAACGCGGCTACCTCACAGAAGCCGTCACAGGTAATTCAGTCGCTGGTCGACTACTACGAGCGCTACAACTCAAACGTCCACCGCGGCGTCCACACGCTCAGCATCGAGGCGACCGAGGCATACGAAGACGCCCGCGGGAAGGTGCAGCGCTTCATCAACGCGCCGTCCCCGGAATCGATCATCTGGACGCGCAACACAAGCGAATCGCTAAACCTCGTCGCCTACACATGGGCGGAGACCAACGTTGGCGCGGGCGATGAGATCGTCACTACGGCGATGGAGCACCACTCCGACATCGTGCCCTGGCAGCAGTTGGCGATGCGGAAGGGCGCAACGCTCAAGATCATCCGGGAGACCGAGAACGGTCGACTGGATATGGAACACGCGGCGGAGCTTATCACCGAGCGCACGAAGATCGTCGCCACAACACACATGTCCAACGTTCTCGGCACTGTGGTCGACGTCAAGGCGCTTGCCGACGCCGCTCATGCGGTGGGCGCAGTGATCCTCATAGATGCCGCTCAGTCCGTGCCGCACATGCCGGTGGACGTGCAGGCGCTGGATTGCGATTTCATGGCCTTCTCGGCGCACAAGATGCTCGGGCCAACGGGAATCGGTGTTCTGTACGGCCGCCCGGAAATCCTTGAAGTGATGCCCCCGTGGATGTTCGGCGGCGACATGATTCTCGAGGTCTCGTACGAGGACGCCAGTTGGAACGACCTGCCGTACAGGTTTGAGGCTGGAACACCCAACATCGCAGACGCCATTGCCACCGGCGCTGCAGTGGACTACCTGGAAGCCCTCGGCATGGACAACGTGTGGGCGCACGAGCAGCAGATCACGGCCTACGCACTCGACAGGTTTTCCGAACTGGAAGGCATCAACCTGCTTGGCCCACGAGAGGTCAAGGACAAGGGCGCTGTGATCTCCTTCTCCCACGAATCGGTGCACTCACACGATCTCGGGACGGCGCTGGACCAGCTTGGGATTGCGATTCGCACAGGCCACCACTGTGCAATGCCGCTCATCCGTAGCCACGGTATCGTGTCCGCAGCACGGGCCAGCTTTTACATCTACAACAATGAGGCGGAAGTGGACGTTTTGATTGATGGCCTGGAAGAGGCCCAACGCTACTTCTCGAAGGCAGGGATTGCCTGATGCAACAGGGTCTTGGAGGAGAGCTCGACGAGCTTTACCAGGAAGTGCTCCTAGATCACTACCGAAACCCGAGAAACACGGATCGGATGGATGATCCGACGTCCGAGGTTGATGCGATCAACCCGTTCTGCGGCGACGAGATCCACATGCAGCTCGGTCTCGACGGGGACAAGGTTGCCTCGATCAGCGTAACGGGACAGGGATGCTCGATTAGCCAGGCCGCGGGGTCGCTCCTGACGGAGATAGTCGATGGGAAGACGACGACCGAGGCGCGAGAGTTACGTGAGCTGTTCCGGGAGATGATGACGGGCGAAGAAGTCTCAGACGAGGTAGCCGATCGCCTGGAAGACAGCCTGGCACTACAGGGTGTCCGACGGTTCCCGGTACGCATCAAGTGCGCACTGCTGTCGTGGTCGGCGCTGATAGATGCGCTGGATAAGGTAGCCCCGCCGAACTAGCCCCAATGGGGCTAGTTGTTATCCCAAATCTCACCATCTTTCAGAATCACGTGTTTGCAACTAACGCGTGAGACGAGCAACTGTCTTCCTGAGCCCGAGGCGAAGGATCTCCCGGCCAGTAGAGTGCAAGATGGTCCGGCGTGCGATCGTTACACCGCGGCGAGATCCTTCGTCGCAAGCTCCTCAGGATGACCTGTGGGGGCATCAGGCCCGTTTGCGGTCGTAAAACTCCGCTACTACGCCCGTAAAATCTCCCGCCGCGCCAGGATCAGCTCGGTGAATAGTGAGGCAACATGGTCGGTGTGGTGCAACCGGGGTTAGATGGCGATCATCCGGCCCAAAGCTCAGAGATATCGCTGGACGCGGGTACGAGCGGATCCTGAATCGAGTTCAGGGTGACAGTGGTTGCGGACAAGGCCGAAGCTTTTTTTGGGCCTCGGGAACATCATGGCCGGTGTGCCCACCGGCCTCGGACAGACGGCCTTAGCGCCCTTCTTCTACCTGGACCTTCTGCCAGTCGTAGTCGACATCTCCGTCGTAGAAGCGGTCCGGGTGTTCTATGGCCCAGAGCTGTTTGCGCATGTTCCAGTGGTCGGGCTCGAGCTCCATCCCCTCACGCCAGATGACGGCTGCGCCCTTGAGATCGCCAGAACCGTATAGCTCGAGACCGCGCTCGAAGTGGTCGAGGCTGGCTACGTCGACGGCGCCCTGCACCGGGGTCTCGTCCGTCAACTTCATTTCGCCATTCAAGAGGAAATCTGAGACCAGTTTCTTTGTGGCCGGCTTGCGGATGTCGAATCCGCCGTACAGGGAGTATCGAAGGATGCCGTCTTCGTCGATCAGCGCGTTATTTGGGATAGCGCGCACACCGAACGTCCGGGTGACGATGGTTCCCGCGTCTACGACGGTTGTGAACTGAGCACCGGCCTTCTCGTGGAAGGGACGTGGAAGATCGGGGCCCTGGAGATCGACGGCTATGGACAGGATGTCCGAGCCTGCCGCGGTGATCCCTGCGTACATCTGCTGCCAGACCGGCAACTGTTCACGGCAGCCTCACCACGAGGCCCACATGAATACGGCGACCCGTTTGCCCCGGTAGTCGGAGAGTTTGACATCGACTCCGTCCAGCGAAGGCAGCGTGAAGTCCGGGACTATGTCACCTATCGCGGGAGCGGCGTTGCCGGTCTGTGTCATCTGTTTTCTCCGAATGCGGTGCAACTCGGTCTGCAATGATTCTGGAAACGGCGGGCGGATAAATAACCGGCCCATCGGGTCTTGGGAACTCACGGTTCCCGGGTGGTTAGAAGCTTCAGCCTATGCCGTGGAATCCGACTTCCACCTCACCGTTGCGGAGTAGGACCGGCGTTGTGCGATCGCCTCCGGTGAGTTTCTCCACCACGGGCCACTGATCCTCGTGGAGGCTCAGGTCTATCTCTTCGTACTTCACACCCTCTTCGTCTAGCTCCTCCTTGAGCATGTTGGAGAAGTCGCACTCCGGGTGCGTATAGAGGATAGGAAGTGCGGTGTCAGGGGTAGTCAAGTTTAGATGCGTCCTTAATTTGTTAAGTCTCTGCTGAGGCGGTCTGACGACATAGACGGTCGTCGAAGACCTCTCCCAATGGGAGAGGGAATTCACTTACATCGTATCCGATGCGTAATGCGCGGTCTTCGGCGCAAGCCGAACTACATGTGCATGCCTTCAAAGTTAGGGTCCAGGTACTTTGCCGGTTCCTTGGAGAACGCTACGCGGCAGCCCGGGGAGCAGAAATAGTACGTGTCGCCCTCGTGCTCATGCATTCCGCCGTTCGGGTTGCTTACGTCCACGTCCATTTTGCAGACCGGGTCGGTCGCCGTGTCCGGGTGCTTGCTGAAAAAGGGAATCTTTGGCATGTCTGGTCTCTCCTTTTTTGGGGGTAGTACCCGCTGTCTGATCGTTTTGATAAGGCAGGGCTTCTCCCTCACCCTCACCCGCTCCCGCTGAGAGAGGGGATGTTTCTTAACTTGTCGCCGTAGCCGGTTCAGGTCTGGCCGCCCCGCTCTCTGGCGGGCGCCGGTCGTGCAGCGGCTTGCGACCCAGCCGTAACGAGTTGGTCACGACGGTTACGGAGCTGAGCGCCATAGCTCCCGCCGCTGCGATCGGGTTCAGGACGCCGTTGTTGCCGAGGATGGGTTGTAGCACAGTAGGAACCGATCCGTCGGACCAGATGGGGTACAAAACGCCGGCGGCCACCGGGATCAGGGCGACGTTGTAGAAGAAGGCCCAGAACAGGTTCTGCTTGATGGTGCGCATGGTCGATCGACTGAGGCCGATCGCCGCCGCCACGTCCCGCACGTCGCCGCGCATGAGCGTGATATCGGCGGTCTCGATGGCAACATCCGTGCCGGTCCCGATAGCCATCCCCACATCTGCCAGCGCCAGGGCGGGTGCATCGTTGATGCCGTCTCCGACCATCGCAACCTTCCAGCCTTCCGCCTGGAATCGGGCCACGACGTCAGCCTTATCTGCGGGCAGTACCTCCGCCACGACGTTCTCGATGCCGACCTGTCGCGCCACCGCTTCTGCGGTCCGGCGGTTGTCGCCGGTGAGCATGACGGGCTCGATGCCAAGTGTCTTTAGTTCGGCAATGGCGGCACGTGCTTCCGGTTTCACCCGGTCGGCGACGCCGATCACGCCAAGTAGCGCGCCGTCACGGGCGATGATCAGCGGCGTTTCGCCGTTGGTCGTTAGCTCCGTGACATCGGATTCGATTTGAGATGTGTCGATGCCCTCGCCCTCAAGGAACGCGGCGGTGCCGGCGAGTACGGTCATTCCACTCACAGACCCTCTAACTCCACGCCCTGCGACGGCCTGGAAGTCGGTCGCTTCTGCGATCTGGAGACCGCGTGAGGACGACTCTTCAAGCACGGCGGACGCAAGCGGGTGCTCGGACGGCCGTTCTACCGCCGCAGCGGCCTCGAACAACTCGTCTTCGGACACGCCAAGCGCTCTCACCGATGCCACACGTGGCCGTCCTTCGGTGAGCGTGCCGGTCTTGTCCAGCACGACCACCTCAAGTTTGTGCGCCGTCTCAAGCGCCTCTGCGTTGCGAATCAGGATGCCGTTTTCGGCGCCGCGTCCCATTCCAACCATCACGGCCGTCGGCGTCGCCAGCCCAAGTGCGCAGGGGCAAGCAATGACCAGCACGGCGACGGTGGCGAGCAGGGCATTGACGTATATCGGAGACGGACCGATCAACGACCATGTGGTGAACACGGCGGCGGCGATCAGTAGAACGGCCGGGACAAACCGGGCCGTTATCACGTCCGCAAGTCGTTGGATCGGCGCACGTGATCCCTGAGCGTCCTCCACCATCTTGATAATCTGGGACAAAAGCGTTTCTCGACCGACACCGGTGGCCGTGAAGTGAATGCCGCCGTGTCCGTTGACGGTGCCCGAAAACACGTCGTCGTCGGTAGTTTTCTCTACGGGAATGCTCTCGCCCGTGAGCATGGACTCATCGACCGATGTCGTCCCCGAGATGATGACCCCATCTACGGCGATCCGCTCCCCGGGCCTTACGACGATCTCGTCGCCCTGGATGACGTCGTCGAGCGATATCTCGACCAAGTCATCACCGCGCGCCACGAGCGCCGTCCGGGGCTGGAGGCCGATCAATTTCTTGATGGCGTCAGATGTGCGCCCGCGTGCACGTGCTTCAAGGAATCGTCCAAGGAGGATGAGGCCGATGATCGCCGCCGACACGTCGTAGTAGGTGCCGGTGGCGTGGCCGCCGAAGAGGGTAGAGGCTTCGAAGGTTTCACGGGAGATGGTCGCTGCCAGGCTGTACGCGAACGCTACGGATGTTCCGATGGCGATCAGCGTGTTCATGTTTGACGTGCGGTGCTTGAGTGCGCCCCACGCTCCGGAATAGAACTCCCTGCCCGCCCAGAACTGGATAGGAATGGCGATGGAGAGCAGGAAGACGTTCACCCCGGTGGGGGACAGGTCCTCAAGCGCCGAAATCGACTCGTACTGCATCGTCAGCATCATGACGACGGCGGCGGTCAGCGCTGCGATCACCCTGATGCGTAGAGCGCGCACTCTTGCCGCTCTACGGGCATCCTCGTCCGGGCGCGATTGACCGTCGTCGACTATGCCTTCAACGGAGTAGCCGGCGCCGGATACCGCTGCACGGAGCGCCGAGATGTCTGCGGTCGCGGGGAAGTACTCCACGCTTGCGCGTTCGGTCGCCAGGTTGACGGTGGCCTCCACAACGCCGGGGACGGCGTTCAGGGCCTTTTCCACGTGGCCCACGCAGGCGGCGCAGGTCATGGAGCCTATGGACAGGGTGATCTGTTCAGATGCAGCGCCGTATCCGGCGCTCTCGACGGCCTTCATAAGATCGTCGGGATTTACCAGGGACGGGTCCATCTGTACTGTTGCGCGTTCGGTCGCGAGGTTCACTTCGGCGTTGCTGACGCCCTCGACCTCGTTTAGTGCGTTGCCTACGTGTATGACGCAGGCTGCGCAGGTCATGCCCGTGATGGGCATGGTGATCGAGGTGATCTCTTTCGGCGTGCTTCCGGTGGCGGTCGATTTTTCTGAGGTGGTCATCGTTACTTGTTTGCCAATCCGTAAAGTTCGACTAGTTCGTTCAATATCTCGTCAGATCGTCCTTCTCGGACGCCCTCGATGACACATGAGTGAAGATGTCCATCAAGGAGTTTCGATTCAAGCTTCTCTATGGCTCTTCGTATGGCGTAGGTCTGTTTGAGGACATCGACGCAGTAGCGTCCCTCTTCAACCATCTTTTTGACGCCCGCCAGGTGGCCTTCTATGTAGGAGATGCGGTTGACCGCATCTTTTTTGGTTTCGTCGAACATGATTTGATCCGAAATTATTGTTGCTTAACCCATACCCCCCCGGTAGGGGTCTTGAAGCTAGGGTATGCTGATATCGCCGCTGTGTCCAACCGTGTGCACGATTTTGAGAACGTTGACCGGCGTCGCCAGCGCAACTAGCATCCAGTTAGATGGACCACGCCCCGTGGAGATGCGAAATGCCGCGAAAATACGAAAAAGAGATCGAAGACATCATCGATCGTGACGAACGGCGCGCCCGTCGGACGGAGCGTGTACGGTCGGTGACGCGGCGGGTGACTGTGTCTCGACCCCGACTGACGCTTAGCTCCGGCAATCTGATGATGGCCGGGATTGCGTTGGTCGTCGTCGGCTTCCTCTTGAAGTCGCTCTTCGTGTTACTGGGGACAGTCGGCGCGCTGCTGTTTGTCGCCGGATACATCATGCATTTCACGCGATCCCGTAAGCAGCCGCATCAGAAGCGCTGGCGTGGAGAAGTGGTCGACTTTCAGGACTCGTGGTCCAACAGGTTCCGCAGGTTCTTTAACAAACGGCGTTAGCCGTGATGGTCCCCGTGCCCTTCATGCTCAGGGGGATGCCCATCCGGGGGCGGCGATTCAGGCGGCGCACCAGCAGATGATCTCGCCACGCGGCCGATATCGATATCGTCAGCATCGGACGACTCGGTGCATTCGGTCTCAAGCTGCATCGTGGCGAAATGAAACTGGCCGGTGTTGTCGAGGATATCTTGCCTCGCCCGGAGAATTTCCTGGTCACGGGCGTGCTCCGTAACTTTGATGTGGGTTGAGAACACGTTTGTGCCCGAGGTAATCATCCAGGCGTGCGTGTGATGAACGTCTTCCACACCTTCCAAACCGGCGAAATCGCTCCTGATCGATTCCAGGTCCACCCTCGGCGGCGTGGTCTCAAGTAGGACGAGCACCGCTTCTCGGATGATCTGGAACGACGCAAAGATCAGCACAAGGCCGAACGCCATACCGAGCAGCGGATTGATCTCGAGGAAATCGGTTGACTGGATTACGACTGCGGAGACGATGATGATCAGGCTGCCGACAAAGGTCTGGATGATGTGCCAGTAAGCGCCCCGGATGTTCAGATTGCCTTTGGCCCCGGCCCACAGAATCCGTAGCGCAATCACCTCAATGACAAGTCCACCGGCAGCGGCGAGCAGCATCGGCGTCGTAGAAAGTTCCTTCGGGTTGTCGAGCCGTATCGCGCCCATCCAGATCACGAATCCGGCCATGATCAGAAGGAAAAATCCACTCAGGAGCGCGCCGATGATCTCGGCTCGTTGCGATCCGAATGTGCGATCCAACGTGGCCGAGCGAAGGGCTATCCGGGCGGCAACCATCGCCAATAAGATTCCGCCAACGGCGGAGAAGGTGTGCATCGCGTCCGAGATGACGGCGACTGAACCGGTCCATATGCCGATGCCGAGCTCAACAACGAAGTAGATGCCGGTGAGCCAACTCGTGATCTTGAGGGCGGACGAGTGATCTCCGCCGGAAGGCATGGCGTGATGGGCGTGGCTTATTGGGACTACTGTATTGGAGTGCTGGATGTTCCGTTCTACCCGGACAGTATCCCGCATCAGGAGTTTTAGAGGCGATGGAGCCATCGGTGCCGCCGACCTGTGCTAACGTGCGGCCTTCGACGTACAGGGCATGCATCCGTACTCCTACACCCTCCGGACGCTACGCGCATGCCGCAAGAAAGGGAGCCAGCGCATGACCACAGGACGTGAGTACGAAGGAATGATGGCGGAGACCGTCAGGGTCACCGGCGACGGTGGGGACGAGATCGGTGCTTACATGGCGCGGCCGCTAGGCGGAGGGCCGTACCCGGCGGTGATTGTTCTTCACCACATGCCCGGCTGGGACGACGCCACCAAAGAGATCACCCGAAAATTCGCGCACTACGGCTACATCGGCATCGATCCGAACCTGCACTACAGGGAAGGCCCGGGGTCGCCAGACGATGTGGCGGCCGTTTCTCGTGCTGCCGGTGGCGTGCCGGACTCCCGATGTGTCGCTGATGTGGAAGGCACGATGGAGTACCTGAGGTCGCTGCCGTATCACAACGGGAAGATCGGGATCATCGGTTTCTGCTCGGGCGGACGACAGGTCTACCTCTGCGCTGGCTCGATCCCCGACCTTGACGCCGCTGTTGACTGCTGGGGCGGACGGGTCATCGCTCCAGCCGATGAACTCACCGAACAGAACCCTGTTGCGCCGATAGCTATGACCGCCAACATCAAGGCTCCCTTGCTCGGGATCTTTGGCAACGACGACCAGTCGCCCCCGCCCGCTGATGTCGACGCTACGGAGGCAGAACTCAAGAAGCACGGCATTACGCACGAGTTCCACCGCTACGACGGCGCCGGACACGGCTTCTTTGCCGTCGACAGGCCTGGCTACCGGCCGGTGCAGGCGACCGAGGCGTGGGGCGAGGTGTGGAAGTGGTTCGGCAAGTACCTGCGTGACTAGGGTTTTGCTCGCCTTTCATCAGAATTCAAATAGATAGATTCCCGGAGGACCGCAGATATGTGCACATGGATTATCGAGACGGCGGAGATGTACGGCAGTGGTAAGGGCGCAGATGGCTGGTTCCGGATGAACCAGGCGAACGTGTACTACGATCACCCGTACGACGCTCCGCTGGACCACGCTTTGATCATCGACTTCGTCGCCGATCCCACCAAGCCAGGCAACCGTGTGGCGGTGGAGATCAGCGCGGACTCAGCTCGACGGCTCATCAAAAGCATCGAGATAGCGCTACAGACAGGTGTAGACGCCCACGCCGGCGCC
>Ga0114999_10002255_pt1 | contig 25728 bp, 24 predicted proteins | sample ArcticOcean_MG_C_3_FD_89820 | JGI IMG/M metagenome (GOLD analysis project Ga0114999, IMG submission 89820) | Marine microbial communities from western Arctic Ocean - ArcticOcean_MG_CB8_126 | ecosystem: Environmental > Aquatic > Marine > Oceanic | place: Arctic Ocean: Canada Basin | collected...
CAGCACGAGTGTCGTTACACAGGACGACGAGTTGCTTAATGATCCGGATATCATAGAGGCCCGTTTCGGTAAGGTGGTTGATATCATCGTTGATGGGGGGATTATTACTTCCGAACCCTCTACTGTGATTGATTTGACCGGAGACGAACCGGTGGTTTTACGGGCTGGGAAAGGGTACGCTGCCCTCTCTCCATGAGACTTTATTTCCCCACCTCTTTTAACGGCTTTACCTGAACAAACATTTTAGCACCGTGCGCTACATCGGGCGGTACATCCTCCTGGCCGCACATCCACTTCCAAGTCCGTTTACAACGGCTGACATCCCGATAGGATTCCACCTCTGTCGCATACGCCTGTCGCGGCTGCTGGATAAATTCAGGTGTATCATCCGAATCTACCATCCAATCTCTTGTCGGTTCTACCGTACGAAAATATGAAAATTTTATCATCCCCCGTCGCTTGTCATTCTGCTTGGGGCCGGCTTTATGCCATATACCGTAACGGGTCAGAGCTACAGTGCCCGCTGGCACGGTTAGCGACTTCTGTCCGAAAATATCTCCGTAATGGGCGATGGCTTCACGATCTACCAATCGGAATTGGGAGCCCGGTAGGATCATGGTGGGTCCATCTTCTATATGCACGGCTTGGGGATAATAGTAACACTGGAGATGATAGACCCCGTAGCCCTGTTCGGTCAGCCCATCCGAATGCCAGGTCTGTCCTCTGTGCGGTTGCTCATACAAATGATGATGGGCATTGACGGGCACCAGAAATTCAGGGCCGAGTATCGACCGGACGACACCGGCTACCTCCGGATGCAGCAAGACATTTTCCTGAAACGCATTCGTATGTATAAAATCTGTTAACCGCCCGCCTGACAATAATTCACATTGCCGGTTCACGTCGTCCGGCACAATCCCCTCCAACAGAATATAGCCGTCCGCAATAAATCGCATGACTTGTTCATCGGTCATGGTGGGTTTAATATCTGTCATCGTCTTCTCCAATGTTTAAAGCTACGAAACAACCGCCTTCTTAACTTCGTTGATTCGTAGCTTCCCTTATCCTAATTTTTCCAACACGAATTCATACCCCAGATAGTCATTATCCACATCTGAGAAACTATATAGCTTTGAGATAGGAAACTGAACAATACGCCAGCCGTCGCGTACGGCAGAGATCACCGTATCGTAAGGGGCATCCTGTGAGGGTAATTCGGGTTCATCCGGTTGGTCTGGATCAAAGAAGACCCAACCGGCAATCTGGGATCGTATGCTGGTTGATTTGGAATATAGATAGAGTATTTTCTGCGTCTTTGTTGCCGCCAGTTCTACCAGTTGATCGAAATCTTGATCTTCCAGTTTACCTGCTTGGTGTTTTTCTCGATTTGTGTCAATCCATTCCTGGAGAAACATAATGGCCTCCCGCGTAATTCGATGAAAGATAAATCATCAAAGATTCATAAATATGATATCCACCCGTATTTGAGCTAAATAATCAACATGTGACAAAAGCACAAACCCGATTGCGACGGCTTGGGTTAGATCTAAACCTATATTTCTTTTCATTGTGGACCAATGCTGAAAGATTATAAAATAAAAGACGTGTTGTTGCAGTTTACCTAATCGAACATCTAACCCGTTACATAATTTTGAGAACCAGATCATACCGTAATCGATACGTCGAAAAGGGCAGCGCCACCACGATCCGTGCCTCTTCGATATCGGCATCGCCCTGTTTTCGATAAGGGTTATGCGGCAACACCGGCCAGATGATCCGTGCTTCCGGCGGGATGGAAAGGTGCCAGCCGGCATGGGCCATCCAACCTGCGGCGTCAAATGTTTTTTGGATCTTATCTTTACCCAACGACAAAGTTTCACCGGTTGACAAATGAATCGGTAGCCCTGTATGAGGCATCATGGTGAAATGGCCTTCTACCTGAGAACGGGTTCTCAGGGTGGCTTCACACCGTATTTGAAGTATTTTTTCAGAGATGGGCATGATGCGTACAACATATTTCTCATCACCATAGTTCAGATTTAAAACAGCAGCCTCTTCATTAGACCAAACATCCGCCTGGTCCGGGATGTGCTTTAGACCCGGTCGAGGGCTGAAATTCGGGTTTTCATCACAGGGGGTATGGAAGAGAAGGCCTGGGTCTCCGATGGTGCATGTACTCCATAGTGGTTGCAGCTTGGTATTCCCGCCGCCAATAATCAGGCCGGTCTGATCGTGAAAGATGCTAACAAAATTTTGTCTGTCCTGCCGAAATCGGTTGCCAGAAGGTGGACATACGTAGGCGGATAGACTGATAAACCAGGGTTTCTGCCGAACAATGAGTGAGTCCTGCTCCATCCGGTAAGTAAAATGGTTCAGGCTGCTGCCCGCCGACTCCACCGGGCCTTCCACAGCGGCCAGGAGCATATTGGTAGCATAGTCCACATCGAATTTGCCGTCCGCTTCAAGAAACAGCCCGTGCTGCCGCGCCAGATACCCTCTGCCTATATCTGTATAGCTGAAACCGGGATTGCCCAGATGAACCCCGGCATGATAGGCATTTCGCTCATCGACCGTTTCCACACTGCTGCCGTCCGGATAGGTATAACGGGCATGGAAATGGGCGGCCAGGTATAGTGCGTTGAGCACCTGCTCATCGCCGGACATGTGGTAATATACGCCGAGTGCATCTAAATAGACGAAATTATAGGCGACCACCGGTCCGACATTTTCGGTCCACCAACCGTGCGGCGACTGTTCGGCGATCACCTGATGGAGGAAATTCCTCGCTTTTTCCTGCCAATCGGTCCGTCCGAAAAGACGTCCTGCACAGTAGAGGGCCATGGCATGGTGTGTAGGAATATTATGAATCCGGCTCAATTCCTGGGCTGCAATGCCCTCAAATCCGAGGGTCAGGGCGGCATCCCATCGGCGGGTAACCGCATCATTGAGGGCTTCACGAATAATCTCATATGCGCGAATCCAACGGCTGTAGGTCCAGGGCATGAAAATCTGCCCCCAGGTCGAATGATCTTTTTTCCGAAAGGTCCACCTACCCATACTATCCTGGGCATCTATCAGGGCATCGCCTGCGCGAATAATGGCTTGCAGCACTTTGTCACCATGATAATAGGGGCTCATTTCCATGGACCATGCTGTGGCCAGGGGCAGGATCAGGTGCTGGTCGTTACAGATCCAGGGCGGCACCCCGAATTGACCATTTGCTTGTTGTGATTTAAGAATAGCAGGCATGCTGCCAATCAGTGTTTCGAATAGCTCAACTTCTGGCTTCCATACATCGGACATGTTGTTCTTCCTCTATAATGGTATCGGGTCGATTGAAGAAGGAACGGTTGAAAATAAGCACGACCAGGAGACACCGATCATATTACATGCTCCAGAGAAATGCGTCAAGATACCTATCACACCAGAAAGTGTTAAAGATTATCTGGAAAAAAGCCGATACCTTAAAATCAGCACGAGACCAGAGTCATTTTCGATAACCAGACCTTATTCGAAAGATGCGGCCATGCTACCTACAAGTTCATTACGTCCCCGCTTGGAACATATCGTTTCTCAGATCGATGACCTGCCTACCTTGCCTGATGTGGTCATTAAAATGCTGGCATTGATCGATAGAATGGACACCTCAGTGCCAGAGTTAAGCCAGGTCGTTTCAAAGGACCCGGTTTTTACGATGAAAATCATTAAGATGGCGAACTCCCGTTTTTATGGATTTCCCCGGCAGATATCCACCGTAGATATGGCTGTCGTCGCCCTTGGATTTAAACAATTGAAATGTCTGGCCCTCAGTTTATCCGTGGTCGAACAATTTGACCAGGAGACGATGCCGTCAGGTTTCGACCTGGAAAAATTCTGGGAGCACTCTATCGGTTGTGGAATTGCAGGTCGGATGCTGGCCAAGGAATTCGGATATCAGGTGGGAGCGGAGGCCTTTGTCGCAGGCTTGCTGCATAACATCGGTAAACTTTTTCTTTGTCAACACTGTCCGCGCGAGTTTAACGAAATAAACCGTTTGGTACAGGAAGGTGGCCTTTCTTTTTTAGCGGCAGAACGGGCAGTCATTGATGTGACGCATGCGGAACTAGGACAATGGCTGGCTGTAACCTGGAATTTACCTGTCGAACTGAGCGATGCCATCGCTTATCATCATAATCCGGCCGAGGCCGAGCATCATCCTGAACTCGCGTGTCTGGTCCATTTCGCTGATATTCTGTGCCGTATTTTTTCCGTCGGTTACGGTGGGGATACCCAGATCCCCGCGATCGAGGACGACGCGGTTTCTATCCTGATGACGGACCACCCAACCCAACCGCTTATTGACGAAGCGCTATTGATCAGCTTTCAGGAAAAATTCATGAAAGAGTTTGAGCAGGCGGATGTGCTCTTAAGTTTGACCAGGTGATGAGGGGTTCGTTCTTTCCACGGCGGCGATGGCATCGTCTTCGGTTACAGAGATCTTGGTGGCTTCATTCAGGCGCATGATATGGAAGGTCTTTGTCAGGACGGGCGTCAAGCCACAGAAGGCCACGGACCCCCCCCCCATTGTTTGCACGCTCTATGACTTCGATCAGACAGGCGATCCCAACGCTACTGACAATGGGCGCCTTTGTCAAATTTAAAATCAGGTGTGTCAGACCTTCGTCTTTTGACTATTGAGTCAGCTGTTTATGACCAACAGGTACCCTGTAGAATTTCAATACCATGGCCTTCATGAGAAATATCTTAGATGGCATAATGGTGCAGTTACGGATATTTTAATGGGCATCAAAAGCATGGTCGATATTATACATAGCGTATGGAATCTTCTAAAGCTATCTTACCGACAACATGTTGACCAGCACAGTGATGCGTATCTCCCTCAGCTTGCTGTGGGGCGTCGTTATTTAAGATATGATTGGTTTATATCGTCTAAGACCATCTCGTATATAACAGAAAATGGTGTTGGTGGTCGGTTACCCTGGTGGTGGCCGTGCAGCGTCTTTATGAAAGGAAGTTACACCATGAGTAGATCCGAGGTGAGACTTTCTCGCCCCGAAAATAAAAGTTGGATAAAACAAGGTGTCTTTTTTCTGAAACGGTTAACGGGGTGGACATCCAGGATACCTGAACCGGATGCGGCCCAAAAGAATCACGGCGATGCAGCGCCTACACCTACAGCAGAGCAGATCCAGTGTAACCTGTATTACCAAGAAGCGCCCACCCGGCGGGTACGCCTGGCCGGCATTGAGCGTGACGAATGGAAGTTTTTGAGGTCTGTTGTTCCTCATGATAAAGCCCCGTTGCTAGCCTCACTCCTGGCCTGCGGTGCGCCCATCCGGCTCAACAGAAAGTCGCTTGATGACTTAATGGAAGAAATTAAGATCAACCATATTGATCACGAACTGGCACACATCGACGTCTACATTACGATGACCATGTTTATTCTGCAGGCCTATGAACAGGCTGACGCAGAAGCAATTTTCGAAGTGGAACCCGGTGCCCAGTATGAGGGCCCGACGTTTCTTACGTGATAGGGCAACGGTAAAACAGACCCCTAAAAACGTTCTTTTTCATGGTCTCGAAAAGAAAATGATGCGATACCGTTACCTGATATTTTTGATATATATGTTTTGGAACCTGCCCTGGATTCTGGGGGCGCCTCCTCAGCCTGGGCGCAGACGGGTGGTACCGGTCACTGGCAACAATTCGGATTGCCGGATGGGTTGGCGTCTCTACGTGTGACAGCCATGGTACAGTCCCGTGACGGTTACCTCTGGTTTGGTACGGATGGGTGGGGGGTCAGCCGGTATGATGGGAGGACACTACAGACATTTACCAGGAATGACGGTCTGGCTGGCAACCGGGTCGATGCGATCCTGGAAGATCAGGCCGGACATTTATGGGTATTGACGGACCGTGGGGCCTGTCAGTTTGATGGCCAGGAATTTTCTCCGGTAACCATACGGGAAAGCGGCCAGTCGAGCTTATGGGAAGGGGCACCGTTGAATGATGCGGACGGCCAGGTTTGGATCGGGACCAATAAGGGCGTCGAGACGTTCGACAGTCGACAATATATGCGTGAGCAAGGTTTACCTGACGAGCGCGTAAATACCTTGCTTCAAGACCGAGCGGGTGCTTTCTGGGTGGGCACCGATCGCGGCTTGGGGGTAAAACATCCGGTTGATAAGCGGTTTCGGACGGAAGATGTCACCGGACGTGTGACCGCCCTTCTGGAAGATCAAAATGGAGAAATCTGGTGCGGAACCGAGTCTGGTTTATGGCGATTTAAGGAGGGGTATTGGGTTTTGGTAGAAGCCCATCTGGGGTTGAATAAGGGCACGGTACACGCCCTTCTGGAAGATTCTGATGGGCTGGTCTGGGTCGCCCCCGATCAGGGGGATGAGCCGCTATGACGGCAACCACTGGGCCTCGTTTACAACGGCGAATGGTTTGAGTAGTAACAGCGTGTATGCCCTTCTCGAAGACCATGAGGGGTATCTCTGGTTCGGGACAGATCAGGGGGTGAACCGCTATGACCGGGAATAACTTTTTTCCACGTTATGGCCGCCCGGTATGAAACAGGGCGATATCAGAGCCATGGCGGAGTCGACGGACGGTGCTCTTTGGTTTGGCACGGAAAGTGGTGCGAGCCGGTATGATGGTAACCTCTGGCAGACCTATACCCGGAAAGAAGGTCTGGCACACAACACGGTCTACGATATTTAAGTTGTTGATGATACCTTGTGGGTCGCTACGCACGGCGGGGTCAGTCGATATGCCGAAGATACCTGGACGACATTTACCATTCAAGATAGTCTGGCACACAATGTCACCTGGTCTATCCATGAAGATCGCAACGGATTGATCTGGGTCGCCACATCCGGTGGCGTCTCTTATTATGACGGAAATCGCTGGCACACGTTGTCCAGTAGTGATGGGATGGCCCATGATTCGATATGGCGGACGATTGAGGAACCGAACGGTGCCATGTGGTTTGTAACGAGAGCGCATGGGGTCAGTCGTTTTCAGGATGGGATATTTTCATCTTTCAATCGGTCCGAAGGGTTGGTCGGCGATGTGATGACGGCGGTTTTTCAAGACAGCCAAGGAGGGATCTGGTTCGGGACCAGACGGGGCGTCAGCTATTATGATGGAAGTCAACTATCGGATATCATTTCGGGGTTTGATTGGGCAAACCGTGACATCCGGAGCATCGTCGAGGACCAGGAAGGCCATATATGGATCGGTACAACGGGCAGCGGTGTGATCCATTATGACAAAGGACACCTGCAACGGTTATCTCGCCAGGATGGTTTGATTGGAGATCAAATCGAACGCCTGTTTGTAGATAGTAAAGGGGATGTCTGGATGGCCACCGCTGAAGGACTTACCCGGTATCGGCATCGGCAAACATCGCCGCCAGTTGTAATTCAAAATGTCACTGCGGAACGTCGGCTTGGGCCACAAAATAATATTCAAATTTCTTCTTCTCAGAGATATCTGGCGTTCGATTTTACAGGGATAAGTTTCAAAACCCGGACGTCCCAGTTGCAGTATCTCTATCGCCTCGATGGGTATGATTCAGGCTGGCTAAAGACAAGAGATAGCCAGGTAGCGTATACGGATTTACCCAGTGGAGAGTACGTGTTCCAGGTTCGTGCTATGGACCGTGATCTGGCTTTATCCACTTTGCCGGCAGAAGTGGCGGTCACGGTCCTGCCTCCTTATGGTCGGATTTACGATCGCGATACTGAGCGGCCTGGTCGTCGTCTCACGAATCGCCGTCCGCCGCCGTCGCGAACGGGATGATGCTGGTGTACGACTTATGGATACCCAGCAACGCCTGGTGGATACGATGGATAACGAGCTACAGGCCGCACACGAGGCCCAGATGGGCCTCGTGCCACCCGACCCACCGGTGCATCTGAAGTATGATTTTGCCGCCCGGTGCGTGCCAGCCAGCCATGTTGGTGGTGACCACTATACCTATCGCTGGCTGGATAAAGACCGGACACGACTCTGCTTTCTTATCGCTGATGTGGCGGGTAAAGGCATGAAAGCCGCCATGACGGTCATGCGATTTTCAGAATTGCTGCACTACGAAATTCAGGATGCCAGGTCACCGAGCGAGATACTCACCTGTTTAAGTCAGGTGCTGAAGGGCCGTATGGAGAAACGCCAGTTCATCACAGCCATGGCCGCCATACTTGACGTAGAGACCGGGCGGTTGACGGTGTCGTGCGCCGGCCACCCGCCCATGTATTTTTATGTGCATGCCGACCGAACTATCACGGAAGTAGACTGCGCCGGTCCGCCCCTCGGCATCGGCTGGCCGGAAGGCTATCACGACGAGACCGTACAGGTGCGCCCCGGAGATTTGGCTCTCTGCTGTACGGACGGGCTCTACGAGGCCACCGACCAGACCCGGGAGTCCTTCGGCTTCGAGCGCCTCACCAGAGCGCTCAACACCGCCGCCGCAGAACCGACGGCCTCCGGTTCACTGGACAGAGTATATTCGGCGGTACGGATTTACACGGGTAATCTGCCTCAGGAAGATGATATGACAGCGATTATGATCCGGGGGCTTTGAGGGGGGAAAGTGCGAATTAACAAATCAACGAATCAACAAATTGCGAAGCAATACAAAGCATTTCGGTGGCAATGGATTATTGACTGACCGGGTACGCCACCGAACAATAATAGTTGTCCTGTTATGTTTTATAACCGGGCTTTTTTCAGTCGGAGCGAATTTCCGATCACAGGCACGGAACTGAAGCTAATGGCAGCAGCAGCGATCAGGAGTGAGAGCACCAGCCCGAAAATAGGATATAATACCCCGGCGGTTATCGTAGTGCCCGCCGCATTGTACATAAATGCGAACACCAGGTTCTGACGAATGTTCCGCATCACGGCGCGGCTCAGCTTTCGGGCGCGTACAATACCACGCAGATCCCCTTTCACCTGGGTAACGCCTGCGCTTTCCATCGCCACATCCGTACCGGTGCCCATCGCAATGGCCACATGCGCTCGAGCGAGGGCAGGTGCATCGTTAATGCCGTCGCCAGCCATCGCTACAATGCGACCCTCGACTTGCAGTTGATGAACCGCTCCCGCCTTTTCCACCAGCAATACTTTCGCCCGCACCTGATCTTTTATCTATTCTATTTAACCCAAGTTGCTAGTTGGAATAAAAGTGACTGTCATCTCGGCGAAAGCCGGGAACCAGCGTCTTCTGACAGTGGTTGCCAGGCTACTTTAGTCCTGTGAAAGACACTGGGCCCCGGCTTTCGCCAGGGAGACAGCCTATCGTTGCTCAACTAGCAACTTGGGTTATTTCCGTATCCATTGTCAGCCTGCCTTACAAGCTACAAATTAATGCGCATGCCCATCGTCTTCACTTGCATCATTTTCACTCTCACCATGAGAATGGGCAATATTCCACTTTACATCACTGGCCTTGACGCCATCGACTGCGCCCTGATCGTTGTGCCACCCAAGACCACAGCCTGCGCACACCTCTTTCTTGGCTTCCAGGTTTTCACGGCATGCACATGTGCCTTCCTTCAACAGACACCAATCACAGGCCGGCTCGACACAACAAAGGTAATCGCCTTCGTTAGCCACAGCCATCTTCACTTCCGCCAGATCTGCTTTGACTTGTTCAAGGGTGGCAGGAGCCGGGGGGACTGGTTCCGCCGATTGTTCAGAGGCTTGCTGTACGGCGTCCTGGCCGCATGAACTGATAAAGAGCATACCGGCCATGGCGGTGAATATGAATAGCGCGCGAACACGTTGTAATGCAATCATGATGAATGACTCCTTTTATTGAAACGCAGGGTATGATGAATAAATAGGTTGAACTTTTACTATGCTTCGACGCCGCACCTCCGAATTTATTATTATACTTACCTCCTGGAGATTGCCTACCGGCTGTTGAGTCGCCCGGTCCGTGATACGTCATTCCAGGAAGCAGACTTCATTATCTATGAGAGGTTCAGGATCACCTCTGAAAACGACGCTCACGCTGAAACTGCAGCATGCTTTCGTGATGGTTCTCCTTTTGGTATGGTGTGAAACGCCAGGCCCTTCATACTTCCATTCATTTACACTGATACTTTTTGCACCTCCCTCGACTTGACCAGATAGTAAATCACCGGAATAACGATTAACGTCAGGATAATGGCCGAAGCCATACCACCGATCATGGGGGCGGCAATGCGCTGCATGACATCCGATCCGGTACCGACGCCCCACATGATGGGCAGTAGCCCTAAAATAGTCGTCGTTACGGTCATTGTAATCGGACGTACCCGGTCGATCGCCCCTTCGGTGATGGCCTCCATGAGGTCCTGACGGGTATTCAGGGTGTGGTCCTCTTGCCTACGCTTGCAGGCCTGTTCCAGATACACAAGCATCACCACCCCCGTTTCAGCAGCGACGCCTGCCAGTGCGATAAATCCCACACCGACCGCCACACTAAGATTATAGTCCAGCAGATACATCAGCCAGACGCCACCGATCAGGCCAAAGGGGAGAGAGAGCATGACAATCAGACTTTCCGTCACCTTCCGGAAGTTCAGATAGAGCAGGAAAAAGATAATAAATATGGTAAACGGCACTACGATCTGAAGACGCTTTTGTGCTCTTTCCATATATTCATATTGCCCGCTCCAGATCATACTGTATCCTGTCGGCAATTGAATTTGATCTGCAACAATCTGTCTGGCCTGAGCGACGTACGTGCCCACATCGATGTCTTTTAGATCCACATACACCCAGGCCGTGCGCCGGGCATTTTCCGATTTGATACTGGCGGGGCCCTTGTGCAGTTCGATACGTGCCACCTGACTGATAGGAATTTGTGCACCAGTGGGGGTAGGAATCAGTACCTTTTTCAGGCTGGTGATGTCATCCCGTAGTTCACGGGCGTAGCGCACGTTTACCGGGTATCGTTCTAATCCTTCGACCGTTTGGGTAACGTTCATACCACCCACAGCGGAGAGAATGACATCCTGTACATCACCCACCGTCAGGCCGTATCGGCTGGCCTCCTTCCGGTCAATGACGAAGTCGAGATAATTACCACCGACTGTTTTCTCTGGAAATACACTTAACGTCCCTGGAACGCCCCGCATCACAAGGGCGACTTTTTGCGCCAGATCCGATAACACGCTCAAATCCTCACCCATCAGTTTAATGCCAACCGGTGTTTTAATGCCTGTGGATAGCATGTCCATCCGGGTTTTGATCGGCATGGTCCAGGCATTGGTCAGGCCGGGAAACTGAATCGCAGCATTCATCTCTTCAATGAGTTTGTCCGGCGTCATGCCCGGCCGCCATTCTTCCTGCGGTTTAAGGGCGATGGTCGTCTCTATCATCGACAACGGTGCCGGGTCGGTAGCGGTTTCCGCCCGGCCCATCTTGCCAAACACGTGATGTACTTCCGGAAATGTCCGAATGATCTTGTCCGTTTGCTGTAAGAGTTGCCGCGCTTTTGTAATCGAAAGACCGGGATCCGTTGTTGGCATGTAAAGGAGGTCGCCTTCATAGAGTGGTGGCATGAACTCCGAACCGAGCCGTTTTAAGGGATAGAAGGTCGCACCGAGCACCAGAAGGGTCAGCATAATAACCGGCCATCTAAAGCGCAGGGCGAACGTCATGATCGGCCGGTATAAGAAGATAAGCAGCCGGTTTAACGGATTCTTGGCTTCTGGTCTGATCTTTCCACGAATCAGGTAGCCCATCAGGACGGGGGTCAGGGTAATAGCCATGAACGCTGATGCGGCCATGGCAAAGGTTTTGGTAAATGCCAGTGGCTTAAACAGCCGCCCCTCCTGCGCTTCCAGGGCAAACACGGGTATAAACGACAGGGTAATAATCAACAGAGAATAAAACAGGGCCGGTCCCACTTCTTTCGCGGCATCGCAGATAATCTGCCAGTGCGGCTTGGTCCCCCGGTACCGTTCAAGATGTTTGTGGGCATTTTCGATCAGCACAATTTCTCCATCTACCATGGCCCCCATGGCAATCGCGATGCCCCCCAGGGACATGATGTTCGCGTTTATGCCCTGGTAGGACATAACGATGAATGAAATCAGAATACCCAGAGGCAAAGTTACAATGGCGACAAAGGCAGAGCGTACATGGAGGAGAAATATAATGCAGACCAGACCCACGATCAGCATTTGCTCGACCAGCTTTTCCTGTAGATTGTCGATGGCCCGTTCAATTAATCCGGCACGATTGTAGGCCGGTATGATTTCGACACCTTCCGGCAGCCCTGCTTTTAACGCTTCAAGGCGTTCTTCAACGGCCTGAATTACTTTAAGCGCATTTTCGCCGTAGCGCATAACCACTATGCCTCCGACGATTTCGCCCTCCCCGTTCCATTCGGCTATACCACGTCGCAGTTCCGGCCCCAGATGGATATTCGCCACCTGTTTTAATACGATCGGTGTACCATGGGCGTCCACGGCAAGGGGAATATCTTCCAGGTCTTCAATCGATTGTATATACCCGAGCCCGCGCACCATATACTCTGTCTCGGCCATCTCTATGAGCCGGCCGCCTACATCGTTGTTACTTCGCTGAATGGCCGTGCGTATTTTGTTAAGGGGAATGTTGTAAATGAGCAGCTTGTTGGGGTCTACCTCCACCTGGTATTGCTTGACGAATCCACCGATCGCAGCGACCTCAGCTACACCGGGGACCGACGTCAACTCATATCGTAGATACCAGTCCTGAATGGAACGCAGTTCCGCGAGGTTATGCCGGTCGCTTTTGAGCACATATTCGTAGACCCATCCTACCCCGGTAGCATCAGGACCCAATGAGGGCGTAACGCCTTGTGGTAAGCGGTTAGAGACATAATTGAGCGACTCCAGCACGCGGCTCCGCGCCCAGTATAGATCCGTGCCATCCTCAAAGATGATATAAACAAAACTGATCCCGAAAAAACTGTAGCCCCGCACCGTTTTTGCAAAAGGAACGGCGAGCATGGCGGATGTTAGCGGATAGGTGACCTGATCTTCCACCACCTGTGGGGCCTGTCCTGGATATTCGGTAGAGATGATCACCTGAACATCAGACAGGTCGGGTATGGCATCAATCGGGATATTTGCAATGGACAGCACCCCACCGAGGATGACCACCAAGGTGCATACAATCACGATAAATCTATTTTGTATCGACCATTCGATCATTCGTCGTAACATGGGTCTACCTCGGTTCAATGACGGACGGCTGTTCGGGAGACATCTGCCCGCTTTGCCCCTGACGTCGGGTTTCCAGCATTTTCTGTATCGCCTCTTGCAGCCGGCTCTCGGAATCCATCAGAAATTGTGCAGAGTTGACCACTTCTTCTCCAGGAGATACCCCGGCCATAATCTGAACCAGACCATCCTCCCCTTCAACGCCGAGAATTACTTCACGAGGTTCGAATTTACCGCCGCCGAGGGCCACAAATATCAGGTTTCGCATACCACTTCTGATGACCGTATCATTCGGGACAACCGTCACCGCCGATCCCATGTTTATTTTGAGACTGATGTTCGCGTACATATTTGGTTTTAATTCAAGCCTTGGATTTGAAAAGACGATTCGGACCTTTATATCCCGTGTCTTCTGATCCAGGTAAGGATAGACGTAATCGACCCGGCCCTGATACATTTTTCCCGGATTATACGGGAGTTCCATCTCAACCAGCTGACCTTTTTTTATCCACGGCGCTTCCTGCTCGTAGAAGTGTGCATAGATCCAGACCGTAGATAGATCGGCGATACGGAATAGATCCATTCCCGCCATGACCCGCATCCCCAGTTCGGCATGTTTTTCCACCACAATGCCGTTCGAAGGGGCATAGATGGTCATAGTTTTGGTCGCTTTGCCTCGTGTTTCAAGGTCGTGGATCTGCTGTGCTGTGATATCCCAGTTTAATAGCCGTCGTCGCGTGGCTTCCAGAAGGGATTGAGCCCCTGCCGAAATCTCTGCAAAGGCACCGTCGTTCAACTTTTTCATATTATGAAAGGCCAGCAGATATTCTTCCTGTGTGGAGACCAGTTCAGGCGAATAGATCTCTAGCATGGCCTGTCCTTTGCGTACGGGTTGCCCGGTCTGGTCGGTATGTAGTTGTTCGATCCATCCTGAAAATTTGATATTAACCCGTGAAAAAGCTTCTTCATTGTAGTCCACGTGGCTGACGGTCCGAATGGCCCGATAGAGCGCTTCCCGGCGAACTGGTGTGGTCTGCACACCAATATTCTGGATTGTTACAGGGTCGATGATAATGGTCGGTCCCGCCGCCGCCACTTCGCCTTCATATACGGGAACCAGATCCATGCCCATTGGTGATTTGCCGGGTTTTTCCGAAATAAAGGTGGGGTCCATCGGTGCCCGCCAGTAAAGGATGTCCTTGTTCGAAGGATCCGAAACGAACGGGTTATCCTGTGCCTGGCCCATAGTCTGTGCCTTAGGTGATTCATCGCCTGCTGTTTCTACTTCGACCAGATTCATATTGCAGATCGGGCATTGATCGGATTCATGAGTCAGTACATCCGGGTGCATCGGGCAGGTCCAGATGGGGTTGTCTGCCGATATTTCAGCCTGTACCAGATTCATATTGCAGATCGGGCATTGACCGGATTCATGAGTCAGTACATCCGGGTGCATCGGGCAGGTCCAAATTTCTGCGCCGGTTTCCCCTTCATGAATATGTTCTTCGGCAGGCTGCGTTGTATTCACCGTGGCGTTGATTGTTTCATCCGTCGTCGTTTTAACCTCCACCAGATTCATGTTGCAGATCGGGCACAGCCCGGGTGTATCTACCAGGACATTCGGGTGCATGCCGCAGGTCCATAACTGTCCCGCTTCGGCTGTTGTCTCCGGCTGTGGCTCCGTTTCCCCACAGCCTATCGTCATAAGCGTTGCCCCCATGACGATCCAGAGCAACCACAGTGAGACGGGATACCGTTTTACCGGGTGATGTTGTTTCGTCAGCATCATCTTTCTCCTTATCATTGCATGCCCTCCGGCAACCGACCACCGGCTGCCCATTCGAGCGTCGTCACCTGTCGGCGATAGTTCGCCTGTTCATTTATATATCCGAGGCGGATCTGTAAGAGCATGCGTTCGGCGTCCAACAGATTAAGGAAATCCAAGTTACCCGTCCGGTATCCAGCCAGGGCGGACGAGAGACTGCTTTCCGCTTGCAGGAGCATCCCTTGTTCATATAAATCGAGCAAGGTGCCCGTCTGTTGTATCTTCAGATAGACCTCTGTAATTTCCGCCCGGATCGTATTCCGAAGGTGATCGCGTGTCATCTCATGGCCCATCCGGGTCACCTTCGCTTCCTCGACGGCGGCTCTACGTTTGCCTCTCATAATAGGGATATTCAGCCCGACCATGATGCTGAAGGCATCCTTGCCCGCATCGGAGATCAGGCTGGACTGCTTCGGGACGGTAATATAGGAGGCCTGAAGGTTGAAATCTGGACGGAACGCCAGTCTGGCGAGCGAGGTCATGAGTTCACTTTGCCGGATTCTGGCATCGATTTCCTGCAGTTCCTGCCGCGCCAGCAAAGCTTGTTTTACAATAAGTGACTCCGGGGTGGTATAGCGGGCCGAATCAATTGCGGCGATCCGGCCGATTTGTGTGCTCATCGCCCGGTTTCTGAGGGCGTTGATTCGGGCAACAAGACCAGGTCTGGTCCGCTCAATGACAAGCTGGAGTTCCAGGATTCTTGACCGCTCGACCTGAGATTTCAGCACACTGGCCTGATTGCCAGTACCAGTCGCATACTTTTCTTCGGCGACCCGGGTGAATGTACGGAGGACCGCCAGGTACTCGGTTAAAACGCGAATGGATTGATCGACCCGGTAGAGATCATAATAAGTCTGTTTGACCTGGAATACGATATCACGCTCCGTGCTTCGGCGCTGCGCTTCAAACGCGACCGCTTTCTGGTCTGCCATATCGCCCCGCAAACCCCGTTTACCCGGGTAGGGAATACGCTGGGACAGCATAAGCACGTTGGTCTGTGGCCCTACGCGGGTTTCCGGGCTGGACAGCCATCGGGTGTAACTGAATATCGGGTCGTCCAGTGTGGTAACCTGGGGGCGCCGGTGTTTCGACGCGGTCCATCGGTGGTCGGCTGCCTGTAAAGCCAAATTGCGTTCCAGCGTTTCCGAAATCAATGCATCGAGGGCTGGTGGCGGCTCAGGTTGACCAAATCCCGGCCGGGAGACCAGGATAAATATGATAAGGGGAATAGATCGGATCATCGCGAGCATCTATACTCGCCTCCTTTAATGCGCATATCCGCACGACACCATCAGCTTTTTAAGGCATTAAAGCACGGTGCGGTGATATGTATACGGGATACGCTACCCCATATACAGAATGATAAATTTTCAGGGATTACTCAGGTAAAAACTGGGGAACAAACGACATCAAATGAGGTAAATACAAAAAAGCGTGCGGATAGGCGGAGATTCGTCGTCGAGATAAGAGGTGGTATGGGCCAGGAAGTGTAACGGCGGGGCCAAATCGATAGGCGCAGCTATGGGGAAGGGTATCGCCATATCGAGTGAAATATGGGCTTCATACCGCGAGAGCGGCAGAGATCGGGTGTGATTTTGATGGCGGGCGACCTGCACTTCGGGGCAGCAGGTCATCGTGATCGCAGGATGATCACACGCCTCATTTTCTTCCGGCATAGTGGTACAACAAGCATGCGCCTCATCCATGGGGTGATCCATCGTTTGCGATGCCATCGGCCCCATATCCATGTCGGCATCCAGGCACGCGATCATCGCCGAGGCCACGGTGACAGGTGGGGAAAGTAGGGATAAAATGAGCAGACCAACACAAAAACGCATGACCAGAATCATCCTAAACGATAGAGATTAATATAACAGCGGTATCCACATGCCATGTTGACAAATATATGTTTTTGGTTACATTCACGCAACACGTTTTCTTCAGAAACGGTCGGTCATCACATATCGTGTACTCGTGATGCACGGTTAGTTGCAGAGAAAATATTCGATAATAACTGGGCCCCTGAATGTTTGAAATGGAGAGAGATTAAATTGTGGATATACTATGGAATGTCTTCGATCAGACCTGGCGATGGACAGGCGCTCAGGTGGCCACCGCTTTCGGGATTATTGTGGCCGCGCTGATTGCACGGCGTGTGCTTCGGTTTATTATTGAACGCGCCGCAAAACGACTGGCACAACGTACCAAAACGGAATTGGATGATCTTTTAATACATGCCATTCAAAAGCCGCTGGAATATGTGGTGGTGGTTCTCGGTATTTATCTTGCGTTCTTCAGCCTCGAGCCGCCGGACCGGGTCAAAGCATGGTTGGATTCCCTATTCTGGATTCCTTATGCGTTTCTGATTGCCTGGACCATGTTCCGATGCGTCAATGTGCTTGAATATATCCTCCGTGGCTGGGCAAAGAATACCACCAACACCCTCGATGACCAACTTGTCCCTCTGATTATACGATCAGCAAAGTTTATTGTATGGATACTGGCAATCCTGATGATCCTTCAGAACATGGGGTATTCGATCTCCGGCTTGATCGCCGGTCTGGGCGTTGGCGGCCTGGCCGTGGCCCTGGCGGCTCAGAAAACCCTGGCGGATGTCTTCGGTTCAATCATGTTGCTGGCCGATCGACCATTTATCATAGGTGATTGGGTGCAGTCGCCGGACAAAGATGTTGAGGGCACAGTCGAACGAATCGGATTCCGTAGTACACGTATCCGGACGTTTGACCAGACGCTCGTTACCATCCCCAACAGTCGTCTGGCCGATTTTGTTATCAATAATATGTCGGAACGGCCGGTTCGGCGGGTTTGGATTACCATAGGTTTGACCTATGATACACCGGGTAGTAAGATGCGCAAAGCGGTTGCCGGCATCGATCATCTCCTGCATACGCATGCCCATGTGGATCAGGCATCCACTATTCTTGTTCGATTTACCGACTTCGGAAGCCATTCACTGAATATCATGGTCTATTATTTTGTTGATACGGTGGCATGGGCAGAATATTTACGTATCCGTGAGGACATCAACCTGGAGATCATGGAAATCGTCGAAAATCTTGGTTTATCTATTGCATTTCCGACGCAGACGGTGCATTTGCATCCAATGGATACGGATCGAGATGGACCCACCGGACCATGAATCCAGTATGGAAAAAATCACAATGGTGTGTCCCCGCGGCATCTCCAAACCCGGCATGTCTATGCCATTCCCCGCGGTTGTTTTTTGATTACAGGAACTCTCTCGTACCCTTCGTGTTTAACTTGAATAAATAGTGTTGCACCACCCCCTCAGTGACCACGCTATAAAACCCCGGCTGATCCCTACCATCTACATTATGCACACATGGCCCGATTCATCGACAGATTCATGCGCCTGACGACGGCTACACCCGAGACAGTGGCCCGCATTATCGTGAAAACAATCGAACAAAAAACCCGCCGCTACCCGTACCTGCCACACTGGACGCCTATCTTTTCCATGATGCGAGGTTTCATGCCGCGATCACTCTACCATGCCATCCTGTATCGAGGTTTACCCGGTATAAAAACATGGGGTAAGTTTTGACTCGGCCGTGGTTGGATCGTCCCATGCCATGTGTGGGCCTGTTTCAGGCATATCGTGAAGGCAGGTTTTATGGTTTGCCGGGATGACCTCTGATAATCTGTCCCACCTGCCCAGTGAAAGCCGGGGTTCGGGTAAGGGGACAGGTTTTTTGTCGTGTACGCTATTAAAATAAACCAAGTTGCTCGTTATTGTAAACAGTGCGCGTCATCCCTGCTTCCATCGGGTAGACGAGATGTCGTGAATGAATTTGCCGGAGGACCAGCATCAATGGATTAGAAAATCGAGGAGATCCCGATGGGGAAGATTTCCCCAAAGGACCGATAAGAGGAGAGCAGGTGCCGGCGTTTTCACTGCCGGATCAGCAGGGGTTTCCTGTCGCCTATCGTCCTGATGGGCAGCACCGCTGAACTCAGCGTCCGGACGGCGGCCGTCTCCGTCTGTACGGGGCCGGGTTCCTCCTTGGCATCGTCGTTCGTCCACTGATAGATACCGGCGGCGGCACCGGCCAGGATGATGATAATCACAATGATGGTGATCAAACGCATAAATGGATCCCTTATTGAAGACATCCCGCAACAAAAGCTACGGGGGCACACGTTTGCGTGTTGTACGACAAATCATGCGCTTTGCTATTCTTTTCAGGCCTATACGCTGGCAAAATTCGTATAGAAGGTCGCGACGGCCTCGGTGATGACCTCAAACATGGCCCGACCTAATTCGGCATCCGCGGCGGCAGGATTGTCGGAATGTCCCGGTCCTTTTCCCCAGGTGCCGTGCATCTGGACGGTCGCACCAGTCAGGTCGACATCAAGGCCTGAGTCGTCGTGAGAGACATCTCGTACCTGTTTCAGACCTTCTTCTCGAACCAGATCCGGGCGAAGTGCCATGATAAGAGAGGTTTCAAACTGTCCGGCATGACCGGGAATAAGGGAAGAGGCGAGCAGGTTTTTTTCAAGCAGCGCGGGACGGGCGATATCCCAGTAGTTGCCTGTAGCCATGTTCACAGGATGATCGAGGCGGTTGACAATATCCTGGCCCACCACACCCACATGATCCGAGTTGCCCCCGTGACCATTGAGCACGACAATCTTACGAAAACCACACCGCACTAACCCTTCGACTGCTTCCTGTACTGCGAGAATAAATGTCGAGCTGGTCAAGGAGATGGTGCCACCGAAAGGATAGTGGTGCCAGGAACTGCCGAAAGCCAGGGTGGGGGTGACGATTACAGGCGTACGATCTGAGGCGCGCTCGGCAGCATGACGGGCGACGTTTTCACACAGGATGACATCCGTACCGACCGCCATATGCGGGCCGTGTTGCTCCGTGGCTGCTGTGGGTAATACGGCGATAGCGCCTGGGGCTGCTTCTGAAATTTCCCCGCGTGTCATTTCCGAAAATAAAATGGACATAATGTTTCCTTTTGGTCTGGTTTGTGGTCGATGGTGAACAAGTTAATATATAGTGTATGACGCCATTAATCTTTAAAATATTTTACTTTAAAATTCAATGGTATCATGAATTATAAAGATAAACTGGGTTATAATCCAAAACTATCACCAGACAATGAACCATACAGGAGCAATGATGAGGGTTGTTTTTAGAAGATAGTGCTTACAGAGGATTTATATAATACCGGAACCTAGAGGGAGGATATGCACGACATATCATTCATTTGAAGGACGGATCGTAGGAGCCAGAATCGCGTCATCTTTCACTGGTGTTGACCTCATTTGAAAAACTTGCGGTTGATGATTTTCCCGACAAGATACGAGCGTACCACCGTTCCCATAACGTTGTTGGCAGTGAGAACCCGTGGAACTCGTCTCGTTGGATGAAGTAGAAAAGCGGTATATTCTGCATGTATTTGAAACCACCGGCAGCAACAAAACACTAACCGCTCGTATTCTCGGCGTGGATCGAAAGACCGTCTATCGTAAACTCCAGACCTATAACATTCATTGATGTCTTAGGCCGCTACTTTACCCGGTCTTTGCTGGATAGGGTGGAAAGTGAGAAAGTGAGAAAGTGAGAAAGTGAGAAAGTGAGACTCACCCTCACACGCGGCCTTTACAGGTTTCTTGCCCGCTGTATATTGGCCTGGTCGCGAGCAAGCAGGAGCACATCTTCCGCAACGATAACATAGTCCGGTGTAGGTACAAAATGGGCTTTGTCGCTGTGTTGGTTAGGTTGCTTGATTAAGAGAATTTGAACACCGTATTGGCGACGGATGTGCAATTGGGCGATACTCTTACCTATAAATTGCTTGGGCGTATCGATTTCCACCATCGCATAATTGTCACCTAACTGCACCACTTTCTTGTCCGTAAATGTGGCGACCATGCTGCTGAATTCACCTGCCAGATCCCGGCGGGTGACCTCCCTGTTATGTGCATCCATGACATGTTCCCGGTCAACGACACCGATCAGATGCCCGGTGGATGGGGCAACGACCGGAAAGGCATCGACCCGATGCTGGCCGAACATCAGCATCAGGCGATCCAGTTTTTCATCATCCGTTACAGAACGGACATCAAAACGGGTGATGTCGTGGGCGACCAGGAGGCCGTCTATCTCATTTCCATAGGTCACCAGATTCCGAATATTGTCGAAGGTCACCACACCGGTGTAGCGTTGGGCCTCATTCACTATATATAATCCCGAGTGAGGACTTTCAGCGAGGTGTATCAACAGGTCGCCCAGGGGGGCTTGCGGCGATATCGTTTCGAAGGTGGTTGATTTTGCCTGTTGGACCGTTAGAGATCGTAATACATTGGCTTCCTGGCCTTTATTCAGGTCTACGCCCCGTCGCAGCAGTTTCATGGTGTAGATGGATGGGGTCATCAGATAAGCGGAAATAAGCATACTGATAATGCAGGCGATCATAAGCGGAAGGATCATTTTATAATCGTTGGTGAGTTCAAAGATAATCAGGATTGAGGTAATAGGTCCCGCGTCGTCGCAGCCACTACCGCGCCCATAGCCATCAGGGCGTATGCCCCGCTACTGGTCGTAAAAGCCGGAAAAAGAGTCATGACGAGCGTTCCGAATGCGCCGCCGACCATAGCCCCTATAAAAAGAGAAGGGGCAAAGACTCCTCCCGAACCACCAGCACCCAGTGTGATGGAGGTGGCCAATATTTTGACGCCAATCAGGATAAGAAGTAACGACCAGCCCACTTCGCCGACCAGTGCCATATCAATGGCTTCATATCCTACGCCCTATATATGGGGAAAGGCCAGGCCGATGGCACCGATCATCAGGCCACCAGTGATCGGTCTTATATATTCAGGCACCGGCATTTTTTCAAATAGGTCCTCACTGAAATAGAGGAACTTCATGAAGGCCACGCCTACCACGGCAGCCATCACGCCGAGTATACAGTAATATATCAGTTCTAGTGGATGACCGAGGGTATAAGAGGGCACAATAAAAGCCGGTGTATCACCAAGATAGGCTCGTGAGATGACCGTGGCGATAACCGATGCCACGACAATTGGACTGAAATAGCCGACGGCAAAATCGCCCAGAATCACTTCTAAGGAAAACAACGCACCGGCAATAGGCGCGTTAAAGGTGGCTGCAATACCTGCGGCGGCCCCACAACCGACCAGCGTGCGCATGCGCTTTACATTAACTTTGAATGCTTGCCCCAGGGTTGAACCGATGGCCGCCCCTATCTGTGCAATCGGCCCCTCCCGGATTACCGACATACCGGTACCGATGGTGAGAGCTGATGCCAGCGATTTCACCAGGACCACACGGGGACTAATTCGGCCCCCCCGCATCGCGACGGCCTCCATCACCTCCGGAACCCCATGTCCTTTCGCCTCACGGGCACCTAAGTAGACCAGCGGCCCGACCAGTGCCCCCCCGATGGCCGGAATGAGTAATTTGTAATACCAGGGAATGGCCATAATGGCTTCCAGTGTGCCGCCCCAATCTGGATGGGATAACGTCTGAATAAATTCAATAAGCCAGCGAAAGCCAATGGCACTGAAACCAGCGACGACGCCGATAAACACAGCGGCGCCGATCATAAACATATTTTCCGTGGTCCTCATCCTGTAGGAGCCCGCATACATCCATCGAAGCATCTGGAGAAAATAAACCTGCCACAGATTAAATACCAACCAAATTGCTTCATGATGGCTGCGTCCCTCGTCTGTTTGCCCGTAAATAGACCCGCATCTTACTTTATCCTCTGGAAAATTAACCATGGTAAGGATCAGTTTCCTTCTATCTTCAACTTGTTTTTTACCCCTCAAATACATATCATACACTATATGGTCCAGAGGCCTTAATGTCAACTTAAGTACCACACATAGAATACAGCATTTTAAGTGATCGTGTAGTGCTGTGATGCGCAGCTTCCCGAAAGGAATTATTTATGTCCGATGAACCCATTGTTCAACTGCCGGATACGTCATCCTGGGGGACGCCGGACTGGGGTATTAAGGTCCTGCCGCAGGCCGGCAAGGGCCTCGTGATGCGGGATTGCATGGTGGGTCGGGCCGGCGAGGTGCCTGACGTCGCCTCTAAACATACCGGGGTCGCCCAACGGGGTTCCGTGGTGGACCCGAATACGCCCGACTTCGGATTCCCGATTCGAGATAAGAAACTGGTCTGGGCGGATAACATTGCAGAACTCTATGAGCAGGGCAAAGCAGGCCAGTGGGATGCCACCACAGATATCCCCTGGGATGACTTGCCCGAACTGCCCGATGAGCTGGAACAGGCGGTATGCCAGGTGATGACCTTTCTGATACAGAATGAATATCTGGCGATGTATCTCCCGGCCAAATTCATGCATCAGATCGATCCGCAATTTACAGAAGTGGTCCTGTTTCTGGCTACCCAGGTGATGGACGAAGCCCGGCATGCAGAAGTATTTACCAAGCGGGCTCTGGCCAATGGTGGTGGGCTACAGTATGTGTCGGCCGCCGAAGAGTGGTCGGTCCGCAGCTTGTTGTCTCAGGATAACTATTCAAACGGTTCTTTTCTGATGCACGTCCTGGGCGAAGGGACGTTTATGGAACTGCTTATGTTCCTCGAGGAAATCGCGCCCGACCCAGTCACCGGAAAAACCTTCAAACTGGCGCGACAGGATGAGGGCCGACATGTGGGTTATGGCATCTCTCATTTTTCATACCATATTGAACAGGATCCGACCATCATGGACCAGCTCCTGGCCGCCGCTGAGGAACGGACCATGTTCCTTCAGCAGGCCTCCGGTTCGAGCCCCTTCGTCCTGAAAGCTATGATGACGCTTGCTGGCGGTGGTACCCATCCGGAGCAACTGGCTAAAGGGCGTGACCGGGTGCGTGAGTTATATGCAGAGATGCACAATAAGCGGGTCCGTGAATTGGTGGCCATCGGGTTTGAACGCTCGGCGGCAGAACGAATCTCGGAACTTCATGGGAGCGGGGTTCAGAACTTTATGTAAGGCGCAACCCTGTGTTCTCCGTGGTTAAACGAAAGGCTCGAATGACCGACTTATTACAAGATACCGCCGAACGTGCCGCCCGCTACCTGGCGGCTCTGGATGATAGGGGCGTAGCCCCCTCGGCTGAAGCCATAGAAGCACTGACGGCCCTGGATACGGCGTTGTCCGACACGCCGACCGATCCGGCAGAGGTGCTGGATCTGCTCGATACCTACGGTTCTCCCGCGACGACAGCGACGACTGGCGGACGCTATTACGGTTTTGTGACCGGCGGGGTGTTACCTGCAGCGCTGGCGGCATCCTGGATGTCGAACACGTGGGATCAGAATGGGTTCGGATATACAAATTCCCCTGTGGCGGTGGTCCTGGAAGAAATTTCTTTACGATGGTTGATCGACCTGCTGGGGTTGCCTTCATCCTGTGGCGGGGCCTTTGTGACCGGCGCGACCATGGCTAATTTTACGGCCTTGGCCGCTGCACGGCATGCGGTGCTGGAACGAGCCGGGTGGGACGTGGAAGCTGATGGCCTGTTTGGTGCGCCAAATATTACGGTGATTATCGGCGAAGAGGCCCATCCGACCTTGACCAAATCACTTGGGCTGCTTGGCCTGGGCCGTAACCGGGTGGTTAAAGTGCCTGTGGACGATCAGGGGCGGATGCGGGCAGACGCGCTGCCTGCCATCTCCGGCCCCACGATCATCTGTTCGCAGGCAGGGAATGTAAATACCGGGGCCATCGATCCAATTGGTGAATTGTGCGATCGATCGCACAATTCAAATGCCTGGGTACATGTGGACGGCGCCTTCGGCCTTTGGGCCCAGGCCGCGCCCGCAAGAAAACACCTGACCGCAGGTATAGAGCACGCCGATTCCTGGGCGACGGACGCTCACAAATGGCTCAATGTGACCTACGACTGCGGCCTGGCCTTCGTCAAAGATCCACTGTCCTTGCGGGCGGCCATGGCGATCAGTGCGGCGTATCTACCGCAAACCACCCACCGTGAACCGATGCACTACACGCCAGAAGCTTCCCGGCGCGCGCGGGGTATTGAGGCCTGGGCGGTGTTGCGGTCCCTCGGACGACAGGGCGTCGCGGATTTGATCGAACGTAATTGCCGTCTCGCTACCAGATTCGCCGACCAACTGCAACAATCTGGTTACGAGATTGTGAACGACGTGGCGCTTAATCAGGTTCTGGTCTCCTTCGGTTCATCTGAACACACGCTCTCCGTCATCAAACGGATACAGGAAGAAGGGACGTGCTGGTGTGGCAGTACGGTCTGGCAGGGCAAGACCGCCATGCGCATCAGCGTATCCTCCTGGATGACCACGGTGGCAGATGTAGACCGGAGCGTGGCGGCGATGATACAGAGTGAAAAGATTGAACGTGGATAACCAATAGCTGAGGAAAAGATGAATACATTACCTATACCAACGGTTGATGTTTCAGGAGAACCTGCACGCCAGGTCATTATATCACCAGGGACGCCAGACGAATATCAGGGGCACCCGACGACACTGCTTATGCCGGATCACGAGACCATGTTCTGCGTCTATCCCCTCGGCCACGGTGGGCCAGGGGTGGTGTTGCGGCGAAGTTCGGATGCCGGGTTGACCTGGAGCGCGCCGCTGCCTGTGCCGGATAATTGGGCGACGGCCAA
>Ga0114999_10002259_pt1 | contig 25685 bp, 15 predicted proteins | sample ArcticOcean_MG_C_3_FD_89820 | JGI IMG/M metagenome (GOLD analysis project Ga0114999, IMG submission 89820) | Marine microbial communities from western Arctic Ocean - ArcticOcean_MG_CB8_126 | ecosystem: Environmental > Aquatic > Marine > Oceanic | place: Arctic Ocean: Canada Basin | collected...
GACGAGTGCGCGAATGTTCCTCTTCTTTCTTGGATTCCCGGCGGATGAATCTTCGGGCCCGTGCGACCGGAATAGTCGATGCGAAAGGCGCGTCTAGGTGGCAACAACGGGCGGGGAATTGATCGGTCGGTCGAGTTGTTTCCAGTTGGGACAACATGATGCCGAGTCCGGGAAGCAGTTGGTCGACTCGTGTTGATCTACTGGGCGTCTAGGATCTCGTCGATCACGATTCCGTCGACGTTCGTCAACCGACGTTCGATCCCGTTGTGGTAGAAGGTCAGTTGTTCGTGATCGAGTCCGAGCAGGTGCAGGACGGTGGCGTGGAAGTCGTGCCAGGTGGTGATGTTCTGTTCGGCCTTCCAACCGTAGACATCGGTTTCGCCGTAACTGGTTCCGGCATTCAGTCCGCCTCCGGCCATCCATACGCTGAAGCCATACTGGTTGTGGTCGCGACCGCTGCCGAGAACTGTTGAGCTGGACTGAGTGAAGGGCGTACGTCCGAATTCGCTGGTGAAAAGGACCAGCGTGTCCTCGAGAAGTCCGGTGCGTCGCAGGTCGGTGAGCAGTGCGGCGAGGGGCCGGTCGATTCGAGCCGCTTCGCGACCGTGATTGATGACCATGTCTTCGTGGCCGTCCCAGTTCTGTCTCGGGCGCCCAAACGCGCCTCCGCTGAACAACTGCACGAAGCGAACTCCCTGTTCGAGCAGTCGACGGGAGAGCAGGCAGGCACGTCCGAAGTCGGCAGTGGGTTGCTGATCGAGACCGTAGAGTTTCCGGGTGGCTTGAGTTTCGGAATCGAGAGATGTGACGGCGGGCACGGCCAATTGCATCCGTGCTGCGAGTTCGTAGCTGCGAATGCGGCCGAGCAGCGCGTCGTCGTTGCCACGTTGCTCGAGATGCCGGGTGTTGAGGCGGGACAACAGGCGGCGTGTGTCGGTCTCGGTTTTGGAAGAGATGGTCCGAGAGGGGAAGAGGTCGTCGAGCGGATTGCCTCGAGCCCGCAGCGGCACGCCCTGGTGCTCGGAGGGCAGAAAGCCGTTGGACCAGTTGATCGATCCTCCGGCGGGAAGGCCACGTGGGTCGGGAATCACGACATGAGTCGGCAGGTTGTCGGTTTCGCTGCCCAGGCCCGACGAGAGCCACGCGCCCAGGACCGGGAAGCCGTTCAGTCGGAAGCCCGTATTTTCCTGAAATGTGGCCGGTGTGTGGTTGGACGTTTCAGCGACCATCGACTTGATGACCGTCAGTTCGTCGGCCACCGAGGCGAGGTGCGGAAACAGGTCCGAAACCCACAAACCGCTTTGCCCTCGCTGCCTGAAGGACCAGTCGCTTTGCCGCAGCAGGCCGACCTGGCCAAAAAAGACATCGGGTTTTTCGTCCGAGTGCAGCGGAGTGCCGTGCAATCGGGCGAGTTGGGGTTTGTAGTCAAAACTGTCGACCTGGCTGAGGCCTCCGGCAGCCACCACATGGATCACGCGACGTACGGCCGGTGACGAGTTGGGGCGGGGTCGAACGGTGGCGGCGTACGGTGTCGCGTCGTTGTCGAGCAGCGAGATGAGTGCCGTGCTGCCGATACCGGCAGTGGCGAAGTCCAGAAACTGTCGTCGCGAGACAGGTTGAGTGATATCAATCGACATAAAGGAACTCGTTGGCGTTGAACAGCACTCGAGCCAAAGCGGCCAGGCCGTGCCGGGAGCTGAAGTCGCCGGCGGAAATGGCTTCTTGGCGAGTGGGGGGCCGCGAGAAGCAGAGTCGGAAGATGTATCGGATCTGAGCCGCGGTGTTTGGTCTCGATTCGCGTTTGACTCGAGCGGCCAGTCGATCGGACATTCTCAGAGCGAAGCTGCTGTTGAGTAGCGAGAGGGCCTGCAGGGGTGTGGTGGTGACCGCACGTCGAGGCGTCTTGGTGGAGGGGTCGGGACAGTCGAAGGCGTCGAGGAAGCGGTTGCGACCCGAGCGTGCCAGCGTGCGATACAGGCTGCGGCGGTCGAAGGTGACACCCTGCGGGTCGCCGACGTCGTAGAACTGCGAGTTGTTGGTGAAGGTGCTGAAGTCGTAGAAGCCAGGTCCGCCGATTTCGCGGTTCAATGACCCGGCCACTGCCAGCAGGCTGTCGTGTAACGATTCGGCCTCGAGTCGTCGGGGTGCGTGGCGCCACAACCATTGGTTGGTGGCGTCTGTTGCTGCCGGAGTTGGGCGGAAGCGGGAGGCCTGTTGGTAGGTGGCTGAGTTAAGAATCAGGCGGTGGATGTGTTTGAGACTCCAGTTGTGGTGGAACAGTTGGTTGGCGAGCCAGTCGAGCAGTTTGGGGTGCGACGGCAGGCTTCCGCCGAGTCCGAAGTCGCTGGGGGTATGGACCAGCCCGGCTCCGAAATGGTGATGCCAGATCCGATTGACGATGACTCGGGCAAACAGCGGGTTCTTGGGGTGCGTGATCCAGCGGGCCAATGCACGTCGTCGCGGTGGGTCGGGCGAATCGGCTGGGATCGAGAAGTCCGGCGAAAGACCCGAGACTGCCGCGACGGCTCCGGGTGAAACGGTTTCGCCCGGGTCGGCGGGGTCGCCGCGGAGCAGGAGGCGAGTGATTCCGGGTGGCCTGGGCGAAACGGCATACGTCTTCCAGGTCCGCCAACGCTTGGAATGGATCTCGAGCTGAGCGATCTCGAATTTCAGAGCGTTGCGGAGTTTTTGTTCTTTGGGTGTGAGTGCCCGTTGAAGGGTTTGCTCCGGGATGACTTGGGCGAGTGGCCCGGCGGATGCGATGACCTGTTGTTGCGAGAGTGCAACCAAGTGCAGTTGCACTCGGTCGATGCGGCCTCGCAAGTGGCGTGGAGTGGCCGAAGGAGTGTGTCGCAATCCGACGAGCAGGCGAGCCTGGCCGGCGGCGAAGTGGACGGGGCCCCGCGTTTGGATCGCTCGCCCGTAAGGTCGGCCGTTGCGGTAGGCGTGGACCGAACCGTCGGCGGCAAAGACGAAGGCGAGATGGACGATCGACCGGTCGGCGGTATTTTCTGGCGGTCCATGGAAACTGACGGTCCGACGCCGGTTTTCGCTGGCCAGGTTCCAATGTCCCGGTTCCAGTTCTCCGAAAGCGATCGCGTCGTGGACAGGTCCGTCGACCGCTTGTAGAGAGACCACTCCACCACCTTGTTGTCGCGTGTCGCCGAGTCGGACCCAGGCTTGCAGTGTGCGTGCAGTGATCGGCCGGGGTATCGGCGGTGTGGTGAGAAAGCCTTGGCCTGGCAGTACCAGTTGGCCGTCTTCGACGCGGGCGTCTCCGTGGAGGCTTCCGTGAAGTTGACCGATCGAGTCGCGGGCTGCGTTGGTGAAGTCCCAGCGAGCGAACGGTTTCGGGGCGGCTGTGGCGTGAGGGGAATCGGAGTTTTGTTCGAGGAGCCGGTTTCGGGCAGTCGTTTCAAGGTGGTCGAGTCGGGATTCGAGTTGCCTGCGACGTGATTCGACGGCTGAAGCGGGGTGGCTGGTGCGATGGTCTTGGGCCGGGCCGACCAGATCCCGAAGCCCGTGTCGCACGCCGGATAACGCCGACGCCATCCGGTAGTACTCTTTCTGAGTGATCGGGTCGAACTTGTGGTCGTGACAGCGTGCACAGTGGATTGTCAGGCCGAGGAAAGACTGGCCGACGACGCTGACGATGTCTTCGAGTTCGTCCTGTCGGACGACTCGCTTCATGGCCAGGCTCTGCTGGGAATTCCCCACTTCGTCCCAGGGTCCGGCGACCAGGAAGCCGGTGGCGACAGTCGCACTGGGATCGTCCGGTTGCAGGACGTCTCCGGCGAGTTGCCAGGCTGCGAAACGATTGTAGGGCATGTCCGAATTCAAGGCATCAGCGACCCAGTCGCGGTATCGCCACGCGTCGAGTCGCAGTTTGTCGCGTTCGAAACCCTGGCTCTCGCCGTACCGCACGACGTCAAGCCAGTGGCGGGCCCAGTGTTCGCCGAAGTGAGGGTGAGCCAGCAGTTGGTTGATCAGTTGGCTGGTCGCGTCGGGTCGCGGGTCGGCGACGAAGCGGTCGACAGTGTCGGGGTCGGGAAGCAGTCCGAGCAGGTCGATGGCGAGCCGACGAGCCAGCACACGCCGTGAAGCCTGGGGTGAGGGAGCGAGTCCGGCGTCGGCGAGACGGGCTGCGACGAAGGCATCGATCGGGTTGCCGTGGCCAGGAACCCGTCCTGGAACATGGTCGTTGGCCGGTGGGCTGGGACGTGTGAGGGGGCGGAGCGACCACCAGGTGGTGTCGGGTTCGTCGGTCGAGGCTGTGGTCGCCAAGCAGAGAATGGCGAGTGCGGCGAGTGCTGACGGGGAGAATCGCATGGCAGATCGAGTTTGAGTGAAGTTTGGGGCGAGTGTATCCGAAACTGTCGGGCGGTTCCGGCGGGATGTCAGAAATCGTTTCGGATTGGGCTTGCGGATGGGGCGAGAATCCGGACGATGTGCCGCATGTGCCACACTGACGCAGTGTGACAGGGCAAGAGGCCCGTGAGCAGATCGGCACTGGCTGTCCGTTCGGAAGCGGGTGAGACTCTGTTAGAGGAAGGAGGTGGTCGAGTGGAATATTGCTGTACATGCCAGAGAGGTGGTAACGGCTAGGGCAACCGGCGGGTTGTCCCGCAGGCAACCACCTAACCGGTGAGCGGACCGTACGGTCCCGGCCGGGAAAAACAGGAGGCTCGGTCGCGTCAGTCGTGGCCGAGCCTCTTTTTTTGAAACCTTCCGACATCTTCGACTCGTCTCACGTCCACACGAGCCCCATGTCTCATTCGTTTGTTTCTCGAATCGCAACTGTCGTTTTGGGCAGCGTGTTCCTGTGGGCCGGCGTTTTGAAACTAATGGATGTCCAAGCGTTCATCACTGCGATTGGGGATTTCGGCCTGGTGTGGGAGCCATTGTTGGCGACTGTGGCTTGGGTGATGATTGGGTTGGAGTTGCTGGCCGGCGTGGGGCTGTGGTGTGGACGACGCCTTGCGGTCGGGTTGGCGGCGGGCCTGCTGAGTCTGTTTCTTTGTGTGTTGGGATACGGGATACTGCTGGGGTTGGACATCGAGTGCGGTTGTTTTGGCACGGGTGACGGGTCGGGCAGTCTGACTCTGAAACAGGCCGCCGTGCTGGATTCGGTTTTGTTGTCGGCCTGCGGTTGGTTGGGTTGGTTGATGCGGGGCCTGGCGGTCGTTGCGACACGAATCGAGGCAGGGGACGGAGAAGACTGATGGTGATGATGACACGGGCGGTCGGGGTGTTGATGGGCCTTGGGTTGCTGGTTTGTGCCAGTGGTTGTGGCCAGAACAAGTTCCAGCGGGAAGTCGAGACCGAGAAGGTCGCGGTGAAACTGGCTCGTCACATGGCGGAGGGCGAGTACGAGGTGGTTACGACGGCCGAGTTGAAGGTGTTACTCGACAATCGCACCGAGATGGTTCTGGTCGACGCGATGCCGTTTGAGGCCAGTTATCAGAAACAGCACATTGTCGGTGCCGTGCAGTTCTTGTTTCCCAAGTCGACGATGGAGACATGGGATACGGGCGAGACGGCGGGGAAGTCCGAGCTGGATTACGCGGCGTTGCTGGGCGAGGATAAGACGAAGTTGGTGGTCGTGTATTGCGGCTTCACCGCCTGTGGCCGCAGCCACAACGGGGCTTTGTGGGCCAAGCGAGCGGGGTATGAGAACGTGAAACGCTATCCGGGCGGGATCTTTGCCTGGAAGGGGGCCGGGTTGCCGACGGTGGTTGGAGCCAAGTAGCCGCAGCCGGGGCGTGCGTTGGTTTGTGGTCGTATGCGGTTTACAATCCGCCGGTCGATGGAATTTGCTGTTGGACCTCACCGGAGTCTTGTGATGGCACTCTTTGGACGAAAGAAGCGACTGGTCGATTGGGCCAGTTGCGCGGGCTGAGCGGGCAAGTTGCCCCAGGCGGGGACCGCGCAGGTCGTGCGTGGACTGCCCAAGTTCGATGACCCGGATTTGTTGATTGGCGCCGAGGACTTCAGCGACGCTGGAGTGTATCGACTGCGCGACGACCTGCTGATCCTGCTCTCGCTCGACTTCTTTCCACCCCTGGTCGACGACCCGTTCTTGTTCGGCCAGATTGCGGCGGCCAACAGCCTGAGTGATATCTACGCCATGGGCGGAACGCCTCGTGCGGCACTCAACATTGTTGGTTTCCCGGACGACAAGCTGGACCTGTCGATTCTGAGCGAAATCCTGGCCGGAGGTGCCGAGCGGGTCCAGGCGGCTGGGGCTGTGATTGCCGGAGGCCACACGGTGCGGGACACCGAGATCAAGTATGGCCTGAGTGTGACCGGTGTGGCGACTCCGGACGAACTTTTGACCAACGGTGGAGCCCGTCCGGGTGACAGCCTGGTGTTGACCAAGCCGCTGGGAACTGGTTTCGTGACCACCGCGTTCAAGAAAAAACGCTGCCCGGTGGATGTTCTGGACACGGCGGCCGCCAGCATGTCGATGTTGAACCGTGGGGCGAGCGAGTCGGCTCGGGCGGTGGCGGCTTCAGCGGCGACCGATATCACGGGTTTTGGGCTGGCCGGTCATGCTGGCGAGATGGCTCAATCGAGTGATGTGACGCTGACGATCGAGACGTCCAGGTTACCGGTGTTGGCCGGTGCTGCGGAATTGGCCGCGTCGGGCAATCACACCCGAGCCAGCAAGACGAATCGATCGGCAGTGGAATCTTTGATGCGGATCGAATCGTCGGCCGATGCGATGGGGCTTGAGATGCTCTTTGATGCTCAGACGTCGGGCGGATTATTGATCAGCGTGGATCCTGTTCGAGCCGAGGAGTTGGTTGGGTTGTGCCAGGACAGCGGTGCGGGCCAGGCGTCGGTGATCGGTTCGGTAGCCGACAAGTCGGACAAATTTCTTGTCTTCACCGGTTAGGACTGCGAGTGGCGGGTCAGAGAATCCGGATCGTGGTCCCTTCGAAGGCAGGCCGCCGAAGTGGAAATCGGGTCACGGCGCGTCGATGGGCCGGGTTTCTCGAATCGTTGGGCCATCAGGTTGTGATTGATGTGGATTACCACCGAGAAGCCTGCGACCTACTGATCGCACTGCACGCTCATCGAAGCGCAGCGGCTGCCTTGCGGTATCGTCAAAGGTGTCCGGCGGGGCGGTTGGTCATGGCACTGACTGGGACGGATTTATATCGCGACCTGGACGGTTCGGTGCGAGGCCACGAGGCACTGGCTGTGTCGGATCGGATTGTGTTGCTGCAGAAGCACGGCCTGTCGCGATTGGATCGGAACCTTCACGAGCGGTGTCGCGTGATCCATCAATCGGTGGTGGTTCCCCGCCACTTGCCTGCGAAGGCGAGCCGGAGCTTTCAAGTGGGGGTCGTGGGTCATTTGAGGCCGGTGAAGGATCCGTTCCTGGCGGCTCGTGCGGTTCGGGATCTTCCAGCGGATTCGAGAATCCGAGTGGTGCATTTCGGAGCGGCTCTCGATGAGCGGATGCGTGAGCGTGCCGAGGCTGAGATGCAGCGTGGGCTTCGGCGATATCTCTGGATGGGCAATCGGCCTCACTGGCAGGTAATGCGGCAGTTGGCCCGCAGCCAGGTGATGGTGCTCTCGAGTCGGATGGAGGGTGGAGCGAACGTGGTGGGGGAATCGATCAGCGTAGGGACGCCGGTGCTGTCGACACGGATCAGCGGCTCGATCGGGTTGTTGGGCGAGGACTACACCGGTTTCTACGAGCCGGGTGACGTCGCGGGACTCCGACGACTGCTGCTGGAGGCGGAAAAACAGAGCGAGTTTTACAGCGAGATTTCAGAGAGTTGTGCGGCATTGAAGAGTGTGTTCGAGCCAGCCCACGAGCGACGTGCCTGGCGAGAGCTACTAGGGGAACTGACCTAGGTCAGGGCCAGCGGCCCTTCGGAAGCCCAAAGGACATGTGCTTCTCTCGCGGGAACTTGTCATCCTTGGCTGCGCTCGGGCCGACAGGTGTGTTGCGGTTTTCGGGAATAGATCGAGTTGTTCAACAGGCTTTCAGGTGGTTTCAATCAGGGAGCATCATGCCGTTCCACTCTTGCCGATTGTCCGAGATGTCGATGACGTTTTGATCCGGGTCAAGCACTTTGAAGGACCGTTCAGGTACTTCGTTGAGACTGGTCACCTCGGTACGGTGCTTGACGTCTCCCTTGCTGATCTCGGCACCCCAGTCAAGCGCCCGTTTCCAGCACTCTTGCAGACTGTCGACGATAAAACCGATGTGGATGTACTCGTTCCCCTCGACCAGTGGTGGCCGAATGCAGTCGGCAGGCTGTTGCAGCAGCGTGATGTTGTTGACTCCGTCGGTCAGGTCCAGGCCCTGGCGGCTGGGGCGGTAGTCGTGAAACTCGAGCCCGATCACTTCGGTGTAGAAGCGTTTGGACAATTCCATGTCCATGCAACGAATGGCGAGGTGTCGCAGGTGGGCCATGGTGACGTCTCGCAGTGTGGAGGTGAGGTCGGGCCGGCTGGGGTGTCTCTTTCTCAGCTTGAGCCTGACCGACTGACCTACCTGGTGGTTTTCAGAGATGAGAGGTAGGCGAGGAGATCGGCGACTTGTTGAGCGGTCATGTCCTTGAGCAGAAGTTCCGGCATTAGACTCTTGCGCTGGACGATCAGCTCTTCGATCTCGTTGGCCGGGATGATCGTCTGTTTCTGCTTGGCGTCGCGGAGCAGAACCTGTTTGTCGGTGCGGCTGATCAACAGCCCGGTGAAGACTCGACCGGCCTTGGTTTCGACAATGTAGGTCATGTACTTTGGATCGATCTTTCGCGACGGATTAAGAATCTGGTCGAGCAGTTCGGCTCGGCCATACTTCTTGCCAATCCCGTCGAGATCCGGGCCGACCTGCTTGCCCACGGTTTCTACCCTGTGACAATTACGGCACTGCGTGGCCTGTGACGTCGTGAAGAGCCGGCGTCCGGTGTCGGCGTTGCCCTTCATGGCCAACAGCGCCGCCGGCCGGATCACTCGACCCAACCTCTGCACTCGACGCTCTTCGGGCAAGAACCTCTCGAAGAGGTCTCGGGTTGTGATGTCGTCGTGAGCGACGGCCGATTCGATGATCTGTTTGCGAGCGAGTGCAGAGAATTTCGAGCCGGATCGATCGAGTCGTTGCTGCAGCAGCAAGGCGGTGGGGGTGGAGGTGAGTGATCGTGCCAGCAAGAGGGGTGGGATCCGGTCACCGGAGGCTTCGAGTTGGGCGACTCGCGAGTGGGCTTCGATCCGCGTCTCCTTCTGAGCTGCCGAGAGTGCGGCGATCGGAGTGCTGGGTGCGGGGAGGTCGGATATCCAGTCGCGAATCAGGTCGGCTCCGGCGCGGTCGACCACTTCCGAACCGATGTGTGGCATGCGGCCACGGCCGAGTTTCGAGACTCTCAGGTACAACAGGCTGCGGAGTGGGTCGCCTGGGGCAACGATCCTTGCCTCGCGGATGCCGAACGTTCCCTGGGTCGGTTTGGCGTCGAGCATACGGGTGGCCGGCAGTGACAGATCGGCGTGCATGTAGGCCAGGACCGCACTGCCGGCGTGCAGCCGATGGCAGTGCGAGCAGTTGACGTGCAGAAAGCTGCGAGCACGACGTTCAGTTGGTTGCGAACTGTCGTACGGGTTGGCCAGGACGGGAGTTTCGGATCCCGAGAGTGCCGGGTGCAGCAAACCTGATCGGGAGAGGCTGGCCAGTTGGTTGCTGCCTGACGATTGGCCGGGAGTCGCTCGGTCCAGGCCTGCGGGGTTGAATCCCAGCACGTGGCCGCTCCAGGGATTGTGACACCGGCTGCATTCGACTCGAGAGGCAAAGTGCCAGGTTTGGCGAGTTGACGCATCGGGCTGAGAGCGGTCGGGGACTTGCAGGTGGGTATCGGACCCGCTGGATTCGACCAGAGTGGCGTCTGTTTGATCGTTGTTCCAGCGGTAGCCATATCCTCGCCACGCGTCTCCGTTGAAGTGCAACAACTGGGTCTCGATCCGGGTCGAACCGCCGAGGACTCCCTTGGGCAGGTTGTCAACGAGATCGAGTGACAGTGTCTTGAGGACGACGGTTCCGGCCGGAAAGTTCCATTCCTTGCCGGTGGTGATCGGTTGCGTACCGGGTACTGCGATTGCTCGTTGTGCGGAGGCACCATCGTGCCACGGGGAGGCGGCGACGTCGTATTGAGTCACTCCAGCCGCCAGGCGATGTTCGGCGGTCGAAGCAAATAGCCCGGTTTCACTGAGTCGACGAGGAAACCGGCTCGGTTCGCCTCGGTCGGGATTGTCCGCCAGTCGATGGATGGTGCCCCCGGTGTAATCCATCAACAGCAGGTCGTCAGAGGTGTCGTAACTGAAGCAGATGACGCGAAGCGGTGTGTCGACCAGTTCGCGTTGGTCGACGACCGTCCTGGTTTTGGCGTCCCAGCCGAACGACCAAAGTTTGCCGGTTTCGTAGTCGCCATAGACGTATTGTCCGTAGAGTGTCGGCAGTCGTTTGCCGTAGTAGAACTCGCCTCCGGTAATCGAAGCGGCTTCGCTGTGCGGGTGGTCGACGGTCGGAGGCAAGATGGGCGTGGGGCCTCGCTGGAAGTGCGTGTTGACCGGTTGCCGGCCCTCGACAATGCTCCAGCCATAGTTGCCCCCCTTCTGGACCTGGTAGATGAACTCCCACAGTTCCCAACCGACGTCGCTGACGAACAGGTCGCCGGAGTTTCGGTCGAACGAGAGTTTCCAGGGGTTGCGGAACCCGAAGGCCCAGATCTCGGGCAACACGCCCTTGGTCTTGACGAACGGGTTGTCGGGCGGGATGCGGTAGGCGAGGCCGGGGTCAGTGTGGTCGACGTCGATGCGGATCAGGGTCGAGAAGTAGTTGCTGCAGTCTTGGCCGTTGTTTGGGGGGTCCGGCGGGTTGGGTCCGACTCCGTCACCGGCGGTGATGTAGAGGTAGCCGTCGGGGCCAAACCGCATTGCTGCTCCGTTGTGGCCGCCCGATGGCCAGTGAAAGATTTCTTCGCGGCTAGCCGGATCGATGGTTGGCGGGTCCATGCTGGTGAACCGGTAGCGGCAGATCCTGGTGCCTGTTTCCTTGGGGCCCTGGATGTAGGAGATGAAACAGGTGCGGTTTTCGGTAAATCGCGGGTGAAAGGCAAAGCCGTAGGCGTTGCCGATCGGGGGCTTGTGCTGCTTGAGGTCGAGTACAGGATCGACGGTGACGACATCCTGTTGGTCGGGGAACGAGACAATGCGGCCGGCGAGTTCCATGACCAGCAGTCGGTCGGTGCCGGGAATCGGCCGCATTTCGACAGGGTTCTGAAATTGCAGTTTCGGAAACCGTCGTTCGACGAGAAACGGTGACGGGGGCTCGGGCGTGCCGGTGACTCGGGACGAGGTCCACCCGACCAGTCTCGCCGGTGTCTTGTCTTGTGCCTGAAGCGAGTTGTCGACGAGTAGAGTTGCGGCCAGCAGGGCGGGCAGCAGCTTGTGGAGTTGTGGGAGCGGTTTGAGTTGAATCACTTGAGCGACTCCAGAAATGCGAGCAGATCGGCCAGGTGTTGTGCGGTCATGTCCTTGACCAGCAGTTCGGGCATCAGGCTTTTGGGTTGCGCAATCAGCATGTCTACGTCGTCAGTCGCCACGCGGACTTCTTTTCCGGTGGCGTCGCGGAGGACAACGTATCGGTCGGATTTCGAAACGAGTAGTCCGGTGTGGACGCGTCCCTGAGCGGTTTCGAGCAGGTAGGCTCGGAACTTGGGATCGATCTTTCGCGAGGGTTGCAGAATGGATTCCAGTAATGCCTTGCGGTCGTTTTTCTTTGCGATCCCGTCCAGATCGGGTCCAACCGATTTGCCCTGCTGGGCGATTCGATGGCAGTTACGGCATTGGAACCCGGCTGCCTTGGTGAACAGTTTTCGGCCCGTGTCGGCGTTCCCGGGTATCTTGAGAATCTGAGCGGGTCGGACGGTGCTGCCGAGTCGTCGAACGCGTTTTCCGTATGGTAGGAATCTCTCGAATAGATCCCGAATTCGGACATCGGTGTGTTGGGTTCCGGCGGCGACGGCCATACGGCTCGCGGCTGTTCGCAGCGGATTACGTGGGTGGTCGATGGCGAGGGCCAGTTGCAGGGCACCGCTGGTGGAGCCGAGCAGTTGGTCGATGGTGGCTTTTGTTCCGGACGCGTCGAGATCGGGGAGAGTGAGGGTGGTGAGCAGGACGTTGTTTTGTTTACCGAGCAAGGTGGCGGCTGCGTCTCCGGAACCCGGTGCAGCGACGTTGGAGTCAATTGAGGCGATCCAGTCGTGGACAAGTTGGAGTCCCTGTCGGTCGACGACTTGTGATCCGAAGTGTGGCATGCGTCCTCGGCCGAGTTTGGCCATGCGGTAAAGCAGGACCGAGCGATAGGGGTTGGCGGGAGCCATGACGCGAGCGGCGAGCAGGCCGAAGGTGCCTTGTGTGGGTCGTGCTCCGAGAAGGTTGGTTTGCTTGAGCGAGAACTCGTAGCGAATGTCCATCGCCGCCGTCCCGCCTCCACCACGGCGATGACACGTGGCACAGTTGGCGTGCAGGTAGGCTCGGGCCCGTTGCTCGAGCGACCGGGAGCTGTCGGCCGGGTTGGGCATTGCTTCGGGGCGTGTTTTGGAGAGTCCTTGAATCAGGCCGATATGTGTCAGCGTACGAAGTTGGTTGTCGCTGATCTGGCCGTAGCGGTGGCTGTGGTTGAGTTGTGCAGGTGTGAAGCCGTAGAGCGAGCCTCCACGGGTGGTGTGGCAGAGAATGCATTCGGTGCGACTGGCGTGGTGCCAGGCCTGGACGCGTTTGCCGCCGGGGCTTGCAGGGTCCTGGACGGTGAACAGGCTGTCGCTGCCGACATCGTCGGCCAGTACGGCGTCGTTGGCGGTGTCGTTCCAGATGTAGTTGTAGGCCTGCCAGGATTGACCGTTGAAGTGCAGGAGTTGGGTTTCGATCGGGCGGCGTGAACGCGGGTCGCCGGCGATCAACTCCAGCGAGATGGTTTTCATCAGGATCCCGTCGGCGGGGAAGGCAAAGCCTCCGGCGACGTTGCCGATCTGTATGTTGGCCGTCTTGTGGATTCCCAGTTGTGTTGTTTTCGGTAGTGCGAGAAATCGGTCGGAAACTGTGTGGTCGGCCCAGGGAGCGGCTGCGACCGAGTAAGGGATCACTCCGGCAGCGATTTTTCGGTGGCGGGTGGAGGCATAGAGTCCGGTTTGACTGAGCTTGCGAGGGAAATCGCGGTTTTGGGTTGTCGAGTCGCCGGGTACGAGTCGATGAAGTTGACCGGTGACGTAGTCGACCACATACAATTCGCCGTCGTGATCGGTTCCGAAGCAGATGATCTGCAGCGTGGTGTCGCAGAGTTCTCGGGATTCGGTCAGTTTTGTCCCGTCGTGTCGGGCGGACCAGATCTTTCCGGTGACGTAATCGCCGTAGATGTAGGCTCCGTTGAGTGACGGCAGCCGTCTGCCGGTGTAGACCTCGCCTCCGGTAATCGATCGCGATTCGGTGTGCGAGTGAGTGACTGTGGGTGGCGAGATGGCCGTAGGGCCGCGATCCCATTCGGGGTGGACCGCCTGAGACGCCTCGACCAGGCTCCAGCCATAGTTGGCACCCTTCTGGACCCGCTGAATCATTTCCCACATCTCCCAACCCACATCGCCGCACCAGAGTGCTCCGTTGGTCGGGTCGAAGGTGATCTTCCACGGGTTGCGAAACCCGTAGGCCCAGACTTCGGGTCGGGCCGAAGGTGTATTGACGAACGGGTTGTCGGCGGGGATCGAGTAGGGCCGCTCGCGTGTCGGGCGATCGACATCAATTCTCATGATACTTGCGGGCAGCGTGGCCAGGTTCTGTCCGTTCCGCAGACTGTCGGGCGGGAAGGCTCCGGCAGCATCACCGGCACTGATATAAAGGAAACCGTCAGGCCCAAATTCCAGGCAGCCTCCATTGTGGCCTCCGGCTACCCAGCGAATCACAGGCTGTTCGGAGTCGGGATCGATCGTGGGTGGTGTGGAGCGGCTGACGGTGAAGCGTGAGACGATGGTGCCGTTGGGTTCGCCGGCCTTGGTGACGTAGCAGATGTAGCAGTGTCGATTGGTCGCGAAGCGGGGGTGGAAGGCCAGTCCATAGACCTGCGTAAGTCCGGTAACGGAGCCGGCGAGATCGACGGCCACGTCGGCGGCCCGAGGTTTTGAGCGAGGGTCGAAGGAAAGGATCTTGCCCTTGAGTTCGACGACGAACAGGCGGTGGGTGCCCGGGGCGTGGGTCAGGATGACCGGGCTGCTGAAGCGAAGTCCGGGCAGGATGGCTTCGGTGACGAAGGGTGGTGGTGGATCGGGCGAGCCGGTGAGTGTGGAGGTGGACCAGGCGACTCGCCGGTCCAAACCGTAGGGCCGATTGGGTTCCTCGGCGTCCAGTGCTGCGGTGGCCAGGAGCAGGAAGCCGAGCGTATGGGCAACGGCGAGTCGGGACGCCAGAGATTTCATGGGGTGAGTCATTGGGGGCTGGAGTGGTCTGGCGGCGGATGGTAACGGGCCTGCATCGTACCGTCGTATCCGTCGCGAGTCACCTCTTGCCGAGGCCTCGGAGCCGTGTCATGATCCGTGGACAAGGGACAAGCCAAGCACGAGACACATGGAGAGACAGGCCATGATTTGTTTGACCAAACGACTGGTGATGTGTGGTGTGCTGTGCGTGATGCTGGCGTCGGTGACTGTGACGGTGGTGGCACAGGAGAAGCCGGCTGCGGCAGTTGAGGCCTGGATCGGGCAATTGACCAGCCGTGATTTCCAGGCACGACGCCAGGCGTCGAAGCGTCTGGTGGCATTGGGTCGACCGGCGATTGATGCGGTGGCCAAGGCAGCAGACGGCGTGGATCTGGAGCGGACGACTCGATGTGTCGCGTTGCTGAAGCTGTGGCAGGCTTCGGAGGATGTGCCGACGCGGATGGCGGCGGGAGCGGCATTGAAAAGGTTGGCGTCGAGCGCCAATAAGACTGTAGCCGCTCGAGCCGAGGCCGCGGTTCCCAAGCCGGATCCGAAGGCGAGTGTAAGACGGTCCGGTGGGATTGCGATCCAGATCCTGGGCGGGGCGGTGGCCGGAAATGGGATTAGGGTGTCGATTCGAACGGTCAACGGACAGCGGCGGATCGAGGTGTCGGAAGGGGAACGAAAGTTCAGCATCGAAGACAAGAATGGCAAGGATATCCGAGTCAAGATCTCGCAGAAGACCAAGGGGAAGATAGCGACGCGTGAGGTGACGGCGGCGACGGTGGACGAGTTGAAGAAGAAGGATGCGGAGGCGTACGGGTTGTACACGAAGTACGCGGGAAAGAACGCGGGCGGGATTCAGATTCGGAACCTGGCACCGGGCTTCCCCAAAGGTTTGAGGCCACGAGTGTTGCCGGGTGCGGGTTTGCAAGGTTTGGCTGATCTGCCGCTGCCGCCGTTTTCGCCGTGGGGTCGACAGGTCACGTCCGCTCACAAGAGTGTGGGTCGGGCGGTAGCAAGGTTGCAGACTTTAGCGGGGCAGCCCGCAACCAAGCCGGCGGAGTTGCGGGCGGTGTTGAAAGAACTGGTCGTGGCGCAGAAGACTTTGGCCAAGCTGCTCGGTGACGGAAAACGAAAGGTGCCGGGTGTGAGGAGTGTTCCGAAGGAAGAGCTGCCGGCGAAGCGGGCGAAGCCGGCGGCTGTGATCAAGACTTGAGGTGTTGGGGGGGCGGGACAGGAGGTTAGGCGAGGATTTCATTGACCAGTTCGCCGTGGACGTCGGTCAGTCGGTGTCGTCGTCCCTGGTACTTGAAGGTCAGTCGGCGGTGGTCGATGCCCAGGCAGTGCAGCAGCGTGGCATTCAGGTCGTGGACGTGGACGGGGTTTTCCAGGATGTTGTACGAGTAGTCGTCGGTGGTGCCGTGCGTCAGTCCCGGCTGGATGCCGGCTCCGGCGACCCAGGCCGAGAAGCATCGCGGATGGTGGTCGCGGCCGTAGTCGGACTTGGTCAATCGTCCTTGGCAGTAGACGGTTCGGCCGAATTCTCCACCCCAGACGACGAGCGTATCCTTGAGTAGTCCGCGTTGTGCGAGGTCGAGGACCAGAGCGGCGCTGGCTCGATCGGTGTCAGCACACTGCTGAGCGAGTTTTTCGGGCAGGTTGGCGTGCTGGTCCCAGCCTCGATGGAACAACTGCACGAACCGGACGCCCCGTTCACACAACCGTCGAGCCAGCAGGCAGTTCGAAGCGAAGGTGCCGGGTTGGCGGGAATCTTCGCCGTAGAGCTTGAAGATGTGGTCGGGCTCTGAGGAGGTGTCGGTGAGTTCCGGGACGGAGGTCTGCATGCGGAAGGCGAGTTCATACTGTGCCATCCGGGTCGAGATTTCCGGGTCAGCTTGCTGCTTGAGTTTGAGGTTGTTGAGTCGGGCGAGGTCGTCGAGGAAGCGGCGGCGGACGTTGGCTTGCAGGCCGCTGGGATTGGAGAGAAACAGGACGGGGTCACCGACGGAGCGAAACTTGACGCCCTGGAACTTGCTGGGAAGGAAGCCGCTACCCCAGAGTCGGTCGTAGAGGGGTTGGCCTCCTGAGCCTGAGACCATGGCGACGAAGGCGGGGAGGTCGGAGTTGAGACTGCCCAGACCGTAGGAGAGCCAGGAGCCGAAGCTGGGTCTGCCGGACAATTGGGATCCGGTCTGGATGAATGTGATTGCCGGGTCGTGATTGATGGCTTCGGTGTGCAGGGTCTTGAGAATCGTGATCCGGTCGGCGATGCGTGCGGTTTCGGGAAGCAGTTCGCTGATCGACTGACCGCTTTGGCCGTGGCGGGCGAAGGCGAAACTGGAGGGGGCGATTGGGAAACGGGCCTGTTTCGAGGTCATCCCGGTCAGGCGTTGTCCCTTGCGGATCGAGTCGGGCAGGTCGGCGTCTCGGTGTTTTTCAAGATCCGGTTTGTGATCAAACAGGTCCAGTTGCGAGGGGGCTCCGGACTGGAACAGGTAAATGACTCGCTTGGCCTTGCCGGCAAAGTGCGGAAGCGAATGGTCGGGATTGGCTGCGGAGGTTTGTGCGAATCCATCTTCCGCGAGCAGGGTCGAGATGGCAGCTAGGCCAGCGGCCGAGCGGCCGAGGAAGCCACGACGGGCCAGGGCCATGTGGTCTGTGAGCGGTGAGGGTGTGGAATCGGACATGGGTTACTCGCGGCTGATCGCTTCGTCGAGGTTTAGGAGCAGGCTTGTCAGGGCGGTCCATGAGGCGACGTCGATGTCGTCGAGGCCCGCGTGTCGTGGTGCTTCGCCGATGGCCGCCAGTCGGGCGGCCGATTCGGGAGACTTCTGGAAGGCGGATCGCTGGTGTTTGAGATTGTCGAGCAGGATTGTGGATTCGGCTTCGGTTGGTAGACGTGAGACAACCAACAGGAATGCCAGTTGGAGCCGGTTGGTGTCGGTGGTTTTTGAGGTTGAGTTGTCGAGCACACGTTCGGCGAGGCAGCGGGCGGCTTCGGTGAACGTGATGTCGTTCATCAATGTCAGTGCCTGCATGGGGGTGTTGGTGCGTGAGGAGCGGACGCTGCAGGCTTCGCGGGTGCTGGCGTCAAAGACGAGCATGGTGGGGTTGGTGACGGTGCGTTTCGAGTAGGTGTAGAGGCTGCGGCGGTAGAGGTCGGAGCCGGAGGACTGGTCGTAATCGGTCGTCGAGGCAATTTCCTTCCAAAGTCCCTCGGGTTGATAGGGCCGGACCGAGGGGCCGCCTATGCGTTCGTTGAGCAGTCCGGCTGAATAGAGTGCCTGGTCGCGTATGACTTCGGCCGAGAGCCTGTAGCGGGGGGCTCGGGAAAGAAGGCGATTGGCAGGGTCGCGTTCGAGCGAGGCGGGGGTCAGTCGCGACGATTGTCGGTAGGTGCTACTGGTGACAATCAGGCGGATGATGGCCTTGGTGTCCCAGTCGGTGCGGTGGTATTCGCTGGCGATCCAGTCGAGGAGTTGTGGGTGCGAGGGGAGTTCGCCCTGGGAACCGAAGTCTTCGGTCGTCCGAACCAGTCCCGTGCCGAAGAGTCCCTGCCAGATGCGGTTAGTGATGACTCTCGCGGTCAGCGGGTTTTGCTTGTTGACAAGCCAGCGAGCGAGGCCGAGTCGGTTTTGTGGGCTGCCTTGAGTCAGTGGGGGAAGGGCAATGGGAGTGCCGGGTTGAACGGCGTCTCCGGGTCGATCGTACTGGCCACGCAGCAGCAGGCGGGTGGTTCGTGGCGTTTCGAGTTCCTGCATGACCATCACCGTCGGGATCGAATCGGCGAAGGATTGGACTTCGTGGACCAGGGCAGCGTGTCGGGCGACGGACCTGCGGTGGGCTGGCGTGGCGTGCTGGGCGACGTAGTAGGCGCGGATCTTGGCCGCTTGCCCGGGGGTCCGCTTGTCGATGGCGATCCCCAGCAGTTGAGGAATGGATTGGGGGATGGCGAGAATCGAGATTTCGGTGGCGTTGAGTTGGCGGGTGTAGATGCGGACGTCGTCGAGCAGCCCGGCGAAGTGACCCGAGTTGCCTCCGCCGGCTCCCAGGCGGAGCGGTTCGTCGGCGTCGAATGTCTGGTTGATGAAGTCGTGATCGACGATCAGCTTGGCGGGTTGGCCGTCGATATGGAGCGTGAGTCCGGCGGCCACGCGGCTGCCGTCATAGGTGACTGCCAGGTGATGCCATCGGCCGGCGGTGACGGTGTTTGCCGAGCGGACTCGAATCGAATCGTCGAGCCAGCGGGCGATGAGGTTGATGCGGATGTGTCCGTCGAGGAGGTCGACCGAGTAGCCTTTGCCGCGTGGGACGTCGGTCATCTTGGAGATCAGGGTGCCGTGAGTGATGGTGTCGGCCTGGAACCATGTGGTCAGTGAAAAGGCGTTGCGGTAGTGGAATGTGGCGAGCGACTTGTCGGTGGCCAGGTGCGATGCGTCGGCCAGGCGAGCGGCCTTGCCGACTTGACCGTCCGAGTAATCGATTTCGGCCGGCAATGGCAACGCGGGCTGCTTGGCGTCAACGGTATTGGTGAGTGTGCCGTCGAGCGGGAAGTGAGCCAGCAGGCCGTCGGTGACTGACCAGTCGGTCTTTTCGGAGAGCTTGGCAGCTGGCGAGGCCTCCCATTGGCGTTGGGCCATGCCGAGCAGGGGTTGGAGCTTCAGGGAAGCGCGTTGTGATTCGGCGAGTTGGGTGTTGAGCTGTTGCTGCCGCTGTTGCTGGGCCGGTGTGGGGGCCTTGATGTAAGGTGGCGAGTTGCCCTCCTTGATCGCTCGACCGTTCTCCGGAATGTTGTTGAAGTAGGCAAAGACCCGGTAGAACTCCTGCTGCGGGATCGGATCGTACTTGTGTTCGTGGCAACGGGCACATTGCATCGTCAGCCCGAGCCAGACGGTTGTGGTGGTGTCGACACGGTCGACGACGTATTCGACCTGGAACTCCTCGGGAATCACGCCCCCTTCGCTGTTGCCTCGGTGGTTGCGGTTGAAGCCGGTGGCGATACGTTGATCGAGAGTTGGGTTGGGCAGCAGGTCGCCGGCGAGTTGTTCGACGGTGAAACGGTCGAAGGGCATGTTTCCGTTGATCGCTTCGAGCACCCAGTCTCGCCATCGCCACATCGAACGGGGTCCGTCGTTCTGATAGCCGCTGGTGTCTGCGTAGCGAGCGGCATCCAGCCAGTTGACGGCCAGGTGTTCGCCGGTTCGCGGCGAGGCGAGCAGGCGGTCGACTTGGTGCTGAAAGGCGTCGGGCCGCGTATCGGCCAGGTAGGCGAGGATCTGCTGAGGGGTGGGTGGCAGGCCGGTGAGGTCGAGGTGCAGGCGGCGCAAGAGCGTCGTGCGATCGGCTTCGGGCGCGGGGACCAGGCCGTTGCGGTCGAGACGAGACAGGATGAAGTGGTCGATCGCGTTGCGAGGCCACTCGGGACGACTCACCGTGGGCAACGCCGGCCGGGTGAGTGGGATGAAGGACCAGTGTGCCTGCCAGGTGGCGCCCTGAGCGATCCAACGCTGAATCAGGCGGGTCTGGTGCGGAGTGATCGAGAGTCCTGAATCGGGGGGCGGCATGCGTTGGTCGGGGTCGCCGCTGGTGATTCGCTGGTGGAGCGTGCTGGCGGTGGGTTGGCCGGGGGCGACCACTTGTTGGTCGTCTCGCTTGGCGAACAGGCCGTCACGGGTGTCGAAGCGGAGTTTCGCCTGACGCTTGGTCTTGTCCGGGCCGTGGCAGTGGTAACAGAGGTTTGAAAGTATCGGGCGGATGTCGCGGTTGAACTGGACTTTTGCGGGTAGCGGAGCGTCGGCAGATTCCAGGTTTTCGGAAACCGACAACAGGACGACCGTGAGATACATCAGGCGAAATGGAGGATAGCGACGGCTTGGCATCCATTCGGTCCTGAAGATCGGTTGCGGTACGGTGGGATCGGGCCAGCCATGTCGTGTGAGCGGTTATTGGCCCGGTTGGATTCGGAACCGTCACGATAGCAGATCAGACGTCGGCAATGCGACAAAGTGCGTGGCAGGCGGTACCGCAAAATTCTTGGACAACTCGCACTTGTGTACACATGTCCACTCATGTATACATTCGTATACATACGGTGGGGTAGTAATCCAGCCTTAGCATATGGACAGGGCCATGAACGTAACACCAACTCGTCCCGACTCGGTTGATCCCCCGTTGCGGCCACTTTCGGAGCGTCAGCAGCAGATCCTGGAGTTCATCCGGGTCGAGTTGCAGGTCCGTGGGTACGCTCCAACGGTTCGCGACATTGTTCGTCATGTGGGAGACCGATCGCCGACGAGTGTGCATCGTCATTTGAAGACACTCGAGCGGCACGGGCTGATCGTCCGGGATGCGAAGAAGAGTCGATCGATCCGGATGGTGGCTGAGGAGTTGGGTCAGGCCGAGTGGAGGCCGGAATCCAGTCCGGATTCGGATCCCATCGGGTTGCCATTGGCGGGGGTGATTGCGGCGGGGAGTCCGATCGAGGCGATCGAGCAGGACGAGCGGATCGATTTCGATGCTCTATTCAACCGTGACGGGCACTTCGTGTTACGGGTGAAGGGGGATTCGATGATCGAGGATCACATCGACGACGGCGACCTGGTGGTGGTGCGTCAGGCGGAGCGTTGTCGCGAGGGCGACACGGTGGTGGCGCTGTTGGAGGATGGGACGGCGACCTTGAAGCGGTTCTATCGCGAAGCTCAGCGGATCCGCTTGCAACCGGCCAACAGGACACTCGACCCCATCTACGTTCGAGACGTGAAGATTCTTGGCGTGGTCGTCGGGGTGGTACGGCAGGTGACCTGAGTCGTTCGGCTTTTGGATTCTGTCGGTACCTCACATGCCTCATTCTTGTTTTCACTCGTCTACCAATCCCGAACTCCGCACTCATGTTGTCTCACGAAAAAACTCACACGATCGAAGAACTCGGCCAGCGTCTTCGCCGGATGGAACGCAGTGAGTGTCGTGCCGAAGGGGTGCAGGCGTCGGTCGGGACTGGTCATTCGGAGTTGGACAGCCTGTTGCCTGGTGGCGGGTTGATGCGTGGGACGTTGGTCGAGTGGATCAATGCCGAGGGGCCTGGCAGTGGGGCTGTGACGTTGGCGATCCTGTCGGCCAGCGGGCTGGTTGGCGGGTGGGACGGTGAGGATGTGTCGGGCTGCCGGGGTGTGTTGGCGGTGATCGAACGAGTGGGAGGTTTCTGTCCGGCGGCGGCCGCGGGGTTGGGTGTGTCGCCGGAGCGGATGTTGATGGTGCGTGCCGAGACGGAGTCCGAGTGGAAGTGGGCGGTGGAGCAGGTGTTGCGCAGTCGGGCGGTCGACGTGGTGTTGACCTGGGCCGGTGGACTGGATGATCGAGTGTTTCGTCGTTGGCAGTTGGCGGCCGAACGGGGCGGTGGTGTGGGGATGCTGGTACGGCCACGCGAGGTGGTGCCGGATGCTTCGTGGGCGTCGCTGAGGCTATTGGTTGGGGGACGTAGCGGGGAGGGTGGAAACGACAGGAACGACTTGTCTGTCCGAGGCGAATCGGTGTCCTCGGGTTGTGGTCGTTCCTGGAGTGTCCGGGTGTTGCGTGGTGGTTTGGGGACTGGGGCAGGGAGAGCCGGGGACGAGGAACGAGAAGTGTGCTTGGAGTTGGACGATGAGACGGGTGGCCTGCATCTACTTCCCCGACTGGTGTGTCCAGCACCGCCTGGCGTCTCGGCCGTCGGATGACAGTCGGCCATTGCTCGTGGTGTCGGCTACCGGTGGCCGAGGCCGCCGAGTGGTGGCCTGTTGTGCTCGGGCGACAGATGACGGAGTGCGTCGAGGAATGTCGTTGGCCGAAGCCAAGGCCATTGTGTCGGGGTCGCCAGATGGGGCAGATGGGGCAGGCGGGATTGGATTGGACGTGGAGTTGGCGGACGAGGAATCGGATCGTCGGGCATTGGCAGGCGAGGCGAGGCGAGCGTGGCGATTCACTCCGTTGGTGTCATTGCCTCCGGACACCGGATCGACTCGATCCGTCGTCGAGGATGCACGGAATCGGCCCGATACGGTGTTGGCCAACATCACCGGTTGCGGGCACTTGTTTGGTGGCGAGTTGGGTTTGGCGTTGGAGATGCAGAGCGAGTGTTTGGAGCGAGGCTATCGGGTGCGGGTGTCGGTGGCTGGTTCGCCGGGAACAGCCTGGGCGATTGCTCGGGCGGCGCAGTGGACCGATCTGCCGTGGGCGCCGTTGGTGGCGTCGGAGGGGCGTGACGAGTTGTGGATGAGTCGTTTGCCGATCGAGGCGTTGGCGTTGCAGCCGAGGGTGGTGCGGTCGCTCAGGGAACTCGACGTGGTGAAGGTGGATCGGTTGCTCGAGTTGCCGGTGGAGGAGATCAAGCGGCGGTTTGGCGACGAGACGTTGTGGCGGATTGACCGGGCGTTGGGCCGGGTGCAGGAGCCGTTGGAGTGTCTACCGATGCCAGATCCGGTGATGGCCGGTCGCATCTTCGATTTTCCGGTCAGTCGAAGTGACTGGTTACAGGAAGGGTTGCGGGAGTTGGTTGTCGAAGTGGCCGCAGGGTTGCAGAGGCGCGGACGTGTGGCCTGGCGGTTGGTGTGCCGTGTGCGGTCTGAGACAGCGAGTGGAGGGACGAGTTGGACGGAATGGGTGACAGGCTTGGTTGAACCGAGTCATGAGGCTGAGCATTTGTGGGAGTTGGTGCAACTGCAGAGTCAGCGGCGTCGTTGGCCATTGGAGGTGGTGGAGTTGGAGGTGGTGGCCGAAGGAGTGGTCACCCCCGAGTCGTCTCAGAAGGGATTGTTCGACACGGGTGTCGAAGCCGAGTCCGCCATGCGAAACGGCCGGCCGGGACGCGGGGTGGCTCGATTGGTCGAGCGGTTGTCGAGTCGCCTGGGTGACCGGGCGGTATCGCGGCCGGTGCTGTGTGATGCCGTGGTTCCCGAAGCGGCGTCGGTGCTGGTGCCGATGCGTGGTGAGGCGGCTGTGGAGACGGTGACGGAGTCTGGGTTGGAGTCTGGGTTGGAGTCTGGGTTGGAGTGGGAGAGTCGATTCGGTCCGGCCGGTCGTCCGTTGCGGCTGTTCGAGTCGCCTCGAGCGATCGAGGTGATGGCCGTGGTCCCCGAGGGGCCTCCGGTGCGGTTTGTCTGGGACGGACGAAGCCGCCTGGTGGTGCGATGCTGGGGTCCGGAGCGGATCGAAACGGGGTGGTGGACCGACCGGGAGGTGTCTCGGGATTACTACCGGGTCGAGACCGGTTCGGGTGAGTGGTGCTGGTTGTTCCGCCGCCGGTGTGATGCCAGGTGGTTTGTTCACGGAGTCTTCGAGTAGTGCCGGACAGGGTTCCTCCGAGTCGACGTTCCCGGATCGTTTCGGGTGCCGGTTCCTTGGCCGATGGGTCGAGGACTGGTCGCGGCCAGTCGGGGTATGTGGAACTGTGTTGTCGGACGAACTATTCATTTTTGGAAGCGGCGTCTCATCCCGACGAACTGGTGGCTCGGGCATTCGAGTTGGGCCAGTCATCTGTGGCGATCACGGACGTGAACAGTTTGGCGGGTGTCGTGCGAGCCCACGTGGCTGCTCGCGAACTGGAGCAGTCACCGCCGTGGCGCATCATCTGCGGTGCGAGATTGCGTTTTCAGGACGCGCCTCCGGTGGTGGTCTGGGTTGCGGACCGCGAGTCGTATTCTGTCTTGTGTCGTTTGCTGACCCTGGGCCGACGTCGAGCGGACAAGGGCGAGTGTCGTTTGTGGTGGGACGATCTGGCCGGTGCAAGTGGCAATCTGCTGGCCGGGGTGTTGCTGCATCGTCTGTTGCCGGTGGGGGCTGTGGGTGGGTGGGGGCGTGAGTCGGCGGATGAGTTCCTGGAGCGGTTTGCAGCAACATTCGGCGACCGCGGATACGCTCTGGGCGGCTTGTTTCGGGGACGAGACGATGCGGGCAGTTGGCGTCGGATGACTGCCTCGGCGGCGAATGCCGGTCTGCCTCTGATCGCGACATCCGATGTGCTGTATCACCATGCCCGCCGTCAGCCATTGGCCGACGTCCTGGCGGCGATCAGGCACCGCTGCCCGTTGGATCGTCTGGGGTCGCGTCGGCAGACGAATGCCGAGCGGGCTTTGAAGGGGTTTGGTGAGATGGTGGAGTTGGTTGGCGGAGACGTTCGGGCGGTGCAGCGCAGCCTGGAGGTGGTTCGGAGGTGCAATTTCTCGTTGGACGAGTTGAAGTACGAATATCCGGAGGAGTTGTCGCCCGAGGGGTCGACTACGGGGGAACATCTGCGGCGGCTGACGTTCGAGGGTGCGGCGACGCGGTATCCGTCGGGTGTGCCGGCCAAGGTGCGAGCGTTGGTGGATCATGAGCTGCGGTTGATTGCCGAGTTGGAGTATGAACCGTATTTCCTGACCGTCTGGGACCTGGTCCGGTTTGCTCGCAGCCAGGGAATACTGTGTCAGGGCCGCGGTTCGGCTGCCAATTCGGCCGTCTGTTACTGCCTGGGGATCACGTCGGTCGATCCGGAGCGGATTGACGTATTGTTCGAGCGATTCGTGAGTCGCGAGCGGGACGAGGCTCCTGACATAGACGTCGATTTCGAGCACGAGCGCCGCGAGGAGGTTTTGCAGTACCTTTATGGGAAGTACGGGCGAGACCGGGCGGGAATGACCGGAGTGGTAATCACTTACCGTCCGCGTTCGGCTTTGCGGGATGTGGGTAAGGCGTTGGGGTTGTCCTTGGATCGGGTCGACCGATTGTCTCGGATGGTGGACGGAGTGCATGACGACGACCGGTTTGCCGGTCGGATTCGTGAAGCGGGTCTGGACCCCGGTTCGCGACTCGGTGGTCAGTTGATGACCCTGGTCCGTGAAATACTCGGGTTTCCCCGCCATCTGTCTCAGCACGTTGGCGGGATGGTGATCACGCGAGGTTTGTTGTCGGATCTGGTCCCGATCGAAAACGCGGCGATGCCGGGTCGAACTGTGATCCAGTGGGACAAGAATGATCTGGATGCGTTGGGGATCCTGAAGGTGGATTGCCTGTCGTTGGGGATGTTGACGGCCATCCACCGCTGCCTGGCGATGATTAGTGGGGAGGTGGGCGAGGTGGGCGAGGTGGACGGGGTGGCGATCGGCGACGCGATGGCGGAGGTGCCGGCCGAGGATCCGGCGGTGTACGAGATGATCAGTCGGGCCGACACGATGGGTGTGTTCCAGATCGAGAGTCGGGCTC
>Ga0114999_10002262_pt1 | contig 25649 bp, 23 predicted proteins | sample ArcticOcean_MG_C_3_FD_89820 | JGI IMG/M metagenome (GOLD analysis project Ga0114999, IMG submission 89820) | Marine microbial communities from western Arctic Ocean - ArcticOcean_MG_CB8_126 | ecosystem: Environmental > Aquatic > Marine > Oceanic | place: Arctic Ocean: Canada Basin | collected...
AGGAATCCGACAGCTACCACTCGAGTGACGCTTTGATAATCCGGAACGCGGGCATTACACTGTGTCCGCGACAACAGTGAATCCGTTGTAACTTGAATGGCTCGTATTGTGGCATCCACACGAAGCTGAAACGGGACCGAAATGAGCCGGACCGAAAGAAAGCCGAACCGGAAGAAGCGGACCGGAAAAAAAGCAGGAACGAATATGTCAGAGCCAGCCCACGCAAACGGCCCCCTTAAGGGCATACGCATACTCGACATCGCCGAAGGCATTGCGGGCCCATTCTGCAGTAAATTGCTGGGCGATCTCGGCGCCGAGGTCGTGAAGCTCGAAAAGCCCGCGGGCGACGAATCCCGGCGGCTCGGACCCTTCCCCGATGACAACCCGAATCCCGAGGCGAGCGCGAGCTATTTCTTTTTCAATACCAGCAAGCGCTCGGTGATCCTCGACGTCGATGACCCATCGAACCACGAGACCTTCGCGCGACTCGTGCGGCACTACGACATCATCGTTGCCAGCGACACGGCAGAGGGACTCGACAAGCGCGGCATCGGCTACGCGCAGATCAAATCCTGGAATCCGCGCGCGATTCTGACAACCGTCAGCGGTTTCGGCTCGTTCGGGCCGTTGTCACACTACGAGTCCTCGCACCTCGTTGCCTGCGCGGTCGGCGGCTGGGCACACCTGTGCGGCACGCCCGACCGAGAGCCCCTGCAAGCGGGCGGCGCCATTTCAGAGACACTCGCCGGCGCATTTGCGGCGGCTTCAACCCTGCTTGCGGCCCTCGGCCGGGCGGCCCACGGACACGGCGAGCACGTCGACGTTGCAACCAACGAAGCCGTCCTCGCCGCCGCACAGATGCCAACGTTGCTCTATGAATATCACGGGCTATTACCGGGCCGATATTCGAGTATTGGCTCCGGTGCAGGCGCCGCGTACATACTGCCGACCGACGACGGCTACATCGGGCTCAACGCCCTAACGGGCCCACAATGGCAAATGTTGTGTGAGTTCCTCGGACGCAAGGACATTGCCGAGGACCCCGCGTATGCCGGGATTTCATGGATGAAACCGGACCCGCGCCTCGAGGAAATACGCGCGGCATTTCAGGCAGCGCTGTCCGGCCGCACGGCCGATCAGCTGTTCCACGCGGCCGAGGCGGCGCGCGTGCCATTCGGTTTGATACCGGATCTTGCCATGCATTTCACGATGCCTCCGCACCGGGAGCGGGAGTTTTTTGTACCTCTCGCGCATCCCGTCGCCGGTGACGTGGCAACACCCGGCGTACCGTTCAAGTCGACGGCCACCGCGCCGTTGCCGTTTCGGCCGCCTCTGCTCGGCGAACATACAAAAGAGGTGCTGGCAGAGCTTGATGACCAGCCACCGGCGGCGTCGCCCACGGGCAAGCAACACCTACCGCTGGCGGGCGTGCGGGTTCTTGATCTGTCGATGTTCTTTGCCGGCCCGGTCGCTGCGCAGGTCTGCGCTGACGCCGGGGCCGATGTTGTGAAGGTTGAATCACTGCAGCGCATCGATGGCTGGCGCGGAGCGGGCACCGGCGGGACGGGCGACCTGCCGTCGTATGAGGGTTCGCCCTACTTCAACTGGGTCAACCGCGGCAAGCGCGACATCACGCTGAATCTGAAGGACCCACGTGCCGTTGCCGTCCTAAAACGATGGTCAAAGACGCCGATATCCTGATCGAAAACTACACGCCGCGGGTCATGTCCAACTTTGGTCTGGACTACGACGTGCTGAAGGCGATCAATCCACGGCTCATCATGCTGTCCCTCTCCGGCTTTGGCGCGGACACCTCCTGGCGCGACTACGTGGCTTTTGGCATGTCGACCGAACAGATGTCCGGCTTGTCTCACCTCACGGGATATGAGGACGGTGAACCCATCTTTACCGGCACGACCGGCGGCGACCTGTTTGCCGGAATTATGGGAGCCACGACGCTGATGGCCGCGATTCACCATCGTCATCAAACCGGTGCAGGGCAGCACATTAATCTCAGCCAGCTTGAGGCGTGCAACCTGTATCTGGGTGACGCGGTGACCGGTTGGTCTCTCGCCGGCGTCGACCCCGGGCGCACCGGCAACCGTCACGCGTCGTTCGAGCCGCAGGGCATCTACCCCTGTGCCGGTGACAGCTGGATTGGACTCACGTGCAAGACCGATGAGCAGTGGCGCACGCTGGCAACGGCGGTCGGCCGCGCCGACCTCCAGGATTTGTCTGCGGCGGAGCGCCGGGAGCGACGCCCGGAGATAGAGGAGGCCATCGCGGCTTTCACGCGCGAGTTCGAACACATCGCCCTCATGCATCAGTTGCAGGAGCAAGGGGTGCCCGCGGGCGCCGTCATGCGCGGGCCCGAACTGCTCGCAGACCCGCACCTTGCCGCGCGTCACGCCTTTTTAGCGCAGGATCGACCTGGGGTAGGTGTGAAGCATTACCCCAATCAGCCCTATCGTTTTGCGAGCGCCGGCGAATCAGTCCCGGCCCGGGCACCGCTGCTTGGCGAACACCTGAGCGAGGTGCTGACGGAACTCGGCGGATTGAGCGACGACGACATTGCTGAGCTGATCATCGACGATGTTGTGGGTACGGTGCCGATCGTGGCGCGGTGAGGCAGCCGCAGTACGGGTGGGTCAGGGCATCACGAGGTGCCTGGTGCCCCAGCGATTCGTCGACGAGAGCAACCTGACTGACCAACCGCGCCGGAGACATTGCTACTATCGCGATTCCGCAATTCGGCCTTGAGAATCCAGCCCTATGAAACAGCTCACACTCGCCACCATGCTCGGCCTCCTCCTCGCCATGTCCGCCGCCGCGACCGAAATCTCGGTTCGGCCCATCGTCACCGGGATAAACAACCCCTGGGGAATGGTCTGGCTGCCGGACGGCGACATGCTTATCACTGCCAAGACCGGCAAGATCTTACGCGTGCGAGACGGCAAGATCGCGGCCGAACTGAGCGGCGTCCCGGACGTCAGCGTCAACGGCCAGGGCGGGTTGATGGACATCGAACTGCACCCGGACTTCGCCGACAACCAGATTCTCTACCTGAGTTATGCCACCGACATTGAGATGTCGGGCGAAGCGGGCGAGAAAGGGAGCAACACGGCGATCATGCGGGCGCGACTCGACGGCGATACACTCACCGACGCTAGGGTTCTGTACAAGGCCACGCCCAACTCGCGTCGCGGCCAGCACTACGGCAGCCGCCTGGAGTTCGGCGGCGACGGACATCTCTATTTCTCGATCGGGGATCGCGGGCAACGCGACGTAAACCCCCAGGACCCGACCAGAGACGGCGGCAAGATCTACCGCATCACCGCGGATGGCGACATACCCACCGACAATCCGTTCGCTGCGCACGCGCAGAACAAGCGCGCCATCTATTCGTTTGGGCACCGCAATCCCCAGGGCATGGCGCGTCATCCGCAAACCGGGAAGATCTGGGTCCACGAGCACGGTCCGCGGGGCGGTGACGAGCTAAACCTGATAAATGCCGGCGCCAACTACGGCTGGCCAATCCTGAGCTATGGCATCAACTACAGTGGTACGAAATTTGCCAAGGGCACCGAGCGCGAAGGCTTCGAGTCTCCAATCTGGTACTGGGTGCCATCGATCGCGCCTTCGGGAATGACGTTTGTGACCAGCGAGAAATTCCCGGAATGGCAGGGCCACCTGCTCGTTGGGTCATTGAAGTTCAACTATCTCGTGCTCGTAGCAATGGATGGCGACAAAGCCACCGGTGCACAAATCGTTGCCGAGAAAATCGGCCGCGCCCGCAATGTGCGTCAAGGGCCTGACGGCATGATCTACGTCAGCGTGGAGGGCGTCGGCATCAAGCGAATCACGCCCAGCAAATGATTCGATCACGATTGTCCACAGCCACAAGACACTCTTCATTCACATCACCAAGACGGCCGGTAGCAGTATAGAGGTTGCGCTGGACGCGCTTGCAAACACCAATGCAGGGGCCACTTGACCCCGCGACCGGTGAATTCAACCGCGTCACCAAGGGTGTCGAGAAGCACATGAGCGCACAGGAGGCGAAGGACTTCAACGATGACGACGTCTGGACGTCGTACTTCAAGTTTGCCGTTGTTCGCAACCCATGGGATCGTCTGCACTCAATCTGGTGGAACTCTCGACATATCGACCGACTACATGACCTTGGCCTCGATGAGTTCTTCGACACTTATCTGCAATTGCCATGGCACCGTCGCCTGCTCGCAAAGCTAAGCCGCCGGTTCGACGTACTCCAGGCGCTGAAGCCACAATCCGAAACACTTCGGCTCACCAACGGTTCAATGGAGTTGGGCGCAGTCTATCGGTTTGAGGCAATCGCCGACGCCTACAGGGATCTCGCCGGGCGCCTCACGCTCACGGCTGATATGCCGAAGATCCTGGTCGCGAACCGGGCACCTGAGACCCGACAGCCCTACGTCGACGACTTCACACCCACGCTTGTCGACGTCGTCGGCGAGTATTATGCCGATGACGTCCGCACATTCGGCTACGAGTTCGGACGCTGACCCGTCGCAACCGCCCGGTGGATAACTCTTGGCGCATTCTGCATTCCATCTTCGGGGACAGCGCCGTTACAAGACAGGGCTCAATCGGAAGCTGCCCGAGGCGCAGCTGACCGCCAATCGTCGCCGGTGGCGTTCCACCCTGCAGCACACGACCAGCCGCCTGAACCGTATCAACCTCAGACCACCGAGCGTCCTACTTCGACACGAGCGACCGTCGGTTTCTTTTACACTCTGGCGGACAGTCGAGATCTCGCGGTGCATTGCCTTTACCCAGGTGCTTGAAATTTATGCGATTTCTCTTCCGCAAACTCTGGCACGAAGCGTGCTCTTCAACAGACGACGATCACACAAGCATGCGCGGCTCGACATCCGCTGAGTCGCACGAGGGACACAATGAATTCCACCCTGAAACTAGCCGCCGGCACAGCGTTCGCGCTGCTCGCCGCACCCACTTTCGCGACCCAAATTCTCTACGGCATTTCAGGTGACGGCGCTTCGACCCCCGAGAGCCTGCACACGCTCAGCCAGATTGACGCTTCCGCCACGTTCAACCTTGCCCTTGGTGCCGGCGACGACGGCGAGGCCATTGCCTACAACTCCACCGACGGTTTGATGTATCACTTCTCCGGTCCGACCGATCAGAAGATGGACGCCATTGACCTGTCTACCCACACGGTGACCGATGTGCCACGCACCGGGCCTGCCATGGGCGAGGTGACGGCAGCGACCTTTGATGCAGCGTCGGGTGACTTCTTCGTCACAACACTAGACTGGCAGATGTATCGCGTCACCAGCGGCGGCGCCGCCACCAAAATCGCCGATGACATGGGCTTTACCATCAAAGGACTCGCCTTCATCGGATCGACCCTTTGCGACCGAGCACTTCGACGAATTCGATTTTGACGGCGAACTCAATCTTCTGACCATCGACACGACCGACGGCTCGGTCCTTACATCCGTCGACGTCAGCCTCGCGGGTGCGAGTCTCAATGGCCATTCGAATGGGCTTGCCTACAACAGCGCGACCAGCACGCTCTGGGGCATCGCCCAGGGGGGGTGGCCGCCGACTCATTACTCTCGACACCTCGGGTGTCGCAACAGAAATCGGTAAGTTGAGCGACGGTTTCGCAGGTATCGCATTCGCCCCGGAACCCGTCATCATAACGGTCCCGGCACCGGCAACAGGCGCAGTCTTTGTGCTCATCATGCTGGCACTGGGTGCCCTCAAGACGCGACACGCTGGGCACCTGATCGGTCACGCCCGCGTGCCGTGGCGGGACGCGGTGTCTTTGTAGGGGTTCGCGATGCGCCGTCATCGTTCGGCCAGGGTGACGTGCAACCCTGCTACAATTCGCGTCGCACGCGACACAAAAACAGAGCCGGACACCCAGCATGGTCCACGGATCACCAGCGCACCCTTTTGCCTCCGCAACGGGGTTGAAATCTGAGCTATTCGCCATCTTCCTCGCCGCCGTCTGCGTCGCCATGCCGTGCGCAGTCCTCGCCACCGATACGCTGATCATCATCTCGCCGCACCGAAAATCGATGCAGCAGGAATTCATCCCTCCGTTTCGCGAGCACTACGCGGCGACATTCGGCGCCGATGTTGAGGTTGATTGGCTCGACCAGGGTGGTACCTCTGACGATCTGCGATTTGTCCGTGCAAAATTCGCACAGAACCCGCAAAGCAGCGGCATCGACATCTTCTGGGGCGGTGGCACGACGCCACACGTCGAACTCGCGAGCAACGGCTTCTCTGCCCGCTACGATCTTCCTGCAGAACTCGTCGGACAGGTGCCCGAAAAGGTTGCGGGCATTCCCCTCTTTGATGACTCTCGCACCTGGGTCGCGTCTGCCATGAGTTCCTTTGGCATCTTCTACAACAAGCCGCTCCTCCGGTTTGATAATCTGCCAACGCCGGGAACATGGGCCGACCTTGCTGACCCGAGTTTCCGCGGCCACCTGATGCTGGCAGACCCGCGTCGATCGGGGTCGTTCGCGGCCATGAATACCATCGTCATGCAGAGCCTTGGCTGGGAGAAAGGCTTTCGATTGCTGACGATGATCGCGGGCAACAATCGCAGGTTCACACATTCGAGTACTGACCCGATCAAGGCGGTCGTCGCCGGTGACGCTGCAGCCGCGATGGCCATCGATTTCTTTGCCAAGGCCAAGGTGGGCGACCTGGGCACCGACAACCTCGGCTTCGCGCTGCCGCCGGGGCAGAATGTTCTGGACCCAGACCCGGTGACCATCCTGAAAGGTGCGCCGAACATGACCGTCGCCCGCCGGTTCGTCAGCTTCATCCTGTCGAGCGGCGCCCAGAAGTTCCTGATCCTGCCCCGGGGCGCCAAAGATGGGCCAAAGCACGCAACGCTTGGTCGCATGGCCGTCAACCGCGTGGCGTATGAGGAAACTGAGGGTCGGCGCACCGACGACTTCAACCCGTTCGAACAGACAGCTTTTCTTGTGCTCGACATGAAAAAGGCCTCCACCATTCGCCGTCCCTTCAATGATTTATTGGGCGCGACCCTGATTGACACGCACAGTGAACTCAAGGCTGCGTGGGCGGCCATCATCGCACGTGGGCCTCGTGTCAACGAGATCATCGAGATCGGCACGCCGCCGGTGACCGAGGCTGACCTCGAAGCGATGGCCGCGCGCTGGGGCGACGACGTTTATCGCAACGAGACGATCAACGCCTGGGTTGCTGCGTCGCGCGCGAAGTACAAAGCCCTCGCCGCTGGCCCACTCAAGAAATCTGAATAACCATGCGAGTCACCTTCGAAGGCGTCACCAAAAAGTACGGCGACTTTACGGCCGTCCGTGATCTCAGTTTAACGATTGAGGATGGGGCGCTGCATTTCCTGCTCGGGCCCTCTGGCTGCGGCAAGACCACGACGCTGCGGCTGCTGGCCGGTCTCGAAACGCTCACGCAGGGGCGCATCCTGTTCGACGACCAGGACGTGACCAAAGTCGACTCGGCGGATCGCGGCATCGGCATGGTCTTCCAGAACTACGCACTGTGGCCACACATGACGGTGACGCAGAACGTCGAGTATGGATTGAAGCTGCGCAAACTATCGCGCAGCGAAGTGAGTGATCGGGTGCGCGACGTGCTCGGGTACACCCGGCTCGAGCCATTCGCAACACGCTTGCCGGGCCAACTCTCGGGCGGCCAGCAACAACGGGTCGCACTGGCACGTGCCATGGCCATCCGGCCCAACGTGCTGTTGCTCGATGAACCCTTATCCAACCTCGACGCCAAGCTGCGCCTTGAAATGCGTGACAACATCACGAGCATCCACCAGCAAACAGGGATCACGACCGTCTACGTGACCCACGATCAGAAAGAAGCACTGTCCATGGGCACCGCAGTTTCAATTCAGCGAGCCGGTCAGATCGTGCAGACCGATTCGCCGCGTCAACTGTACTGGAAACCAGCGACACCGTTTGTCGCTGGATTCATCGGCGAGACTAATCTGATCGCAGGGACCTACCTCGGCGACAGGCGGGTCGAAACTGCCTTGGGCGAGTGGGCACTCGACGAAGTTGGCGAGGACTTTGCCGCGGGTGACGCCGTGACCCTGTCCGTCAGGCCGGAGTCGGTAGTCGTGCACCTTGATGACGACACACCCGCAACGACATCCTCGCTGGGCAATCCCGTCAATGGCTTTACCCTGAGATTGAAACACCTCACCTATCTGGGCGACACCGAGCATCTGCGACTGGGTGACGACGCAGACACCGAACTGAAAGCCAGCCTGTTCAATGTTGAGGCGCACCACCTCGCCCCCGACGACATCGTGCGGTGTTCGGTCCGGCCATCGGCCCTGCGTATGTTCCAACCGGAACATGACCTCTCCTCCGGCACCTGAGCCAGGACGAAGCGTGAACTCAACCATCGGCGGCGCCGAAGATTCTGGCCGGGTCAACCGAATCATCGCAACTGCGGTCGGCTACGGCACCATCGCCTTCACGCTTGCGATTTTGCTCTTCTTTCTCGTCATTCCAGTCGGCGTCATTGTCACCAAGGCGTTCTACAACGGGGACACCTTCACACTCGCCTATTTTCGCCTGCTGTTTGCAAACGATCTGCAGATGACCTCTATCTGGAACAGCCTCGCGATTGGGATCGCGACCACGATATTGACGACGCTGCTCGCCCTGCCGCTCGCCATCGTCAATGCGCGCTACGAATTCCGCGGCAAGACACTCTTGTCGGGCTTGCTGCTGGTGCCAATGGTGATGCCACCTTTCGTGGGTGCAATCGGCATCCTGCGCTTCTTCGCTCGCCACGGTTCGGTGAACCTCCAGTTCATGGACTGGGGCTGGATCGACCGACCGATCGAGTGGCTCGGCGAGGGCAATGTGTTTTGGGCGGTCGTCATCCTCGAGGTGCTGCACCTCTATCCGATCATGTACCTCAACCTGACCGCCGCGCTCGCTAACATCGACCCGAGCCTCGAGGAGATGGCCAATACCCTTGGGGTTAAGCGCTGGCGAATTCTCAAGGACATCGTCTGGCCGCTCGCACGCCCCGGATACTTCGCCGGTGCGATCATCGTCTTCATCTGGGCCCTGACCGACCTTGGCACACCGCTCCTCGTCGGATACGAGGCGACCATGCCGGTGCGCATTTTCACGCTCGTGACGGACGTTAACGAGAACCCCGTGGGCTTTGCGCTCGTCTTCTTTGTGATCGTGCTCACGGTTGGCATCTTCCTTGGCTCAAAATTGCTGATGGGCGGCAAGAAGTACGAAATGATGGCCCGCGGCCACGTCACGAGCGGCATCCGCAGACCATCGCCGCTAGGCACGCTCGGCATTTATCTGCTACTGCTGACAACCGTCGTGATCGCCCTCGTCCCGCATTTCTCGGTGATGGTCGTCAGCGTCGGCGACAAATGGTTCATGACGCCGATGCCCGAGCACTACACCATCAAGTACTACCTTGCCATTCTGGAGACCGAACTAGCCTTTACCGGCATCAGGAACAGCATGCTGCTCTCCACCGCATCCATGTTGTTGGACGTTGTCCTCGGCCTGCTCATCGCATACGTGGTGGTCCGCAAACTGATCCCCATGGCTAACCTGCTGGACTCGCTGGTTATGGTGCCGCTCGCCCTGCCGGGAATCGTGCTCGCGTTCGGCTACGTCGTGACTTACACCGGTACGTTCCTCGACCCGCTCGACAACCCCATTCCCCTGCTGATCATCGCCTACGCTATCCGTCGACTGCCATTCATGGTCCGCTCGGCGGCGGCCGGCCTGCAGCAAACGAACGTCGCACTTGAAGAGGCGTCCGCCACCTTTGGCGCCTCCCGCTTCTACACCATTCGCAAGATCATCATGCCGCTTGTCTTCGCCAACCTCGTCGCGGGCGGTCTGCTCTGCTTCGCGTACGCGATGCTGGACGTGTCGGACAGCCTGATCCTGGCGATGAAGGACAAGTTCTACCCGATGACCAAGGCGATCTACGCGCTCTTTCTGGAACACGGCACGGGCGAATTCATCGCCTCTGCGCTCGGCATGATCGGGATGCTGATCCTCGCCGCGTGTATCCTTGGCGCGTCGATGATTCTCGGCAAAAAAATGGGCGAGTTGTTCCGCTCGGGCTAGTCTTTGTCCCAAAAATGGGACCGTTAGCGAAGCGGGACCCTAATGTGCGCGTTACCGTCGGCGACCCCCTCCGGATTCGTCCTGAGTTGTTCAAAACCCCAACGATTACGCAGGCCGGCCGCCCTGGCACGATCCAATACCGGTTGTTGCAGGGAGTCCTCGACCTCGGGGCAAAGATGCGACATGAACGGTTGCAGCGCATGCGGGAGCGCCCGGTATTCGGCGAGCGTGATCGGTCTGCAGACGGTGTTGAGGACGCCGCCCGGTGCATAGTCATCGACCGCCAGCCACCACGGGCACCAGCGATTAACGATGGCAACCCGTCTGCCACCGAAGTTGTGCATCGCCGAGGCGTGCCAGGTGCGGGAATCCTGGATGAAAACAGAACCCGCCTTTGCACGCACCTGCATATCCCCCGGAATCGGCGAGGTTACATTGATCCCATCGGCCGGCCCACGTGGATTTCGTGGATCACGATGCGACCCGGGGACGACCCAGGTACCCGCGTTATCTTCATCCACGTCGGTCAGATACCAGATCATGACGAGACACATGGCAACATCCGGAAACGGTTGCCGGATACACCCCGCATTCTGGCGCGAGTCTCCAGCGCCGTAGGCAGACAGGTCGTGCGGCCAGTCCGTGTGCCATTCGCGGGTATCCGCACGCCCACGAAATCGAGCGGGGCCGAACCCGCCGGGCGCGCCGTCCACATCCGCAGCAATCGGACGAAGATGCAGTTGTGCGATTCACAGATGATCGTCGAGCACCTGCCGCGCGATACCGATGGTGACCGGGTGTGCGAGGTGCTGCGGCAGCCAAACGATGTCGTTGACCAGCTTCGCCGGGATGCCGCGCCGTCTTGCGGCCCGAAGTTCCGCCGGGAGATCGGCGGGGTCGCCGCGTAGTTGTGCCTCTGCATCAACGCCGCGCGCGGACGCCGCCTCCATGAGCGATTTAACCGCATCTTGATTGGCGACGACCCGGGTCTCAGCCGCGTCAGCCTCTTCCCGTATTGCATTCACAACCGGGGCCGGGATGACGCCGTCGACGACACAAAATCCGTATCGATCAAGCAAGGTCGCGGCTTTGCTAATCGACGCGACACCGCCGTCCGCCGCCACAGCGTAGCCGCGCGAACGACCGAGCTGTCTTGATTCGTCGACCACGTCCCGCCGGTCGATTTTGTCCTCGACGTGCGCAAGTCGCGCTCGCAGTCCCGCGGCTTCGTCCAGCAACCCGGTCAACGTCGCGTCTGTTTCTTCCATAGCCCTCGCCCACCACTCCTGAAGATCACATTATGCAAGTTAGTGCCGGTTGAGACACATCGGACCGACGCATGCGTCGATTAGTGAGTAGACTGACCAGCAGGCAGACGTCCCAGTCATGCCAACCCATCCCGGCGGGAGAATCACATGAACGCGCCCGTTAGCATCCGCTGCCATTGCGGTGAGTTTGAAGCCGAACTCGCGCCCACCGCATTCACCCGGCACAACCACATCGCTTGTTATTGTCGTGATTGCCAGGCCTTTACCCACGCACTCGGCCATGCCGAACGCATTCTGGACGACCACGGCGGTTCGGAGATCGTTCAGGTCGCTGCTGGCGACGTCAGCATTACGAAGGGCGCTAACTACCTTGCATGCCTGCGACTGACCGAGGGTGGCCTGCATCGATTCTACGCACGTTGCTGCAATACACCCCTTGGTAATTCACTGGGTGTGCGCCTTCCGTTCATCGGCCTGCTTGGCGCGTGTCTCACCCCAACAGAGGCGATCCCGCCGGCATTCGGGCCCATCGATGTCGTGGTATTCACAAACTCGGCGACGGGTGACGACAAGCCGGCTCCCAGGCGTCTGATCGCTGGAATACTGGGCTTCCTGTGGCTTGGGCTCGGTGCACGACTGCGCGGGGACGGCAAACGCCATCCCTTTTTTGACGGCGAAACCGGGCTGCCGGTCGTGACACCCGTCGTTGGTGCTGAGGCGGTTACGGCAGCGCCGGCTTAGTCCCGCGCATCCAACTGCGACGTCAAAGCGCTCAGAGCGCGTCGTAGAATGCCTTGCCCAGCCTGCCGCCACGCACGTCACCGACAATACCTGCCTTCATCTGATTCATGACGTAGGACAGACAGACCCGCGCTGGTTGGTCGACAACGATCGTTGAACCGCCCGCTCCACCCCAAAACATCGCATCTTTGTTAGGTGACATGGGCATCGCCTCATTGGGGAAGGCATAGCCCAATCCAAATCGCAGCGGCAACATCAAGACAGCATCAGAACCGTTAGTCTGTTCCTCCTGAATGCGGGCGCAACCCTCGGCAGAGAGCAGGTCAACACCGAACGCGCTGCCCCGATTAGCAAGCGGCGTTTGGGCGCGCACGACAGCCCGCGCATTCCCATGGCCGCCGGCAGCCGGAATCTCGGCTCGTCGCCATTCCGGCGTGTTGACTGCGTCGGTATCCGCCGGTGCACTTGAAAACACGCGGCCAATGATCGACTTTGGATCCATCGCAGGTGGAGCCGCTTCCGTCGCCGGTGCCGATGCCGGAATCATCTCCGCGACCCGGGGAAAGACACTGTCGTCCATGCCGATGTGGAAGTCCGCGCCCAGCGGACCCGCGATCTCCTCCCGAAAGAACTGGCCGATGGATTTGCCGGATATCCGCCTGATGACCTCACCGATCAGGTAGCCCTGTGTAATGGCGTGATAACCGCTTTGACTGCCAATCTCCCACCAGGGGGCCTGGGCTGCCAAGTTTCCCGCACAAAGATCCCAATCATATAGTTCTGCGGCAGACCCCAGTGCCGGGTCGAATCCGGGTACGGCCGCCGAGTGGCTCATGAAGTGGCGTACCTCGGTCGCTCCCTTGCCGTTTTGACCCCACTCGGGCCAGTAGTCGGTCACCTTTGCGTTGAAATCAAGTTGACCACGATCGGCAAGTACCAATGCACAGATGAACGACATGGTCTTGGTCGTAGAATAGACGTTGACGATAGTGTCTTGCTCCCACGCGCGGGTTTTCGCCGCATCCGCGTGACCACCCCAGAGATCGACAACGAATTCGCCCTCAACCGTGGCCGCAAAGCTCGCGCCGACATCGCCTTCCTCAGCGAAATTTCGTGCGAAGAGCTCACGCACCTCGGCAAAACGTTCGTCGCAGGATCCATGAATCTCCATCGGTACTCTCCTGAGTTGGCGAAAAGTGGTCGAAAGATCGACCGCTATAGCTGGGATGCCGCCAGCGGTTTCAGTTCGATGTTGGTGATGTGCCGGATCAGCACATCGTCCAGGTACTCGGGTTTGCTCGACAGCGCTTTCCATGCCGGATCCGCGATGAAGCGGCCCCACGCGGCCCGCTGGTCAGCAGTCGACTCAAAGGACAGCAGGTACGTCAGGTTAGGTTGGCGCGGACCCGCGATGCACTCGCCGAAGAAGTTCGCGGTCAAGCCCACTTGCTCAAAAATGTCGAGCTCACCGTTGTGAAACATCTCAATCTTTTTCTGCCCCGTGACGACACTTGGACTCTCGTAGATGCGCAATTGGAAACGCCGGTCCGCTCCGGTGGCGGGCCTCTCAAGCGTCGGTGCACCTGCGAACGGGCGCAGGAGGCTGCTCGTCAGATTGACCTCTACACCCTGCAAGGACGCCTCGTTCGCTAGCTGATCGCGCACCGAAGCCACCGAATAGAGGGTCTCGTGCGGCATGACCACGTACAGCGCCCTCTTCGCACCTTTCGTCTTATCAGGAGTCTCATCAGGCGTCGCATCCGCAGGCTCATCGACCGGCACAAATGCCCCGACCGGATCGACACCGAAACGGTTGAGCGCAGGGATCGCCGCTTCCAGCCACGACGCTACAGTGGCCCGCTCTGCGTCAGATGCGCAGCGATACTCGACTATCTCGATGAACATCAGAGTCTCCTGATCAGAACATCACGAGCGGATTCATCGGCGACCCGGTGCCACCGACGACGCGAAGGGGCGAGCCCATGAACAAGAACGTGTACTGCTTCCGTTTGTGGGCAGCTTCTGCCAGAGGACCCAGATCCAGATTATCGAGAATCGGCATACCGAGGCCAACCAGCACGAGTTCGTGCAGTGGATTGGCAAGCCCCGCGACATTGGCAGGCATCACGTCGCTGACGCCATCACAGCCAATCACGGCGACGTCGCGCTCTTTCAGCCACAGGGCAACGGAAGCGTGCAGCCCCGCGGCTTTCTCCAGGAAATTCCACTGTCCCTTCTCACGCTGGCGCTGCCACCTGCCGGTGCGCAGCAACATCACATCGCCACTACCAATGCGAATTTTGTTCTCGCGCTCCCACGCTTCCAGATCCGCAACGGTGATGGCAGTACCCGGCTCAAGGTACGGAACACCCTTGAACGCCGGCATGTCAACGAGGATGCCGCGGCTGACTACCCCGTCCTTCGCGTTGTGTATGCCTAGCTTGCGCGAGCCGTCAGACTTCACCTCGTCCACGCTGTAGCCGTTGTACATCTTGCCCTTGTGGAAAAAATGCGGCAATCCGTCCATATGCGAATGTGCAAAGCCATGGTAGGAAATTGCGTAATCATCGCCCGCAACCTGATGTCCGGCGAACTCACTGAGGGTCAGCTTGTGTGAGAAGGGGCTTGTGTTGATAGCATCTGCTTTGGTGTTGAGGTCGAGTGCGAGCGAAACCGTGACACCTTCCTTGACGAGAGCGATTGCCTCCAGACGCTTGGCGGGCGTAATGAGATTGAGCGTTCCCAGTTGGTCGTCCTTGCCCCAGCGATTCCAGTTGGAAATCTTCTCCATCCACGACTCAAACTCAGCCCGGTCGACCGGGGCCGGTGCGGCCTGCCCATGGTGCTTGCCAAGTGCCGATGGTGCCGCGAGCAATACAACTGTCAATAAAATGGTCCTGAACATTGGCGTCCCCTCATAAGGATATTGTTGTTTTAGATCGGCGCGTTACTTCAGCGCCCCTTCGTCTGTAATTCAGCGGTTCAACAATTGAATCTATAGGCCGAGCAATGCCAGGAACCCGGCCCTCTGGTCTTCGGTCATCTGCGCTACGAGAGGCACACCATGCGGGGACAACGGCAAGGTCGCAACCTCCGGTGAAGGAATCAACATGCTTGCCGTTATGTTGTGCAAGCCGCCGCCGGTCTCACCGCCAGCGCCGAGTGCAGCACCGATCGCTTTGGGCCAGACGGCTGGCGTGCCACTTTTCAACCCGAGCGGGTTCTTCCGGCCGGCCGCATCGGTGATTTCTCGCCACATGACTCCCTCGTCCGCGGAGCGCCTGGCCTGGCCCTCGCGGCCGTAGTAACCAGCGGATTGGGACGCGATTGAGACCCACGGGATCTTGACGTGGAAACCCGGCAGCGCCCGACATTCGTCCGGCGCACCACCCCCGCCCGAGATAACACCGTCCTTGATCATCATGTAGTACGACGACTCGTCACGACCGCCGAGCAGTCGCTCCGGACAGAACGTGTAAATTTCACTGAACGCCCACGCAACCCCTGCGAGGTCGAGATTCGCTGCCTGGAGCAACTTGACGCCCTGCGCGGCACAGGCTTCACACCACGGTTTGGAACCGAACTCCCACTGGCCAAGTGATGGCGGATGCTCGCAGGGCCGATTGCGTTCAAAGCCGAAGTCCATGTGTAGTCCTCCTCATTAGTCCACTGATTGCCTTCGAGTCTACAGGCCTGACGTCACCATTTGCACGCCGCTGGCGCGTGCTTTCTGTGCGTCACTCATAGCTTCTCCTTCGTTGACTCACCTATCATAAGGCCCTTTGCGAACGAGCGTCCCGCACATCAATGTCGCGTCGAGCAATGTCGCGAGCCATGATGATGATGCGCCCTCGATCGAACGCACTCTCTCGAGTCTTGTCACAAACAGCCTTTGACCAACAATCCCTTCACGGCAAGGAAACCACCACATGCGCAGCCACGAAGTTGACTACGAGATCATCGGCCACGACATCCAGATGGTCGAGATTGAACTGGACCCATCAGAGAGCGTCATCGCCGAGGCGGGTGCCATGGCCTACATGGAGCAGGACATCAGCTTCGAGACCAAAATGGGCGACGGTTCCGACGCCGAGGCCGGCCTGATGGGGAAACTCTTCGGCGCGGGCAAACTCGTGCTGATCGACGAGTCTGTCTTCATGACCCACTTTACCAATGACGGCGAGGCGCGGTGCAAGGTCGCCTTTAGCGCGCCGTTACCGGGCTCGGTGGTTCCCATTGACCTCGCAACGGGACCAGCGACCTGATATGTCAGAAAAGATGCCTTCCTCGCAGCCGCGCTCGGCACGTCGGTCGGAATCGCCTTTTCCAAGCGACTGGGGGCCGGTTTCTTTGGCGGCGAGGGGTTCATTCTGCAACGCTTGTCAGGCGATGGCCTCGCCTTCGTTCACGCGGGCGGAACCCTCGTACGCAAGGAACTTGACGGCGAGACCTTGCGGCTCGACACCGGTTGTCTGGTTGGCTTCACAGAAGGCATTGACTACGACATCGCGCTCGCGGGTGGACTTACCAGCATGATGTTTGGCGGTGAGGGACTCGTGCTCGCAACGCTGTCTGGACACGGCTCCGTGTGGATACAAAGCCTGCCTTTTCCTCGACTGGTTGATCGGCTTGCTGCTGCCCTACCGGACCCGAAGGAAAAGTGAATCTTGCAAACCGACTCCCAGGAATTGTTGGGATGACAATTTTGGAACAGTAAGTTAGCTCGTTCCTGTCCCAGAACTCCGTTCTGGGGCGAGCACTGGCGAGCGGTGCAGGGATGCACCGCCATTTTTTTCAGGCCTCGTTTCATCAAGATCATGCGAGGCTTGCTTGCAAACCAACTCCCAAGAATTGTCAGGATGACAATTCTTGGGACAGTAAATAGCTCAGGTGGCGCGGGACATGAACTTGCCGTCACCCGTGTTGACGCGCACCTTCTCGCCGGTTTCGATGTACTCCGGCACATTCACGACATGGCCGGTATTCAACGTGGCGGGCTTGGTCCTGGCGTTGGCTGACGCCCCTTTCATCGCCGGACTCGTCTCCACAATCTCAAGAGTCACCGACTGTGGTAGTTCGATCGCGCGCAACACCCCTTCGACCAGGAGCCCGGTTATACCTTCGATGCCATCGGTGATATAGGCGGCCTGCTCGGCGATTTGGTCATGCGCCATCCCGTGCTGGGCGTATTCTTCGTCCATGAAGATAAGCTCGTTGCCATCGAGATAGGAATACTGAAGCGCGACCCGCTCCGCATCTGCCTCCGCAAGATAATCGTCACCCTTGAAAGTTTCGTTGAACTTGCGGCCCGTTATGAGGTTAGTGAGGGTAAATTTGTAAAGTGTGGCCGCGCCGCGCGCTGACGGTGATCGCACCTCGATGTCACGCACCGAGTGCGGCTCACTGTCAATCGCAACCACACTACTCCGCTTGAGATCACTCGCTTTCGGCACCTTCGCTCCTGCATAACCACTGCTATGACATCGCCTTGCATCGCGTGTCATAGCAACCTGTGAATGTTTGGGTATCTGTTCACGCTTCTCGAGACCGTTCCACTTGCTGACACCCCGTCTCACCACCTCGCGGTCCCAGGGCATTTTGCCTGCACGCGTGACCGATTCCCACCGCTGGCTGCCAGTCCTCGGCGTCTGGCACAGCAACTAGCTCGCTGCGAGCAGTCGCACATCCTGCAGGGGTGTGCCCAACTCAATCGGCGCTGATTGCAGCGTCCGATAGATGTGCGCATTGACCCGAAACTTCGCCTGGAAATACTGACGCGTGGGCACCCAGCAACGAATGGAAAGCCTTACTCCATTCTCGGTGAACTCATCGATACCGATCTGTGCCGATGGCTCGCTCGCCAACTCATCAAGACCCCCGAGTTCCGCGGCGAGTACATCAATCGAGTTCAGTGGATCGGTTGCGCGATGCAGCAAGATCCTGGTCTCGACCAGCCTGACCGCAAAGGAATTCTCAAGAATCTGCCCAATGATCTCGCGATTCGGGATCATCAATTGCTCACCGTCCTCGGTAACGAGAATGGTGTAGGGCAACCGGATTTGCTCCACCACGCCAGACACCCCTGCACGATCAAGGTGTTGCCGACGACGAACGCCCGCGTGAAGCCTGATCGACAGGCTCGCACCATAGTTGCTCACGATTCCCTGCATCGCGAGACCGGCCCCCAGCGCGAAAGCACCGAGTGCCGCCACAAACGGCGTGATCGAGATACCGAACTTGCCGAGCGCAATGACGGCAAAACCGCCGAGCACGCTGAAAAAGACGATGCTGCCGATCAATTCGGTCATTGTTATGTCGAACTCTCGTCGAGTCAGGGTGCGAACCACCCACCGCGACACCGAGCGCGCGACCAGCAGTCCGGCAATCAGGATCAGGATGGCACGAGCACCTGCATCGAGTAATTCACAAAGAACTCGATCAGCGTCGTGTAGATCTGCTCCATCTGCTGCATTTCTTCTTGTAACGGGTTTTCCACCGGGTATTCCGATTGCGTCTGTTGGGGGAGGGCAAGGTTGCCCGCGCCGGGAGGGCAGCGCAAGCGATCGCCGCCGGTCAACCGTCCCCGACCTGCGGTACACTCGACGCGTCGACCACGGAGCGCTAACGACGGCATTGGCCTCGCGCTCGCGAAAGCCGCGATAGCACCCGTCATCGCAGACATCGAAGCGACCGCATCGACAGGCAACACCGGCCCGCAGCACGAAAGCGGGCAAACCCGAAATTTAACCTCACCTCAAAAGGAACATCCACATGCCCATGCAAAACGTGAACGGCGTCAACCTCTTCTGGGACGAAGTTGGCAGCGGCGAGCCCATCATCATGCATCACGGCTACACCGGCGCTCATGACGTGTGGCTGAACGAGATAGCACCCAGACTCAGCGAACGTTATCGTTGCATCGTCATGGACTGTCGGGGAGCGGGCGACAGCGAGCATCCGGCGGATGGCTACAACATCGCGCAATACGCGCGCGATGTTGTAGCGATGGCGGATGCCCTGGAACTTGACCGGTTCACCTACATTGGCCACAGCATGGGAGGCGGCGTCGGCTATCAACTCGGGGTCGCCCACGCAGAACGTCTGAACAAGCTCGTTCTGGTCGCGCCTATCCCGGCCGGAGGCATCAACGTCGACCCGTCGATGCTGGACCAGGCGCAGAAGTTGCGCGCGGCGCCAAATGCGCGCAAGCGGATGATTGCAGAGCGCACGCTAATGCGCATCCGGTCCCCTGAGTCGTCGATCGAACGCAATGTCGATCGCGCCATCTCAGTCTCTGAAGGACATTTCAGCGACTCCTGGCGGTCGATGGCCGAGTTCGATGTGACGGCACAACTGGACACCCTGACGACACCCACGCTCATGGTCGCAGGCGCTGCCGACGGACTCTGCACGGCCAATGTCAACGACTGGCAGAAACTGCCCAACGCGACGCTGCACGTATTCAGCCGGGTTGGCCATGGCGTCCCCGGCGACGTCCCGGACGAATTCGCGGCCATGATCGATGACTTTATGCAGCACGGCGTCGTCAACGCACAGACCCAGGCAGAAAAAGCGGGCGCTGCCGGATAGCCACAGGGACTCGGGACGGCGCTATCGGCTCGACCCTATCTGCCATTGCGGGGTTTGAGGACGACAAATCCCCAACCTGACGGGCCGTGCGGCAAAAACTAGCGGCGAATCAACACTATTGGTTTAAGCTCCGCCACCGAATCGCCTCCTATCGGGGACTAAACGTACGCATCCACGCGTTTTCGCGCACCCGGATATACCTTTCACTTCGAAACACCTTCCCGTGGGAAATACATGGCAAGTTTCAACACCCTGCCCCTGCGCGCTGACCTGATCGCCAACCTCACAACGCTCGAATACCTTGAGATGACGCCCATCCAGGCGGCGAGTCTGCCGCCGATCCTGGCGGGTTCCGATGTGCTGGGCCAAGCGCAAACCGGCACCGGCAAGACCGCGGCGTTTGGGCTTGGCGTGCTGCAATCACTCAACGTAAAGCGGTTCCGCATACAAGCGCTGGTGCTGTGTCCCACGCGGGAACTCGCCGACCAGGTGGCAAGCGAGATCCGGCGACTTGGGCGTGGCACGCACAACGTGAAGATACTGACGCTTTGCGGCGGCGTTCCGATTGGCCCTCAGATCGGTTCACTCGCGCACGGTGCCCACATCATTGTCGGCACGCCGGGCAGAATCGAGGAGCACCTGCGCAAAGAAACGCTGTCATTCGCCGACGTGCACACCCTGGTGCTTGACGAAGCGGACCGGATGTTGGACATGGGTTTTGCACCGTCAATCGACAACATCATGCGACACGTGCCGTCGAAGCGGCAGACACTGCTCTTCAGCGCAACGTTTACCCGGGAAATCACGGCCATTGCGAACCGCATCATGCGCGAGCCTGTCACTGTAGACCTCGGTCATCGCGAGGAGGTTCTGGACATCGAAGAACTCTGGTATGCAGTGCCAGACGATGTGCCAAGGCCGCGCGCGGTCGAGATGCTGCTGATGCACCACCGGGTCATGTCTGCCCTCGTTTTCTGCGCAACGCGACTCGAGACCCAGGCGCTCGCCGAGCATCTAGCGGCGGAGGGCTTCGTCGCACTCGCGATGCACGGCGACCTTGATCAACGGCAGCGCGACGAGCGACTCATTCGGTTCGCAAACGGCAGTGCGACCGTGATGGTGGCAACCGACGTCGCTGCGCGCGGCCTCGACATCGACGCCCTCGGTCTCGTCGTCAACTATCACGTTGCCAACGATGCCGAGGTTCATACCCACCGCATCGGCCGCACAGGCCGGGCCGGCGAATCAGGCATTGCCTGCAATCTGGTCACCGACCGGGAAATGAATAAGGTCGAGCGACTCGGCATCGCGCCACCCCACACGATCGCTCCACTGCCTCTGCCGGACGCCGCATGTCTGGACGGCAAGCGCCCGACGCCGGCCATGGCGACCCTGCAAGTCGACGGTGGCCGAAAACAGAAATTGCGGCCTGGCGACATTCTCGGTGCACTCACCGTGGGAAAAGAAATCACCGGTCAGGCTGTCGGCAGAATTCATCTGCGTGACAACACGACCTATATTGCAGTCCAACGTGGCGTCAGCCAGGTCGCTTTATCGTTGCTCAGTGAAGGCAAGATCAAGGGACGCAGTTTCCGTGCGCGCCGCATGCGCTAACATGACCGCCACCGCGATCTTTGTCGACGTGCAGAATGTGTATTACACGACCCGGGACGCCTACGCCCGCCAGTTCAACTACCGCCGGCTCTGGGAGGCCGTGGCTGAAGGCGGCACCATCGTCGCCGCTAATGCCTACGCAACCGAACCCCAGGACGCGAACCAGGAACGGTTTCAGAAAGCACTTCGCCACATCGGCTTTAAGGTGCGCACCAAACCCTACATTCAACGCAGCGATGGTTCGGCCAAGGGCGACTGGGACGTTGGTATCACGATTGACGTGCTTGAAGCCGCGCGCGAGATCGAGCGCATCGTGCTCGTTTCGGGCGACGGGGACTTCGATTTGCTGCTGCACAAGATCATCGACGACTATCGGGTGATCGCCGAGGTCTATGGCGTGCCGCGGCTGACAGCAAAGTCCCTGGTCGACGCGGCAACCTCATTCAGGAGCATCGATGAATCCATGCTGCTCTAACAGAAGCGCGAATGAGAGACAGGCACAACAAGGCAATCCCGATTCTGAACCGTCTGCACGACCACCATCGTCGAACGCTCCAGTCCTCGCACTTTGAGTCGCTCTATCTCACAGACAGCGCCCAGCGCCTGGTCAGCATCAACCAGTGGAACGGCGGTGAGGTGCCGCGCTTTCATTTGGGCCTGACCGTCGCCGGCAACGCGTGGCGCTTTCGTGCCGACCTGCCGACAGCACTGACAAGCGCGTTGACCCGTCTCTGCAAGCGGGAACCTGCGCCCCGTGATTTACGTCAGACGCCCCTCTATGCCAACGACTACGTAAGGCTGCTGCGCGCGCACATGCCACGGATTCCGATCACCCGCAGGTGGCATGGACCTGCCTTCGTTGTGCCATCGAACCCGGACCCCATCCCCTCGGGCCCGATACAAATCGTCGCGATCACGCGGTCGAACGCGACATTACTTTCGCCCTTAATGGCCGATTGGCTACCCGACGTGCCACATCGCAGTCCTATCATCGCTGCGCTGGGCGGCAACGCCGCAGTCGCGATCTGCGCCAGCGTGAGCATCACGCCGGGAGCCCACGCGGCAGGCGTCGAAACGGTGCCAGCGTTTCGCGGTCGAGGGCTCGCCCGCCGCGTGGTTGCCGCCTGGGCACGCGAAGTGCGAAGGCTTGGCGCACTGCCTCACTATTCGACCTCCTGGGACGACATGGCGTCTCAACGGGTCGCTGCTGCGGTGGGGGCCGCGATCTACGCCGCCGACTTTCATCTGTCCTAGCTGCCTGGCTTCGCCGTGAGATGCGCTATCAGCAAGCGCGCTTCAGAGCAGTGCTTCGACCTGGTCGAGCACCTCATCCATGCGATTGACTACGGCCTGGTAAACCGACGCGTCCGCCATGTCGAGACCGGCCTCTTTCAGAATCTCGTACGGATGCGCACTGCCGCCGGCAGACAACGCAGCCAGATACGCCTGGCGCGCCACGTCGCCTTCGCGGCGGATGCGCTCAACTACCGCGAAGGCCGCAGCCATCGAGGTCGCGTACTGATACACGTAGAAGTTCATGTAGAAGTGCGGAATGTAACCCCACTCGGTACAGACGACATCGTCGATGGTGAGCACGCCTTCGTCGTGCCCGTGGTACCGGCGCAGGATGTCGCCATACATCTGGGTCAGCTTGTCACCCGACAGCGCGCCGCCCTGCTCCACCTCCTCGTGGATATTAAGCTCGAACTCGCCAAACATCGTCTGGCGAAAGAACGTACCGCGCATTCCCTCAAGTGCTTCGGTGAGAAAGAAAAGACGGGTCTCATCGTCGCCCGCCGCCTCTGCATTGGCGATGAGCCGATCAGACAACAGCGTTTCATTGACGATCGAGGCGACTTCCGCCACAAAAGTTGCGTAACTGGCTTTGGCGAAGGGCTGGGCCTCGTTGGACAGCAAGGAGTGCATCGCGTGGCCCCACTCGTGGGCAAAGGTTGAGAGCGAGTTGTAATCGTCGTGGTGGTTCAGCATCAGATAGGGGTGCACGTCGTAGGCAGAGCCCGCCATGTACGCGCCCGAACGCTTGCCTTCTCGGGGATAAACGTCCATCCACGGTTTGTCGAGGGCGTCCGCCATGCTGGAAACATACTCGTTGCCGAGCGGCCGTACAGCGTCGAGCGTGATCGCCTTGCACTGATCGATTTTGTAAACCAGATCCCGGTCCACGAGTTCGGGATAGATATCAAAGTAACGCAGGTCTTCGATGCCGAGCATGCGGCCGCGCAGACGAAAGTACCGGTGCAAGGTCGGCAGGCTGTCATTTACCACCTGGACCAGCGTGCGGTAGACGCCCGCTGGAATATTCTCACCATCCAGCGCCCGTTCAAGGCACGAATCATAGCCGCGGACACGGCTTGAAAAGATGTGGTTCTTAACCTGACCCTGCAGGGTCGTGGCGAAGGTGTTTCGATATTGGTGGTGCTTTTCGAAGAACGCACGAAACACCCGTTCCCGGTCCTCCCGGCTGTCGAGCTGCCGGTAGTTGCCATAGCCCGACGCATCGAGCAGAACCGTCTCACCGGTCGACAGTTCTATCCGTGGCCAATCGATGTCAGCGTTCGACAAGACGCGGTAGGCGGCGTTCGCCGTCGCCATGGACTCGCTGGCGGCGGCGAGAATCTTCTCTTCTGCGTCGGTGAGCACGTGCTTTTGCTGACGAATGAGATCGCTCAGGTAGTGGTCGTAGGGTGCGAGGCGCACCTCGTCATCAACGAAGCTGCGCAGGCACACCGCTCCGAGCGCAATGAGTTCCGGCTCCACAAAACTGACGGTCTGACCGAATTGACTGGCCGTGCCCTGTATCAGCGACTGGCGCTCAAGTCCCGTCGATTCCCGCAGATCCTGATCTGCCGCAAGGCTCGCGTACGTGTAGAGCTGCGAGATGACCTTCTGGGCATCGAAATAGGCTGTCAGGAAATCCGCAAGCACGGCTCCGGACTCACCGAGCCTGCCTTCGTAATCCGCAAGTGCGCCCAACCCTGCGGCTGCGGCGAGTCGAGCTTCGTTCCAGGCATCGGCAGACGCGTACAGATCGGACAAATCCCAGCGCTGATCGGACGCTGCCCCCGATTGCCCACCCTGCGATTCCGCGTCCTTGTCGAAAAAACAAGTGCTCGCACGATTGCTAAGGTTGGAAACTGACATGAATGTGGTCCTCCGGTTGACCGGCAACCCCGGCGCTTAATTTGTCCTGGGACAGGAACTAGCTCATGGCTGCAAAACAGGCGCGCATCTCCTGGATGAAGAGTTCGGGCTGTTCAAACGCCGCAAAGTGACCGCCGCTTTCCAGTTCATTCCAGTAGACAATGTTGGGGAAGCGGCTTTCCGCCCACGACCGGGGCGTCGGCACAATCTCCTGCGGAAAGATCGAGCAACCGGTCGGCAGCGTCACCTCATTGGTGGCACCGGCACCAAACGCGCGATTGAAGCTCTCCCAGTACAAGCGCGCAGACGACGCACCGGAATTGGTCAGCCAGTACAACATGATGTTGTCGATCAATTCGTCACGGGTCAGGATGTTTTCCGGGTGGCCCTTGCAGTCGGTCCAGCGCCAGAACTTCTCAAGGATCCACATGCCCTGACCGGCCGGTGAATCGGCGAGTCCATAGCCGAGGGTCTGGGGACGTGTGCTCTGCTGCTTTGAGTAGCCGGAGTCCGAATCCTGGTACGCCTTCGCTCGTTCCATGGCGCGCTTGTCCTGGGCATTCGGATTTTCGCGGGCCGCTTTGGTTGGTCCAGCGCTCGGCATGTTGAGGTGAATGCCCTTGCAATGACCGCGATTCGCAAGGCCAATCGCCATGGTGACGGCCGAGCCCCAATCGCCGCCCTGGGCGTAGTAGCTGTCATAGCCAAGGCGAACCATCAGCTCATCCCACATCGTCGCGATCGTCTGGACGCCGCAACCGGTCGCGCCCGGCTTGCCAGAGAAGCCGTACCCGGGGAGCGACGGACAAACGACGTGGAACGCATCTTTGGCGTCGCCGCCATGGGCCACGGGATCAGCGAGCGCCGCGATGACCTTGTGAAACTCAACGACTGACCCCGGCCAGCCATGGGTAATGATAATAGGACGAGCCCCAGCCTCCGGACTCCTGACGTGGATAAAATGAACATCCAGCCCATCGATCTTGGTCATGCCCTGGGCGAAGCCGTTCAGGCGATCCTGGGTCTTGTACCAGTCATAGTCGGTTGCCCAGTACTGGCAGAACTCCCGTGCATACGCGAGCGGCACTCCCTGGCTCCAGTCATCCGG
>Ga0114999_10002267_pt1 | contig 25571 bp, 21 predicted proteins | sample ArcticOcean_MG_C_3_FD_89820 | JGI IMG/M metagenome (GOLD analysis project Ga0114999, IMG submission 89820) | Marine microbial communities from western Arctic Ocean - ArcticOcean_MG_CB8_126 | ecosystem: Environmental > Aquatic > Marine > Oceanic | place: Arctic Ocean: Canada Basin | collected...
AAAAGACCCAATACAGTCGTTGATGTCGTCATCAAAATAGGTCGCAACCGCACTTCACCGGCCTTCACAATCGATTCTATTTTCGATAACCCGGTCTGGCGCAGGTGGTTAATATAATCCACCAACACAATCGCATTGTTAACCACAATGCCCGCCAACATAATCATACCCAAAAATGCCACAACGGACAGCGGCACACCCGTAACAAACAAGACAAGTATCACACCAATGAGGGCCAGTGGAATGGTAAACATAATCACAAGAGGGTGGATAAAGGATTCAAATTGAGAGGCCATTACAATATACACCAAGAAAATGGCCAATGCCAATGCAAACGTCAAACTGTTAAGCGACGTTTCCATTTCTTTATTTTGCCCTCCAATGACCACAGACACATCTTGTGGAATATCCATTCGTTCCAAAACCTGCTGAATCAGCGCCGTCATCGAGCCCAAATCGACACCACTCACATTTGCAGAAATGAGCACCGCACGCTGTTGATCAATACGCCGAATCTCGCTCGGGCCTTCGTGTACTTCAATGTCAGCAACCGCAGACAACCGAATGGGTACCTGCCCGTTTGGGTTCACCACCAACCGGCGCAAATCTGAAACCCCAGATCGATCCGCTTCATCAACCCGCACCAACACATCAATGCGTCGATCTGCCTCACGGAAGCGGGTCACCACATTGCCTTGCACCTTCTCACGTACCAAAGAAGCTACAGATCGCACATTTAAATCATATTTGGCCAACAAATCCCGATTATAGACAATCTGAACCTCTGGGTTGCCCCGCTGTAAACTCGATTGCACATCATACAAACCATCAATATCAGCCATCATACTTTCAGCATCGCGCCCCAACCGCGTGAGTGTTGGCAAATCATATCCACGAATTTCAACTTCGATAGGCGTTTTAAAGCTAAACAACGCAGGTCGGGCAAAATCGGCCTTAAGCTGTGGCAAATCGGAGAAACGGTTCCGTAAATCGGCCATCAAGCGATCTTCTCGTTGTGCCAAGGGACTCTCGCCTCGAATCCCACCCCAAACTCGGCCAGGTAAACGAATCAAATCTTGTGCCCATCGCACAAGCGTGTTTTGCTTCAAATCCACCTTTTCTTCTGCTAACACAACCGAAATAACACCCGTGTGCTCACCCTGACCAGACGAGGAGATTGCCGTTTTGTCTACACCAACGGCAGAAGAAATATTACCCACATCAAGTGCTTGTAAAATACGTCCTTCAAGGAGCTTCACGGTTGCGTCTGTCGCCTCAAGTGGCGTGCCCACAGGCAAACTTACATCTACGTGAAATTCGCCCTGATGTACTTGGGGAATCAACTCTGTTCCCAATTTGGGTAATAAAACAAACCAGCAAATTGCAAATGGAACAACAGCACTCATCACCACAGTTAAGCGGTTCTGCAACGCCCAACGAATGAAGGGCGTATACCCATTTTGCACCAGATCAAAACCGCGTTCAAACAAAAATAAAATCGGTGTTAAGATAGGCAACGCGATCAATGCCAACAAAACCAAAGCCGACAGAGCCGTTAAGAAGGTCAGCATCAGAGCCAACACCAAAACCTTGCCCAATAGGGTTAACACCGTAAAAATCAAAAAGCGCAACAAAAAGTAAACCGGGCCCAACACAAACAGCAGCAATATCCCCACTTCACCCAATATGCCCGGCACCACTTTCAAAATCTTCTTTAAAATGGGCCCTTGCCAAATCCAGCGAGGCACGCGTGTGACCGCACCCCAAGTCCAACGGATTTGTCCCACCAAATCATGGCCCAATGTCTGAGGTGTTTGAAAAGCCAACAAATCGTCCCAAATAGCACGCACCCACGCACGCCCAAATAAATCGTGCCCAATTCCCCAATCACAAATACGCTGCCACACCTCACCAGCCGTCGCTTTTTTGCGTATTTTTTGTATGAGCAAAGCCAATGGAAAAAACAACAAACTTGCCAAAATCACCAAAGCGGCTTTCAAAACCACCACAATCACCACAGCCAAGACCCATAACACGCGACTCACATATTCGACCAATAACCACGGCAAACCTACGACAACACGGCCAGCCAAAGCCCCCAAGCCCATATCACCTTTTTCCCGAGCATCTGCCGCAGATCGAAGAGAAGCAATCGAACGCAATTGCAAAATTTGTGATTGCGTTATTTCTTTCAAACGGCCCTCTCCACCTTCGCTGTTGCCCAAATTCACCTGACGCGATGCCAACATAGGTATGAAGAACAAAGCCACACCCAAAGAAGCCAATAAAGAGAACACCACCGTCAGCGCCATATCACCAAAAATTTGCCCAGCAACCCCTTCGACAAAAACAATGGGGAAAAACACCGCAACAGTTGTTAGCGTTGAGGCAAATACAGCCCCACCCACTTCACCCGTACCTCGAATGGTTGCCGTTACAATATCATCGCCATCTTCACGGCATCGAAAAATACTCTCCAACACCACAATGGCATTGTCCACCAACATCCCAATGCCCAATGCCAACCCACCCAAAGACATAATATTGAGAGAGACACCAAAGATGTTCATCGGTGCAAAAGTTGCCACAATAGAAATGGGAATGGCCAAACCCACAATGGCGGTATTTGATGGGTTGCGAAGAAAAATATAAAGCACCAAAATGGCCAAAATACCACCCACAACAGCTGTCTGCTTCACCTCGTTCACAGAAGATTCGATAAAGGTCGACTGATCGGTCAACAACTCCATATGAACATCTTCGGGCAGAGAAAACGCAATATAACTGGTCATCTCCTTCATTTTTACAAACTTGCGCACTTGTGCATTGCGATCACCCGCTTTGCCTTCTTCCACCTGGCCCGCTTTCAACTTGCGTGCATATTCCAATTGTTCGGGTGTGCCAAACAAACGATCTGCAACCCGCTGTGCCGTAGCGACAATATTGGCATCGGCTTCTTTAAAGATCTCAATTTCAACACTCTCAACCCCATTCACCCGCGTGATAATCTCACGTTCTTTGTTCGTTCGATACACCTTCCCAACATCTTTGACTCGAATTTCTATCCCATTGCGTTCACCCACCACCAAATCGGCAATCTCTTCAATTTTCCGAAATTCATTGAGGGTGCGCACCAAATACTCGGTCTGACCATCCAACAAGCTGCCACCCGCCAAGTTCACATTTTCTTCCTGTAAACGCCTGTTGATGGTACTCATACTCAGGCCCATCTGTGACAGCTGTCGCTCGCTAATTTCCACCCGAATTTCTTCTTCTAACCCACCCTTCACCCGAGCCGCCGCCACGCCTTTGAGCGCTTCCAATTCCTGCTTGATTTCTTCCTCTGCAATTTGTCGCAGCGCATACATATTGCCTTGGCCATAAATACCCACACGCATAATGGGGTCTTGTGTGGGATCATATCGCAAAATCAAAGGACGATTCACCCCTCGTGGCAGGTTCAAACGATCTAAGTTTTCACGAACAGTCTGAACCGCATCATTCATATCGGTTCCCCAGCCAAACTCCAAAATCACATCAGACAACCCAGGTCGTGAAATGGATGTAATGCTCACCAAGTTGCTCACCACACCCAATCGCTGTTCTGTTGGCCGAGAAATTAAATTTTCGACTTCCTCGGGTGCTGTATCGGGATAATCCGTGCGCACAGTCAATGTAGGATAAGAAATATCGGGCATCATGTTCAGCGGCAATTGCTGATAAGACACATAACCAAATACAGCGATGGCCAGAACCACCATGAAGATGGCAACTGGCCTTCGCGTTGTAATCTCAAATGTGCTTGAAAAATCTCTTTTCGAATCGTTCAATCGACTCCCCTTTATCTTTTACCTGAATGCCTAAGTGCTTTCGGGGTTCTTTACCGCTGCATTAGAGTCTGGCTTGGCTGGAATACGGAGACCCTCGCCATCAATAATCCGTACCTTTGCTTTGTCTTTCAACCCATTTTGTCCCACAATCACAATCAATTCACCCTTTTTGACACCCGATACCACTTCAACATGCTCGGTGTCATCAAACCCAATGTCAAACCGCACTTTTTGTGCGGTGCTGTCTGTAACCACAAACACATGGGGCATTCCATCGTCGTAAACCACCGCGCGCTTGGGCACCAATACGGCCTGGGCATGAGTTGCAGTAACGATATGCGCATTGACAAACATACCCGGGCGCAAACGACGATCATCGGCATTTAACTCCAGAGTCACCTTAAAGGTACCGCTGCTTGGGTCAACCACTGGGCTAATACGTAAGATACGACCCTCAAATTTTGAATCGGGCAAAAAATCTGTCGTCACCAATGCGCGCTGTCCTATCGATAAATTTTGCATGCCTTGCCCAGGGACATGCACATAGGCAATTAGGCGTGACAAATTGACCATCTCATACAACTTTGAACTTTGGCCAACCCGATCACCAATTTTAACGATTCGCTGAGAAATCACCCCGTTAACAGGCGCACGCACATGTGCATGAGCCAACGATAATTGCGCGCGTTCCCATCGAATCTTAAATTGCGCCACACTCATTCTGAGATCTTCATATTCTTCTTTTGCCAACAATTTTCGATTGTAAAGTTCCGCTTTTCGGCGAAGCTGGGCTTCCATTTTTTCATATGCCAATCGCGCTTCGGCCTCATCCAGTTTGAGTTCATCATCCACCAACTCAACCAAAATTTGTCCCTCAACAACTTTGGCACCTTCTTCAACCAAAATACGACGCACCAAACCCGAAGCCTGGGTATAAATATCGATGGTTGCTTCGGCTTCTACTGTGGCACTATACAGCACATGCTCCGAAATTTCGCCCGTTTCTACAGTTAAAACCTTTACGGGTACCCCTTCACGCACCTTCTCTTTTTTCTTATCCTTGTTTGCTACTTTGGTTGAATCGGTCTTCGTCGAATCGGCCTGGGCATCTTCAGATTTTTTTGCCCCAGCATCTTCGCCACAACCAACTGCAGCAGCCATAAATAAGAACAACACCATCAGAATGTGCGCGCGCACATCAAGCAAGAATCGCTGCATAAAATTAATCTCCAGTAAAAAAGAAAGGAACTACAAATAGGTCACAACATTCGACGCGTCAACAAAACCTGAGGTTTCGTCAAAAACGCACTATTTCTATGAATTATATAAAAATACCCTACAATTGTGTCCAATGGGATATTTTTTTAGCCCTATGAATGATTTTTTGCTCTATCATAAGGTACTTGAATAAATCTACTGTGACAATATACTGAACATACGTTTAGCCCTCAAGAGCTAATCCGATTTTCTACCCGGTTCGTGTTCAAAATAAAAAAGAGGCGATCCAGAAAAGAATCGCCCCCAAAGATAATGTGTATCTCTAACAAGCTTAGGCCAAACCCTCCAGTAAATGTTGTGCTATCTCTTTGTAGCGCAGAGCAATAGGAGAATCAGGATCAGAGGCCACCAAAGGCACACCCGTATCACTGCCCAATTGCAACAGTGGGTGCAAAGGAATTTCGCCCAAAAAAGGCACATCATACAGATCTGCTGTATGTTTGCCACCCCCATGCCCAAAGATTGAGGTCTCAGTACCACATTTGGCGCATATATAAGTACTCATGTTTTCGATCACACCCAAAACCGGTACATTCACGGTGCGAAACATCTCCACCCCTCGGCGCACATCTTCAAGCGCCACTTTTGGAGGGGTGGTTACAATCACCGCCCCATCAATAGGCGCGGTCTGTGTGAGCGTAAGTTGCACATCACCCGTACCAGGTGGCAAATCAATAACCAAACAATCTAACGGCGCCCACATCACATCCTGTAAAAACTGTGTCACCATCTTGGCCAACATCGGGCCACGCCAAATCACGGGCACCCCATCCCCAGCGATTAGCCCCAGTGAAATGAACTTGACGCCATGTCGTTCCAACGGGATAATTTTCCCATCTCGCGTCTCAGGTTGCTGCTTCAAACCCATCATAATGGGCACATTGGGGCCGTAAATGTCGGCATCCATCAAGCCAATTTTTGCGCCCTCATTTGCCATAGCCACGGCCAAATTCGCTGCCGTTGTCGATTTTCCAACGCCACCTTTTCCACTGGCAACAGCCACAACATGTTTTATTCCTAAAAGAGGGGGAATCTCTGGCATGGGTGGGGTATTCAAGTCAACCTCCAAATGATGCATCACGTCCAAAAAATATACGGTTCCGCCTCAATATATCTGATACCATCAAAACAGTCAACCCAACGCTTCATTTTACCCCAACAGGAAAATGTATATATTACACCCGTCAGCGCACAGACAAAGCCTTAACAAGCGTAGCGAGTTATCAGCGAATCAAAATCCGTAATGATTTTGAGTATAAGACAAGTTTCGTCCATTCTTCCATTCATCCCCCAATTCTTGATACCCATGCAAAAACCCATTCTCTATCTCATCCTTTGCCTCGCCGCTCTGGTCCGCCTTTATAACTTGGATCACGGACTGCCCGAAATCTATGAAGAAGCCACGCCCATGCGGCAAGCCTGGGAAATATGGCGAGGGGCTGATGGTGGCTTAGACTTCAACCCCCACTTCTTCAATTATCCTGCCTTCTATTTTTATCTTCAATTCTTTGGTCAAGCCGTCTACTTCGTTCTCAACCTCCTCATCGGTCGCCTTCATGCCCTTGAAGATATGTATCAACTCTATGAAAGCGATCCAACAGAAATCGTTCTCATCGCTCGTTTCGTCAACATAAGCTTTGGGTTGGGCAGTGTTTGGGCCACCTATCGCCTTGGATGCATGCTTCACAATAGGCAAGTGGGTCTCTTCGCATCTGCCATTCTCGCCCTCGCGCCCATTCCCGTACGAACCAGCCGCATTATTCTTGTCGATACGCCGCTCTTATTTTTTGGCACCCTATCCCTAATCCAATGCATGCAAGTCTTTAAAGAGAACAAACTCTCAGACAATCTTTGGGCAGGTGCCTGGATCGGTCTGGCAAGTGCCTGCAAATACACAGGCACCCTATTTATCATCCCATTCCTAACCGCTCACATCCTGCGCAATCGATCTTTGCACAGTCTGTTGCATCAAAAAAAACGGATCGCAGCAGGGCTCTTATTTGCCGCATTCATTTTTTTCTCACCAATCCCTATCTCCTTCTCGATTTCAGCACCTTTTGGACAGATTTCTCATTTGAGCGCACACATATGGCTTTGGGGCATTTTGGCGTCGACGCAAATCGAACGATTACAACCTATCTCCAGGATCTATGGTACAATTTTGGTTTCTCCCTTATACCCTTTCTCTTATGGGGTTTCATCCTTATCGGGAAATCTGCCAACTCTCATTTACATGAAATTCCTATCCTTGCATTCACCGCCGTTTATCTTATGCTCATATCCACTTGGTCTATGAATGCCGCCCATTACCTATTACCCATCTTTCCACCCCTTGCCATTGTCACAGCCACCGGCATTCAAAACTTCCTTCAGCGCATCAAACAATCCGTTAAAGTTGCAATCCCCATCACCCTACTCATCATCGCCCCAATAAGCCTCCACACATTCCAAAACCTGATAGATAACGCAAAAACAGATACACGCGTCGAAGCGAAACGTTGGGTCACCAACCACATTCCACAAGGTGCATTGATCGCCACAGAATACTACACGCCAGATTTACCCGCAGAAAAATATCACCTGCTTCGCCTGCCCATGGACGCGGTGCGCCCAGAGCTTGTTGCACCATTTTACGATACAAGTTGGTATACCAACTTTGACTATATCATCACCAGTGATGGTGTCTCTGCACGTTATGAGGCGCATCCCGAAAAATTCACCACTCAAATTCAGTTCTATAACGATCTACAAAACAACTGGCAAAAAATGGCGTCCTTTTCTGACGAAAGCTTTTCAGGCCCAGTGATCCGCATTTTCAAAAACACAGGTCTACACAAACCCAATTTGCAATACACAGCGCAACAATACGACAAGCTTATTGGCAAAAACACGCAAGTGGACACAGATCTGCTCAGTCGGCTAGCGGACCTATTCACACAAAAAGAATGGTATGCCAAAGCCATTGACGTGCATATTCACCAGCAGGCCATCGCCCCTCAGAAAACCGATATTCCCGCCAAATTGGGTTTTCTATTTTACCAAACAGGGCAAATTGAAAATGCCATACAAGCATGGCAAGAAGCCCTTCAAATAGACCCTCAAAACATAACTTTACTGACCAATCTTGGTGCTATTTATCTCCAGAAAGGAAACATAGCGCAAGCCGTCCAATATTGGGAACGAGGGCTCCTACTATCACCCGCAGATCCAGACTTAATCAACAACCTCGTCTTCGTTTATCGCCAAAACAACCAGATCGATCGTGCCATTGAAACCTTGCAAAATGCCCTAAAAATCGCCCCCAGCAACCCCAACTTCCAATCTGCTCTCACCGATCTCAAAACCCCATAAAAAAGACGCCCATCAATTGACGGGCGTCTTCTCATAATGCATTGTTGTTAGACTCTATCGTTTTACGTCTGTGCCTGCATAACACATTCAGCCAACTTTGGAATACCTTCTTGAATTTCTTTGAGCGACGCATATCCAAAAGCCAAACGTAAATATGCCACATCAGCGTTGTGAACATGAAACGCTTTGCCTGTTGCATAATCAACGCCTCGATCTTCTGCAAACTGTTCACATTTGACTCGGTCTGTTGCTTCGGGCAATTTCACCCAAATAAACAAACCCCCTTTGGGACGGCTAAACCATTCAAATGCATCGGGGTGTTGCCCCAAAAGCTTAAACATCAAATCGCGTTTTTCTTTTACAATATTGTTAATCTTGTCAACATGAGTCCACATATGCTCGCGAAAATATTCAGCCACAACAGCCGCAGCCAATGTGCTTGTGCCCCCATCGCGTCGGAGGGATAAAATTTGCCCCAACAACGGTTGTTTGGTGAAGAAACAGCCCAATCTGACACCCGGGCCTAGAATTTTTGACAGCGATTCAATATGAACCACCGGCACCTCTGATGGCAACGTGTAAAAAGACGGCACATAATAATCATCTTCATAAACCGTATCGGCATAACAATGATCTTCTACTACGGGCAGTTCATATTGTGCGGCTATTTGCAGCAACTCTTTGCGCCGCGCCAAGGGCATTACCGCACCTGTTGGGTTTTGGAATGTGGCCAATACATAAATGAATTTTGGCAAATTCCCCTTATCGGCTCGCACCTTTAATTCATCGGCCAATGCATCCATGCGCATCCCATGTTCATCCACCGGAATGCCCACCAACTCTGCGCCTTCTTTTTTATAGGCGCCAATGGTGCCCGAATAACTAAATTCTTCCATAATCACACCATCGCCAGGCTTTTCGATAAACATTTGCGCCATCAATGTCACACTTTGCATCGAACCATTGGTCAGTGCAATTTCATCCACCGCAGGCGCCATCCCCTCGCGCTTGAGCAACCTATCGGCCATCAACTGGCGCAAAGGCAAATACCCCAAACTGCCCGGATACAATGCCAATTGATTTCCCATTTCAGGCAAGATGCGCATCGCTGCCTCACCCAATTCACGGTTTGGAAACGACGCGGGGTCTGGTCTACCACTGCCAAACGGATAACTGTCCATCGTTAGACTCCTCTCACAGATCGTCTTTCATCCGGTTTAAAAACAAAATCTTCTCGTGCCACCAAACGGTCGGCTTGACGTTCATAACCACGCCACCACTCAGACCTCGATTTTCATAGGATACCGCTCTTTTCTGAGATAACTAACGTGCCCGATAATCATGTTCCAACTCCGCCAAAACAGCAGAGGCAACCTCTTCCACATCACCTTCGCGTTCTATCTTATCAGACCATTCCCATGCATCTAAATAATCATCTGTACCCGCAAGGCCTTCTTTCATGGCCACCCGGTCAATCTCTTGCTGAAACAACTCAGGCATTTCATACGCCTTGGGCCTTTTGCCGTCATATACCCGAATCTGCGCCGGAATATCTTGCCAATACAAAACTTGATAAACAGCCATTATTTCTCGTCCATTGCTTTTCGAAACGCTGCAATATGTTCTGGCTCTGTGCCACAGCACCCGCCAATCAAAAACCCACCCACATCGAGTAAAGCACCCATATGAGGTGCCATCTCTTCCGGCCCTTGTGAATAAATCGGTAACTTGGTCACCTTATCTAACAACGGCAAACCCGCATTTGGATACGCCATCAACCGCTTGCCTTCAATACCGCGCTCAACCAACGCATCGCGCATCTGTCGAGTACCTTCGATTGCATAAGGCATTCCTGTATGATCTGTGTTGCGTGTTTCTGCTCCGCAATTCAACCCCAACAAATGCACGTGGTCAATCAAACTATCGCCATTAGAAAATTCACCGCCCGCCAACAGATCCAATAAATCACCCGGTGAAAATCCCCAATCTGTCTTATAAATCAACTGCCCTGTCTTGCGATCTTGCGTAAACTTATACGTCATATTCACCGCAACGGGCAACCCGGTTTCACGAGCCAAATTGACCACCATCGCCGCTTCTTTGGCCGAAAATTGTGTCTCCACCACAAAAAAATCGACCCCACCATCGGCCAAGGCCCCAATCACCCGTCTGTGTGCCTCAATCGCATCTTCATTTGCAATCCCAAATACCGTATCCCCCGCATCGGCCTCAATCGCCCCAGGAGAAGGCCCAATCGAACCGGCCACATAAACCTCGCGACCACTGTCTTCGACGGCCCGGCGCGCATGTTGTGCACCCAACTTGGCCAACCGTTCGGCATCATCGGCATCGCCCCCAGCCATTTTCAAATGCAACGGAGACACCACAAAGGTGTTCGTCCCAATCGCGCCGGCACCCGCATCAATATAAGCCCGATGCACCGACACCACAGCGTCTGGATGTGATTCATTGGCCAATGCACTATTGGTCAAATTCACCCCACGCGCAAACAACTGAGACCCAAACCCACCATCGTACACCATGGGATTGTCATCTTTCAACCGGTCAATAAAAGCCTTCATCAAGATACTCCTAAATCACATGGGTTTAAACTGACACCCTTCCACAAATGCGTCAAAAAAATCGGGCTGTGTCTCAAGCTCAATATGTTCAATACGTTTCACCAACGCTTCAATATCTGCCCGTTTCTTTCGTGATAACAATATCTCGCGGGCCCCTTGTATTGCCGCATTGCCCACCTTTTCAATCCGATCAATAGGCACAGGGGCCAAAAAACCAATCTCAATGGCATTTTCTACATTCACATAATTGGCAAAACCACCCGCCAAATACAACCGATCAATTTGTTCAGGCCTAATGCCAAACTCCCGCATCACAATCAATTGCCCACAATAATTCGCCGCCTTAGCCTGGGCCAAATTGCTCGAATCTTCCCGGGAAAAAGTGATGTTTTGCTCTGGCACCACCATCATTTCGAACTGTTTCTTGTCAACAAAAACACCTTTTTCTGTCATCAAATCATGCCGGCGCAACTCCGCCAACAAATCGATCAACCCCGACCCACACAAACCCTCAGCGAGTCCCCCCCCAATCACATCGCATTCAAACTGCCCATCTACCCACCGCACCGATTCAATCGCGCCATCATAACCGGGCATTCCAAATTTGATGCCACCCCCTTCAAACGCAGGTCCAGCGGGGCAAGACGCCGTTATCAACCGATCGCGATTGCCCAATACCACCTCTGTATTGGTACCCACATCTACCATCATCACAATTTCATCCTGATCGCCCATATCCAATGCAGCCAAATCGGCGGCCACATCGCCACCTACGTGGCTGGCAATAAGGGGTATGCCATACACTTTTGCCTTCGGGTTCACACGTATGCCCACGCGACGGCTGCTTTGATAAATGGCCGTCGTGTCGCGCTCACCCGCCAGATATTCATCCTCAATCGTCGATTTATACGGCTTTTGGCCAATGCCTTGAACATCCAATCGAAACAACAAATCACGCATCGTTGCATTGCCCGCCACCACTATCTCATAAATTTCTTGCCGCACAAAACCCAGCGCCTCTCCCAAAGACAAGATCTCTGCATTAATCGCATTCACCAAGGCCTTCCACAACTCATCGGGATGTGCACCATCATAAGAGATACGATACATGATATCGCTGCCGCCAAATCGTTGTGGATTTTCAAATGAACGAACCGCAACACTCTCGCCCGTTTCGAAGTCCACCAAATCCATCACCACAGTTGTTGTGCCCACATCAATGGCCATCCCATACACATGCCCACGAAACCGATCCACTTCTTCGCCATCATACAAAACCCGTTCCCCATCCCGTATCACGAGAGGATCAAGAGCTGTCTCTTTCTCACGTCCCAAGGTCAAAATCTTAGGCGTGCGCCGAAGAGGCATAAAGTCAATTTTTGCATCAATATCCACAACCTCAGCCTGACAAGCCAAACGATAGGGATCTTTTAGAAAAGATTCAGCCTCCGTACGTGGGCACAAAGCTTCCATCCCCTCACGTACTTCCACAATACACTCATGGCAAATACCCGACCGAAAACAAGATGTTGGCACCAGCACCTTTAAATCATCGGCGTAATCAAAAATCGTTTTCCCTGTTTCAAGCGTTTGTATCATGTCTCGATGTGCGATGGTGCCACTGCCTTTTTGCACGCGATCCTTTTTTTGTTTGCGAATTCTCTCTTTCATCTCCACATAGGCTCCTGGTTCCATATCCCAGGCACTGCGATAATCTAACTTATCATCACTGCTACATTGAAAAAGCGCCCGATCGGGCGCTGGTTTTCGCTGAAATTTGCAACCAAATTTTGCAGTGCAATCATTGTCGCGATTCTTATAGGGGCATCGCACCAAGGCTTGTTCATCGGCATGTTGTACAATGTTCCCCAAAATTTGCGACATGCGATCCAACCGCTCTTGATAGGCTTTGGGATCAATCTTTTTCATTTTCACCTCACAAACACCCAAATCTGAATCATAAATGCACCCGTGACTTTATTCGTTTTCCGCTTTTAACTCCAGCAACAATCTTTTGGCCAATTCGACACAATCCAAGGCATTGTCGCCGTATCCATCTGCACCCATATCGTCAGCAAACTCTTGCGTGACAGGTGCGCCTCCCACCATAATTTTCACACCATCTCGCAAATCTTCATCGATAAATGCTTCAATTGTTTTGCCCATGTTGGGCATTGTTGTTGTTAATAAAGCCGACATGCCCAACAACTTCGCTTGGTGCTCTTCCACGGCTTCCATGAATTCGTCGTCTGAGGTATCGACACCCAAATCGTGCACCACAAACCCAGAACCACGCAACATCATAATGCACAAATTTTTACCGATGTCATGCAAATCACCCTTCACTGTACCCATAATAACAGTGCCTATGGGCTCCACACCCGCATCAGACAAAATCGGTTCAATATGCCCCATGCCCGCTTTCATCGCGCGTGCACAAGCCAACACCTCGGGCACAAAAATGAAATTCTCGCGAAACTTGATGCCCACAATGCCCATGCCCGCAATCAAACCATCATCCATAACTTCCAATGCATCCACATCTGCGTCCAAAGCCTCACGTGTCAACCGATCCACTTCGTGATGCGCCCCATCTATTAACGCCGCTGCAATAGCCTGCATTTGTGGGCTCACCCGTGCAAACAATTCGACATTGCGTGTAATTTCTTCAGGTCGTTCCAAATACTCTTCGATCTCACTGCGAATAAACTCATTTTCAACATCCGTCAATTCTGCCATTGTCACTCCGTTATTTCTTTTTGATTCAAAATGTCTGTTATGTTATGCCGCTTGTTCCTTATGCCACTCTTTTACCGCCTCTGGAATTGCTTTCAAATTTTCAATCGACGTTTGTAGCGGAATCGCACATTCTGGCCCCACCAAATGCACACCTGCCTCCAAATTTCTGATCACTTCTTCTCTGACCACATCGGGGCCCTTTGAAAAAAGTGTTTCGGGATTGTTGATATTGCCCACCAAAGAAATCCGTTCTTTCATAATATGAATGGACTCTGTTGGATCGTTCTTGGAATCGTAATGAAAAGCTGCCATGCCTGTTTGAGCGATATATTCCATGCGATCTACCGTACGCCCACAAATATGTAAAATAATAGGAATGGGAATACGCTCGGCAAACTCAATATGCAAATCGCGCAAATATCGTTCATAATATTCCCCACTCACCAAATCACCCGTTGCATGATCGGGCAATGTTATGGCATCGGCACCCGCTTCGAGCTGTGCCACGCCAAAATCCACTGTCGCGGCCTTCAACTTGTCCAATATCTGCCGAGTCTGGCCTGGGTCATCCAACGACATCAGCAAAAAGTCTTCTACACCAAAACAGTGATATGCCAAAGACCACGGCCCCATCGTTTTGCCAATAACAGCCACTTCATTGCCATATTCTTTTTTCAAAATCTTAATTGCATCCAGTACACATTTTGTGTCGGGATGCGTCAAGAAGTTGCTGGGAATTTTAACATCATCTGCTTTGCTCCAAATGGGTTCCTTCATCTTTACCGTAGGCCAATTGTCTTTTTGTTCCCACTGAATTTTGCAGCCCAAAGCCGACGATTCTTGAATAATCGTAAACACCGGCATAATCGTATCAAAACCCAACTCAGTATAGCTCGTTGCAGCCAAACGCGCCATGAGCTCGGGCTCACGATTGGCTTGTGGGAAATAAGCATCGACCAAATCCATCAATTCCACAGTTGCAACAGATGTGGGGTTACATATGGGCGTGCGATCAACAGGTTCGCGTTTGAGCGCAGCCAACACACGTTCTCGTGACGTCATTGGCCCAACAGTTTGGGTCACCATAACTTGATCCTAATCCTTTTGTTAATGATTCTAAGTTTGTGCACTGGGTGCTGATAAAACCCCACGGGATGCCGATTGCTCAATTTCTCTGAGAATTGATCGCACATTGGGCGCACGCAACAACAGCAAACCAACCAATGCATCGTGGGCTTGTCCACAATCAAAACCAACCTGATCGTCAACACCATCCACAGCCGTCATCTCACCCAATTTGCCCAACCCACCCGTCACAACCCGAATACGACGTACCACTTCATCGCTTTCGCCATCAACCGAAATATGATATTTGCCCGATCCCAAAGAGGTCGCTACCATACTCAACCCCGATTTTCTATCCAGAAGCAATAAAGGCCGTGACGCAACGGCGCCATCCGGACCCAACTTACACGCCTCTAAAAATATTCGCCTCACTGCCAGGATATGGTCACTGCCACAAGGAAACCGCAACAACCCCTCGCTGCTAACTTCCATACCCCCTAAAACCTGCATCGCCCTTTTCACAAAAGCGATACGATCTTGTGCACCTTCTTTTGAGCTATATGTATGCACCAAAAATCCGGAGCCTGAATCCAAATTCTGTAGGTATAACCCAATGGTAATATCTTGGAAATGGCTGTCCATTGGCACCAGTTCAAGACGCTTTCCAATATCTAATGTTTGTCCCATATCAGCAACCCTTTGTGACCCAACAATCAACACCGAAGCTCTGACTTATAGATTACCCCAGAACCCGCGTTTTGTAAAGACAGGAAAATTCACACATCCAAAACAAATTTTCGTACCGCAGCAGCGAAGCCATCTTCATCAACTGGCAACGTTGTATGCAGTCCCATATCCACAACATCTGCCTTTGTTGCTTCGTCTGCATTGCCCATCAACACACCCACACCCGCCGCGTTGAGCATTGGCAAATCGTTATTGCCATCACCAAGAGCCATCACCTCATGCATGGGAATTCCCGCATGATTTGCAATCGCCTTTAGAGCCACAGATTTATCCACCTGAGAATGCATAATTTCTACACGTCCAGCAACCGCCCAAGCCTTATAAATGCGATCACCAAATATGCGATCCAAATCACCCAATGTTTGCTCCAAATGCTCAGGATCAGGCAAGATCATCACTTTAGGAGGAATACCCAAATCCCCCCTCTGTATCCGATCGACCAAGCCCCCATCTACTTCATAGGTCATATCGGTCATGGCAGCTACCGCTCGCCCCATCTCTGTATCGCGATCGGTAATATACACTTCGGAAATGTCATCCCCTTCGAGATCACACCGACAGTACACAAAATTCATCTGCCGATCAGCAATATACTGCATGAGTTCGTCAAATACATCTGCCGACAAACGTTGTTCATACATCAATTCACGTCGCCCATTTACATGGGGTGCAAGCGCCAATGCCCCGTTATAACCACCAACATAAAGCGCATTGGCAACGTTTGGGTCTTCACGAAAAGGAAGTTGATTGCGATCAAAGTTGCGTCCACTAATCGACGCCACCACCACACCCCGTTCTAACAATGCTCGAATCACATCCCAAGAAACCTGTGAAGGATAATTGGAATGATGCAACACCGTCCCATCCAAATCAAACGCCACCAATCGAATCACCCACACCTCCCGCTTTTAAAAATTCCATCTGTGTCAAAAATCATCCAAAACCTCGAACATCACACGAAACACATCTGCCAGTCTATGCGCCGATCCGCCTAATCTACCACAGGCAAATTAACCACCGCACCCCGCTCAACAGAACGAGCCACTGCCTCAGTGAACTCCATATACTTCAAGCCATCGTAAAAACTTGTATCGCCTTGTGAACCCCCATTAATGGCATCAACAAAATCTTTTTCTACCGTCCACTCCCGTGCTTCATTTTCTGGAATGGAAATCTCTTTCAAACCCTCACCCCCTGCTTTAGCACCCAAAATCGTATCGCTTCCAAGCTTATAAATCAGCGTGCCTTCGCTGCCATAGGCCTCTACTTGCGAATCTATGCCAAAACGCGCTACTGCAGAAAACAAAAATGCAGCAGTTGCCCCATTTTGCATTTGTCCCATAATATTCACGGTATCGGGGCGTTCAACAGTTGTGTTGCCATCTTCTGCCGAACGGTTTTTTATAAATGTTTCTGCCTGGGCCGAAATCGTTTGCATATGGCCAAACCAACGGTGCACGACCTCTACCAAAATACCCATATTTAATATGTTCAAGCCCGAATAACGTGCTACTTGGCGCCAATGTAATGGGCTTGTAGGATCACTATTGCCCCCGCTAAACGACCGCGTGTACACATTGTAAATATCTCCCAAATAACCTTCACTGATCAACCGACGCATAAACAAGTCGCCCTTCATCCCCATTGGAGAGGGACAAATCTGCGTCACCAACCCTGTCTCCATTGCTTTGGAATACATCCGCTTGGCTTCACTCAAATTCATTGCCATACGTGCTTGCACAAATGTGTGTTTGCCAGCATCCAAAGCCTTAAGCACAAATTCACAATGTTTATAGGGCCATGTGCCAATCATCACCGCATCAATGTCATCCCGGGCGATCAGAGCATCTGCATCGGTCATTAAATCGGGCTTTAAACCAAATTCATCGGCAATCTTGCGGCCGCTTTCTTCACTGCGATTGCAAATGGCCACCACTTCTGCATCATCTACCTTGGCCAAACCCGGAAAATGCCTGCTGCGAAAGATACCGCCCGCACCAATAATACCAATTCTCACTTTGCTTGCCATAACGACCTCCTGGAATTTAATCAAAAGGGTTCAGAAAATTCACGGTGTCCATGATAACATCCCGAACCCTATCGCGCAAGTACACACCCAATATAAAAAAGCGGATCGAATGACACATCCGACCCGCTTTTGATGAACCCAATGAATCCTATGGATTTGTTAAATCATCATACCCACTCAAATGGTAGGAATAACCCAAATAATCCAACAAATTGCACAAAGAGCGCAACGCCACACCAAAACCATCCACACCACTAAACCCACCAAACTGCCCACCACCCTTAACATGGGGTTCCAAGTCGACAAACACACCTGGCACACCCAGTTTTTTAAACTGGCGATCCAATTTGGGCACAAGCGACTTAAAGTCACGCATCACCATTTCATGACCGGCATCACCTTGGTCAACCGGAATAAAGCGCGACAATCCGCGCTTGGAGGCTCGATTGAGCATTGCACGGTTGGCTGGCGCATTAAATCCCTTGATGTGGATCCATCCCAAACCAGGTTTGGTCTTCAGATATTGCGCAAAAGCACTTTCTGGGCTGTGACCTTTTGCCTCCATATTGCCCACATCCATAATAATACAGGCATTGGGGCTGTTGATCCGTTTGTGCATCGCAATCAGCGTCTCTCCATCTCCGCCAACCAAATCCGATTCCACTTCAGACCCATAAATCAAACCCTCTTTTGCACATAAAGCCACAATTTCTGCAAGCTGATCCGACGCTTGATCCAAATAGTCCCATGGATTTGAACCCGCAGGATGATAGTAGCTAAAACCACGAATCAATTTGGTATCAAACGCATGAGCCAACTCAATAGCTCGTTTCACTTCGGTATCCAAATACTTCTTGAGCGGCACATATCGATTCTGTGTACCATCTTCCACATCAAGCAACTTCACCTTGCCCAAAGGAGAACCGATGCTGGATACAGACATACCATATTCTTTGTGCAACTTTTGCAACTTCTTGACTTCAGCTTTGGTCAATTGCATCGCATTTTTGATGCCATTTCCCAAATCGATAAACCGAATGGTATAATATGACAAACCCAACGCACGCATCATCGTAAATTGCTCTTCGGCGCGTTTACTCACAGGACCTTCATCGGCAAAACCAGAAAGAATCACATCTGCCAAAACAACCTCCTTTTATAACTTTCAATGTTCAACCATCACTTGAATTAAAACGATAGTAGAAAAAAGGGAGAAGATAAAAACCAAGCCCCTCTTCTTTCTTCTTTATGCCTCTTCTTTATTGCGCTTGATCATATCGTGCTTGCACATCTGGCAACCACTTTTTGACACCCACGTGGCTCGGATCTATTTCTTCTGCCTTTTTTAAAGCCTTTACAGAAGACGCCCAATCTCCCATACGACCATATAACATCCCCAAGTTAAAATGGGGCGTTACATCGTGTTTGTTTAAACGAATCGCCCGTTTATAGGCCTTTATGGCTTGATCTCCCTGAAACCCATAGCCATAACGCTCCCCCTCCCCATTGTGTTCATAAACATAGGCCAAAAGTAAAAAGCTGGCCGGATCCTGTGGGGCATTTGCAACGACATTCAAGGCCTCAACCAATGCACCTTGTAAATCTTTTTGCTTCAATTTGACGGTCACCAACCCGCGATGCGGATCTGATGACTGAATACCGTCCTTTAAAAGGCCTTGAAAAAGTGCTTCAGCTTCTTTCAAACTGCCCCTAAGGGTATGAACATGCCCCAAAATAGAGCGCACCTGTTGCGGGTCATATTGTAATTCCAATGCATTTTCTAAAGCCGACTGGGCTTGGTCAAACTGTTCCAAATCTCGATAAACAAGGCCCAAGTTATAAAAAGCAGCACCATACTGGGGGTTCAAGTCTACTGTTTTTAGAAAAGCTTTTTTGGCCTCCTCAGTTGCCCCATTCACATAGTGCTGTGTGCCCAAATTGAAATACAAATGCGGCAAATGTTGTTGCACTTGCGACAAGGCGGGATGATCGGGATATTCATCGCGCAAACGCTCCCAAAATTGGGCCGCCTGCGCCCAATCTTTTTCCTGTAAAAACACATACCCCAAACGATACAACAAATTGGGATCATTTGGATAAAAAGACAACGTGCTTAAATAAGCTTTTCCGGCATCAGAAAATGCGTTTTGCATTTGAAGCGCAATGCCCAATTGATACCACGCATCGCCATAATTGGGCCGCGCTTGTACTGCAGCAGCAAACGCCTGTGTAGCATCTTTATATCTTTTCAACTGCATATAAACACGGCCCAAATTGTAATAGGCCCCTACAAAATTGGGCACAAGCTCAATCGCCTGTCGAAACTCACGCACCGCCTCCAGCAACCGCCCTTGGTTGGCCAACTGCGCGCCCTGGTTGTTGTGCTCGGCAGCTGCGGCATCTATCGTTTCTTGAGGCTGTGCTTGATAGCTGGGAGGGGCACCCCAAATAGGTGCGCCCATCAAAGCCAATACAATAAAAAATACCCACATGGTCTACGTCCGCAAATGAACGGGCAAATGCTCTACCCGATTCAAAAAACGAGGCCGCACCATATCGACAAAATCTATTTGGCTAATCCCCGTATTATAATGACCAAAGTACACACCGGGCAAAATGCCGCCACTCACCAAGGTTTGAATCAGCACATTGGCAAAAGCACCATGTGTCACACACGCAATGCGAATGTCTTGCCCTACAAATTGATCTTCTAAAACCGCTGCAACACGTTTGGCACGCTCGGCCATCTCATCAACCGTTTCACGCGGCCGGTTCCACCAGCCATCCGTGGTCACCTCATCTGGGATCTTATACCCAGGAAACTGGGATTCAATTTCACCACGCGTCAACCCAGAAAACCCCTTGGGACCCTCATTGGTCTCTAACCAAATGCCACCTTCTTCATGCCAATCAAGCCATATTTCTGCCGTTAAGCCCAAAGCCTGTGTTATTGGCGCTGTCGTTTGCAATGTGCGCAACATCGCGCTGCAAAACAACCGATCAAAACCATATCCAGTGCCCACTTCTACACCCAATTGATCAACATCACGCACATGATCTGCCACACGTTGGGCTTGTTCATGTCCAATGTCAGTCAAAGTCGGATCAGCCACACGATTATCGTTATCACCCCAAGCGTTGTTTTGCGACTGCCCGTGGCGAATCAAATACAGTTCCATAAACCCTCTATTTTTTACTCTGGCCATAGCAAGGAAATGCTGCGCACAGTGCCAGTACCTTGATCACAAATTGGCGTCAGTTCAAGCGTACTGCTCGAAGTGTATGCTGCTTCAAGCAAAGAAACCCGCGTTTGAAATGTAGAAGACCCACTCGGGGCAACGCTCGGAGGATTACATGGTGCCACACCTGTCCCCAACAAAGCCCCATCTGCTGCCAACACACGAATTTGCACAGACAAATTTGTTAATTCCAAACCCAACTGACTATCAACCAGTCCGCCCACGGTGATAAAGCCACTTGGGTTAGCCACCGTCCCCGAAGGTTCACCCACAATAGAAGGATTCCCTTCTATTGTTAATTCGTTTGCAACAAAGGTCGTTGAACCCGTACTGTTATTGCTGCCACAGGCAACCATACCCAATAGCAAAATACACAAAGAGAGACAGCCTTTCATAAGCATCATCCTCGATAAATCCCGGCACTGTAAATGATGGAATATTGGGCTTCAATATACACCCAAAAGTCCCTCGGAGCAAGCAATCCCATCTTTCAAATATTGACAACACACCAAAGCCATCACTACCTTCATCTGACCCATAAACTACCAACCCGTTTTTCTTAACCTTCTTGGAGCATTTCTATGATGTCGTATACCCTTACGATTCGCGAAAGCGACGGTTATCCCCGTCGATCCTTTCCCTGCGCAACCACACTGTATTTGCCTCCCAATACCTATCGTAAAAACGATACCTTTCGCCTTCTTGACACCGAAGGAAAAGAACTGCCCAGTCAAATAGATGCCCTTAAAAATCATTCGGACGGCAGTGTTGAAATGGCTGAAATAACATTTGCGCCCTTTTTATCGCCCTATCAAACGGCCAACTACACATTGGAATTGGGTGGTGAAACAGCAACAGCCCAGGTGCGCAACCCCATCACAGTAGACAGCCAAGCAGATGTCACATCTGTCAAACAAGGTGTCATGTCTTATACCGTGCGCCACAACACATTTAACTTGGTTGACGACGTCACATTTCGCGACAAAGCTTTTGTCAAGCCAGGCTTATCTACCCCAACACTCATCCTCAAAAATGGCCACACATTAAATCCCACAGGAACAGCTAAAGTGACACCAGAAACCCAAGGCCCTTGGGCGGGGCGATTGCGTGTTGAAGGACACTACCCCGAAGACTACACCTTTGTCACCCACCTGACCTTTGTATCGAGCAAATCGTGGTTTCTCGTAGACCACCAAATCGTTTCAGGTAACCTCAGTCAAATTGAAGCCATCCCATTTGCCAGCCATTATGATCTGACATCTGGCCCTTTATCATCTGCAACAGGTGCACGCATTCGCCACGACGGTACTGCCACATCGTGGGCAGTGATCACCGATGGTACACATACGGTGGACATTGCCATTCTCCATGCCTGGACACCCACAGGTGCCGTACGCTGTGAAGCAGATGCCGATGGCCAATTTCGGGTCATCTATCCCTTCACCAATCGCCCATGCCGTATGTATGTCCACGTTTTACATGGCCCACCCGACGACATCGTCAACACCCCAGCGCCAGCCATGGCCGCAGAACTTACAGTGGTTTCAAATTCGAACTCGAACGTCGCCGCATCTTGAACATCCGTGAGATCCACTCGGGCGGGAAATTCTAACACCAACTGTATGCGTTGTCGCTCACCGACACCAAAAGGACGCCCAATAAACCGATACGTTGTGGTAGCCAACAGGTCCCCATTTGGCAACCGCAACCACCATGTCATTACAAATGGCGCCTCAATCGGCACGGGTGCTGTATTGATCACATCAACCGAGACCCGCAATCCGGTAATTTCACCCTCGCCATTGCGAACCTCCGTCTTGCCCACATTGGTCAATGCCATCGCCTGAGACAAAAATTCATCCTCGGGAGAAAGCGCGCCATTGCCACACCCAAGCACCCCACAGACAAACAACAAAACAATAAACTTTTGCATATCAACTCCAAAAATAACCCACACCAACAATGCCCACCACCCAGCAATAATAAGCAAACCGTTCTAATTTACCCCCCGCCAAAAGCCCCATTAACCACCGAATCGCAAAGACACCCGAAGCATAGGCCATGACAGCCCCAATAACCAACGTCCACAGTGCATCTTCACCGGGTGGATGTGCAATGAGATCATCAACAGCCAATATCGTGGCACCCAAAATAATTGGAATCGATAACAAAAAAGAAAACGTTGCAACTTCTCGGCTGTCCAACCCGCGCCACATACCCATTCCAATGGTTGAACCCGATCTCGAAATGCCTGGAAATATGGCCAATGCTTGCGCACAGCCGATCAAAACGGCATCGGCCAACGTCACGTCCGTTCGTTTTCCCGACGTAAACCGTGTACTCCACAAAACCAAACCTGTCACAATCAAAAAACCCGACACAGCAGCAGGATTTGCAAATGCTTCTTCCAGCGTATCCTTTAACCCAATGCCAGCAACCGCAGCAGGTATCGTACCCAAAACCAAAAAACCGACCATACGCCAAGCAACAGGATCGCGCGCCAAACACCCGCGTATCAAAATCATAATACGCGCACGCAACGCGGTAACCACCGCCAACAAAGTCCCAAAATGCACAATGATCTCAAACGTCACATCACCCGTTTCAATGCCCAACAGCGCTTGCCCCAACGCCAAATGGCCAGAACTGCTCACAGGCAAAAACTCGGTTAAACCTTGAATCACACCCAACAAAGCGGCTTCGAGTGGTGTCAAAATAACCTCCCCTTTCAATTCACCCAGAATCGTTGGTCATAAGTAACATATTTACAGACAAAAAAACAAGCCTGAGAAACAGAACCATCCACGGCCCATAAAAATGAGCGTGATACCGCTTATGATGCCCCCTATCCTTTAAGTCATCAAGCAAACAGACATGGGGCATCCGCCAGGATGGTTTCTTTTTATTTCAAGATTTTGTATCATCTTACACCAGCGGGAACCATTTTATGATGCATATCGGATCTCTGGAACACCTATTTCTCACACACCAAAGGAGCCTGTGATGCCTTCTCAATCTACTCCAAACATTGTCTTCATTCACGCCGAAAGCATGGACGGGCGCAAGATGGGATGTATGGGCCACCCAGCCCTCAAAAACGCAACACCCAACATGGATCGCTTGGCCAACGAAGGCGTCATGTTCGAAAACGCCTACAGCAATTGCCCAGTTTGCAACCCCTCACGTGCAAGTATGTGGAGTGGCAAATACCCCAACTATCGCGACAACTGGAACAACCATCAAGGCTTGCGCGAAGGTATAAAAACCTATCAAGACACCTTTAACAATGCGGGCCATCAAACCTCAGCCATAGGCCCCATCGATTATGCCTACGGCAAACACTCCATGCGCGATCGCATTGGGTCCTGGACACGTGCTGCCAATATTCTCCGTCCTATGTGTCGCACGCCCCTACCGGCTGTTGTTGAAAACGGTCAGGGATATCAACGCGACTGGCGGCATACCTACAACGCCATCGAAGACCTGCACACCCTTAGCACATCGAACCGTCCCTTTTGGCTCTATTTGACCACAGGTCTTGTCCACCCAGCCTTTGTCGCTGAAAAACGCCATATGGAACGCATCAATGAAAACGACATCGACATCCCCTCCACACTCATGGATCTCGATGCCACACACAACGAGGCCGTCGCATACCAGCGCATCACCAAAAACTGTGACAAAAAATTCTCAGAAAACCTCGTGCGTGAGATGCGCCATGTTTATTATGCTATGATATCCGCTTTAGATGACATGGTCGGACGTGTGCTCACCACCATTGATGACCTCGGCCTTGCCGACAACACCTACGTCATTTTCTCCAGTGACCATGGCGAAATGGCCGGAGAGCAAAACCAAGTGCTCAAACGCAACATGTATGAAGCTTCTGCACACGTGCCACTCATCGTACGTGGCCCAAACGTACAAAAAGGGGGCATTGTTCACACCCCCGTCTCTCTCGTAGATCTCTATCCCACATTTATGGACATGGCAGGTATCAATTATGCCGACTATGCCGACCAACCCGGGTACGCCGAAACCCTTGATGGCGAATCACTCATGCCCCAACTCACCGACCACCAAGAACGCAAACGCCCCTGGGCCATGTGTGAATACCACGGTGACCGAACCGCCACAGGCACCTTTATGCTGCGCCAAAAAGAATGGAAATACATCAAACACGTGGGGTATAATCCCGAGCTCTTCAACCTCACAGATGACCCAGACGAAGCCCATGACCTCGTCCATGAAAAACCGGACATCGTCCAGGAGTTGGACAAGGTGCTCACCGACAATTTTGACTGCGACGGCATCGATGCCCGTGCCAAACAATACGACCGAGAAAATTTCGTTGCCTGGCGAGACCAAGCAAAAACCGACGGCACATATCACGACATGATGGCACGCGTCTACAGTGGCTTTGACCGCGTGTGCATTGAAGACATTGCCCCTTGGACAGATAACAATGAACAACAAATTGAGGCGTGGTTAAACGCCTGAACATCTATAGACATTGTGATGTCGTCAAATGAATCTTAGGCGTTGGTTTGCCTTAGTACGTATTTTTGGCAGTTGCCTAACAGGTTTATTTACAGTCATTTAAAAAGTATGTAAGGATAAATACGAATAGATGTAGGCATTTTAACGACGTTTGATGAAGCTCAAAGCAACGATTTTGTATCTTTATGTGATAGAACAAGTTACGCCCATC
>Ga0114999_10002269_pt1 | contig 25540 bp, 18 predicted proteins | sample ArcticOcean_MG_C_3_FD_89820 | JGI IMG/M metagenome (GOLD analysis project Ga0114999, IMG submission 89820) | Marine microbial communities from western Arctic Ocean - ArcticOcean_MG_CB8_126 | ecosystem: Environmental > Aquatic > Marine > Oceanic | place: Arctic Ocean: Canada Basin | collected...
CAGGCGGAATTCCATCGCCTGCGATCCGGGAATCCCTGTCGCCCGCAACACCAGGTCGCCCCGGCCCCGAGACAACTCGATCACTCCCATCCGCAGCGGCCGGAAGTCCTTGACGTACGACTCCTGCCGCGGCACCCGGTCGTGTTCACCGCCCCGAATGGGCACCTCGTGCGGCCGGCTGATCGTCGCCGTCAACCGCGTCTCGCCCCGGCTCAACTCGATCGTGGCTCCCACGTCCGCCTTCGACACGGCGTAATGCAGGGTCACCTCGAAGCGACCGTCGGCCAGGACATCCACCGGCCAGCTGACCCGGTCATCGGTGCTCGTCCAGTTGGTGAAGTACGAGCAGTTGGGGAAGCGATTGGACCGGGTGATCGTCCCCGCCGGCCGACCGTCCCGAGCGGGCAACTGTGTCCACTCGGACCCCGGATGCCCCAGCGTAAACGGGCGGAGCCGCTTCGGATCGAGCTCGCCGAGCACCTCGCGTTTCCACTTCGCGACATCCGCACGCAATCGACCGGCCAGTTGCGGGTGGGCCCCGCTGATGTCGCGGCGCTGGCCCGGATCGGCCTGCATGTCGTAGAGCCGCCCCTGGTGGTCGAGCCGGTGGGCCTGGGTACGCACGCTGACCCGCCCGCGCCAGTGTGAGAAGATCGAGCGGTCCGCCCAGGCTGTCTTTGTCGGGGCCGGGCTGCCCAGCAACAGCGGCTTCAGGCTGCGACCGTCCAGTGGTTGGCCGGGTTGGCCGGACACGGGGAACCCCGAACAGTCGGCGAGTGTCGGCAGCAGGTCGATCGCCCCGGCGATTCGATCGACAACCAACCCGCCGGGGATCCGCCGCGGCCATCGCACCAGCAGCGGCGAACGGACACCACCCTCATCGGTCGACCCCTTGCGACCCCGCATGTCGCCGTTCCAACGCACGCCGTTGGGACCGTTATCATGAAAATAGGCCACGATCGTGTCGTCAGAGAGCTTGAGGCGATCGAGAGTGGACAGCAGCCGGCCGACATTCCAGTCGATGTTCTCGCACATCGCCAACGCACAACGGATGTGTCCGATGTTCTCTCGCTGGCGTCGCTGCAACCCCGGCTGCTTCACGTCACGATGGTGCATCAACAGCGTCTTCTCGCGAAACACCTGCCACCACCGATCGGGAACCTGCATCGGTGAATGCGGCGTGTTGAAGGGCAGGTAGACAAGGAACGGCTTGCTGTCGCGATCGGCCTGCTCGATGACCTGGATCGCCCGGTCGGTGAAGTCGTCGATACAGAAGCCGTTGCCGCGGACCAGCCGCCCGTTGTGCTCCAGCGGCGGGCTGAAGTAGTTGCCCCAGTGACCCGAACAGAACCCGTAGAACTCGGCGAAGCCCCGGCTGTTGGGGTGGTAGGGCGGCTGCATCCCGTTGTGCCACTTACCGAAGGCCGCGGTGACGTAGCCGGCCCGGGCAAACACGTCGCCGATGGTCCGTTCGTCCAGGTCCAACCGCTCGCCACCGGCCGACGTGCTGTAGACGCCGCCGCGAGGATGATAGCGGCCGGTCAAGAACTCGGCCCGGGTCGGCGAACAGACCGGGCAGACATAGAAGCGGCTGAAGCGGGCGCCGTCACGGGACAGCGAGTCGATGTGCGGGGTGCTGAGGTTGCGGTTGCCGTTGAGGCTGAGGTCACCCCAGCCCTGGTCGTCGGTCAGGATGACCAGGACGTTGGGACGAGTCGCTGCGGGAAGAACGGCCGGCAACAACACCAGGGCGGTGGCCAGCAGCATTCGCCTCACTTCTTCGCCTTCTTCCCGGTCAACTCCCCAAACACGTACTCGATGTTCTCCTCACGCGTCTTCACATCCACGCCCGTCCACTCCTTGTACCACGGCAGATCGATCGCGGCCTTGATCTCCTCGAGTGTCTTGCCGTCGTCGATGAACTTCTGGATGGCCTGCCGCAACTCGACGAAGTAACGTTTCTGAGTGGCAACTAAAGACTTGCTCGATGTCTCGCCATGACCCGGTGCAATCGTGCGGATCGGCAGCTTGGCCAACTCGGTCAACACACCAATCCAACTCTCGGTGTTGCTGTCACCGGTGTAATTGAACGCACCGTTCACACAGCAATCGCCGGTGAAGGCAATCCGCTGCTTCGGCAACCAGGCAATCGCGTCGCCGGCCGTGTGAGCATGCCCGAACGTGATCAACTCGACTCGCATCGTCCCGTCGTCGATCACCAGCTTCCGAGGAAAATACAACGACGGCTTGTCGTAACTCAACGAACCGTACTCGGCCACCTTTTCCTTCCGAGACTTCTCGAAACCCTGGATGCCCTTCGTGTCAAACAATGCTCGGCTGGCTTCCGATGCAATCGCCACGGCTCCCTGCTTGGTGTACTTCGCGTTCCCGTCCGCATGATCGCCGTGGTAATGAGTGTCAAAGACATAACGAATCGGCTTGTCCGTCGTCTTGCGGATCAGCTTGATCACCTCGTCAGCCTGGTTCGGAAAGTTCGCGTCGATCACCAACACGAAGTCCCGAAACACGACCCAGCCCTGGTTACATCCGATGAACTCGGGCTTGTTCCGAGCCTTGCGGAAGAAGACGCCCGGGGACAACTCGGTGACGGTCGTCTCGGTCGGAATGAACCAACCCGAAGCCCAGCCCGACAGGCCCAGCAACACGCTGACCGAAAGCAACCCAATTGCCAATCGCCTGCCAACCGCCATACTGCGCCGACCGTGTGGGCCCGATTCGCTGATCATCGTCACGTCCTCGTCATTACCGTTCTGGTCCCTGGCCGGGTCGCCTGCAAACGTCTCCGCCCGCGACGAAGCATCATCACGCCCACACATCACCCTCGTCAAGCAACTCGCCCGCACCCCCGGATTCCTTAATCCCAGCTGCCTCCCCCTCATCCCCCTCGTCTTCATCGTCCTCGTCCCCATCATCACCCCAGATGCGGCGCAATTCCTGCAGCTTCACCTCTTCACCCAGCTGCTCGTAACAGCCGGCCAGTACCGAGTAGGCCGGCGAGTAATTGACACAGTCGCTGAAGGCCAATTCCAGTGAATCGGCGGCTCGCTCGATCTCGTGTTGCTCGAGCAACGCGAGGGCCAGGTTGTACTTCACGCCCGCAGCAAACGGCACCTGCTCCAGCACCTTCTGATAACCAGCCAACGCACCCAGCATGTCGCCCTTGCGTGCCCTCAGATTCGCCGCGTCCAAATCGGCCACCACGCTGCCGGTGATCTTGCCTCCGTAACAACGGAACAACTGCACAATCGCTACCGGTACACCGATCAAAAACGGCAGATTGCCCAGCAGCATCTTCCACGCCTCGCCTCGCATGCAGGCCGGGCAGCGATGAGTCACCCGGGAACTGTAACCCCAGACTACAACCAGGAAGTAGAAATAGAAGATCGTAAAACGCTTGGGATTCGAGAACATCCCGCACTCCTCGCACAACCCAAACTCGTGCTCGTTGGGCATTCCACCCCCACCCTTGGTCGTCAGCGAGTCGCAGAAGTGGCAGTAGACTTGAGGCGTATCGGGCATGTCCGATACGTCGAGCGTGGCGCTGCAGTGCGAACAGACAGCCGTCCGAAACGCTCCACCACGATCTTCCTCGACCATCTTCTCTCGAGTCATCTCGGCCCAAGTCGCACTGCGGACCACATCAACAGCCTGCTTCAGATCCTTGACCGAAACCTTGTAGATGCGGAACGCCGCACTGTCGGTCATGCCGTCCGAAAGAAACGCCACCACCAGACGCTCTTCGTAAGCCTCCAGGGAAAGGATGTTCGCAACCGGCAACTCGACGTCATCCAGCACTAATGTCTCGCCGTCGAACGAACCCCGCTTGCTCGAAAAGAACCCCGTTTCGTTGCCGCTGTCATCCAGCCAGCGAAACTTGAACGAGATCGGAAGCTCTATCATCACTCCGCCTGCTGCTGCAAATGACAGTTCAAGAATTCAGGAAAACGAAGTCGGCATCGGCGCCGGCGTGTCATTCGATCGACTGAGTCCGACCGGTGGCCTGAGCCTGATAGAGACCGTATACGCTCTGCAACGCCCGCAGGCTGTCCTGCGACGAAATCGGCGGTGCGGACAGTCCGGCAGCAGCCCGAACGGCCGCTTGGACAAATGGAGTGTACCCACGAGGCTCGGGCGAACCCTCCCAGTGCTGCACGCCCGACTTCGCACCCGGCTTCCAACTCTGCCACGTCAATCCCTTACCCGCCACGCCTTCCAGCTGCAGCCAGCCCCGGGAGCCCCAGATCTTGATATGAGTGTGATAGCCGCGGTCGAGGTAATAGCCCGAGGTGAGTGTGCCGAGTGTGCCGTTGGCGTACTGGAAGACGACCGCAGCCGAATCTTCGACGTCAATCGGCTGGCCTCCCACGTTGGCGGTGAAGCCGGTGACACGCGTCGCATACGTCCCGGCCAGGTAAGTCGCCAGGTCCAACCAGTGGATCCCCAGCCACGCCAGGTGACCGCCTCCGGCACGAGCCTTCCGAGCATACCATCGCTTGTGATACGCCGGACTCTTCAACCGTGTCTGGTCGGCGATGATGTGCAACTCGACACCGTACATCTTGCCGATCTCGCCGTCGGCAATCAGTTTCCGAGCCGCCTGCACCTCGGGATTCGTGCGGTTGGCCAGTGCCAGCATCAAGTGCAGGTGCTTCGAATCGGCCAGCCGGACCAGCTCGGCAAAATCCTCGGCCTTCACACACGCCGGCTTCTCGGCAAACACATGGCAGCCAGCCTCCAAAGCCTGGCGGATCACCGCCGGAGCCGCCTGGGATTCCACAGACACCAGTGCCAACGCCGGCTTCTCGGTCGCCAACAACTCGGCATGACTCCGGTACACCGCACCCAGCTTCGCACCCAACCCCCGCTTCGCAGCGGCAGACGCCTGCCCACTGGGATCGCCCAACACGACCCGTTTCGCCTCGACACTCGACGACAACGCCGGGAAGTAGGCCCCCAGGTGGGCACCCGTTTCGTTGGTCAGAACCGCTGCAGTGATGGTCTTGGACATGATGCGGCTCGCTAAACAACAGAAGCAGGATCAGAGCCAGAATACCGGACGCCGCGGGCGATTCAACGGGACCACACCTGTCGTACCGCTGCATTCACTCAAGATTCGTATGCCGCAAGAACATCGACTCGGAACTCTCGCCCCGCCGCTGCATCAACTCCAGCACCACCGCGTCGAGTACCACCAGTAGACTCTGCTCGAACAGCGAACCCATCGGCTGGATCGATTCCGATTCGGACGGTCCATCGAGTTTCGGAGTCGGAGCCGGTATGTGCAGTTCGACGTCGGCCAATTCGCCGATCGGCGAACCGCCGCGGATCGTCACCAACGCCACCCGACCACCCGCCTCGACCGCACGCCCTGCCAAGGTGACCAGCGAACCGGTCGAACCGGATCCCGAACCGACGAGTAACAGGTCACCAGCACCAATCGCACCCGTCGTCGTCTCGCCCACAACTTCGGTCGCGATTCCCAGGTGCATCAACCGGATCGCGAACGCTTCGAGTGATCTTCGCGACCGGCCGGCTCCGGATACGAACACCGTTTTCGCCCCATCGATCACATCGACCAGCAACCCGGCCTGCTGGTCGTCCAGCCGATCGACACTCGCCCCGATTTCTTCGGCGATCCTGGCCGCCGTCTTCCGGACAGTCACCGCACCCGCTCCCCCATCAACAGCTCACGCATTTCCACGGCCGCTTCGCGAGGCCGACTGTGGTCGGCCAGGTAACTGCCAACGATGACCACCTCCGGTGCCAACTCGCGGACCGCCGCCAACGTATCGGGACCGATGCCTCCGGCCACCGCCGACCGTTCGGGTGGAGTGACTTCGAGTAGCTGTGAGAGTTCTTCGAGCGGATTGGCGCCGGCTTCCTGGCGATCAAACGCCGTATGGACACAAATCACGTCCGCACCCAGCCTCAGCAACTCGGCCGCTCGATTCGGGATGTCGCTGCAGCCAATCAGGTCGACCAGCACCCGGCCTCCCGCATCACCGGCAGCAGAAATCACGCCACGCACCGTGGCATCGGCCGCCACGCCCAAGACACTGACCCAGTCGGCACCGGCACGGTAGGCGAGCGACGCCTCGAGTCGCCCGGCATCCATCACCTTCAAGTCCGCCAACACCTCGACACCCGGACACGCCTCCCGGATCCGTCGCACCGATTCCATGCCGTGCTCGATCACCAGCGGTGTCCCCACCTCGATGATCTCCACCAGGTCGATCAACTCGCGGCCACGTGCCACTGCTACGTCGAGATCGGGGTCGTCGAGTGCCAACTGCAAACGGGTCATCGTAGTCGTACCGGGGTGGTGCAAGCTGCGTGTGTTGGAGCCGGTTATTCTGGACCACAGCTCGCAGCAAAGTAAAGCACATGTCATCCCAAGCTTGTCGAGATATCTCAACCGTTGAATTGATCGACACCTCAAGATTCCACGCTATGCTCAAACTCCCATGTCCGGCTCGTGCTGCGACCACCCTCGGTTCCGGGACACTCAAACACATGTCGCGGCTGTTTTCCAAGGAACGGATTGTCGCCGGTCCCGGCTTCAACCGCTGGCTGGTGCCACCCGCCTCGATCGCCATCCACCTCTGCATCGGCTCGGTCTACGCCTGGAGCATCTTCAACTCGCCGCTGGAGCGTGTTCGTGGCGTGGTCGATCCCGCCGCGGACGACTGGTCACTGGCGAGCGTGGTCTGGATCTTCACCGTCGCCATCGTCTTCCTGGGCCTCTCGGCCGCGGTGGCCGGCAAGTGGCTCGAGCGAGTCGGTCCGCGCGTGGTGGGCACGGTGGCGGCGATGTGCTGGGGCGGAGGATTCCTGGTCGGTGCCGTTGGGATCTGGACCCACCAGCTGTGGCTGGTGTACGTCGGCTACGGAGCCCTCGGTGGCTGCGGCCTGGGCCTGGGTTATGTCTCGCCGGTCAGTACCCTGATCCGCTGGTTCCCCGACCGTCGCGGCATGGCCGCCGGGATGGCGATCATGGGCTTCGGAGGAGGAGCCATGATCGGAGCACCGCTCAAGAAATGGCTGCTCGATCTCTTTTACGTCGCGCCGCAGAAAGTCGACCACGGGGTCGAGGTGGTCACCCGTGGTGCACGGCGAGTGGCTGAAGTGGCCGGCGAACTGCGAGACGTCGTCGAAGTGACCGAAAATGGCGTCGATATCGCCTACATCGCCGGTACCGGCAGCGTGGGAGTTGCCGAGACCTTCGTGGTGCTCGGGATCGCGTACTTCCTGGTCATGCTCGTCGCTTCGTTCTGTTATCGAATCCCTGCCGAGGACTGGGTCCCGACGGGATGGACACCTCCGACCGAAGACGCAGCCCAGAAAAAAATGATCAGCGAGCACGATGTGAGTATCGACAGGGCGGTTCGCACGCCGCAGTTCTATCTCGTCTGGATCGTCCTGTGCTTCAACGTCACCGCCGGCATCGGAGTGCTCGGCGTGGCCAAGACTATGATGACCGAGATCTTCGGTACGACACTGCCCGGGTTGGTCGACGAGGGATTCGCCACGACCTACGTGCTGATGATCAGCGTCTTCAACATGCTCGGCCGCTTCTTCTGGGCCAGCGTCTCGGACCGCATCGGCCGCAAGCCCACCTACGTACTGTTTTTCGTGCTCGGTATCGCACTGTACCTCTCGATCCCATTTGCCGCTGCCGGCGTCAGTGCCGACCCGACCACCGTCTGGCTGGTCTACTTCTATGCCGCCACGATGATCATCTTCACCATGTACGGAGGCGGGTTCGCCACGATCCCCGCCTACCTGGCCGACCTGTTCGGCAGCCGGTTTGTCGGTGGCATCCACGGGCGACTGTTGACGGCCTGGAGCACCGCGGGTGTGCTGGGTCCGCTGGCGATCACCTCGCTTCGCGAGAACAAGAGACTGGCGGCAATCCGAGACCTCGCGGGCCGGATCGATGCGACCGCATTTCGTGAAAAGTTCGATGCCGGAAAAGACCAGCTCGATGCACTGGTCGCCGCCAAGACCGTCGATATCGGCAAACTGCTGGAACTGCTGCCCCAAGACACCCTCGATCCTCGCGCCACACTGTACAACTCGACCATGTACCTGATGGCCACTCTGCTGGGCGTCGCCCTGATGGCCAACTGGGCCATCCGACCTGTCGACAAACGACATCACCTCGAGACGACTCGACAGCTGGACGTTGAATAATTCCCTGTGCCCCGGGCTGCCAGACTCCAAATCACATGTCCAATTCCTGCTACGACCACCCCCAGTACTGGGACCTGGCGTTTCGAGACGAAACGCTGATGGAAGCCGATTTCGTCGATGCAGTGGCCAAGACCTACTGCGAGTTTCCGGTCAAACGAGTGCTCGAACCGGGGTGTGGTGGAGGACGACTGGTGGTCGAGTTGGCCTCGCGAGGCTACGACGTCACCGGATTGGATCTCAGCACGCCGGCGATCCACTACCTGAAACGACGACTGAAACGACGCGGGCTGTCGGCCACCGTGTTCGTCGGCGACATGACCAGCGCCCAGATCGATCCGCCGGTCGACCTGGCCATCTGCCCGATGAATACGTTCCGACACCTGGTCACCGAAAACGACGCGCGAAGTCACCTCGAATCGATCGCCGCCAGCCTCCGGCCCGGCGGCATCTACCTGCTGGGCTTTCACCTGCTGCCACCAGACATCGATCCCGAATCCACCGAGCGATGGTCCGCGCGGCACTCCAGCACTCGCGTCACCTTCTCGCTGAAGGTGCTCGATTCGAACCGCCGGAAACGGATCGAGACGATCCGCTTCCGACTGAATGTCACCACGGGCACGAACGCGAAACGGAAGCTGAAGTTCGAGGATGCCTTCCCGCTGCGGATGTACACGGCACCACAGTTCCGGCAACTGCTGAAATCGGTTCCGCAGTTCGAAATGATCGACGTCTTCGACTTCTGGTACGACATCGACGACCCGCTGAAACTCGACAACCAGATCACCGACTCGGTGTTCGTGCTCCGCAAGTGCTGAAACTGTCCCGAGCGGCTTTCGACTCGACCCGGCTTCGCCCGCTATACTCTCTGTCAGCCATGACCAACCCCAGTACCTCATCACAGCCTGACGTCACCACCCCGCCCGACCAGCAGGCTCTCGATTGGCGCGACGACACGGCCATCGTGCTCATCTCGTGCTACGAACTCGGACACCAACCCATCGGCGTCGCCATGCCGCTTGGGTTTCTCGAGCGGGCCGGGTTCTCGCCACGTGTTCTGGATGTCGCCGTTTCTCCATTCGACGACCTGCTGGTCACACCAGCCCGCATGGTCGCCATCTCGGTGCCCATGCACACCGCCCTGAGACTGGGTGTGCGGGTGATGGAACGGATCCGCCAGGTGAACCCCGGCTGCCACATCTGTTTTTACGGACTCTACGCCGCACTCAATGCCGACTACCTGCTCGAGCAGGGCGCCGACAGTTGCCTGGGCGGCGAGTACGAAGCTCCGCTCGTCTCGCTCGTGGAAGCTCTCGAATCGGGACTTTCCGCTGACGACATCGACTTGCTCCCCGGCGTCATCCGCCGCGACCACACAGCCACGCCGTTTCTCGAACGACTCGAGTTCGCCGTTCCTTCACGGGGCGATCTGCCGCCTTTGACCGAGTACGCTCAACTGATCCACGACGACGACAGCCGCACGGCAGGTTACACCGAAGCCAGCCGAGGCTGCCTGCACCTGTGTACTCACTGCCCGATCCCACCCGTCTACGGCGGCCGCTTTTTCGTGGTCCCCACCGATGTGGTCATCGAGGACATTCAGCGGCAGGTCGACGCGGGGGCCACACACATCACCTTCGGTGACCCCGACTTCCTGAACGGACCGCGACACTCGATCGAGGTCGTCCGCGAGATGCACGAGCGGTTTCCGGATCTGACGTTCGACTTCACCGCGAAGATCGAGCACCTGTTGACTCGAGGCGACGACCTGGCCGAATTCGGCCAACTCGGCTGCCTGTTCATCATCTCGGCCGTCGAATCACTCAGCCCAACCGTCCTGAAGATTCTCGACAAGCAGCACACCCCCGACGATGTCACCGCCGCACTCAAGCGTTGCCGACAGGCCGACATCACGTTGCGTCCGACCTGGGTCGCCTTCACGCCCTGGACCACTCGAGACGACTACCTCGAAGTGCTCGACTTCATCGAAACCAACGATCTGATCGATCACGTCGATCCGGTCCAATTCTCGATACGGCTGTTGATTCCGCCCGGGTCCTGGCTGGCCGAGCATCCAGCGACGCTGCCCTATCGCGGACGACTTGATGAATCGGCCCTGAGTTGGAAGTGGGTCCATCCCGATGGACGCATGGACGCGCTGCAGCGTGAAGTCGCTCGCCTGGTCGAACTGGACGCCGAAGACGAGATCGATCCGGGCACCACGTTCGTCCGCATCCGGGAACTGGCTCACGGCCGCTCTCCGGCCCACGCCCAATCACCACTCGCACCGGATCGACGCCGTGCACCGCGACTGTCAGAATCGTGGTTCTGCTGAGCGGAACCGACCGAGGGTCAGTTCGACCCTCTCCAACCACACGGGAATCTCTAATCATGACTGCTGCCATTCAACTCGCCACACTGCTCGAACTCGAACGTCATCCCGTGGCGATCACGTTTCTCGACTCGCCGCCCGATGATCTCAAGCGAACCGAACACGTGGCCGCGGCCGGTTGTGGGTATTGGAAAAATGCTGCCGATGGAGACGCATTCTACACCGAAGCAACCGACCACTATGGGTGCCCGATCGGAGCTCACACGCATGGGGTCGAGTTACCTTCCGAACAGGGAGCCGAACTCGAGGGCGTGATCGGGACGATGGTCGAGTTGGAGTATCTCGAGACGTATGAGGTGGCTGGGATCCCGAGGCGTGACGAGCCGTTTGGTGTCGTCCGATACACACCCTTGGCCGAAGCCATCGGCAACCCGGACGTGGTCCTCGTCCGCGGCACCGCCCGGCAAATGATGCTACTGGCCGAAGCGGCTCATGCAGCCGGAGCCGCCTGCGAGACCTCGATGGTCGGACGTCCCACCTGTGCGGCCATCCCCGAAGTGATGGCATCCGGACTCAGCGCCACAAACCTCGGCTGCATCGGTAACCGCGTCTATACCGAACTGGCCGACGACGAACTGTACTTCGTCTTCGCCGGCCAACAACTCGAAAAAATCGTCGACCGCCTCGGGGCCATCGTCAACGCCAACAACCAACTGGAACAGTACCACCGCCAAAAACTGGCATGACACCCCGCCCCAAGAATTCGGGGGCCGTAGCTCAATCGGTTAGAGCAGCGGACTCATAATCCGTTGGTTCCAGGTTCGAGTCCTGGCGGCCCCACTCTCCAAACCCTGTCGCATCCGTCCCTTGCGTCGATCCCGGATCCGCAGGCGGAGCGCCCCGATGGGCAAGTGTTACCTGAAGTGCAACCTCAGGATGCGGATCCAGCGGGTTAAACGCCGGGGATGAGGTGGGGAGACTGGGGTGGCAACTCGGACACCATCAACAGGTGAAAGAGCCTCGCACACCACCCGACGCCGGGCCGCGTGGTTCGGATCTGGCCGTCAATAGCCCTGAGTACTCAACTGGTGCCCGTAGCTGTCACCTGGCGAAGGTATTCACGTTTCTGTCATTTTGGCGGATTTTCCCTGTCCGGTTTCTCCTCCGGATTCCCATCTCGTTGTATACGGCACAGGTCGAGTCGTTCGGCAGCTCGCAACAAACGAGTTCCCCACCCATGGGAACGGAAAAAGGAGACAAGACGATGAAAATGGCAAAGTTGACATTTCTGGCAAGCTTTGTACTGGTGCTGGCCCCCGGGCTGCGAGCACAGGATGTCGAGGCGCGAGAAAAGTACCATCTCCCAAATGGTAGTGATGACGCGGACGATACGGAGGAGGGAATGAACAAGGGGCCCCGTGAGAAGCAGGTTGCCGATCTGCACAAGAAGCGACGCGACCTGCGAAATCAACTCGGCAAGGCACTTCAGAAAGACGATCGCAAGAAGGCCAAGAAGGCTGCGGCCAAGCTGAAGAGTGTTGAACGACAACTGTCGCAATTGGCGAGAATTGAACGAGGAAGTCGCCAGGCAATCGGGAACGACCCAGACGACCCCACCTGGTTCTGGAAGCGTAAGTGCAAGGGGTGCGGTACACGACACGGAGGAATTCAATGCCCGACTTTCGGTACCAACCCTGGCCAGCAAGGTGGCGTACTGAAACCCGTAGACTGTAACTGTGGCGGGACAGGCTGTAATTACTGTGACGTGATTCCCGATTGGCCAAAGGCCGTCAGAAATCGTCCGGACGCGCCACCAGTGCTGTTGACGCATCCCCAGCAGGGACGTTCCGAGTTGGCACCCGGTAGTGGCGGAGAATTCGACGGCAAGAAGCGTAGGCGATGCTTGACTTGTGGCAAGAAGCACAAGATCAACGGCAGATTTTGTACTTCCGCCGGAGACGAACTGCCCAATTCTCAGAATGTCCGGCCTGCTGACTTGATTGGGCGACCCAAGGGGCCCAAGTCGAGCAGCCGGCCGGTTTCGGTGCGTCGGCCCAGGTCGAGCAGCCGTCCCAGCCCGTCACGACGGCCGACAACTCGTGCGAGCCAGGCCCTGAAATCGGTTCGCAAACCGCGTTAGCAACTGGCGACTGACCCTGCTGAAAGGGCCCTGCGGACGCGAAAGTTTCCGCAGGGCCCTTCTTTTTACTACCTGAGCGGGGGAACACACCGCTGAGGTCACACGGGCCCCACTCTCGTCCTCGGTCGCATCCCCCCCTTGCGTCGATCCCGGATCTGCCGTCGCGGCGGCCCGATGGACAAGTGTTACCTCAACCCTGCTCTAATTGAGTTTTCTCGGGGTTCGCGGCACCCTCAAACCCGGCGTTTACACGCTATCGCAGGTCATCCACAGGTCCATGAGGTTCCGAACGGGATTCATAATCCGTTGGTTCCAGGTTCGAGTCCTGGAGGGCGCATGACCTCGCCGCGGTCACTGCATCAGCGGTGAAGGCCAAGGCCTTGAGTGACTCGTGTTAGCCGCACTTTTGTTTGTCGCGCCGCCGACATTGGACCTGCAGTCAACATGCGATCACATTTCGATTTCATAACCCTTTCGGAAATCTCTTGCCAGCATCGCATTCGCTTTGGCATCGCCTTTGATCGTTTGCGTAGCAGCGTCCCATGTGATTTGTCGATTCAATCGAATCGCGATGTTGCTCAAGTGGCAAGTGTTGATCGAAGCGACGTGTGTCCACACGTCCGAAGCAGGTTTCTTGCGACTTGCGATACAGTCGAAGAAGTTGTTGACGTGTTCAACAACCTTGCCCCCATAAATGTCTTCCAGCCAACCACCAGGAAGTGGATTGGTTTTGAGATCTTCGATCGGCCTACCGGCGATCGTGCCGCGGTTGACGAAAATTCTCCCCTTTGTGCCCTCAACCAGAATTCCATTACGGCCTTCACTGGTGATTTCCATGAGCACGTCGTCGGGAAACTGGACGTGTACGGTAAATCGGTGTGGAGTGTTGTACTGATCGACAAGAGTTGGATTTCCGTTCTCATCGAAAGGAACTTTCGTATCGACCTTGACCGGCTTGATGGTCGTGGGGCCTTGGCCCGGTCCACATTGGTCGATAATCCACTGAGCGATGTCGACGTGGTGAGCGCCCCAGTCGGTCATCTTGCCGCCGCTGTATTGCAACCACCAGCGAAATTCTTGGTGACAGTTCGAGGCGTGAATTCTGCCGTCGCCCAGGGTCCGCACCAGTTTCTGCCCAGCCTTACCGTTCTTCAAATAACGATAAGGCACGTCTTCGGTCGGTCCCTTCCAGCGATCCCAATTCAACGTCTTCGGAGGAGCGACCGCAGGAAGCTGCTTGCTGAATGGGTTGTGATTCAGGCCAATCGTTACTTTCCTGATCTTCCCCAGTCGCCCCGAGTGAGCCACGGCGACCGCCTTGAGAAATCGTTCGTCGGATCGTTGCTGTGTACCGACCTGGAGAATTCGATCCGTTTCTTTCGCAACTTTCGAAATGATACGGCCTTCGTCGACGGTCAGTGTGAGCGGCTTTTCGCAGTAAACATCTTTCCCCGACTTCAGCGCTTCAACGGAGATCTTCACATGCCAGTGATCCACCGTGCCGCAGATGATGGCGTCGATGTCTTTACGATCAATAATCGCTCGATAGTCGTCGTAGACATCGATCTTGGCTTTTCTGCCTTTCGCCGCCATCCGTCTCGTATAGGCCGCTTTGGCGTACGCCGTGTGCGAGGTATCGACATCGCAAACGGCGACGATGTCACCGTAGTTGAGTGCACGTCGGCCATCGCCCGTCCCCTGGCCTCCACAACCGATCACCGCAATCCTGGGACGTTCATTCGGTGAATCGGCACCTACCACAGGACTGCTCGAAAAGACTCCAAGCGAAGTGGCGGCAGCCAGGCTGGACGTTGATTTCAGAAAATGTCGTCGGTTGACCGGTGACATCGTGGAACTCCAATTAAGCTTGGAAACATCGCGTGTCGCGTTAACCAGTTCCGGTTGATCAGCCGGATCGTTCATCGACACCGCTCACAGCACCCGGGCCGTACCAACGCCTTTTCCAAGCCGACTTCCTTCCCTGAAACTGTACCAGCGGAAGTGGGAGATTCGAACCGGATTGACATATTCCGGAAAGAGAGATTCTCGAGCTGGTCAGACGGCGTCACGGCGTGGGCCAGATCGTTGGCACGGTCCACGTCAGGTGCATGGGGGAATCGCGCCCGGGAAGACCAATTCGTGACCTACCCCCAGATCTTGTGCCACTCCGAATGAAAGAGCTTCGGGCCAGTGGGGGGAGCTCACCGGCGAGAATCACCGCTTCCTCTGTTACAATTTTCAGGACTGAACTTCACGTCCTGTCGTGGTGACGGCAGTGGGCCGGGAAGAAGACGTGGGCGGTACGGAGACGCCTGGCTGATTTCGATCAATTCCCCTTTACGGCCGTGACCTGGATCCTGGTTATCCAGACCACGATTATCGTCGAGACGACCAGATGTCAGCGTCCGTGGAAATGCCAGAACCGTTGCTGGTTCGGCCGAAACAGAACTGGGTGCTCGGCCCTGTTCCGGACCTGCTGTTTATCATCGCGACGCCGTTGCTGGCCTTTGCCTGGGCCGCCGTGGTATTTGTCAACTTTGGTTCAGCGATGGTGGTGTCGATCTTTGTTGTCTTCAACGTGGCACACCACTTGCCAACCTTCATTCGCATCTACGGTGACCGGGATCTATTGGCTCGATTTCGCTGGAGCCTGTTGCTGGGTCCGGTGCTGCCGTTTTCGATGGCGATGCTGGCCGTCTATTACGTGATTCGTTCCGATTTTCCCGTCGAAAACGTGATGTGCCTGGGACTGATTCTGACCGTATGGGATCCGTGGCATTTCTTCATGCAGCACTACGGGTTCATGCGGATTTACGACGGAAACAACCGGGCACCCCGGAAACTTGCGTCCCGAATGGACATGCTCCTTTGCGCCAGTTGGTTCCTGATGGTCATGCTTGGTGCAGTGCACTGGATGCCCGACCTGCTCTACGACATCCAGTGCAACCACGGGATTCCCTTGCTGCGACTGTTTGGTTCGGGCGCCTATGTCGCCCTGGAACAACTGGTCCTGGTCACTGTTGTGATTTCGAGCATTGCCTATCTCGTGTACCTGCGGTGGTGCGCGGTCCAGGGTTTCTTCATCAGTTGGGCCAAGCTCCTGCTGTTTGTGATCACCTTCGGCGTGATGTACCTGGCCTATGTTCCCAACGCGGTTGTGCAACAAGTTCTTCCCGGTTGGAACTTTCCGATGGGATTTGCCGCACTCGGAATGGTCCACGTCAGCCAGTACCTGGCCATCGTCTGGAAGTACAACCGCAGCCTGGCAACCGACAAGGATCACGCCAGGCCAGGACTGTTCCGGACGACCTTTGCCCGGGGCGGGGTGCTGGTCGTATTCGGCTACGTGGCGTGTTGCCTGGGTTATGGTTATGTCCTGAGCCCTTACCGGTTCGGGTCGATTTTGCCAGCTATGACCGTGGAAACATCGCAGTGGATCGTGGGCACGCTGATTGCCCTGAGTTTCACCTCGACCCTGTTGCATTACTATTACGACGGTTTCATCTGGAAGGTACGCAACAAGGAAAATCAGCGTCACCTGGCAATGCAGCAGAGTCCTGATCCAGCCGATCCTTACACCACATCCTGGTGGGACACTCACCGCCATTCCCCGGTCCTGGCGACCATCCTCAGACAGGGGCTCTATTTTGGTCTGCCGATTCTGCTCGTGACGGTCAGCTACTGGATGGTCAAACAGGATCCACTCGCTGACCCGGTTCAACAGGTCCAGCGGGCCATTGAATTGAATGAGGGCGAATTCATCGATCAGAGTGTTCAAGAAGCCCGGTTGGCAATTGTCGGGATCAACAAGCAACTGGAAATCGAGCGACGGATGATCGAGATCCGTCCCAGGGCCCTGCATTTCACCTATGTCGCCGACTTGGTCTACCTGAAGTCACTCACCGCGAACCGCTTGATCTATCGGGCCGACCCGGCGACGGATGCCGAGGCAAGATCGCGACATCGACGCGCCGTTGCAAAAGCGATCGACTCGCTCGAAAAAGCGATGGTAAGCTCCGGCCCGTTCGGTCATCGCCGAAGTCCGGACATGCGGCGTGAAGATGCCGAGTCCCTGTTGGCCAGCCGGCGACGGGAACTCGACGAGCTCGACAGGTAAAAGTCGCCTGCTCCGGCAGCCGGGTTGTCGATTCGTCTCTGCAGAAGTCGCCAGCCAGGACTGTTTCGGGAAACGACAGTCCTGACGATGTTCAGCTGAACGACCCTGTGCTGGGGATCGAAGGTGGTGGACTCGGGTTTCACTGGGGTACACACGGTGGGTGTGGACGAGGCGCAGGGGGCCGACGATTCCCTTCAACTCACCTTGCATCTGCTCTTGTTGACCGCCACATAATGGCATACCGTTCTCACCAAACAGGAGGTGTGTCGTGTGGCTGTCTGGCTGGCTAATTCGAATCGCTGACATTCCACTCGCTCGGACCCGGCGACGAACCGTTTCCCCGTCCGCCGCTTTGGTCGAGCAGCTCGAACAACGCACACTGCTGTCGGTCACATCCCTCTTTGATTCCGAGACGGCCGAATTGGCTGTTTCGTTCGACCACGACGATACGCAGATCGTAATCCAAGCCGATTCGCTGACCGGCGACGTTCTGATCAACGGCGAATCGGCCGGAGTGTCCACAGCCGACGTCCACTCGATCGACATCAGGCTCGATCCCAACGCCACATCAGGACCAGGTGTCCCCGAACACGTCGGCCGACGGATTGAACTGTCCGGCGTCACCCGCGACACGTTCCCGAACCTGGATTCCATACGGATCGAAGCAGGCCATGGCAACGATACAATCATCGGCAGCCAGCTTGACGATTCGATCCTCGGCCAGGACGGTGACGATGTCATCAATGGCCGTGGTGGTGACGATACGCTCGAGGGCGGTGCGGGCAAGGACCGACTGATTGGAGGTGCCGGAAGCGACCACCTCGACGGAGGCCACGGCGACGATCTGCTTCGAGGCAACGCCGGAGGCGACCGACTGGGCGGCGGTGATGACGACGATCGGCTCTTTGGAGGCCATGGCCGGGATGCGTTGCTCGGAGACGCCGGCGATGATCTTGCCCGAGGCGGACCTGGCGACGATCTCGTCGATGGCGGCGACGGCTGGGACCGGATTTCCGAGTCCGGCGACAACGACTTCACTCTCTCCGATAGCCAACTCGAAGGCCAGGGCCGTGATCGCCTGGCAAGGATCGAAGCGGCGGTGATCCGAGGTGGGCGCGGCGCGAATCGGCTGGATCTCTCGGCATTCTCGGGCAAGACCACGATCCACGGAGCCGGAGGCGATGATACGCTGGCCGGCGGGAACGCAGACGACCTGGTCCTTGCCGGAGGTGGCGACGACAGCCTGATCGGCAATAACGGCAACGATACGCTCGATGGCGGACGCGGAAACGACTGGATCGCCGGACACCTCGGACACGATCGACTCAATGGACGCGGCGGCGCCGATACACTCATCGGAGGCGATGGGGATGATGTGCTCTTCGGTGGAGCCGGACACGACGTCGCACTCGGTCAAAACGGACGCGACCGGGTCTTCGGACAAGGCGGACGGTTCGACACAATCTCGGGCGGCAACGGCCTGGATCGAGTCTTCGGCACACCTCCTGAAATCAACGAACAGTTCGTGATCAACCTCTCGGCCCGTTTGCCCGAATGGACGTTCCACGAGGAAGTCGCTCACACAAACGACAGTGAAGCGGTGGCCGCCTATCGACAACGACTGGCCACAATGCTGATCGACGACGCGGTCGACGGTTGGCAAGACCTGTTTGGCCAGCCAGTTATGCACCTGAACTGGTGGATGGTTGCCTGGGACACCCTCGAACCTCGAACGACCGCCACCCTGCAGCAAGGCCTGGATTTCTCGGATACGAACACACAAGAGGAGGGTGTCGACGAGACCGATATCGTCAAGAGCGACGGCGAATACCTGTATATCACCGGCGATCGCTGGGGGTCTCAGCAACTCACGATCGTCGACACCTGGCCCGCCGAAGAACTTCACGTTGTCGCACAAATCGACCTCGACGGCCGACCCGTCGCACAGTACCTCGACGGCGACCGATTGACCGTCGTGACGCAGGAAGACGGCTGGATCCACCGCGACACGCCCGCACTGAACCTGCAGTTCCGGGTGGGCCAACCCCGGGTAACACTGACAACGTTTGACCTGGTCGACCGATCCACTCCGGTCGTTGTTCGACAACTGGTCGCCGATGGACGCTATCTCGATTCGCGAGCCGAAGATGGCTTCGTCAACCTCGTCCTGCAGAACCGATTGCCCGATCTCATCAGGCCTTCGGTCATCTGCGATGACGGGACCACCGACACTGCAGACCGACTCGCCGTCGTTGACGAGTCGTTGACGACCGATTGCCAGTACATCGGCGAAGACGCGTACCGGGTCGAGATGACCGAGTACTTCGAGAGCTACTTGCACGTTCCTCGAGTGTTCGGTGTCGGAAACACTGGTGGCGAGCCGGTCCAGGAGATTGGCCCGCTGGGTGACGCCGAGAGCCTTGGCGATGTGTTCGCGTTTCAGACACGCCCACAGCTGACCACGGTCGTCTCGTTCGACCTCACGGGCAACTCGGCAGCCTCGACCGATGCCATCAGCATGGCTGGCGGCCGGTCCACGACCGTCTACGCCGCACCGGGAAGCGTCTACCTGGTCACTCCGCCCATCTGGTCGTCGAATTCAAGCTGGAGACCTCTGTCACGGCACGGGGGATCGACCGAGGTGGCCTCGTCCGAGATCACCAAGCTGTCGGTGTCGCAGGGGGATCTCGATCTACTGGCCACCGGCGTGGTCCCCGGTCGCGTCAACGACCGGTTTTCCCTCGACGAACACGACGGATACCTGCGAGTTGCCACGACGACGGACACGACCTCGGGCATGACCAACAACCTCTACGTCATGGACCACGCCGACGATCAGCTGAACATCGTCGGCCAACTCGAAGGCCTGGCACCCTCCGAAAAGATCTACTCGGCCCGCTTCATGGACGAGACGGCCTTCCTGGTCACCTTCCGACGGATCGACCCGTTGTTTGCGATCGACCTGTCGGATCCGACCGCGCCGCGAGTGGCCGGGGAACTGAAAGTCACCGGGTTCTCGGATTACCTGCAACCGATCAATGACACGCACCTGTTGGGCATCGGCCGCGAGGCCGACCCCGAGACCGGCCAGGTCGGCGAGCTGCAGATCTCGCTGTTTGATGTCTCGGATCTTTCCAACCCAACACTGATCGATCGTTACAATTTTCCCGCTCACGAAACGATAACCTCGGAAGCCCGGTTCGACCCGCACGCGGTCTCGTGGTTCCCCGAAACCAGCACGCTGGCATTTCCCGTTCAACGCAATTCATGGTGGTGGAACGGATCGTCAGCCGGCAGTGCGTTGCAGGTCTTCGAGGTGGATCTTGAGCAGGGGTTCCAGTGGCAAGGCGAAGTGCCGTTCCAGTCGTCGGTTCGTCGCAGCCTGAGAATCGGTGAGTTTCTGTATGCCATCTCGAATCATGGCATCAAGGTGACCACGCTCAACGATCCCGACACAGTGATCGCCAAAATCGAGTATCACGACCAGGCGGACACCGGTCCGCGACCGGCCCCAATGACGAGGATGATCCTCTTCGCCCGAGTGGACCCGGCGTCGACAATGATGCCGATCACAACCGGAGCACTGGTCGACCCGGCGTTCGTGGATGTCGATGCGTGGATCGACAGCGTCTAGACTCCGCGACCACTGAACGACGACAGCACCGCATCCCAGGCCAGCCGCGTCGCCAATTCCGCCACCACGCGGCCTGCTGCCCGATCCGCAACCGATCCCACCTCGTCGGTCGTCACCGCATACAACACGTCGCCGTCGGTCAGAGTGTGAAATGGCTGGATCGCTCGAGCCATCGAGGTGTGCACCTGCCGAGACAATTGGCTCAACTCAAAGTCACCAAGCTTCTGGTTGGTCACCACCACCGTCAGTGTCGTGTTCCCGTCGGGAACCGGACTCTTCGCCCGGCCTCCTTCCGAGGCCTGGCTGTTCTGATTGAACCCGAGTCGCCGACCGGTCTTTGGATCCCGATGGCCTCGGACCACGCGGCCACCACGATCGACAATCGCTCCGACCGAATTGACGACGGTGAAAACTGCGACACGGACCGGCCCCTGCCGAGCAAACGCAGCTCCCTGGCCGGCCAGTTCGCGTTTCGCCCTGGGCTCCAACCACTTGCCGCACGTGGCCGAAGCTCCAGCACCTCGTCCACCCAGCGAGAACGTCCCGGATCGAGCCGCCTCCAAGGCCGCCCGCCCGAGCTCTCGGTCGGGATAAACCGAGTTACTTCGAGCACCGTAGTCGTAGATGACCGCGCCCGAGACCAAGGCAATCCGATCCCAGTGCGTCGAATATTCGCGTCGACTCAACAGGCCACTCGCCACTCCACTGACCGCTTCCAGGCCATAAATCGAGCCGCCGGTCAGGCAAATGGCATCGACTCCGGCTGCACCTCGACTCATCGCATCGGTCCAAAACGTCGCCGGTGCACCTCCCCGAATGTCCACCACGCCCCGTGCCCGGTCGGGAAAGTGAAACACCGTGCTGCCGGTCGGTCCGTCGGGATAAACCGCCGAACCAATCCGCACTCCCGGCAGTTCGAACTCCAGAACATGATCTCCCGCTGACGTGTCGATCGGACGCCGTGACGGTGCCCCGCTGACATCGGCCAGGCCGACAGCCGTCACCGCCGCCGCTCCACCGGTGCCCGCGATCCTCAACACGTCACGGCGAGACATCCCGCAAGAATCGGGGGTCGAGTTGTCGGTCATCATCAGTTGGCCTGCTTCCTGATCCGGGGTCTGACGCCATCACTATTCACTATTCAAGCTCTGGGCCCAAGTCTGTACGATCCAATTACTCGACTCCATCCACCACCCAGGAAAGCCTCATGCTGCGAAACGGACTGGCTGCGTTGGCCGGAGTCATCGGGGCCGTGGTGCTCACCATGGTCCTCCAATTCGTCGCACACATCGTCGCTCCTCCGTCGAGCGAAATGATCGAGGCGTTTCAGAAGATCACCAGCGACGATCCGGCCACCATCGAACAGGCTCGCGATATCATCGCCGGCGAGCTCAGCAAGCAGCCACTGCAGCTCGTCCTGGTCATCGTTTCACACGCCCTGGGCACATTCTTCGGAGCCCTGACCGCCGTGCGAGTGGCTCGCGAAGCCCACATCGTTCCGGCATCCATCGTCGGGTCCTTGATGCTCCTGGGAGGCATCGCGAACGTGCTCATGATCCCGCATCCCGCCTGGTTCAACGCCATCGACCTGCTGCTCTACATCCCCGCCGCACTCTTCGCCTGGCGACTCGCCGCCGACCCGACCTCCGACTCGCTCACGCCCGGCGACGAAAACCACGGACCACAGTCCGCCGACATGACACCGGTCGAGTCGTGAGCGAGGCCGTTGCCGAGTCCTCGAACGAACAGGCGGCCACCGCACGGGCCCGCCTGACGAGTTGCCTGATCGAGATCCGCCGTTTACGAGGAATGAAATGGCGACGGGCCTGGACACGAAACCGCATCAACGGCGAATTGAAACTGATGCTCCCACTGCTGAGATTGCGTGAACGAATTCCTGATATGTTCTGGAGAATATTCGTGCTGGTCATCGGCACGTCATCCTTCATCGCCATCGCCTTCCTGGCAACTCGACACGCCACAAACACGGCAAACGTCGTCGGCACGACCGCCACGATCGCCGCCGCAACCTTCACACTGCTCGTCCTGCTACCCACCGATGCACTGCTCAACCGGCGACGACTTGTCCTCTCGCAGGTCACCGCCTCGGCCGATTACGAACACCAAAACGTCTGCTCGCAACTCGACTTCCTTAGACAACGACGCGATGCCGTAAATAAACAACTGAAACTCATGCAACAAAACAACAACTCTCCGCCGCAGCCCACACCGCAGCCCACACCGCAGCCCACACCGCAGCCCACACCGCAGCCCAAAACCGCTCAGCCAGAGACTTACACATGAAGCCGCGTCCCCACATTCGATTCGTCATCGCATCGCTTTTGCTCCTGTCCGTTTCGGTTTCCCACCCGGCTACGGCCGACGACACCAAGGGTCCGAAACGAGGCACGTTGTTAATCGCTGGTGGAGGCGGCAAGCAGTCGGCGGCGATCTTTCGGAAGTTTGTCGACTTGGCTGGAGGTTCCGAGGCGAGGATTGTCATCGTGCCGACTGCCATCTCGTCGGATCCCAAGTACGACTACCAGAACCCCGGAGTCGCCCGGTTCGCTCGGGATACGCTGAAACTCAAACACGTCACCGTCCTGCACACTCACGATAAACAACAGGCCGACATGCGCGAATTCGTACGGCCGCTCAAGACGGCAGACGGAGTCTGGTTCACCGGCGGCCGCCAGTGGCGGATCGCCGATTCGTACCTCGGGACACGCGCCGAAAAGGAATTCCACAAGGTGTTGAAACGAGGTGGTGTGATCGGCGGTTCATCGGCGGGCGCTTCGATCCAATCCGATTTTCTGGTCCGAGGCGACTCGAAAACCAACGCGATCATGATCGGTGATCATCAACGCGGCCTGGGTTTCATCGAAAACTGCGCCATCGACCAGCACGTGGTCAAGCGAGGCCGTCAACTGGGACTGGTGAAGGTGCTGGTTGACCCGGACGGGAAGATGCTGAAGCGGTTCGACCGCGAGGCTCTGCTGGGCATCGGCATTGACGAAGACACGGCGATCATCGTTCGCAAGGACACGTTCGAAGTGTTCGGCAAACCCGATGCAGCCGTGTTGGTCTACGACCCCGACGTCTGGACCAACGGCACTCCCGATGCCAAGAAGTACATCACGCTGAAACTGGGCGCCCGCTACAACATGAAGAAGCGACGGGTGTTGACGACCCGTTGACGGACCGTTTGCAGCTGACCGAGACTCAGAACAACTCGGAGATCGGTTCGCCGCCGTCCTCGAGCATGAATCTCGGACGGCCTCGCGGATCCACATACTGAGAATCCAGCGGCACCTGCATGTGCTTGTAGATCGTCGCGGCGATATCGCCGGGGATGATCGCCCGGTCCTTGATGTGGCTGCCGTCACGCACGGTCGAACCCAGGGTCTGGTTGTGGTTCAAACCGCCCCCGGTCATGCACATCGACATGACCACCGGCCAGTGGTTGCGGCCGTCGGTGCTGCCCTGGGTCCCCATGTTCGGAGTCCGACCGAATTCACCCATCGCGATCACCAGGGTGTCTTCAAGCAGATCGTGCTCTTCGAGATCCAGCACCAGGGTGGTCAGCAGGTGATCAAACAGAGGCAGCAGCGGCCCGAGTCCCTTCGAGATGCCTCCATAGACACCTCCGGGGATCCCATGATTGTCCCACGTACCCGACGCCGTGTGGTAGCTGAGGTCGAGCGTCACGAAGCTCGAACCGGCTTCGACCAGTCGCCTGGCCAATAGCGCCTGCTGGCACCACAGGTGTTTGCCATACCGCTTGACCGTCGCCGGATCTTCCTTGGACAGGTCGAATGCATCGCGAGCCCGCCGGCCCAGCAGCAGGTCGACCGCCTTGGCCCGGTAGGTGTCGACCGCATCAAGCGAACCGCGCTGGTCGATGTCGCGACGCAACCGATCGAACCGCTTCACCAGGTCCTGCCGGTTGCGAACTCGCCCCACATCAACTCCGGCCGGGAACTGAAACAGGTCGGCACCGGACCGTTTGCCCGTGTCGTTGCCCAACAAGTCGTAGACGGGCAACGTGCTGGCCTGATTGGCGATGAACGGATCGTACTGCTTGCCCAGCCAACCGGAAAAAGCCAGGTGCGACGAGCTGCGACGAAAGGCCACGTAAGGAGGCATGCCCGGGTCGCTGGCACCTTGGTGCTTCGAAATGAACGAACCGATCGCCGGGTACATGCGACCGTCGCGGTTGCGCCGCGGAGCCGATTCGCGGTTGCCGGTCTGGAATGTCATGTTCGGCTCGTGACTGCTCTTGCGAGCGTCCACCGAACGCATGACAGTGAACCGGTCGAGCATCGCGGCCTGCTTGGGGAGACGGTCGCAGATGAAAACGCCCGGCTGGGCTGTCTGGATCACTCCGAACGGACCACGGTTGTTGAACGGCCGCTCAGGCTTGGGGTCCCACGTGTCGATATGACTCGGTCCACCAGTCATCCACAACAGGATCACCGACTTGCGACCCGACATCGCGCGACCCGTCTCCGCCGCATGAGCCCGCTCGGCCAATAAACCCGGCAAGCTGAGCCCCGCCAGGCCCGCCATTGACACCTTCAACATCCCACGACGGTCCAGTTGCAGCAGCCCCTCGCGCTGCCGCGGATTGAAACCGGTAAATGCGTGCTCGTGTGAATGCATAGTCGAGACGTTCTTGTACATCAATACTCACTTATACTAACAGATATATCGGCCTCTGTACGACAATCGTCCATGCCGAACGTGCCTTGGTGTTTCCCCTTGCTATAAAATGACCGAATGCGGATCTGCGTCACCATCATGATCCTCGCCGGCGCGCCGGCAACAGCCTGGGCCGCTCCACCAACCGTCTCGAGCCGGGATGCCGCGTTCTTTGAAAACAGGATTCGGCCACTGCTGATTCGGCATTGCTTCGACTGCCACGGTCCCGACGCGGACAACGAATCCGGCCTGCGACTCGATTCGCTGGCCCACATGCTCGCCGGAGGCCGCTCGGGGCCGGCCATCAAGCCTGGCGATCCCGACAACAGCCTGCTGATACTCGCCGTCCGACACGACCCGGCGACACCCGACATGCCACCGCGCACCAAGCTGCCGCTTCGTGAC
>Ga0114999_10002272_pt1 | contig 25531 bp, 24 predicted proteins | sample ArcticOcean_MG_C_3_FD_89820 | JGI IMG/M metagenome (GOLD analysis project Ga0114999, IMG submission 89820) | Marine microbial communities from western Arctic Ocean - ArcticOcean_MG_CB8_126 | ecosystem: Environmental > Aquatic > Marine > Oceanic | place: Arctic Ocean: Canada Basin | collected...
ACCGATATCGGTTTTTTTACTCTGGTCACGTTGCCTTACACCCTCAAGTTCCTCTGGAGCCCGCTCTTGGAACGGTTTACGTTGCCGTGGCTCGGCCGCCGACGTGGCTGGATGCTGGCTTCACAGGTTTTGCTGGTGCTGGCGATTGGATCAATGGGTTATTGGCAGCCCAAAGAAGACTTAATGGTTATCGCAGTGATCGCAACGGGAGTCGCGATTTTTAGCGCGACTCAGGACATTGCGCTCGACGCATTTCGTCGGGAAATTCTCAACACCGACGGCGAATTAGCAATGGGTAACACCATTCATGTGCAGGCCTACCGCATTGCTGGGCTGGTGCCAGGATCGCTCGGCTTCATATTGGCTGGTACCATTAGCTGGCAGGCGAACTTCCAGATAATGGCAGCGTTTATGCTCAGCGGCATCTTGGTAACGGTGATAGTCCGCGAACCACCGGCACCCGCAGTGGTGCCACGAACATTGATGGACGCCGTGATTATGCCGTTCACGGAGTACTTCAGTCGCCGTGCGTTGGGCCCGGCGTTGGCGGTACTGGCATTCATGGCGCTTTACAAATTGGGCGACAATCTGGCGACGACGCTCGCGTCGCCGTTTTACATTGACATGGGATTCTCGCCCGAGCAAATCGGGCTCATTGCCAAGAATGCGGCACTGTGGCCGTCGATCATCGGTGGTGTGCTGGGCGGACTTTTGATTGTAAAAATCGGCATCAATAAGGCGCTTTGGGCGTTTGGAGTCGTCCAGGTCGTGGCGATTTTCGGATTTGTTTGGTTGTCCAAAGCTGGCGCCGACCCATGGATATTGGCAATCGTAATTAGCGGTGAGTATTTGGGAGTTGGTCTGGGCGCCGCCGCGTCGGTTGCGTTCATCGCGCGCGAAACCTCGAAGTTGGCCGTTGCAACGCAGTTTGCAATGTTCACCGCGATCGCATCGTTACCGCGGTTGATTGCGGGGGCTTTGAGCGGCGTCGTTGCCGATGCTGTCGGTTACACGAACCTATTCTATTTAAGCGCGGCTTTAGCAATTCCGGGGATGGTATTGCTAATCTGGGTCGCGCCCTGGAATGCGCCTATTTCTCGGGACCCGGAAGCGCAGCAGGACGCAAAAGCTGTTTGATCGCCGGACCGGGTGCTGCGTCAAGCAACCACGTGAAGTCGCCATCTTCGAGCATTCTATTGGCAGCAGACAATGTGGCGCCGGTTGCGTGATTAGCGAGCGCGCCGCCCAGGCTGATACGGCGGACGCCAAGATTTGCGAACTCTTCGAGCGTCGTATCGGGCATGAACGAGAACAGGACGTTTAGTGGTTTGGTGGTGGCTTCGAGCACCCCTTGGATCTGATCCGTACTTGCTAGGCCAGGCGCGTAAAGCACATCGGCACCAGCATCTTGGTAGGCGTTGAGTCGGTTAATCGTGTCGTCCAATTCGTGTACGCCGTGTAAGAGGTTGTCTGCCCTGGCGGTCAGGGTGAACTGAAAACCGAGTGTGTTCACGGCCTCCGCACAGGCCGCAATTCGCTCTACCGCAAGATCATGCGGATAGATCGCATCGCCAGACCAATCCTCAATCGATGCGCCGACGACACCTGTCGCTGCCAGGCGAAGGAGATTTGCCGCTGTATCTTGCGGATCATCGGCGAAACCATTCCCAAAATCGGCGCTCACAGGCACGTTGGTTATTGCCGCGCATCTTTGGCAATGCTCGAGGGTTTGTTCGAGCGTTATTGTGCCGTCGAGCTTACCTAGCGATTGGGCAAAGCCCGAACTCGTGGTCGCGAGCGCTTGGAAGCCGAGACGTTCGAGAATGAGCGCAGAACCCTCATTCCAGAAGTTCGCCAAAACGAAAGTGCCGGACTCGTGTAATGCTTTAAAGGCGTTGCCTTTTTCGACTGGTGTCATGATAGGCTCAACTTTGCGTGGTTAAATTTGGATTTCTGTTGATCGAGTGGCGCAGGGAATCAAGTGTCCCAGTGATGGAGCTTGGCGACGCGTTGTCCGATGAACAAAACGTCTTCTTGCTTGAGCTTGCTGCGCTGCCGCCGCACGTCGTCACCCCCACGGTCCGAGATTTTGAACGATGCATTGAGCACACGGTGCCAGGGCAACTTTGAGCGGGCCGGTAGTTGCCCGAGCACGCTACCGACGAAACGTGCATGGGTGGGGATGCCGGCAAGCCGGGCGACCTGGCCATACGTTGCTACCTTGCCTGCCGGGATCATCGACACCACCTGCCAGACCTTTTCTTTGTTCGAAGGCTCTTGATTTAGGCGGCTTGCGCCCCCAGATTGGTTGCTATGATGTCTATTTAGAGCTTCTTGCCCAGTGTGGTTATTACTCTTTTTTCTTACGCCCATTGTTGAAATGTACCTGTTGATCGAGGTCGCTGGGTATATCGATGCTTGGCCGACGATATTCCTGGTTATGTTAACTGCGGTGATTGGTGTTGGGTTGCTCAAAAGGCAGGGGCTTGCGACCCTCACGCGAGGCATGAGCCGAATGCAGCGCGGTGAGGTACCCGCCCGCGAGATGGCCGAAGGAATTCTGCTTGCGGTAGCCGGCGCATTACTCGTAACCCCCGGGTTTGTTACCGATGCGGTTGGCTTTATTCTGTTGTTTCCGCCGACGCGGATGCTTATTGCGAATCGGTTACTCCAACGAATTCAAGTCAGTGGGCTGAATGGCAACGGGCTCCAAGGCGGGACCTCGTTTACCTATGGGTCTACTACCTCTGGATCTGGGACCTCTGGATCTGGCCATTCAGGCGAGGGTGATACGAGTGAGCCAGACCGATCCTCGGTGCAAGGGCCAGTTACCTTGGAAGGTGACTTCGAAGAAAGAAAGCCGTAACGCGGTCGTCTAGCTGCCCAATTCGTCAATCAACCTCACGAAAATCGAAAAAAAGGTGCGCTGGCTATTGAATCTTCGCGATTAGCCCATATTATACGCAGCCTTACGAAATTAGCAGTCTCGACCAGAGAGTGCTAATAGAGTTCTGGGAATAAAAAATCCAAGTCTTAGAATTGGGAGACAATAGTTAATGAACATTCGACCTTTACACGATCGTGTCGTCGTACGTCGTTTGGAAGAGGATACCACCAGCGCCGGCGGCATCGTACTTCCAGACTCAGCTGCGGAGAAACCTTCACAAGGTGAGATTCTCGCGGCCGGACCGGGCAAGGTCACCGACAATGGCGATGTCCGTGCGTTGGACGTCAAAGTAGGTGACAAGATCCTTTTTGGCCAGTACGGCGGGAGCACCGTGAAAATTGATGGCGAAGAGCTTTTGATTTTGAGCGAAAGCGAAATTTTTGGGGTGTTGGAAGATTAATCCAACATACAAGAACAGAATACTTGAGGAAATAAGCGATGAGCGCTAAAGACGTAAAATTTGGTGATGATGCGCGTGGCTTGATGCTGGATGGGGTTAACACCTTGGCCAACGCGGTAAAAGTTACGCTTGGCCCTAAAGGGCGCAACGTGATTCTTGATAAATCATTCGGTGCCCCGACCGTAACGAAAGACGGTGTTTCGGTTGCGAAGGAAATTGAGCTTGAAGGCAAGTTCGAAAATATGGGCGCGCAAATGGTTAAAGAAGTGGCAAGTCAGACTTCTGACGAAGCCGGCGACGGCACGACGACCGCTACCGTACTTGCTCAAACAATCTTGCAAGAAGGTCTGAAGTCAGTGGCTGCCGGCATGAACCCGATGGACCTCAAACGGGGCATCGACAAATCAGTGGCTGCCGCGGTTAAGGCAATCTCGAGCAGTGCAATCCCATGCGAGGATCCAAAATCAATTGCGCAGGTAGGAACGATTTCAGCCAACAGTGATACTGCAGTTGGTCAGATCATCGCCGATGCAATGGACAAAGTTGGCAAAGAAGGAGTTATCACAGTCGAGGAAGGCTCTGGCTTGGAGAACGAACTCGACGTCGTTGAAGGGATGCAGTTTGACCGCGGTTACCTGTCCCCGTACTTCATCAACAACCAAGACACCATGGCCGCGGAGAACGAAGGCCCTTACATATTGTTGTGCGACAAGAAGATCTCCAACATCCGTGATCTGCTCCCGATCCTCGAAAGCGTTGCCAAGGCTGGTAAGCCGTTGATGGTCGTCGCAGAGGATATCGAAGGCGAAGCGCTCGCGACGTTGGTCGTCAACAACATGCGCGGTATCGTTAAAGTGGCCGCCGCCAAAGCCCCTGGTTTTGGCGATCGTCGAAAAGCCATGTTGCAAGACATTGCCATATTGACGGGCGGCACCGTGATCTCCGAAGAGATCGGTTTGACCCTTGAGGGCGCAACCCTTGACGATCTGGGGACCGCCAAGCGCGTATCCAGCACCAAGGAAAACACCACGATTATTGACGGTGCGGGTGACAAGTCTGACATCGAAGGGCGCATCAAGCAGATTCGCGCGGAGATTGAAGATACGTCTTCCGACTACGATCGTGAAAAACTGCAAGAACGCCTAGCGAAACTCGCTGGCGGGGTTGCCGTGATCAAGGTTGGCGCGCCTACCGAAGTTGAGATGAAAGAGAAGAAGGCGCGCGTTGAAGATGCGTTGCACTCGACTCGTGCAGCGGTCGAAGAAGGCGTGGTACCAGGAGGTGGCGTATCGTTGATTCGCGCGATCGGAGCAGCCGAAGCGGTGGAGGGCGACAATGAGGACCAAAACGTCGGCATAGCGATCGCGGCCCGTTCGATGAGTGCCCCGTTGCGACAGATTGCCGCCAACGCCGGCGTCGAAGGCGCGGTTGTGTTGAATAAAGTCCAGGCAATGGAAGGCAATCAAGGCTACAACGCTCAGACGGGCGAGTATGGCGACATGATCGAGATGGGTATTCTTGACCCTGCCAAAGTAACGCGCACCGCGTTGCAAGCGGCAGCTTCTGTTGCTGGCCTCATGATCACCACGGAAGTGATGGTCACAGACCTGCCGGAAGATTCGGCTGGGGGAATGATGCCGCCTGGCGGTGGTGGTATGCCAGACATGGGCGGCATGATGTAGAGAAGCATCTAGCTTTGGATGAAGCCATTAGCTTCGAATGAAAGAAAACCCCGGTTCTGCCGGGGTTTTTTTTCGCCATTTTTGTCACTTTTCCATAAGAGAGAAAGACCCGCCGATTTAGAAGCTCCTAGTCCAATCGGCCATGACATGTGCCATGCCGTCCGCGCCTGCTACGCTCGCTTGGTACTCGATCTGCGGCCCATGCTGGAGTCACAATGCGCACTTCATGTTTTCTCAATCGAAATTGCCATAGCTTGAGCGACCTGAAAACGAACTTGATCACCGACCTTGACCAACTCAAGCGGTGCATCTTCTCTGACTTGGATGGTCCTAGAGGTTCCGTCTTCAAGTCTTAGAGTCCTAGAGTAGCCCCGCGATCGGCGGCACTGAAGGCTTCGACAGAAGCCATGATCACCGTTGTGTCTGCACTGACGACGGCTGGCCGTTCTTGGTCAGCAGATGCCGCCAATACTTCTGCGCTACCGCTGGCAGATTCCGATCCTTCTGGTGCAATGACGATCGCGACGATTTCAAGATACTCGACAGTGATACGGTCGGAAGCTTGCAAGTCTGTGAGGGAGCCCACGCGCTCATCTGCGATGATCGTCATACGGTTGCCATCGACATCGATTAGCTTCAGTTCACGGGTCTCTGCGTCGAATGACTCGACGAGTGCCTCCGTCACAACGACTGCTGTCGTCACGCGCGCTGGTTTTATGATGGCAACCCCGTTCTGGGCCTCATGACTTACCAGCAGATTGTCTGCTGTCGTCAGTGTGATTTCATTGATGTCGGGTCGCGCAATTTCGTTGATTGTCAGATAAACGCGAATCTCCTGGCCGCGTTCAAGGTCGCGCGTCCGAACTTTGGTACCGCCAACCAAGACGCGCGATGCGGCGTCGGGGTTTACCGTAAATGTATGGTCTGTTGCAGGCAGATAAGCTGGACGTTGCCACCGCCTGGTGAAACGCGACGAACGATTGCGGCGAATTTTGCGTAAAGCTCACCGTTGCGTTCAACGATATCTTGATGGCGAAAACGCAGAGCGCCTCATCAAGAAGACATTCGATTCATATAAGAACCCAGAATCGATGTCGCCTGCCCGCTTTGAAGTTATATCGCCGAGCGGTGACAGCGCAGTGGTTATCGAGGACGAAACCGCTAAAATTCGCAGTGAGCAACTGCTGAAAATCACTCCGCGAGTCAAATCCAGGACCATGGGAGAGATGCGCCCGTCGCTGAGCGAATACTTCGGCAGGGTCATCGCTTCGCAAAAGCTGGGAACTTTTGGAACGGAAAGCCAGACGGTCCTGCGAGCTAGCTATGGTCAACAACGTATGGGCAAGCTTGCGATGGATTCGTTAACACTATACGTCGCCGGCGACAGCTCCGCCGATCCCACACTGATGAGGAAGTCCTCGACCTGACCGAGCGTCTTGATTTACTTGATATTCACGATCATGTTCATCCCACCATCATGGACAAAACGTCAGGCTTTAGACTCATTTCATATTGGAAAAGGCTGCGACTGGTGCGCATGCGCCTGATTCGCTATATTGTGAGCCGCTACTAACAAACATAGGAAGGCGATCCGTGGAAATAGTTGATATTTTGGCAAGGTGGGGTCACTTCTTGGCCGGCATTACTTGGATAGGCTTGTTGTATTACTTCAATTTTGTGCAGACCGAGTACTTCAAGGAAGCCGATGGGGACGCTCGCACGGATGCGTTTTCTAAGTTAGTACCGCGCGCATTATGGTGGTTCCGTTGGGGTGCCATGTTCACATTCTTAACTGGTGTGATCATGCTCGGGATTCGCGGGTCGGGCTCGACCGCTGATATTACCGTTGGGGCGGTGCTCGGCACGCTTATGTTCTTGAATGTTTGGCTAATCATTTGGCCGAACCAAAAAATAATCATCGCCTCGAACCAATCGGTTGGCGGTGGTGGCGAAGCGGATCCGGCCGCTGCAGGAGCGGCGCCTAAGGCAGGACTCGCGTCGCGCACCAACACGCTGTTTTCGCTCCCGATGCTGTATTTCATGGGATCGAGCACGCACATGTCCACCGGTGCGATCGGGGACAACAGCACCGCGATCATTGTTTGTTTAGTGATCATCGCGATCCTCGAGGGCAACAGCATTTTTGGTAAGCAGGGTCCCATGACGACGGTTCGTGGGGTCATCGTCAGTGGCTTCGTGCTAACATTACTGTTGTGGGGCGTGCTCAACTTTATGTGACCTTCGGGTGGCCAAGAGGCATCAAGCAAAGAGCCCGCGTTTGCGGGCTCGTTTGCGTGCGTGGCACAAAATCGTGGCGTATCACACCTCTCGCGCAGAACGATAAGTAATTGGCAAGACTCCACACTATAATCTGCGCTGTTAGGTGAAGAGGAATGCGCTATGAGTGATCTTTCGACTGAAGTCGATAGCGGCTATCGCAGAGGCGGCGGACAGCGCCGACCCACAAAACGCGGTGGTGGCGGATCGGCTAAAACGCTAGGCACCAGCGTCATCCTGGTCGTGCTATTGGCTGGATTGGTCGTTGCTGGATGGTTTATCTGGAATCAACAGCGGCTGTTGATGGAAAGTGAGAACAGGATGGGCGCGGCTCGCGATAAAACCGAGGAGCTGGAAGCGCGGATAATGGCGAACGAAAATGCGATGGGTTTGGAAGGCCGGGACACCAAGGAGCAAATCGGTTTCTGGGAAGACGAGATCCGCAAACTATGGACGATTACCAACGAACGTAACAAAAAGTGGATCAAGGACAACGAGCGTGCGCTGAAGAAGATCACCAGCACAATCAATGGCATTGAGGCGAGCAACCGTGACCTGAAAGCCGCCGTTGGTCAGCATGATACGGCATTGTCCCAGCAGCGAACCTTGATCGATCAACTCGCAAGCCTCGAACAGCAGATGGAGCAAATGGTGCGCGGTCAACGTGATCTGGTAGATAAAACCAACACCGCAAATCAGGGTCTTGCGAGCATTCGCGCGACCCTGCAAGGCAAGGTCGACGACAATGCCGAAGCCATTCAAGCGATAGACGCATATCGGGTGGCCGTGAACTCCCGACTCGCCAATATCGAACGGCGAATGAGCCAACGCGGTACGCCAGCCGTTCAGTGACCTAGCGTAAAGATTGTTGCTGATTGCTCGGGTCCCGGGCCGGGGCATGGGGAAAGGGTGTCGCAAAACACGTGCCCGAGGACCTATTCCACTCCGCTGCGCTCCGCTCCGCATCCTACAATTTGAACCCAACACGATCTACTTTCTAATAACTCCACTGATCAATGAGCGATATAGCGACGAGGCGCTTACCGACCGCGGTAGATTGCTCGAACACCAAACCCTCCGGCGTAATTTCCTGAACGACTAGTCCGGAGAATCTGCTACCGGTTTGCAGCCGTTCTCCATTGACGACTATTGCGCAAAGCGCTTGGTCGTCGGTATAGATGTGAGAGGTGTAGTTGAAATCGACAAAAAACTGGCGTTCGTCGCTCGGCAGGTCATTGAGAGTATAAGTTTGCAAGTCTTGTGCAGGCGCGGCTTGGGCAGGAGTAGGTGTGCGATCCGAGCTCGGTTGGACAACTGGCGACCGGTCTAATGCTGCTTGAATTGCGGCGGATGGTTGGGCCGGCGGGTCAACGGATTCGCTCTGCGGACTAGGTAATCGCTGCACGGTTAGCGAATCGATTTGCGTGGCTGATGTTTCGGGTGTATTGGGCGTTGTTTGCTGCTGGACCGAGGGTCCACTGTCACCGAATATAAAGATCCATAGAGCGCCGTTTGCAACCAATGCGAATGCCAACATGACAATTATCCAAGGGGGCAAGCGCCGATTTCTGGGCGCGCTGACGCTAAAAGCGACCTCGTCGTTGTGATTTTCTGTCTGTGACTTTTTTAGAGCCTCTAGAATATAGGACATCAGGAACTCAGTTTTGGACCGGGCATGGCTAGACGATCCGCCAGACGAATCCAAGTTAGTGGCCCAACGATACCGTCTGCCAAGAGCCCTTCAGTTAGTTGAAATTCACGTATTACTTGGTGCAATTCGGGGCCAAAATGCTGTTGGCGATCGCTCGGTCCGAGATCTGATCCGGTTTCGGTGAGTTTTTGCCGCAACCAAGCAACGTTGGAGTGTGTGACTCCTTGTCGCAAACTTCCGCTGTAGTTTGGCGGGGTTTGCCACAGCAGGATATAGGCGCCGAACCAGGCATCACGTAAGTCGCGGGCACTAATGCGATATTTGGTGGAACCGAGGCTGAGATCATAGGTGGCTCCGGTCCTATTTGTAAGTACACCGTAGTAAGGGTTGCTTGAATCATCCCACAAAACGAGTACCACGGGTGCGTTCGGACTGTTCAACTCGCTCCACCCGCCATTGCGGCGCAGACACTGCAAAGCGACCGTTGGCGCAAAGTCGCATGGACCGAGGCCGCTGTCGACGTCGAAGTCGGCGCTTCAGAGGGCAAACAACGTGCGGAACGCATTGCGTTGAATCTGATAGGTGGACCCTCGCGGGCGGGTAAGGACGGGTGGTGCGGGTTCTGGGTCTGATGCGACGTTGTTTGGTTCTGGTTCGGCCTCAGGAACAGATGCAATCGATGACACAGGATTTGGATCCGAGGCCGCGGGCGGCTGGGTTGTGGGCTCTTGGGTAATCTGTGTAGGAGCTGCGGGCAAGATTTTTGTTTCTGCTCGGACGAGTGGAGCCGCGGTTAGGTCTTGAGAGGCGATCGGCCAGCCTTGGTAGGCCCAAATCATGATGGCACTGACAGCTAGAACAACCGCGCTTGCACCAATCCAATATGCGCGACTGACTCCGCGAGTGCCGAATACTTCTTTGGCGGCTTTGTGCACAAGTGTGGCTGATACACGATATTCGTTGGCGACATAGGCGCCCAGCAAAGCTCGGTCCGCGACGACATTGATTAAACGCGGGGTACCCTTGGAAACACGATACAGCGCAGCGATCGCGCGTTTATTAAATACGTTGGGATTGCCGCCAGCTTTAGTTAAACGGTGTGCAACGTAATGGGTCACTTCTGATTTGTTTAACGAATCCAAGTGAAAACGAGCCGTGATCCGTTGCGCGAGCTGACGTAATTCCGTGCGTGCCAACATATCGGATAATTCGGGTTGTCCGAGCAGGATGATTCGCAACAGCTTTTTTTCATTCGTTTCGAGGTTGGTCAATAGACGAATCTGCTCGAGCACTGCCGGCGAGAGATTCTGCGCTTCGTCGATGATGGCAACCGTGTTTCGGCCAGCCTGATGAGTTTGCAGTAGGTGTCGGTTGAGTAGATCGATGTATTGTTTGACGGTGTCGAGCTTGCGGTTGCCGAGGGGCACCCCTAACTCCTCACAGATGGTTTCCAATAGCTCCTTAACCGTAAGCCGTGGATTCAAAATAAACGCGACATCCAGGTCCGCGGGCGTGCGGTCCAACAGGTTGCGCAAGAGTGTCGTCTTGCCGGTGCCGACTTCGCCGGTAATTAATACGAATCCGCCATGCGAAAACCCATACAACAGATGCGCGAGCGCCTCGTTGTGGCCCTCGCTCAAGAAGAGAAACTTCGGGTCCGGAGCGATCGAGAAGGGCTCTTGAATGAATTTGAAATGGTCTTCGTACATCGTATCCCTTGCGTCAGTTAGGGGTTGATTGGCTTAGCTCTTTGATGCGCTGGTCTTTGTCGCTCCACAATTGTTTGATCCATGCGGCGAGCGATGAGCGACGGGCTACATCATCTTCTTGGCGCATCTCAGGTGGAATCTCGTGCTGACGCATTTCGATATACACCGATTTGCACTTTCCTTGGAGAAACTCCCAGAACGTTGGGACACCATCCGGGTAAACGATTGTGACGTCAATCAGCCGGTGTAGATAGTCTTCCATGTCGACGATGACGTTCTCTATGCCGCCAATCTTTGGTCGTAACAGATACTGAAATTCGCTGTTTTGGCGCTGCTGCTTTGCCGAGGTCCGGCGGGTGCCTTCGATAAAATTCAGAATACAGGTTGGATGGTTCTTAAACCCCTCGCAGGCCCTCGTAATGCTATCGCGATCGGCGTTTTTCAACTTGGGATTGGCCTTGATCTGGGCCCTAGTTGCCCGCTTTACGTATGGGAAGCCAAGAACGTACATCGCTTGACCGATTCCAGGTACCCAGACGAGCTGCTGCTTGGTAAAAAATTTCAACGGGGCGATCGCACCGTATAAATAGGTTTGCAGCAGAATAATGTCGGTCCAGCTTTGGTGATTGGAAATGACCAAATACCACTTATCCGGCGATACTTCATCCTGATTGATCCAGTCGATCTGCGGTTGCGTAAGCCGCAAATTGCGAATCATCCACCGGTTCCCGCCGGTCCAGTTCCAAATGATCTTGTCCATTTTGCGCTTTTGCTTAGACAATGCAGCACCGCGCTTCCAAGTGCGCTGGACTAGCCAAAACGGCAGAATCACCCATACCAGGAAGGTGTTGGCGGTAAGGAATATGATGGCAAGTGAGCCTTTAATGATTTTCATGGGAAGACGAACGTGGTGCTAGGCAAATCTCATGTGCGAAGCTCAATGGTCGCACTCACAACGACAGGCAGCAACCGATGGGCGTGAAACTGGGCGCGGGAGTGTATGTGCTGGCGCTTCTGCTATTGAGTGGGTGTGACACGCTAAATTACTACAATCAAGCGATTTGGGGCCAGATCGGGTTGCTTTCTGCGCGCGAGGATCTTGACCGAGTACTGGAGGATCCTGCGACAAGCGCCGAATTACGAGAGCGACTAATCGTTGCGCAAGACATCCTGAAATTTGCCCAGAGCGACCTCGACATGGCGGTCGACAAACGTTACGCGAGCTACGTTGAGCTAGGTAGGCCTTATGTGGTTTGGAATGTCGTTGCGGCATCCGAGTACGCGGTGACCGCGAAGGAGTGGTGTTTTTTGGTCGTGGGTTGCGTTCCGTACCGCGGCTACTTCGCCGAGAACGACGCCCAAAGAGCCGCTGTTCTGCTCGAGCGCGCTGGATTGGAGACCTATGTTGGCGGGGTGCCGGCGTACTCCACGCTCGGTTGGTTCGATGACCCATTATTGAGTTCCTTCATCCATTTGCCAGATCTGAGTCTGGTTAACCTCCTCTTGCATGAATTGGCACATTCCAAGGTTTGGGTTGACGCGGACGTTCGCTTCAACGAGAACTTCGCGAGTTTTGTCGGCGAGGCTGGTGCTCGCATGTGGGCGGATCGCGCAGGCCGGACGTCTGGCTATCGGCAGTGGCGAGCCAACCGCCAAGCGTGGGTCCGGTTCAAACAGTTTGTGCTATCCGCCAAAAGCTACTTGGCAGACGGCTATGCAGAGTTGGATCGGGATGCGTCGCGTGCGGTTTTCAAAACCGAAGCGATGCTGGCTTTCACACAGTGCTATACGGAACGTCGAGATGACCTAGGCGGGGGGCGATTCGATGACCTCGTACATAACAAGCTGAACAATGCATACCTAGCATCATTGGGTACCTATGAGGATTTGCAGCCGGCATTCTCGGCTCTATTTGATCGTGTTGAACGCAAGTGGCCAGACTTTTTTTCAGCCGTTGACGAACTCGCAGAACTAGCGCCGTCTCGTCGCGAGGAACGCTTAGTGGAGCTGAGTAACTCGGTAAAACTAGGTAAGAAGCAAGTAGGTGAGGGTGCTAATAACGGCGACGCCGGCGAAATTCATTGCGGACCCTTCGCGCACCATAGTGGGGATCGCGATACGGCCGGTTGAGAAGACAACGATGTTTGGCGGTGTCGCCACTGGCAACATGAATGCACACGAGGCACTCATCGCTGCGGGTATCATGAAGACTTTGGGGTCGGCGCCGACCCCAACCGCGACTGCAGCAAGGATTGGCATGAGCAATACCGTGGTCGCTGTATTGCTCGTGACTTCAGTTAGGAAGGTCACTGACAAACAGATCACGGTGATCATGAGAAGCACTGGTAGGTCTGCCAATCCTTCTAGTCCAGCAGCTATGATCGCGCCCAGGCCGGAGCTGACGAATGCGGCAGCGATTGAGAGCCCCGCACCAAACAGAATCAAAATACCCCAGGGAAGACGATTTGCGGCTTCCCAATCCATGAGTTTGCCACCCTCGCCGTCGGGAATCATAAAAAGCACTGCTGCGCCGAGAAGTGCAACGATGGCATCGTTAGAGTAAGGAAAGCCGATCCACTCTGTCCATCCGCCGAATGGGGTTGTGCGGGTGATCCACAGTATTGCCGTCACGGCGAACACAATGAACACACGTCGTTCACTGATACGCCACTGTCCTACGTCCGGAAGATCGACCTGACCTTGGTAGCTCAGATGGCGTGTGATCCAAAACCCTGCAAGCGGCAACATCACCAAAACCACAGGCAACGCCCACATCATCCATTGCGGAAACGAAATGATTTCCCCAGTGACCTCGGCATATACCCCCATGAAAACGATATTGGGCGGGGTCCCGATAGGGGTTCCCATGCCGCCAATGCTGGCCGCATACGCAGTACCTAGCAGCAGCGGAGTTGCGAGGTCATCGTCATCGCTTTTCGCCACCACGGCCAAAGCGACTGGCAGCAGCATCAAGGTGGTTGCGGTATTAGAGATAAACATGCTCAACAGAGCGCTCGCTGCCATGAAGCCGAACACTAGACGTCGAGAACTACTGCCACCAAACAGACGAACCATGTTCAATGCGATGCGCAGGTGGGCGCCACTCTTTTCGAGTGCAGTCGCAAGCATAAATCCGCCAAACAGCAACAGGACCAATGGATGCCCGTAAGATTGGCCGACTTGGTTTGCGCTCAATACGCCGAACAATGGCAGCAACGCGAGAGGGAGCAGTGACGTTGCAGGAATGGGAATTGGCTCGAAGATCCACCAAATCACCACCCAAACAGTGATGCCGAGTGTGAGCGCTGCGTCAATTTCGCCAATACCAGAAAACCACATGAGGGCGCCGGCAAACAATGCGACAATGGGGCCTAAGGGAAAGGCGTAGCGTTTGAAGTCGGTCTTCGTGGCATGTTGAGTTGCGGGATCGATCTTGTGTTATTCCTTGTTCGGTATACCAGGCGAGATTAACTAACATGGCAGACAGTTTCTATTGGTACGACCTGGAAACTTCGGGCACACAGCCGAAGTGGGACAGAATTGTGCAGTTTGCCGGCCTGCGCACAGATGCGCAGCTGAACCCCGTTGGTGATGAATACTCAACCTACGTGCGCTTGCCGGATGATGTGCTGCCGAATCCCGCCGCGGCTTTGGTCACGGGTATTACGCCGCAACTCGCCAACCAACAAGGGATCCGCGAAGTAGATGCCCTTGAACGAATCAATGCACTGTTCTCTACGCCTGGAACCTGCGTGTTGGGATACAACAGCTTGCGTTTTGACGATGAATTCATCCGCTATGGGCTTTATCGTAACCTCTACGATCCGTATACGCGTGAATGGCAAAATGGAAACTCGCGTTGGGACCTGATTGATCTGGTTAGAGCGACGGGCGGTTTGCGACGCGACGGCATTGAATGGCCTCGTGATGAGGACAACTTGCCGGTGTACAAGCTCGAGGAGTTGACCCGCGCTAACGGCTTGGGACACGGTCACGCCCACGACGCAATGTCCGACGTTCAAGCGACGCTCGCGTTAGCCAGGCTGATTCGGTCGAAGCAACCTCGCCTATTCTCATACCATTTTGACCTGCGTCAGAAAAAGCGCGTAAAAGAGTTATTGGAACCATACGGTGCACGGTTGTGCGTGCACGTATCGGGAATGTATCCGCGCGCTCGATACGGGGTTGCTCCCATCATGTCACTAACAAGACATCCAACAAACAGTAATTCAGTTGTAGTGGTGGACCTGATGGAAGACATCGAGCCGCTCTTGTCAGGGACGGCGGAGGAGATTAGAGACAAGCTATTCACACCGGGCGCGGAGCAGCGCCCGCCGCTGAAAGAGATTCGCATAAATCGATGTCCGTTCGTAGCGACGATTGAAGTGCTCAACGAAGAGAACCTCGATCGTCTTGAGATTGACCTTAAGGTGGTTGCAGAGCGGGCGCGTAAATTGCGGCAACCAGGAATCGCGGCGAAAATCGCGCAGGTTTATCAGCAGCGTAGTTATGCACCCGCAAGCGATGTAGACGCAGGCCTCTACGATGGTTTTCTGCAGGACGAGGACCGATCGCGCAGCCACTTCTTTCATCAAGAGCGCAAGGCTGGGCGCTGGCTTGGCATCGATTTCAAGGATGGGCGTTTGGCTGGGTTATGTGAGCGCCTAAAAGCGCGGGGTTTTCCTGAAACATTGAACCCAGATGAGGCGCTGCGCTGGCATGAATTCGTAGCTGGCAAATTGGGAGCGGCGGACGACGCAGGCGATTGGATGAATCTTGCCAAGTTCTTCGACCAGATCAATCAGATGGAGCTGGACGAGAGTTTGTCTGATCAAGACCGCACCGTTTTGCACGCGCTGACCGATCATGCCAATCAACTTGAACGCAAATACGTGCAATGAACTGTGTCGATTTTGATTGCGTGGCGAAAAGCTTCGATGGTGTTGTCGTATTCGCGGGTATAGAGGTCGGTTGTCCGCTGGGTGAGACGACGGCAATTGTAGGCGCAAGTGGTAGCGGCAAAACCACGCTGTTGCAGCTTGTGAATGGACTGCTTACGCCGGATTCCGGTGAAGTCAGAGTGTTTGGCGAGCCGATTCCACACGATGGGTTGGAGCAATTCCGCCGTGCGATCGGATATGCCGTCCAGGGTGCTGGGCTGTTCCCCCATCTCACAGCAAAAGCCAACGTCTGTCTCGTGGCGAACTTGGAGCAGTGGTCGCCTGATTCGGTGGACGAGCGCTTTTTGCAATTGCTCGACGAAATGGAGCTACCGGAAGAGGTAGCGCTGCGCTATCCGCGGGAACTGTCTGGCGGGCAGCAGCAACGCCTGGGATTGTGCCGTGCGTTGATGTTGCGACCGAAGCTGTTGTTGCTCGACGAGCCTTTTTCGGCAGTAGATCCGATTACCCGAGTCGGGATCTATGAGCGGTTTGAGCATGTTAAATCCAAGGAAGGCGTGAGTGGGTTGTTGGTGACCCATGACTTGCGCGAAGCCAAGCGCTTGGCCGAGTACCTAATTATTCTTCAGGGTGGCGTTGTACAACAGCACGGCCAGACGCAAGCGGTGCTGAATCAACCGGCAAATGATTACGTGGCGTCCTTGGTCGCGAGCCAATTGGCATGAGGTATAAATCGTCCGTAGCGTGGGTCGTTGCTTTGTGGTTGTTTGCCACGTGTCTGTCGGTGGCGGCCGAACCGATCAGAATTGGCAGCAAGAATTTCCCCGAGAGCGATCTGCTGGCTGAAATTGCCGCGCAACTCCTCGAAGCCAATGGCTACGAGGTGGAGCGGATGTTTGGGCTTGGCGGCACGTTGATTTGTTATGAAGCGTTGACCAATGGAGAAATTGACCTTTATCCGGAATACACCGGAACCTTAACCCAGTCGATACTCAATATTAGAGATGATCGCGCCACGTTAGATGCAAGGCTGCGTGAGGAAGGACTACGACTGCTGAGTAATATTGGATTCAACAACAGCTATGGAATTACGCTGCGCAAAAGCCACGCAGCTGAGCTAGGGCTTGAAAAGATCGGTGATCTCGCCCAGTACCCGGGGTTGAAGGTTGTTGTTAGTCATGAGTTCATTGATCGTGAAGATGGCTGGGCAGGGCTGAGAGTGAGCTATGGGTTGCCACATGAAGTGACAGGCATTGAACACAGCCTGGCTTATCGTGCTCTGCAAGATGGCGCCATCGACGTCACTGAAGCCTACACGACGGATGCGGAGATCGAAGTATTTGACTTAATGGTGTTGACTGACGATAAACGCTTTTTCCCAAAATACTTTGCAGCACCGTTAGTTCGTGCAGACCTGGATGTGCAAGTAATCGAATTGTTGGGTGAGCTCGCGAACACCATTTCAGATTCGAAAATGCAAGCGCTCAATGCACAGATTGTCTTCGATAAAAAAAATGAACGTGAAGTAGCGGCCGACTTCCTGCGGCCAATGCTGGGTAGCCGAGGATTGGCCGCCGAGTTCGCCTTACCGAATTGGGGATCTGATTTGGTTAGGAATACGCTGCGCCACTTGCAGTTGACAGGGGCCGCGTTGCTGGCGGCCGTCGTCGTCGGGTTGGGCCTTAGCCTGTTGGTATATACCAACAAAGGCCTGGCCAATGGGGTGATCTATGTTTGCGGGTTAATGCAAACCATTCCGTCGATTGCTTTGTTGGCTTTGATGATTCCGTTGTTTGGTATAGGGATAACGTCCGCGATCATTGCGTTGTTTATGTATTCATTGTTACCCATTGTCCGCAATGCCGTTACCGGACTGGTCAACGTAGACCCGGTGCTGGTCAGAGTTGCTACTGCCTTAGGCTTGAGTGCGCGGGAACGGCTCCGACACGTATTAGTGCCGATAGCGCTCCCCAGTATATTCGCTGGGATCAGAACCGCTGCAGTCATTAGCATAGGCACGGCCACGCTCGCGGCATTCATTGGCGCCGGCGGGCTGGGCGATCCGATCATGAGCGGTTTATCTCGGGTTGATGTCAACTTGATTCTGCAAGGCGCGATCCCGGCTGCCGTTCTTGCGATAGTGACGGAGCTATTGTTTGAAGTGATTGAAAAACGCGCCGCGAAACGAAGTTGATTACGTCAAGACATCGGATCGTGTTAAGCCAGTAAATCTCGCAATGCCTTGCGCTTCTCCTCGCTCAATGCGCGGTAACTTCGAATTAGTTGTTCCTCGTCGGCGGTCAGCGTTTTATGCAGGAAGGTATCGAAATGACCGTGCAGCAGGGCGCCATGATCGTCGTTGACTGCCGTGGGCAGGCCGGCAAATGACTGTTCAAGACGAGAGACGATCTCGGAATTCATGCTTCGACGGTAATACTTAGGCGCATCTGCTATTTGATCACGCAGACGTAACGGAAAGCGAACGACGAATTTATAGGGTTTTCCCCTGGTATCCATAGCCGCGACAGGTCGCTCTTGTGTTGGGTCTAGTACCGATGCCCCCCTTCTCCCCAGCACTTGTTACTTGACCCTACCCACGTTTTCGCAATCAAGCAATGCTGGCAGTTTGATATTAGCGCCTTGCCAGGCTAGACATGGTGCCTGCCCAAACTAATGGGTTTTTGAAAGTCGGGGTAATGTGAGCGATCGGTATAAGTTACTATTGGTTTTCTTCAGTTTCCAAGGTGGGTAGTGCAGCCCTTAGTTAGAGGCAACATACGCCTGGCCGCGACGGTCATGTTGGTGCGCGATACGTCGTTCGGACTGCAAGTCTATATGGTGCAACGCCCTGGTCGTGGAGACTTCCCCGACCTGCATGTCTTTCCTGGTGGCAAAGTCGATGAAGCGGATTGGGCACCACATTTGTGCGCCGGACTTGGCGAGGATGAGGCTAATCGTCATATGGGTCTCGAGTCAGGCGCGCTTCGCTACTGGGTTGCCGTCGCGCGCGAATGTTTTGAAGAGTGCGGTGTCTTCATCGTAAGACAAGAGCAGACTCCGCTAGACTTGTCAGATTCAAGCTTGCGCGACGTCTATACAACGAAGCGCGATGCCCTGTTGAGTGGTCAGTCCACCTTCACAGATCTGTGCGTGGCCGATGGATTGACGATCGCTTGTGATCAGCTTGCGTACTTTAGCCACTGGATAACGCCGGACCTTGCGCCAAGGCGATTTGATACTCGTTTCTTTCTTGCTGCGATGCCGCCTGGGCAGTTGACACTGGCGCATACGGAGGAAACCGCGGACGATCAATGGATCGCGCCACGCGAGGCACTTGACTGCCATGCCGCCGCAACCTGGCAAATGATTGATCCGACCTTACGGTCGTTGGAAACGCTTAGCCAGTTCGATTCGGTCGCACAGGCGCTATCCTGCGTGAAGGCCAAGGAGCATTTAATGCCTTGGACGCAAGACCTCGGTAAACGGGGCATGCAGCCCCTTCAATAAGAATCCATCCGGCTGACGCAAATGCTATTGATCGATGCGACTGGCCTTGAGAAAGCGTACTCCGATGGCGCCAATCGCGTACAGGTCTTGCGCGGACTAGATCTTAGTGTTGACGCAAGCCACTCGTTGGCAATTACTGGACCGAGCGGTTCAGGCAAGTCAACGGTGCTCAACATACTGGCTGGAGTGGTTGCGTCCGACGCGGGAGAAATTTCGATCACGCCAGGGTCGCAGAGCTTTGACTTGCATCTCATGCGCGAGAAGCAACGTACTCAATTTCGTCGTCAAAACGTGGGCTATGTTTTTCAGTTCTTTAACCTTATTCCAACCCTCACTGTCGCGGAAAACGTCCTGCTCCCGTTGCATCTCAACCGGCGGATGGACCTGCGTGACGACGCGCTTGAACTCTTGGTTTTGTTCGGCCTTGGCGACCGGGCCGACTCTTTTCCAGCCCATCTATCTGGCGGCGAGCAACAGCGTGTCGCGGTTGCCCGAGCGCTGGCGCTGCGGCCGCCTTTAGTGCTGGCAGATGAACCGACCGGTAACCTGGACGGCAAAAACTCCGACATAGTTGCGGATCTTTTGTTTCGCCACGCGAGTGAGCGAGGCGCGACGTTGGTCGTAGCCACACACAGCGAGTCGGTCGCAAATCTTGCTGATCAACGAGTTACCTTAGGCAATGATTAGCCGCGCATATTGGCGGTTTTTGTTGCAGTCACCCTGGTCGACCGTGTTGGCAACACTTGGCGTTGCGCTTGGTGTGGTATCGATTGTTAGTGTGCACTTAGTCAGTGTGCAGATTGGCGAAGGCTTGCAGCAGCTTAGCGCCATGCAATTTTCCGGGATTACGCACTTATTGCATCGCGAAGATCTCACCGCAAGTCAATATTTTGACTTGCGGGCGCAGTGGCGGTCGGGTGCGCTGGGTGATGTTGGAAGAATAGCCGCCTTCGTCGACGAAGAAACCACGCTGGAAGGTAAGCGTGTTCGCGTCATCGGTGTGGATCTTCTGGACCAAGGATGGATCTCTCGTGCAATGGACGGCGCGGAGGGAACATGGACTAAGGACTCAGCTGGACAGGATCTGCCGGCGCAGCGGCAGCTAGAAACGTTTTCGTGGCGCAGCGTATGGGTAAGTCGTGACATGGTTGATTTTGCGCGATATCCCATCAATGGAATTCTGAATTCGCCGACACCTACGATTGTTGCGGACATAGGTATCGCGCAGGAAATCTTGGGTGCAGGACCAGACCATCTATCCTATGTTGGCATCGAGGTAAGCCAACCATGGGCGAATGCGCGTGAGCTGATAGATAAATTATTGCCAGGCGCATCCGCTGGATTACCAGAACAAACGCCAAGTCTCAGCGGGCTATCTGGCTGGCAAGTCAGTTCGTTGAGTAGCGTGCAGCCAATGGATCGTTTTGCGCAATCTATCTTATTCAATGTTAGCGCGTTGGCGACGCTTGCGATCTTGGTGGCTTGGTTTTTGATCTACCAGGTTGCCGTGACTTGGCTACGACGGTTGCGTAGTGTGTTTGAGCGGTTGCACACGCTTGGTGTAGGAAACGTTGCGATCGCGATCCGTTTCCTGGTAATGCTTGCAGCGCTCGGGCTTGTTGCGAGTGTGATTGGGGTTTTTGCCGGATGGGGCCTGGCTAGTTGGCTGTTAGCGGTCGCTATAGGTGAACCAGCCTCGGGCGTCGCGCTCGACGGTTGGATTGTGGTTAAAGCGCTTGGATCGGCGGTTGGTGTGTGCGTGATCGGGGGCTGGCTTGCGTATCGACAGCAGCGTGAACGCGACTCACGTGTGGTGACGGTAGCGGTGCTCGCGGCGCTTTCGTTGCTATGTCTCCTTGGTGTTTTTTGGTCCGCGACGGGATTAGCTGGTGCGTTCGTTTCGATCGCAGCCTTGAGTTTCATGGCAACGTTGACTATGCGGCCAGTGTTGGACAGCTTACGCACGGCCAGTCGGCATTTTGCAGGTCATCTGTTGCGGCGTTTGAGTGCGCGTGAACTGTTTTGGTACCCGAGAGATTTATCGGTGGCACTGGGAGGCTTGGTTTTAGCGGTCGCGACAGCAATGGGTGTTGGGTTAATGGTCGACAGCTTTCGCGGCGATTTTGCACAAATGTTGGACCGTAGATTGACCTACGACATTGTCGTTGATGGGAGCGACGTTGATCTCCGAAATGCGCTAGATAACATCGCAGCTACCCAGGGTGTGTCGTGGGTGCAAAGCTACGTTAGCCAAGATGAGCGCGTCGATGGAATACGCGTCCAGATCACGCAAACGCTAGTGAACGAGTTTGAAGCTAAGCGCTATGGATTAGAACGTGCGTTGGACCGCAATGAGATTCTCGTGAGCGAACAGTTTGCGCAGGCGTTTCGGTTGCGTGGTAACACAATGGAGGTTGGCGCACCTTTTGGCTCGCCATATGGCGCCTGGACCATTGCTGGTATTTTTCGCAGTTTTGGAGATACTCAACCGCGTATGGTCACCTCGCCCGGCGCAATGGCGCAAGATCCGACGTCCCTGAGCCTTTTGTTGCGCCCCGGCGTGGATCTAACCACCGTATTGGAGACGCTCCGAGACGCCAATCCGACCCTGCGATTCGCTGCATCGCGTGACGTCAGAACAACGGCGCTCACGACGTTTGATCGGACGTTCACGATAACGTCGATCCTGATTACGATTGCCATGGTTGTCGCAGGCGCTGGCATCTACATCGCAAACCAAGCGCTTCGTCTCAACAAAGCAGCGAGTAACGATTTATTGGATATGTTGGGCGTTACAAAGTTCGAGGTGTGGATGATGGATTTTTCGCGCAGTATGGTCATGGGCGTGACCGCGGTATTGATGGCGTTACCTTTAGGGTCTGGCTTTGCGTGGATATTGTGCAACGTTGTCAATCCACGTGCTTTCGGCTGGTCGATCGATCTCACTTTGAATGTTGGTGCCATCGCGTATCCGGCGATGTGGGGAATCGTAGCGTCTGTCGTCGCCGGCTTAATTCGGCTAGGGGTGAAGGAAGAGGCCCGCTTTGGAGACTCACGTGCAGCCGCCTGATAAGGGTACCCGGCGTATAAGCCGACGGTTGGTGTGGTTACTAGGCACGTTCGTTGTCATGTTTGGGTGTAGCGATGCGCCACAAGACATTGGTCTGGATGGCTTGAGGGTCGGCTCGTTACTGGGTGCGACAGCGGATGATGGCTATGCGAAAGCTGTGGCGCCGCGACCTTTAGCGTTTCCCCGAGATCATGGACCACACCTGAAATTCAAGAGTGAATGGTGGTATCTCACATCTGTGCTAGCTGACGATTCAGGGCGGGAATTTGGCGTCCAATGGACGTTGTTCCGTCAGGCGCTCTCCAGTGAGCCACTTGGCGCGGGCCCGTGGTTGACCGGCCAGGCCTATATGGCGCATCTAGCGATTAGCGATGTGGACCGGCAGCGCCATTTGCATGCCCAGAGATTAGCGCGCGGTCATCCGAAGTTGGCCGGCGTACGGGGCGAACCCCTTGAGATGTGGATCGAGGATTGGCGCGTCAAGTCGGAGTCTCGAGGAGAGTTGGTGGAATTCAAGCTGCGTGCTGAAGAGGTCGGCAAGATGGCAATCGCGTTGGATTTGCATCAGACGCAACCGATATTGTTGCACGGCGACGCCGGCCTATCCAAAAAAGGCGACGAACAAGCCTCGTACTACTATTCCATGTCGCGACTGGCAACGGCTGGGCGGATAAACATTGGTCAAGAGTCCTTTGAGGTAAAAGGATGGACGTGGTTTGATCGCGAATGGAGCACGTCGGTTCTTGGTGATGGATTAGTCGGGTGGGACTGGTTTGCGTTGCGGCTGGATGATGGCCGCGACATCATGACATTCAGCTTGCGGCGCCGCGAGGGTACACGCGACCCTCACGACTACCTGCTTCTGCGACGTGGCGAGAACGTGGCTAAATTGACACTCTTGGAAGAAAACGAGCAGTCATTTTTCGACGTAGTGCCTGTGCGTTATTGGCGCGATAGCCAAGGCGTCGATTGGCCGGTGGCGTGGCGCCTACGGGTTCAATCGAATGAAGGGTGGGCTGCAGACAGCAGCGGCGAACCCGAGGTCTTCGATATTGAAGCGCTCATTGATGATCAGCTGATGAACGTCGGTTTGAAGTATTGGGAAGGCATTGTCAAAGTGAGCCGTGGAGGGGTTCGAGTTGGCAGCGGCTATATGGAGTTAACCGGATACGGGAGCGAGAATTGAGCATGTCTCACGAAACCGAAAACAGTGAATTGGATTGGCAGCTGTTGGAATCACGATATGAAGATGCAGGTCTAATACTGTTCGACAAACGTATGGACCGGCTGCGCAATCCACGTAACAAAAAGGAATTCGAACGTTTAGTGCTGGAATCTGTTGACTGGGTCAATGTCGTCGCACTCACTAGTGACAGAAGCTCGGTGATGATTCGCCAGTATCGGTTTGGTGTGGGTTATACAACACTCGAGACTCCGGGAGGAATGGTTGATCCTGGGGAGAATTCTAAACAGGCAGCCGAGCGAGAGCTGCTAGAAGAAACCGGATATACCTCCAATGACTGGACATATTTGGGTGCTGTCGAGCCCAATCCTGCCTTCCACAATCATCTGTGCCATCACTGGTTGGCGGAAGATGTAATCCAATCCGAGCTACAGAATCTCGGTGACGGAGAGATGATTCGTGTTGAGTTGATGAGCGTTGAAGGGGTCCGTAGCGCTGTGCAGCGTGGGGAACTCAAACATGCATTGGCGCTGTCTGCCTTAGCTCGGGTTATCCCACTTTGGCCGCTTCCATTTGCGCAGGCGTTTACCGAATCGACCGAAAAAGCTTGAGATCACGTATAATATGGCAGCATCGTTCGTGGTTGGGGTTTACCCGCGGTGCCAAAATTGGTCAGATGGGCTTACGAGTAATTAGATCCGCGTTGGTGTGACAGTCGGCAGTTCCGCCGGCGCGGACGTACAATGGTGAAAAACTGGCATGGCGAAAAACTGGATAGTTTTACCGGTGATCGACCTTTGAAGGCCCCTTTAGGGGATTCTCTGGGCGGAGCAAAGTCGGCAGCTGATCAAGGCCCACACGACCCATTCAAACGAGTGGCTGAGGCCCAGGTCCCGCTGCCGCAATCGGTAAAACTACTGCTGGTCGACGACAAGCCGCAGCTGCTTGAATCGCTTTACCGTTTGGTTTCGCTGTATGGCTACGAGGCGGACAAAGCGTTGGGGGGAGAAGCCGCATTAACGCAGCTTAAAACCCAAGACTACGATGTTGTCCTGCTTGATCTCATCATGTCTGGCGTCAGTGGCCATGACATTTTGGACTTTGTCGTGCGCGAGAAACTCAAGTGTAAGGTCATTGTCGTCAGTGGTGACGCGAGTTTTAGCGGCCTCAAGCATGCGCTACAAAGCGGTGCACAAGACTTTGTTAAAAAGCCTTATGAAGCGGCGGAGCTTATTGCCACGATGGAGACCGCGCTCAAGCAGGTCGCATTGGAGCGGCAGAATCAAGCCTTGGCGGGGCAACTGGAGAAATCTGAACAACTGCACCGGTTTATCGTCAACGCGTCACCCGATTTAGTCTACATCTTAGATCACAACGGCTGTTTCACGTTTCTCAATTCTCGTGTCGAGAGCATGCTCGGGTTTGCAAAGGAAGAGCTTCTCACCAAGCAGTATTCAGAGTTAATCGACGACGACGACTTGGAGGTGGCAAACAATCTTTTCAACGAGCGTCGTACTGGCGATCGCGCCATCAAGAACGTGGAAATCCGCCTGCGCTCCAAGCGTGCGCGCAAAGGTAGTGGTTTAGTCAGAAGCTTGTCCGTTTGGACTGAGCTTACCGCGATGGGTATTTATGCCGATGACTCCGAGCGGACACGCGACAATTTCGTCGGTAGCTACGGGACCGCGCGTGATATCAGCGAGCGCAAGGAAGCCGAAGAACTGATCAATTTTCAGGCTTACCACGACCTCTTGACCCATCTGCCTAACCGGGCACTACTCAAAGACCGATTGAGCCTTGCGATCACACACGCACGCCGCAACAAGCGCAAGATTGCGGTCATGTTTCTCGATCTAGACCGTTTCAAGTTAGTCAATGACACCCTCGGTCACACAATGGGCGATCGGCTCTTGCAAGCCGTCGCCAAGCGCCTGCAGAACTGCTTGCGGCAAGGCGATACGTTGTCGCGTTTCGGCGGCGATGAGTTCACGCTATTGTTACCGGAAGTTCGCACGCAAGACGACGTGGTCGTAATTGCTGGCAAGATCCTCGATCGTCTAAATCAACCATTTGTCATTGACGGCCACGAGGTCTTCGTGGGGGCTAGCATCGGCATCGCGATGTACCCGGAGGCGGGCGACTCGGTTGAGTCACTCATCCAAAACTCCGATATCGCGATGTACCATATAAAAGGCCGCGGCAAG
>Ga0114999_10002275_pt1 | contig 25516 bp, 24 predicted proteins | sample ArcticOcean_MG_C_3_FD_89820 | JGI IMG/M metagenome (GOLD analysis project Ga0114999, IMG submission 89820) | Marine microbial communities from western Arctic Ocean - ArcticOcean_MG_CB8_126 | ecosystem: Environmental > Aquatic > Marine > Oceanic | place: Arctic Ocean: Canada Basin | collected...
AGGTCGAGTTCGCAACGCTGGCTTGGGTCGACTGGTTCAACCATCGGCGACTTTTGGAACCGATAGGAAACGTACCACCGGCCGAGAAGGAAGCGGCGTATTATCGGCAACTAACGAGCCAGGTTCAGGCAGCTTGACTCAAACAAACGAGTCTCCGGAGAAACCGGTGCGGTTCACTCTGCCTCTTCAGGGTCGGCGACGGACGCGGTATTCGCAATGGCCGCGCCACCGTTGCTGACTATCTGATCAACGACCGCTTGCGCGGTGTTGCCGGTGCCGGTGCCGTCAACCGCTCCGCCGAGATCATTGACGACGACCCGTTCTCCCCGCCTCGCAAACTCAAGTGCGTGGGCTCGGCCAAGACCGCGTCCCGCGCCCGTGATGAGCACGATCTTGTCGTCGAACTCCGCACTTTGATTCTTGTTGTTATCATTCATCGCCCTATCTCGAACCTCGTTCTCGTGGGAGTCAAGACGCCGCAGCGGCACGTCTTGTCGTGCGACTGTGCCGGTTGGGTGTTTCTCTGCGAAGACGAATCAGACTAACGGCGGCCGTAGCACAATTCAACGTCCACGAATCTCAACGACGTTGCCATCCGGGTCATCGATGTACACGGACTGACCATAGCCGGTGGCCCCGTAACGCCGACTCGATGGCGGCACATCAATATCAATCGCTAAAAAGTGCTGGCGTAAGCCTGGCTCGTCGAAAGGATCGATGAGAATGCAAAAGTGGTCCTGATTTCTGCCGCTGGCATCCAATCTGGCTGTTCCGCCCATAGCGCTGCCGATGACAACCAGATCGATTAGTTGCGCGCCAGCCCGGAGTTGCGTCAGTCCCGCGTCGAGTTGCCGTTCGATTGAGCAGCCAAGACCGTCGCAATAGAACGTGATTGATCGCGCGAGGTCAGCGACCCGCAGGACGACATGATCCAGCCCAACGATAGAAAAAGGGGGGTGATGTCATCGGGTCCGTGACTGCAGGTTACTCCGGGCTACCCGAGGCCTGGAAGGCGCAGGGCGATTGTCGACCGGTGCGTTGGTTCCGGGTGCAGGTGGTGGTGTGTTTCTTCGCCGGCTGTCATGCTTCTCGAATGAGTATCGTGTAGGGAAGGCCGAACCGGATGTCGTCGAAGCCGGCCAATTCCTGAAACCCGAGCTGCTTGTAGAGCCGCATTGCGCGATGGTTAAAGTTCGCGACTGTCATTCGGAAACAGTTCGGCGCGATTGACGCTTTGGCGTAACTGAGGATCGACTGGACGAATCGAGCACCGTGCCCCTGGCCGGTCAATTCCGGGCGCATGCCGAGGCCGATGTCGAGCGCGTCATCTGCGTAATCCCCGCCAGGAACCTGTCCGTCCAGCCCGAACGAGCAAAAACCAAGGAAGGTGTCGTCTGTGTCGAGTACGGCATGGAAATTTAGTGTGGGCTTGAGAAACTCAACGATGAACTGCTCGCGCGGGCCGTCCTCCGGTGGGTCGTAAAAATCGTATGGATGGGGATAGCGCCAGTCGAGAATGGCAAGCGCGTGGTCCCGTGTCAGACGAATCAGACGCCAGGGTTCGTTGACGAAACGTGAGCGGGTCCTAGTCATTTTGGTATCATGAGCGCATGACTTTAAAACTGCAATTGCGCGTTGGTGGTCCGCCGTCACTGCGTGACTGTAGCATCGGCGAACGGTTTCGGGTGCCGTCGCTCGGCTGCTAAATCAGGGTCCGGTGTGATCGTTTTTGTCACTCGCGCGCGGTGCAGGGATGCACCGCCATTTTCTGCGAGGCACTTTTCTGCAGGCCTCTTTTCTGCAGGAAGTCGAGGTTTGCTTGCGAACCGACTTCCGGGAATTGTCAGGATGACAATTTGGGGCAGGAACTAGCTGGCACCTGCAGGAACGAGCGGTGAACCGAGCGCACAACGGATGATGTGTGCGCCACGATTGCGTGCGTTGACCAGGTTTGGCAGGCTGGGATCCTCTTAGGCGGTCAGGGAAGTCATGGTGCGCGATGCGATGCAGATCTTTCGGCCATCAGGACTGGATTGCTCACGAATTGCGCTCCTGCGCCTCTTGCTTTCATGTTGGAGATCGCATTGGAAGTTGCGCTCGCGCCAGGCTCCCGCGCCCATCGGGCTTGCGTCGCGCACATGAAATCACGACCTTCGAAGCGAAGCCGAAATTCATGCATCGGACCCGCGTGCCGCGTTTCAGCCGCTTGTTAATGCTGGTGGTCACGCTCTCCGGGGTTGCCCCGGCGCTGTCTGCATCCGATGGTTGGACGGGAGCGATCAACCTGCGTACAGCGGTCCCGTTGATCAGCGCCCGCGACCAACACGGCGATGCCAGAACACTGTCCAACCTGATGGGCAAGAAGGGCATGTTGCTCGTGTTCAATGGTCGACCGACTGGTGCAGCTTCTGCAAGCGCCAGCTCATCCAACTCGCGGACTCAGCGCCCGTGTTTGTCGAGGTCGGCATCCAAATAGTATCGATGAGCTATGACCCGGTCGAGACGAATCGTCGCTTTGCGCAGCAGAGGCAGATTCCCTTCCCGATCCTCTCGGACGAAAACGCGGCACATGTGAAGCGCTTCGGCATCCTGAACGAGGACTACGAACCCGGCCACCGGTTCTACAGTATTCCCCATCCGGGCATGTTGCTGGTCGACACACGGGGGCGAGTCGTTGCGAAGTTTGCCGAGCCTAGGTTTCGCAAGCGCCCGTCTCTGGATGTGGTCCTTGCCTCTGCAAAAGCGCTTGGCCGATAGGTGGGCACTTGGGACAAGGCCGCATTCAGTCGAACAGGCTCAATTGTGGATGCGGGGCACGAAAGCGCGATATGTCCAATTCAAAGCGCCGGTCCGGTGGATAGCCAAGTCGTTTGCAGGCGATCTTGAAGCGGCTGTTGAGAAGATCCGCAAAGACGCCTGTGCCGCGCATACGCTCGCCGAATCGTGGTTGATAGTCGAGACCGTCTCGACTCTGGCGGATGATGCCCATCACGTGTTTGCTGCGAAGTGGAAAATGCGTCTCCAGCCATTCCACGAATAGCTGGCGCACCTCGAGCGGTAATCGCAGGAAAATGTAACCGATCGCGCTCGCACCAGCGCTGTTCGCCGCATCGAGAATTGCTTCCAGTTCATGATCATTGATCATCGGAATCATGGGCGCCGCCATGACGGTGACCGGAATGCCGGCGCCTGCCATGCGCTCGACCGACCGCAAACGAGCGCCGCCCGACCCGGTTCTGGGCTCCATGACTCGCTTCAGGTTGTCATCGAGGGTCGTAATACTCACGGCAACCGAACACAGATTGTCCGCGGCCATGTCTGCAAGAATATCGATATCCCGGAGGATCAATGCGCTCTTGGTGATGATCGAAAATGGGTGCTGATGTTCCTGGAGTACCTCGAGTATCTGTCTCGTTGTGCGCAGTTCGCGCTCGAGCGGCTGGTAAGGGTCGGTGTTGGCCCCAACGGTCACGACCTGGCATCGATACGACGACTTCGCGAAGGTTTTGCGCAACAACTCCGCCGCGTTGGGCTTGATTAGTATCCGGGTTTCGAAGTCAAGTCCGGGCGACAGGTCCCAGTACGCGTGCGACGGGCGTGCATAGCAGTAGATGCAGCCGTGCTCGCAGCCCTTGTACGGGTTGATCGACTGGTTGAAGGGAATGTCGGGCGAATTGTTGGTGCTGATGATCGTCCGACTGTCGTCAACCAACGTTTGACTGGCAACGGCTGACACCGGTTCGTCCTGCCACCAGCCATCGTCGACCGCTTGGTGCTGGAAGCGGTCGAACCGGCTTTCACGATTGCTGACGGCACCGCGACCTTTCCTGGGTGCATCAGCCCGCAGACTGCGCATTTGGCCGTCTTGGGTGTCTTGGAAAAAAGTCAGATCCTGCATAAGCGGCCCTTCCGTTCAGGTGTAACTTTGGAGATCGTCGGCTTGGACGCATCTGCGTATCTGCATGGACACGCCTGTTTGAAATAGTGTACATACACCCAGTTACTGTATAAATATACAGTCATGAGTGCAAGCGCGATTCAAAAGATCCCGGCCTCGATGCCGGCTGCCATGGAGAGTCCCATTTCTTCGCAGAGCGCAAGGTCCGCCGGCTGCGGCTCACCGCGCACGATGAGTGGCTCCTGCACCTCTTTGAGCGGATAGCCGCGAGCGATCCGGCGGATGCTCGAGACCGCGCCGCGACCATCGTTGCCAGCGCTTACAAAGAGGGCAAAGGGCAGGCCTTCGACCTTGCCCTGGGCGGGATAGTAGGTGCGATCAAGGAAGTTCTTCATCGCGCCGGACATGTAGCCGAAGTTCTCGGGTGTACCAAGGATTACCCCATCGGCCCAGAGAAGATCGTCGAGTCCTGCTTCAAGCGAGGTGATCACGCGCACTTCGATGTCCACATCCGGGTGCGCAGCGCCCCGGACGACCGCTTCCATCAGCGATCGGGTGTGGCCCGTCTGCGAATGAAAGACAATGAGCAGATGCTTCATTCGTCGCTTTGACCTGACCTATCAGCCCCGGCAGCGCGCTTGCAAAAGCCCTTGAAGACGAAGTCGCACAAGCCCGCGGAGGGTCGATCAGAGATGGGCATCCAACTCTCCCAGTTCAAGGGTCATGCCGGAAACAAACCGGTAATCTGGAATGTCCAGATTACGTTTGGCGCTCTGGTCGCGAAGCACGCGGCCCGCGTAGTCATATTCGCTCTGATGGCATGCGCACTGAAAGCCGATCCCGGCCTTGCCCTCGTTGAATGTGGGCGTGACGTCACAGCCGAGGTGCGTGCAGTTGGAGAAGGCAACGAAATACTCCGGTCGTAACGAACGATAATCGTTGCGCAGCGTGTCGGGTTGCACCGAGTCGACTGAGTCGGGATCGTGCAGGTGTGTGCCGTCGCCTGCCGCCAGTTCTTCTACAATCTTTCGGCTTCGCCGCACGACAACAACCTTGCGGCCGCGCCAGATTGCTGACCTGGTTGCCCCATCGGCAAGGTCCGCCAGGTTGATTTCAAGTGTTGTGCGGTTGGCGTCGGGCCACAGGAAACGTACAAAGGGATACGTAACAAATACCGCAGCAAGCACGCCCATACCCTGGACGATCCGGAGAATGAACGCCCTGCGGTGCATTACCGCGCCACTTTTTTGTCCATCCGGTTCCGGCTCACCACTCGCCGACGTTCTGCATCGATGACCACGGCTCTGCCGGGTCCAAGGCACCGCCTTTTTGCAGCAGTTCGATCGATATGTTGTCTGGTGAGCGAACAAACGCCATATGGCCGTCGCGCGGCGGCCGATTGATCGTTACGCCGCCGTCTACCAAGCGCTGACAGGTTTCGTAGATGTCCTCGACCTGATAGGCAAGGTGCCCGAAGTTGCGGCTGCCCTCGCCCACATCATCGCCATCCCAGTTGTATGTGAGCTCGACCTGAGCCGCCTCGTTTTCATCGGCGCCCAGAAAAACGAGCGTGAAGCGACCGCCCTCGTTCTTGACCTCATGCAGCTTTTTGAGACCCAGTGTGTCGCAGTAGAAGGCAAGTGATGCCTCAAGGTCGAGGACTCGGACCATCGTGTGGAGGTATTTCATAGGGTATTCCCTTGCTTTTGGGGGTGGCTTTTTTGGAGTGGCTTTCTGCGGAGTGATTTCTGCGTAACGGGTTCTGGGGTGTTGCGGCTGGTTGATCGCTCGGCCGGCAAAGGTATCACGGGCCCCAGATTCAGGTTCAAGCAGCGGAGTGAGAGAGGAGAATAGATGCGACACCTGATATCGGTCAATTCCTGTCAGGATGCGTCCACCGGATCAGGCGGACATTGGGGCCGTGCTATCAAGCTGTCGAATGGCTGCTGAACGCTAACAAACCTCGTTCCTAGTTGCTTGAAAAAGTACTTTCCTGCACTTTTCAGTCTCGCAGGCCTCAACCCGCGCGACAAATTAACGACTTAAGTCGTTAATTTGCTATGTCCGAATGATGACCTCGCCCTCGACTTCGACGGGCACATTGAACGGCAGGCTTGACATGCCGACGGCGCTCCGCGCGTGCGCACCGATTTCGCTGCCGAAGACCTCAAGGATCAGATCAGAGCAGCCGTTGATCACTTGAGGCTGACGGGTGAAGTCCGGTGCACAGTTGACCATGCCAAAGAGTTTTCCCCATGCTGTGATGCGATCAAGGTCGCCTAATTCGCGTTGCAGACTGCCGAGAATTGAGAGCGCAACGTTGCGCGCAGACTGGTAAGCCTGCTCCACAGTGATATCATCACCCACCTTGCCGATCGGCTGCGCAAGACTGCCGTCTGCCTGCTGTGGCAGGTGACCGGCAATGTATACCCGGTCGCCGACTGTGCGTGTGAAGCGAAAGGGTAGTTCAACACCCGCCGGCACTTGCATGGGCGCTGGCAGTACCAGTCCAAGATCGCTGATTTTTTTATTTGCAGACATGGCCGTCATGCTCCGTTGCGTTTTTGCGATTGGTTAAGTTAGTGGGGTGCAGGGTTGCACCGCACTTTTCTGCGAAGCTGTTTCCTACAAGCTCTTTTCTCTAAGCCTCTTATCTCTATGTCTCTTATCTGTATGCCTCTTATTTGTATGCCTCTTATCTGTATGTCTCTTATCTGTGTGCCTCTTTTCTGTAAGAGAGGAGCGACGTTTACTTGCGAACCGATTCCGGGGAATTGTCAGGATGACAATCTTAGGACGAGAATTGATTAAGGCCCTCACTGATTTGGCGCGGGACTCTCTGGGTCGTCATCGTCGCGGGTGGCGACGTCAAAGCCGCCGACAAACACCGGACTTGACCACGCCACCTGGTCGTCGACCTGAGTCGCCTTGATGTAGTAGTAATCGGTCAGACGGGTACGACCGTTGTCGACAAATTCAAACACGGCGTCGCGCGGGCCGAAGTCGCCCAGTGTTTCAACGCGAATCCAATCCTGGTAGCCGGCGATGTCGAAGCGGCGGGTGGCACCGCCCTTCTGGAGGTCCTCTTCAGCAATGACCTGACGTACGGACGGCGTCGGCGACGGCGTACGGGACCGGATTTCGAAGTCAGGGTCCTCCTGCCCTTCGCGCACGTTCAACTCAACGACGTACGCCTCTTCTACGCGTTCGAGTTGCAGGTGGAAGCAACTGGTGGAACCGCGCGTCCAGGTGATGAAATCGGCCCGGCTGGATTCATCATCAACGACCACGGCCTGGCGTTCTTCGGTTCGGAAGCCGGGGCCGTGAAAACCGATAATCCGGGCGCCCGGCGTACGGACGAAGCCGATCCACTCCCGGCCGTTGCGTGGCAGGTCAAAGCCGCCGCGATGAGGCCGACTGTCAGAGTGGACACAGATGCGAAGCATCGGTCGGTCAGTCACGGGCTGGTCCAAAGACTGGACGCTGACGACTTCACCACTGCGTACGAGTTCGATCCGCGCGAGCGGCGCAGTGCCCGCGATTTGTGCCACGATCCGATGCGGTCCACCGCCCGTGGAACGCGACCCGGGTCGCTTGCCATCGACGGCGAAGTCGACAAACATCCGCGTTCCGCTCGTCACGTACGTCTCAAGCGCTGTCCGATAGGCTGTCAGACCGGTGGAGATCTGGCGGCCCCAGCGTCGTTTGTGGGGCGCGCCGGAAGCAGCGAATGCCATCGGCAAACCGCGCTCGGCGTAACGATGACCGAACCACTCGAACGTGCCCTCGCCGCTCTTGATCTCTACAAACCGGTGCGCGCCCGGCAGTCCGAATCGATGGTCGGCCGGTACATGGGGCAACGCATGGACTGTTGGTGAGTCGTCGGCAAGCCAATCCCGCAGGCTCGCACGACCCTGCACGGGTTGGGGCGTGACGAAAAGATGCGCGCCTCCCAACTCAAGCGGCGCATCAACTTCATGCAAGCTTGACAATCCGGCTCCGGCGGGTGATCGCACAACGGGGAGGGAAAGGCTCAAAAGCTGCGCGTCTTCCACCGTTGGCCATGGCGGGCCCTTCCCCGCAGGGTCTCGTTGGGGGCCGTCGGCATCGTCCTGGACTGGGCCCTCAGCCCCAGTGCGCCTATAGAGAGTGCGCTCATCGAGAGTGCGATCATCCAGGGCGGGGGCATCCAGGGTGCGGTCATCCAGAGTGACGGCAGCGACTGTGTCCTCAACCACGTTGTGTTCGGCCAAGGCGTTTTCGGCCAGGGCATTCTCGCCTGCGTTGGGGCCGTCATTGAATGTCGCGCCATCGACGGTGACGGACGGGGCCGTTTTATCCGGGAGGTCGCCCACGGGTATCTCTGCCCGGGTGCCGTCGGATTCGGGCGATAGCGGGGCACTGGCACCGTCGGTGTTGTCAGCAGGCGCGTCAGCGTCCGCCAGGTCGACCTGCGCCGTTGTTGCCTCGACGAAGGTTGCCTCGACGAAGGTTGCCTCGACGAAGTCAGTCTCCGCGCGGTTCCCGGTTCCGGGGGCATCCCCGACTTCACCGGGGGTTGGTGGGCGCTCGCGCGGCACAGCCGTCAAATCCGCAGCAACTCCGCCGTCATCATTATCAAATGTCCCCAAATGCTCCTCGATGTCGGTGCTGCGAGTCAGGACCGTGCTGTCTGCTTCATCGCACGGGCCTTGCTCGCCCGATGTGTTCAGGGGGGCCGCCGTGAGCGGTTCCGTCGAACCAGGGTCGTCGACAACGGGCAAAGGGAGCGGTCGCCGCGAATGCTTGTGCACCGTTTCCCAGGACACGACCGGTACGTTCGCATTCACGACGATCGGGTTTGAAAGCGCCTGCAGTCCGCCGCCGGCTGTCCGCACTTGAAGACGATAGGTGCCGGGTAGCGTAAAGATCAGATCAGGGATCAGGAGCTGGTCAATGCCTGCCGGGACTCGCGAATGAAACCGACCATTGATGAGGATTTCCAAACCAGGAATCGGACCAGTCGTTGCATTTTCGTAGCGATCAATGGCCTGAGCGTGCGCAGCAAATAGCTGGCCGGGTCGCACGACGGTGGGCGCGACGACGCTAACGGCAACCCGTTCACCGCCCAAAACTGACACCTGCTCGGCGTCAATCCGGTGCCAGCGTTCGCCGCCATGGGTGACGACGTAAACGGGAAAAAGCAGGTCGGGCGTCGCAATCGTCGGGACCGGTAACTGTCGATAGCGGATCGTAATCTCTGTGCCAACGGGTAGTGCGTCGGCAAGCCGTGCCGTCACGACGTCGACGGCACAGCGTTCCGGCCTTGATCGGAGCGGCAGGTTGGCGAGCTCAAACGTTGCTGCGGGATCGGTTGTGATCTCGACGTGGCCAGGTGATTCGCCGTCCTGATGTTGGAGTCGGTAGGCGAATGTGTCATCGAAGCCGATGACGATCAGCGAACCCGGAGCGAGTGCTCTGCTCAGGCTCACAGTCTGCGTGATTGTGCCAACCGTCCCTGCGGCAAGATGTTGTACCGAAAAACGGGATTGTCCGATCGAATCCGCGGCGAAGTGAGATGGGTTAGCGGCGGCGCCGGACGTACCAATGACAAGCCAGGCCATAACGAGATTGACTAGCAGTCGCATGGAAAGGAGCGGCGCTCGGCTTCGTGGATACACACGCAAGTGGATCAGATTTTTGCGCGAATGAATGTCATGAGCGCGATACTTGGGGTGTCACCGGGCGCTCCGATCTCCTGGTCGATCGAGTCCGCAGTCTTGGCATTGCGGGGAATCACGATCGCCTCTACGCCAGCCCTTGACAGTTTGCGGGTGAAGCTGCCCGCTTTCTCCTTGGTGGCCTGACTCTCAGCGACATAGAGCACGGCAAAGGCCGAGATCGCTTTGTTAGCTTCAACATGGCTGATTGGAGACGCGGCTGCCCAGACGTCGGGGTCTGATCCGAAGATGAGGGAGTGCCTGCGGCGATCGACAAAGTTGCCCAATTCTTCCATCTGGCGCGTGATATCAAAGCCTGAGGTGTCGACTGCGATTACACCGAGAATTGCTGAGAGGGACTGTCCGTCCGCCTGCAAATAGCGGGCGTCGGTCGCAACAAGGGACACAAGGTGCGCGCCCGCCGCGTGTACCATGAGAAAGATGCGTGTCGCGTCGAGGCCGTACGCGCTGTCGTTGTCGCGTACCCATCTGACCACCTTGACGATGTCCTCAACCTGATCATGAACTTCATAGTCCCAGCGCAAACGGTAATTCATGCTGATAAAGCTCATGCCGTTGCCAACGAAGAAGGCTGGCTTACTGTGGACCTTCGCTTTGTCGCCAAAGGCCCAGCCTCCCCCGTGGACATAGATCACGACGGGCGTGCGCACGTGTTCGGTTGCGCCGCGTCTACGATAGGGGTCCAGCATCTGTAGCTTTTGGTCGGTTTCGGCGGATGCATAGATTAGATCGCGCAGCACCTCGTATTCGGTCGCAGCGAGTGGTGTCGTCGGTGCAGATGTCGGTGACGAGACAGTTGCCGGCGCCGTTGCAGCGGGCAGGCTGATTGTCGTGAGCGTCCAAAGGCATGCGATGGTGAGGCGGCGCGCGCTGAGGACCGCCCAACCTTCCAGCCGACGCGGTCGTCGACTCGCTGAGTCTGCATGGAGCCAGCCTGGAGCCCCAGCCGGCACCAGCATGCTGACGAGGCGACTTACCCTCGCAGAGATTCGGGGTTGGGGTCTCAAATGCGGCTCGTCTTGCAGATTTTTCGGATTATGACACTCATCGAATTGAACGCAAAGAGTCAAGAACTGACCCCAATATCGCTCCTTCTGGCGGGGGTCCCACCATCTGGATTTTGTCCTGGGGCGGCCTCCAGGCATTTACTCACGGGTCCCACCACGATGTGAAATTCAGGACTCGCAAGGTGACTGAAATCCTTGTACCGCGGTCTGCCCGGCTTTTTAGCGGCCTAGAAATTGACAATGGTTGGGGTGAGATCCTGTAGGTCCACCACGCCGATGGCGTTGTGACCGGCCATCATCCCTGCGCATTCACCGGGATTAAAAGTCAGGGAACGCGGGCCTCGCTCGATGATCTGACGGTGGATATGGCCGTACAAGGTGACATCGGCAGCATCTTGCACCCCCTCAAGTTGCAGCGGGTCGTGAACGACCAAGATATTGCGATCTGCCCACACAAGGCGCAGGGGCGGTTCTACGAACGTCATGCCGAGACGCTCGGCGACCGGGATGAGAGCAGGAATCTCGTCGTTGTTTCCGAATACGCCGGTCAGCGGCATGTCCAGCCCCGCGAACACTTCAAGCGTCTTGGGTTGCGTGATATCGCCGGTGTGGACGACGTGTTCGACGCCGGAAGCGTTGAACAGCTCAACGATTCGGCGGACATTCCGGAGGTTGTTGTGCGTGTCGCTAACGACGCCGATGCGCATGATTCTCTCTTCCAGTGACGGTCCCGCGACAAGCCGGCGCAGGCCTCGGGCTTCGACTTGTCGTCTGTTGCTGCTGTTCAGCAGGCCTGCCGCTAGATGGTTGCGGAAAGCAAAAGGCCGGGTCTCCCCCCGGCCTTTTTTGTTACCGACTGTCTTGTTACGACAGCCTTGTCACCGACTGTCTTGTTACCGACTGCTGCTCGGCGTCAGGCAGCTTTCTCCAGGATGTGAATGCCACAAGCGCTGCCAAGGCCGATGACGTGAGTCATCCCGATGCGGGCGCCCGCGACCTGGCGCTTGTCGCCCTCGCCGCGCAGGTGGGTACTCACCTCGTAGATGTTGGCGATTCCGGTCGCGCCGAGCGGATGCCCCTTTGATAGCAAGCCGCCGGAGACATTAACCGGAATACGGCCGCCGAGGGCAACTTCGCCGTTGTCAATCATGCGGCCGGCTTCGCCCTCCTTGCACAACCCGAGGTTTTCGTAATGAAGGATTTCGGCGGTAGCAAAGCAATCGTGTAACTCAACGAGATCGATATCGTCGGCGCCAACGCCTGCCATTTCGTAGGCCTGCGCCGCTGCACGCCGGGTAACGGCGTTGACGTCTGGCATGGTGAGATCACGATCTGAGAACGGGTCGCTGGTAAGTACGGAAGCGCGCACTTTGACGGCACGGGCAAGTCCCATTTCACGCGCCTTCTTCTCTGAGACGAGTACCGCAGCCGCCGCACCGTCCACGTTTACCGAACACATCAGCTTGGTATTCGGGTAGGAGATCATCTCCGCATTCATCACCGTTTCAAGCGGCGTCTCAATCTGATACATCGCTTTGGGATTCAGGGTTGAATGGTGGTGATTCTTGACCGAAACCTTGGCGAATTGCTCGAACGTGGTGCCGTGGTTTCGTGCGTGCTCCATGCCCGCTTCTGCGAATACGGCGGGCATGGTGCCCGAGCCAAGCAGCCCTTCTTTGGAGATGCCCGCGCCGCCCCCGCCGCCGCCAAGCAGGCCCCGGCCCATTTGCTCGACGCCAACCGCAAGGACGACATCGTTGACGCCGGCTTTAATCGACATCCAAGCTTCACGAAAGGCGGTTGCACCGGTCGCGCATGCGTTCGCACAGTTGACCACGCCGATGCCGGTCTGGCCGATTTCCTGCAGGATGCGCTGACCGACCATGGCGTTCGCCTGGTTCAGGTTGCCGCAATAGAGCGCCTGCATGTCCTGGATGGTCAACCCCGCGTCGTCCATCGCCATCAGCGCCGCCGTGGCACCCAACTGCGGGACCGTCTTTTCCGGAAAACGGCCAAACTTGATCATGTCGACGCCCATTATGTATACGTCACTCATCAAATCTCTCCTCGTTGAACGTGTGTTCCTATCCTTTCGCGTCGACCGCTGCCGGTCGAGATTTTGGCACAGGAATTAGTTGATACAGATTGAATTTGGGTCAACCCGCGGGTTGAAAGAAATAGCTGATATAGCTGTTACCGTCCCTGTCCTTTCGGCCGAGCGCGTCCTTGAATACCACTTGGACCGGCATGTCGAACTCAAGATTCGCGGGGTCCGGTTCGATGTCGATCAGGTTGCCCTTGACTGTGCCGCCGCCTTCGAGATCCACAATCGCTGAGATATATGGCACGTCGACCCCCGGGAAGCTCCGATGGACAATGCTGTAAGAGTACAACTTGCCACGGGTCGATAGCTTCTCAGCGGCCATCTTGTCCCGGGCGCCACAGCTCGAACAGTTGTCGCGCTCGCCCAGAAACACCGCCTGGCACTCCCCGCAGCGGTGGCCTTCCAGGTACGGCTCTGCGTCGCCTGGAAGCTTGAGCCAACTGACCACTGGCAACGGGCTGCTTGCTTCTGCCTGCTCGGACATCTTGCGTACTCCAAAAAAGTCAAGATTAAATTTGTTCCGGAGATTGGTTCAACCGGGGCAGGTGACTACTTAACGGATCTGATTAAACCACGATACCGTCGGTAGATACGACGTTACGGCATGAGGGCGAGTGATCTCTCTGCGCGGCGCTGCAATTGATCGAGATCAGTCGCGTAGGCGCCCACGATGATCTGATCGACACCCAGTTCAGCGAATTCCGCAAACGCCGCACGCGTGAGCGCATCACGCGCGGGTCCCACATTCACAACGATGTCATCACGTCGTCGATTTTTCTGGGCCAGCAGCGCCGCCAGCATTCCCATGCGCTCCGTCGCTTGGTCCGGGGTCAGGTTGTAGCCGTACCAACCGTCGCCGGTTGCCGCCACGCGCTCAAGTGCGGCGTGACTCTCACCACCGAAAATGATCGGTGGGTGGGGACGTTGCACGGGTTTCGGATTCTGCATTGCCCCTTCAATCTTGTAGAAATCGCCCCGCAATGTGGATGTCTTCTCGGTCCAGAGCGAGCGCATGACATCGAGCGCTTGCAGCGTACGATCTGCGCGACGTTCCCAGGGAACACCCAGTGCCTCGAACTCCTCACGAAGCCAGCCGATACCGACGCCGAAGTCGAAGCGTCCATCACTCAGAAAATCGAGATCAGCGACTTGCTTCGCGCAGTACACGGGATTGCGCTGGGGCACGAGGCAAATGCCGGTTCCGAGCCGAATTTTTGACGTGTGCGCAGCGGCAAAAGTCAGGCTTGAAAAGGGGTCGAGCAAGCCTGTCGGGGCGCCGGGTATACGGCCATCGTCTGAGTACGGGTAGCGTGATGCATAAGCAGGAAAGAACAGCACATGCTCGGGGGCCCACAACGAATCGAAACCCAACGCTTCTATAGCGGCGCTGGCCGCGGCGATATATTCGGGTGTTGAGTGCTGGTTGAACGGTACCTGGATTCCAATCTTCATCGTGTTCCCTCTCTTTACCTTGCTTGTTTGTCGCTTCTTTCCCGGGTTGTGGCTGCTTGAACCAGTGGACCTGACTACCTCGGATCCCATGCCAGATCCCACGTCGGATCCAGGTTGGCAGTCTACCGGCTTCTTGCTTCGTCGTTGTCAGGTCGGCGCGGGGCTATCGGTTGTTGAGATTTCGCCGCGGTGCCTGCCTTAGCGGATGTGCCAGGCGGATCTGCTAGGCGGATGTAGTCGACCGCTTATACGGGCGCCCGGCGAGCGCAAAGACCGCGAGCGCCATACCCGCGATCACGCCACCGCCGAGGTAGGCAACGGTATAGGTGCCCGTGACACTCAGGGTGAAGCCAATCACCGCAGGTCCGGCCGCGACACCTAACGCGGACAGCAGATTCGAGACCGAATACAAGCGCGGATAATGCCGCAGGCCATAGGCGTTCGCGATCAGCAACGGGTGCAGCATCAGCAGGTTGCCGACCGAAATGCCGAAAATAGATAAGCCGATTACAAGGGCAGCATCGGAACTGGCAGTGCCGAGCAGGAACATCGCCACGGTTTGAATGAAGATCATGATCATCGTAAAGCTACCGATGGGGGTACGATCGGCAAAAATGCCACCGGCAAGGCGCCCGATGATGCTGAAGGTGGGGAGAATGGCGAGTAGATACACCGCGATTCCGGGTGAGGCGCGTTCCGCCACAAGACCATACTGATGGGCGATGCCGCCGACCTGGACGCCCATCAGCAGGAAGTAAGCGAATCCAAGCAGCCAAAAGTAGCGCCCGCGAATGGCATCGCGGAAGTCGACCCCATCGACGACAACCGGGCCTGCGCTCTCGACTCTCGGGTCGCCATCCGGCGTGAGCCCCACCGATGCCGGGGATGGGCGCACGATCAGAAGCGAGGGCAGCACGCCCAGTAGAAACAGCAAGCCCAGCAGTGGTGCCGCGGTTGCAAGCCCGAGGCGATCGACCATAACGGCACTAGCCGGCGTCACAACGACACCACCGATCGAGAGACCCGTGGAGGCGACTGATAGAGCAAGCGCGCGCTGGCGATGAAACCAGCGAGTGACGATCGTTGTAACCGGAATTAGTCCGCTGCAGCAGAATCCGATTCCGTAACAAACGTAGACCGCGTACAGCTCCCAGACCTCGGAGACCTGGCCCAGCATCGCCATCGATCCCGCTCAGACTAAAGCGCCAGTCACGATGATGATGCGGGCATCATTGCGTTCAAGCCGGCTGGCGACCGGGAGACCCGCGATGCCACTGATCAGGAAGAAGAGACCCGCAGCATTTGAAGCATGCGTGATATCAAAGCCGGACTGGCCGACAAGTGCTCTTATCATGACCGCCTGGTTATAGAACCCGAGGCCAGGCGAGATCGCCATGATGATGAAGAGACCAGCGATCACCCCCCAACCATCGAAGATTGTCATTCGCGCGGTCACGCAATCGAAAGCGGCGTACTATCCGCTAAGATGAGCTAAACGCAAAGCACGCCCGATCAATGATCGAAACCGCCGGCCTTGATGCCGGTCGGAGTTGAGCTTGAGGTCAATCGTTGTGCATGCCAGCGCTGTGACCTGCGACCTGTCATCTCAGAGTGTCATCAATGCGAATGCATCCATCCGTACCAACGATGCCGACCATTTGCTTCGGTCATGCCAACCAAAGTTGCCGCTTCTAAAGTCCCTGGGGGATGGAACTGCTTGTGAGCACCGGCCGTGACGGACACGCGTGATTGCGTCCACGATTGGCAGCGCGTCGGGGCGTCGCCCGACGTGGTTCACGTGCTCGATTTTGAATTGGATCTGACCGATGCGGTTGTCAGTTGCGCGCGCTGCGAGGCGCTTGCGTTGCTGCACATGCTGGGATGGAGAACGTCCGGTTCCCGGGTCTTTGGTGTATCCCGATTGCCCGCCGACGGCGTGCACACGTTTCTGAGAAACATGGCTAGCGAGTTTTGTGACCTCACCCGCAAGCGTGATGAAGCCGAGATGCTGGTCAGCCTCGCAGAGCCTGCGATGGGTATCTCGTCGATGCGAGTCAATCCGCTCGTAACAGTTGACTACCGGCCGCTCGATAACGGCACGGGACCGGGTCCGTTGGGGATGACCGCCGGTCATCGTTCCTGGCGCGATCGCAACGATAGTGACTATTGGTTGACCTTGTTTGAGGCAGGCGCGTTTTGAGACTGCTGCGTGTCGTTTGAATCGGCCGGACCGTCCGGTTTTGCAACGAGAAACTCAGACTTCACGCGATATTGTGGTTCGGCACTTGAGGTGTGCGATACCGGGACTGGGCTGGCTCTAAGGACAGCGGCATCTGCGGGGAAGAAACGTTTTTCCTTGCCGGTCTCTTGTATACGATGCAGCCTGCTGTGTAGCGATGTCCCGACCTTCGGTTCTCGAGCTGTGTCCGAACGGCAGACAGACTTTCCATCAGACAAACTTTCCACCAGGCAAAACGCTGGACAGCTTAGGCGAGACAAACAGAGCCGATTTCTCCATCTTGTGAGTGCCTACAGTGGCTGGCTGTACCCGTGTGCATACTGGCTGTCGGGCGAGTCAGCGGCTGCCGAGGACCTTGTGCAAGAAACGTTCCTGCGGGCCTGGCGTTTTCTCGATTCGCTCAAGGATGAGAATTCCGCGAAGAGCTGGCTAACGACTATTTAGCGCCGCGAGAATGCCCGCAAGTACGAGCGGGCTCAACTCAAGTATTCGGACACGGACCCGTCGCGTCCGAGTATGTTGAGTTTGATGCGAGACCCGAGGTTCTGGCACTTCGCCATGCACTTCGACAACTTGCCGAGAAGTACCGTGAACCGCTGATGCTGCAGGTTATCCAGGGACATAGTTTTGACGAGATCGGGGCCATGTTTGATCTTCCTCGCAACACCGTTGCGACCCGCCTGGACAGAGCCAGACGAAAGCTCCGTGCCATGCTCGAGGGCAGCGTTGAGACCGGGGTAACCCTCAAGAAACCCAAGAACAACGAATGATCAGCTGCCTGGAATTCCGCCGACAACCGCTTGCTGAGCCTTCGGCTGCGCTGCCAGAGATGGACGTGCACGCCGAGACATGCCGAGCGTGTCGCGAGTTCCGACGCGAAATCACCGACATGGATAACGACCTGAAGCAGGCGTTTGGTGTCTCGGTCCCCGAAGGGCTTGCGGCGCGGGTGCTACTGAACCAGTCCCGCACCCAACTGCCTCGACGCCCATCGATCGGATATCTGGTGGGTATGGCAGCTTCATTTTTCGTCGTCGTTTGCACGGTACTCGTTGCGTTGCGGGAACCAGGAATCGGCGAACGATTGATTACGCACGTCGAGCAGGAAGGATCGCACCTTCATCCGGGGCCCGTCCCGGCCGCGACGGTGCTGTCGGTGCTCGGCTCCATTTCAACCGTACCCACAGGCTCCATGGGGAAGGTGCTCTTCGCGTCCAATTGCATCATCGATGGCGAATTGGTGGCACACCTCATCGTTCGCAAGGGCGATGAACAGTTCACCCTGCTCGTTGTGCCGACGCCGATCCGGGACAGCCGATCGCCATCGAAAAAGGCCACTGGCGTGGCATGATCGAACCGGGTGAAAAGGCTGTCGTGGCCGTGCTCGCCCACGACGCTAGACCTGCACGCGCTTGCGGCGCATTACCGCGGCAATCTCCGGTCAAGTTCTGATACCACCGACGCGTAGCCGCGTCCCTGCGTCTTCCAACGCGATCGTGTTCGGGTGATGGTTAACCGCCCGCGTCTTCCGGGTGGGCCGGTTATAGGCGAGGTATGGGATCCGTGTCGGCCGAGCGGCAATGCGGCACGATCGGCGCTCGCCATGACGCCGCGCCCGTATCGATTTCCGCCGCCATTTCCTCGAAACTGGCTATCCAAGACTCATGAACGGGAGGCGCGACGATGACGAAAAGACGCATCAAACTACCGGTCGAGGCGGGCTCTGTCGGCGCGATTCTCCAGTCCGCTGCGGACCAGACGCATGTGATCGTCCTCGCTCACGGCGCTGGTGCGAACATGGAACATGCTCACATGGCGGCCATTGCAGACGCGCTGGCGGCAGTCGGTATCGGCAGCCTGCGCTTCAATTTCCCGTATATGGAAGCAGGGAAGCCAAGGACCGACAAGCCGGAGATTTGCGTCAGTGTTTTCGATGCAGCATTGGATCGCCTCCTCAAGACCGGGTGCACCGACCCGATTCTCATCGGTGGCCATTCATTCGGTGGCCGGATGGCGACGCATGCAGCGGCGGAACTGAGTCGTGGCGATATCGTCGGTGTCGTTTGTTTTTCGTTTCCGCTACACATGCCGAAGAAGCCGACGACCAAGCGTGCGGCACACCTACCCGCAATAAGTGTGCCGATGCTGCTGCTTTCAGGCGACCGCGATGGGATGATCGAGCGCGATCTCATCGAGCCCATCGTCGAGGATCTGCCACTTGCAACGCTGCATTGGTTACACACGGCTGATCATAGCTACAAGATCCTGAAGCGGACCCGAACGGGCCCTGAGTCGGTGTATGACGAGGCGGCGAGAGTACTCCGCGGGTGGAGCGAACGGACGCTGGCCAAACCCGGTTGATCAGGGCCGTCGCGGGTCGCAAAACGATCGAGCGCAGGAAGTTGTCAGGAATGTGTATAGTCAACGCAAAACAAACAGAGGTTCCCCATGTCCCTTGATCTGGTCATCAAAAACGGCACTGTGATCGACGGTTCCGGCATGCCGCGGTTCAGAGCGGACGTTGGTGTCAAGGACGGCCGCATCACGAACATCGGTCGCATCAACGAGTCGGCGAGCGAGACGATCGACGCCGAGGGGCACGTGGTTGCACCCGGCTTCATCGATGGCCACACCCACATGGATGCGCAGATTGCGTGGGACCCGTTGGGCACCTGCTCTTGCTGGCACGGTGTCACGAGCGTCGTCATGGGCAACTGCGGATTTTCGCTGGCGCCCTGCAAGGAAGAAGACGCGGGGATGGTCATGCGCAATCTGGAGCGCGCCGAAGACATCTCACCCAAGGCCATGGCTGCCGGGATCAAGTGGTCCTGGGAGACCTACAGCGATTATCTCGACACGGTCGAGGGTTTGCCAAAGGGCATCAACTACGCCGGGTATGTAGGTCACTCGGCGCTGCGCACCTACGTCATGGGCGAGCGTGCGTTCAGCGAGACCGCGAGCGAAGATGATGTTGTCGCCATGCAGGCCGAACTGCGTTCTGCGATCAAGGCCGGCGCGATCGGCTTATCGACGTCGCGAACACCCAATCACCTGACGCCGGATGATCGACCGGTCGCGAGCCGCCTCGCCAACTGGGAGGAAATCCAACAGCTCGTCGGGGTGATGGGGGACCTCAACAAGGGCATCTTTGAGATCGCCCATGAGCATGTCGGCCGCAAGCCAGAACGCATTGCCGATTACTTCGGTCGGTTGAAGCAGTTGACGCTGGATACGGGCCGACCCATCACCTGGGGAATGTTCGGTTCGCGTCAGGCACCGGACTACTGGCGCCAGTACTTTGACCTACTGGATGAGGTCGCGGATGCGGGCGGGCGCATGTTTGCCCAGGTCCACAGCCGCGCACTCAACACGGTCCTGTCGTTTGAATCAAATACGCCGTTTGACGCCTGGGAACACTGGCGGGACCTGCGCGCACTGCCGCTTGAACAGCAAAAGGTGGCATTGCGAGATCCCGAGACCCGCCGCAAGTTAATCGAAATTGGCAGCAAGGCGTATGACGGCCCGCGTCTCGTCGGTGCGGAGGCACGCCCGCCTGACTGGGACTGGTTCTACATCATGGACGCGCCGATTGGTCCGTATAAGACCATGTCGCAGTTGGTGGCTGAGACGGGCAAGAACCCGGTTGAGACCATGATCGACCTTGCGCTTGACAAGGACCTGAAGCAGTTCTTCCTGCAACCGATTGCCAACGAGAATCAGGACCATGTGCTCGAGATGATGAAGCATCCGCGCGCGGTTGTGACGTTCTCAGACTCCGGGGCGCACGTCTCTCAGATCATGGACTCGTCCTTGCAGACCCACCTTCTCGGACACTGGGTACGAGAGAAGGAAGCTTTTGCGCTTGAAGAAGCGGTGCGGATGTTGACCATGGTGCCGGCGACGCAATGGGGACTGCACGACCGCGGGCTCCTCCGCTGCGGCATGGCCGCCGATATGGTGGTCTTTGACCCCGCCACGATTTCACCGCAGATGCCGGAGGTCGTCAGTGATCTTCCCGCCGGTGAAACTCGGCTCAAGCAGAAAGCGGACGGCATCCTCGCGACCGTGGTCAACGGCCATCAATTGCTGGCGAACAACGAACACACGGGTGCCCTCCCCGGTCAACTCCTTAGGGCGTGATGGAGTTCACTAAGCAGGTTGTTTTTCAGCGGCCTTTCATGGAACTAAAGCAGTATGCTGCGTTAAGTTCCCTGTGCGACAGGACAGCGCGCTAATCCGGCACCGCGAAATGCTGCTTAGTGAGTGCGGTGCAAGGATGCACCGCCATTTTCCGCAGGCCTCTTTTCTGCAAGCCTCTTTTCTGTACGGAAGTGCGAGATTTGTATGCAAACCGACTCCCAAGAATTGTCAGGATGACAACCTTGGGACCAGAACTATCAGGCTGCTGAAAAAGCAGCCTGATAGTTCGATACGTGGATGGTTCGGCCGTAAATCGACGACGTAAGTCGTGATTTATCGCGAGCGGGCTGAGGCCCGCGACTCTGAAAAAGTGCAGGGAGCACTTTTTCAGCACCCTTGCATGGAACTAAAGCAATTTGCTGCGGTGTTCCCTGCGCGACAGCGCGGCACCGTGAAATGCTGCTAGTGAGTCACTTCGAGCGCCATGTCGCAAAGGGCGTCGATCCACGGCAGCAGGACACCAAGGTCCACAGCATCCGGCCACACATCCGCGGGGTGGTGAAAGAGCGGATTGAAACCGACGATAGAGAGGTACTCGCCGCCGCCGTCAAAGATGTTGCCCGCTTCACCCCCCGGGCGATTGCCGGGTGACGCCTCCGAGGCTGGCGACACACCACGCCGGGCTGCATGCGCGATGAAATCATCGCGACATTGCTTCCAGGAAAATTGCAGGCGCACAGCACCACCCGCCGCGCCGAAGTTGGCGCCGAGATGAATCCAGAGCGCAGCCGCTTTGATCAGTTCCTGGCGTTGGTCCAGATAGCGCACGAGGCCGGTGTGGCCGAGTTCGTGACCGGTGTTGGCCGTAAAGTGCATGCTCCGCCGTGGGGCGGCCGCTGCGACTGCTCGCAACATCTCAAGCAGTGCCGCGATGCCGCCACCGCGCTCGGACGCGCATTGCCACCACCCGCTCCGCGGCGTCATGACGACGATCGGCGGCAGGCCCGGCTCGGTACCTTCGATCGTTGCGAGCACGTTGCTGGCCTCGGCCGCGGTGTGGGTGCCAGAGATCGTCAGCTTGACCGGCACATTGTGAGCGAGGGCCTGCTCGTGACAGTGGGCGACCTGGAGCACCGGCGGACCGAAGGGCGACCCGAACGACTCGGCGTTGACGACCGCCGGTTGATCCTGAGGCATGCCGCTCGCCGTCACCGCGATGATGGCCCTCGCGCGACTCTCGCGTCTGCGCCTGGCGAAGTCTGCAACCCGGTTTGACCGGGCGGAGATTACTTCGATGTCATCGCCAATCGTTCCGGTGATGCCCGCTGCATCTGTCATCGGCGCATCATAGGCAGGTACGCCGCCAATCTGATGGCCATTGGCGACAACAGAGGCGTCAGCGATATCAATCCGCTGCATCGCGAAGGTGTCAAGAACCGGATCGCCGCCAGCAGCCCGCATCTCATTTATGAGCCACGATACGCTCGATTGGTCAACCGTCGTGCCGGTGCGGTGAATGCCCTGATCGTTGTACGCGCGAATGATCCGGGAAATCCTGTCGCCCCGCCCTGCTGCGACGTGACCTCGGGTGCCTGACATAGTCTTTCTGTCTTTCGTCAATCGGACACTAGTTTCTCAGAATTTTGCCGGGATTCATGATGTTGTGCGGATCAAGCGCGCGTTTGATTGCACGCATGATGTCGACACCTGCACCGTGCTCCAACTCCAGATATTCAAGTTTGCCGTAGCCGATGCCATGCTCGCCGGTGCAGGTGCCGCCCATCTCGATCGCGCGTCTGACGAGACGGTCGTTGACTTCGTTCGCAGTGCGCATCTCCTCTTCGTCGTCTGTATGCACGAGCAACAACAGATGGAAGTTGCCGTCGCCGACATGCCCAACGATCGGCGATATCATGCTGTACGCCTCCAGGTCCTTCCTGGTCTCCATGATGCATTCGGTGAGGCGAGAGATAGGCACGCAGACATCGGTCGGCCACCCGGACGTCCCGGGTCTGATCGCCATCGCTGCGTAGTAGGCGTCATGACGTGCCTGCCATAGCTTGTTCTTGTCTTCCTGGCGGGTCGACCATTGGAATTCACCACCGCCGAATTCGCCCACGAGCGCGCCGACCATCTCGCTCTGTTCCTTGACACTCGCTGCCGTGCCGTGGAACTCGAAAAACAGGGTGTGCTGCTCCGGGTATGCCAGATCGGAATAAGCGTTGACCGCTTTCATCTGTACATCGTCGAGCAACTCCACCCGCGCGACTGGAATGCCCGTTTGGGTAATTGCGATCACGGTGTTGACTGCATCATCCAGGTTCTCGAACGAGCAGACACCGGCGGAGTCGGCCTCAGGAAGTCCAAAAAGTTTGAGCTGTATCTCGGTGATCACACCGAGCGTGCCCTCTGAGCCGCACATCAGACGGGTCAGGTCGTAACCCGCTGCTGATTTCCTCGATCGCCCACCGGTTTTTACGACCGAACCATCAGGCATGACCATGGTGAGACCGAGGACGTTCTCGCGCATGGTGCCGTAACGCACGGCATTGGTGCCGGAGGCCCGGGTTGCGGTCATGCCGCCGAGTGTTGCGTCTGCGCCCGGGTCAACGGGAAAGAAGACACCCGCGTGTCGGAGTTCCATGTTGAGTTGCTTGCGCGTGACGCCCGCTTGTACGCGGCAGTCGAGATCTTCAGCGTTCACTTCCAACACTTGATTCATCAGTGACATGTCGAGGCAGATGCCGCCTTGCAATGCAGCGACGTGTCCCTCGAGCGACGTGCCCACCCCGAACGGGATAATCGGAATCTTGCGCTCGGCACAAATCTTCACGATTTCGCTCACCTCATCGATGGAAGTGGCGTAGACAACAGCGTCCGGCGATTTCCCGGCGTGGAAGGACTCGTCCCGCCCGTGCTGATCAAGGACGTCAGCGTTCAAAACAAGCCGGTCACCAAAGCGCCCCTTTAGGGTGTTGATCGCGATTTCCATGTCGGTTCCCCGATGTAAGTGGTGTGTCGCCACCTAGCGACGTTTGGGAAGGATAAACACTGTTGGAAGGTGACGCTAATCGGCGCCGGGATACCCGTCGTGGTTCTCCAGTTTTCTCGCGCGTTCTTTATAGGAGTGCACCTTTGTGTCGCGCGCGCTTTCTTCAAAGGCACCCCCTTTTTCAAATGCTCCTTCTGTCAAAGGTGCCTTTTTTGGGGAAGCGCAGCCTCATTTAGCACGCATTTTTTGGGATGCATTTGCATTTGAGGGTACTTTCAAAAGAACTGGCACGCACTTTCAATAGCACGAGGCGTAGAATACCGTTTTTTCGTCCCACCCCGACAGGAGACCCCCATGCCTACGCCTGCACGCGTCGTTGTCCTTCCAAAGGACCCCGGTCCGCTCCAGATCGTTGACCTTTCGTTGCCAGATCCCGGCCCTTATCAGGTGGTGATCAAGCAATACGCGAGCGGCGTTTGCCACTCCCAACTGCATCAGATGCACAATCCCCGGCAAGTGCCGGTCATTTTGGGACACGAATCGACGGGCGTCATCCTGAAGGTGGGCAGTGAGGTTTCCCATGTCCAGGAAGGGGACACGGTGCTGGTCACGTGGGTGCCAAGGGATGCAGCGAACACCAAGCGTCACGCGAGCCCCGCCGTGGTCGAGTTACCGGGTGGCGAGACCGCAATGTCGCAAAACGTGTTCACGTGGGCCGACACGACCATTGCCGATGAGCAGTATGTCGTGAAAGTGAGCTCTGACATCAACCGTGAGACCACGTCGATCATCGGCTGTGCAGTCATGACCGGTGCGGGTGCTGTCGAGAACACCGCCGGGGTCAAGAAAGGCGACAGTGTCGCTATCTTCGGTGTGGGCGGCGTGGGTCTCTCCGCGATCGTCGCGGCCAAGACTCTGGAGGCATATCCGATTATCGCGATCGATCTGTCCGAGGAAAAGCTGGCCTTCGCCAGGCAGTTCGGCGCAACGCACACCATCAACGCGAGCGAGACCGATCCGGTCAAAGCGGTGAAGGAACTCACCGTCGATGAGGGGCGGCGCAATATGGGCGGACGGCCCGTGTCAGGCGCGGACTATGTGTTCGATTGCATCGGAATCAAGCAGACGATGGAGCAGATCGTTCCCGCAGCGCGCGCCGGGTTCTTCGGTGCCGAGCAAGGCGGTACAGCTGTGCTCGTCGGTGTCCCGCAAACGACAGTCGAGTTGAACGCTGCTGACATTCTTGTTAACGAGAAGAAGTTTATAGGGAGCATCGGCGGGTCATGTTCCCCGGATCAAGACTTCCCGAAGTATCTCGACTGGTACGATCAGGGTCTTTTGAACCTCGACGCGCTCGTTACTGAACGCTTCACCCTCGATCAGATCAATGAAGCAACACTGGCGCTGCAGTCTGGCGAGATTTCCGGGCGCGCTATTCTCGTTCTCTAAGCCGGACAAAAGGGCGCTTCTTAAGAGCGCTTCCAAAAGAGGTCAGACGCTCGTCCTTTGAGGGCGAACGTCTGATCGGCACTCGGTCGGGTCGTGCAGATCAGTCGTCGAGGCCAGGCACCGGGTAGGCTCGACAAAGATTGGCAACTTCGTCACGGATCTGCCCAAGTCGCGTCTCATCTTCATGGTTGCGCAACGCGGCAACCAGCCAGTCCGCAAGCTGATCCATGTCGCCGGCAGTCATGCCCCGACTCGTGGCCGCCGGTGTGCCGAGGCGGATACCGGACGGACGTAGCGGCGGATTGGGGTCGTCTGGAATGATCTGCTTGTTGGTCGTAATGAGTACCTGATCGAGGACCTCCTCGGCGACCCGACCGTCCAGACCAAAGCTCTCGACCGTGTCGATGACCATCATGTGGTTGTCAGTGCCACCGGTAACCAGCTTGACCTGCTGATTCATGAGGCGGTCAGCGAGCCTCGTGGAATTGGTCAGAACGTCGCGCGCGTAGTGCTTG
>Ga0114999_10002276_pt1 | contig 25500 bp, 15 predicted proteins | sample ArcticOcean_MG_C_3_FD_89820 | JGI IMG/M metagenome (GOLD analysis project Ga0114999, IMG submission 89820) | Marine microbial communities from western Arctic Ocean - ArcticOcean_MG_CB8_126 | ecosystem: Environmental > Aquatic > Marine > Oceanic | place: Arctic Ocean: Canada Basin | collected...
CGGTTCCGGCGGTGATGACGTTCTGAGCGGCGAGAGTGGCAACGACACGATCAACGGTGGTGATGGAATCGACCGGTTGTACGAACGCGGCGATGTCGACCTGACGCTGACCGATAGCAGCATGAGCGGCGGGTTGGGCAGCGACGACCTGACGAGTATCGAGACGGCCTACCTCAAGGGCGGCAACAGCAACAACCGTTTGAACGCCTCGGCGTTCAGCGGCGATGTCACGCTGATCGGCGTGGGTGGTGCCGATACGCTCAAGGGGGGCTTGGGCAACGACATGCTCAACGGCCGCTCGGGTGCCGACTCGATCACCGGCGGCGACGGCGACGACACGCTGAAGGGCCTGCGTGACAACGACGTGCTCAACGGCGGCAGCGGCAACGACTGGCTCGACGGGGGAACACAGGACGACTCGATCAGCGGCTGGACGGGTGACGATGTACTTTACGGCCGCAGCGGCAACGACATCCTGGTCGGCGGCGAAGGCCACGACAGCCTGTACGGATCCGCAGGGAATGACATCCTGCAGGGCGATGACGGCAAGACTGAGACCGACCACACGCGAGACGACGATCGGGTTGACGGTGGAACTGACGGCGACACGGTCCGTGGTGGCGGGGGATCCGACACGATGCTCGACGACGCCTCGGAAGTCGACGAGAACTTCGCCTACTGGGCCGAGTGGGTCGATGCGGTGTAGGAATGTCGGTTGGCTACCACGTTGTCGGTCGGATCAGAATTCCGCAGCATAACGTGGAGAGTTTTCAGGTAGATCTACTTGCGCAAATAGAAACTAGAGCATCACTGGGACTGCGGACACGATATGCTGGGCAAACTGCTCACCCAGAGATGCACAACAACAGTAGACAATATACACCCCCCCCCCCTGTCGATCGAAACCACGTCCGTGTGAGAGCCTCCGGTGAGAAGAATGGGGAACAGGGGAGGCCATTCGGATGTTTGATGTTCGCCGAATGTCGCGGCTCTCGCTGACTACGCTGACTGGGCTGGCCAGGCTGACGGTGTTCGTCGCGGCGTTGTCGGGATCGTGCGGGACCTCGATGGCCGCACAGCCGAACCTCGTGGCCAACGGTGGCCTGGAGAGCGTCGACGAGAAGCACGCCGACCGGCCGCGCGGGTTCCGGCCGGGCCGGCTCGGCAAGGCGTTTTCCGAGATGGCGTGGACATCGCCGGGCCACAACAGCCGGCGGTGCATTTCGGTCACCACGAAGGACTCGTCCGGCCTGGGGTACTGGCAGACCCTGGTGACGGTCAAACCCCTGACCACCTACACCATCTCGCTGGACTACCGCGTCCGGGCCGCACTCCAGGAGTCCGGCTCGGACGTTGCGCAATTCTCACGCAGTCGACCGGGCGGCCCGAATCTCGAGCTGGGTATGCTGCCATCGGATTCCAAAGATGCCGGGCAACCGACGGCGTGGTCGGATATCGGGATCGCCCTGGATCCGGTGGGAGGAATCTTCCTGCCGTTGGCGACCGAGTGGTCTCGGTTCCGTTACACGTTCAAGACTCGGCCGGGACAGACCAGGCTGGTCGTCAAGCTGCGGCTTTGTCATTACGCTCAACAGGTCTGGTTCGACAACCTGTCTGTTGTCGAAGGCGGGTTGCCGATGCCCGAGATCGTGGCCGATCCACTCTGGGTCGGCGGCGACACCACGCCACCGGCGGTGCTGCGCCCTTCACCGCTTCCGAACACGGGCGTCGCCCGCGACGCGATCATCGAGGTCGTGTTCTTCGAAGCCGGGTCGGGGATCGATCCGAAATCCGCCCGGGTCCTGCTCGACGGGAAGAACGTCACCTCGCAGGCCGTCATCAACGCCGGCGGCCTCCGGCTTGCACCGGCCCGTCCGCTTGCCGAGGGTTCGCATCGCGTCTCGGTTTCGATCGCCGATCGCGACGGCCTGCGCAGCAACACGCTTGGCTGGCAGTTCGGTGTGGGTCGAACGCTGCGGAACACACTTGTTGTCAAGATGGTGAAGGTCGGGAAGGACGCCAAGACCTGGTCCACGCGACTCAACGGCGAGCCATTTTTCCCGATCGGCATCTATGCCTACTCGTGCCATCCCGGCGACGGCCGTTTTCTGGCCGATCATCTCCGGCAGGCGGTCGACGCCGGTTTCAACATCGTGTTCAACACGATCGAGACCCGGGAAGGGCTCGACATCGAACTGGCCCACGGCATCATGGGCACGCTGAACATCACGGCCGGATTGAAACACTGCACCGACCCCGCGGCGGCCGAGGTGGCCTTGCTGAAGACGGGGCAGGGCCGCCTGGCCGATCATCCCGGCGTGGTCGCCTTCTGGGCCGACGATCCGGAGAACGTTGAGAACTCGATGGGGACCCCGATTTCGGCGACTGCGATCGCCAAGATGCGTAATGCCCGGGTGGCTCTGCGGAAGGGGTTCCCGCGGATCCCCACGGTGTTTGCCATCTCCAACCTCCCCCGCCTGAAACCGGCGATGCCCTACGGTGACATTCTGCTGAGTTACCGGTACTCGGTGCCGCAGTATCATCCCATGACGATTAACTCCTTTACGATCCAGACCTGCCGCCGCTTGGTGCCCGACAAGCCGTTGTGGTTCCTCTCGCAGGCAGTCGATCTCGGCTACGGGGCGCGGTTCAAACTGCCCCGGCCGATGCGGCCGACGTCCGACGAGCTGCGGGCGATGGCCTTCTACAGCCTGGTCTGCGGCATCAACGGCTACGCCCTGTATGCCAATTTTCTCAACGCCAGGGATTACCCCGACCACTGGGCCACGGCATTGGACGTGGCACGTCGGGTCCGTCACATCGCCGGGCCGTTGACCGCCGGCCGGGATGTTCGGACCGTGCGTCTGGGCCCCGGGCCCTACACCGGCTCCATTTTCCATCGCGAACTCCGGCACGGTGACCAGCACACGCTGATCGCGATCAACATGTCGGCCGGGCCCGTGCCGGTGACCTGGCGGTTCAAGGAGCCCGTCGAGGCGAAGGCGCTCTTCGAGAATCGCAGGATGGCCAGGCCATCCGAAACGGTCGGCGATGTGTTCGGTCCCTGGTCGGTCCATCTCTACCAGTGGTGACGTCCGCGCGGATGATCACAGCACCTGATGAACGGAACCCACTCGATGTCTCAAAGAGTCGTCTCCTGGCAGGCTGGCAGCATAGTCCTGCCGGTGGTCCTGCTGATTGTCCTGGCCGCCAGGCCGGGTGATTCACAGCTTGCGTCCAGGTCCGAAGATCCCGCCGTGGGGGTGCTCTATAGAGGAAGCCATGTTCTCCGGAGCATCGTGGAACGAAAGCTCGAGAAACACGGGGGGAAACGTTATCAAACAGATCTCGCTCTTGGATGACCACGAATGGCCCTCGGAGGGGTTCTCCTTCACGTTGCCCATCCGTTCGGAAACGACCGCGCTGGGGGTGATCGACGTACAGGGGTATGTGCTGAACGGCGACGGGCACCTGGCGCATACGGTGAACCAGCACAATCCCGACCTGCAACAGGGGTTCCTGGATCGTGCCGAGACGATGGTCGCCAATATCGGGCGTCTGCAGGAGGCGTTTCGCGAGCAGAACCGGCGGGTGTTCTTCACCCGGCACGGATCGCAGTTGCCGGATGGTTCGGACATGGTCGTACGGCGGCGGGGTCGGGAAGCGGCGGCTCGGGCGGCGACCGAGGAGACCGGCGGGCACATGGCGATCAACGGCGAGGCCGCCTACGAGATCGACTCGCGGGTGGCATCGATCGATGGCGAGATGATTCTCGACAAGAACACCAGCAGCGCGTTTCATTCCTCACCGATTGACCTGTACCTCCGCAACATGCAGATCGAAACGCTGGTACTGACCGGCGTGGCAGCCGATCAGTGTGTCTTGGCCACGGCCATCGATGCGGCCGACCGCGGGTTCCACGTGATCCTGGTCTCCGACGCGTGTGCCAATCTCGATCCAGGCAGCGCCCAGGCGACCCAGGTCCTCTTCGGCCGCGTGTGGGGTTACGTGATGACGACAGATGACGTCATCGATTGGCTGTCCACCGGCGAGCCACCCTCGCGGACCCGGCTGACGGTATAGCTCTGCCACGGAGCGTCGGGCTGACGTCGTGGCCGTTGCCCGGGGATTCCTCACGGGAAGCCACTCGCCTGAGGCTCAGTGGTCCCCAATGGCACAATATGGCCTGCGCGACATAGATGTTCTTCTAGAGACGAAGTGATGCGGCTGACATACTGGCTTGCGCGACTGGCTCGAACACACAATCTCTCCAGGCGGTCCATTCGCCGCAAGCGGCACGGTGATGTCCGTCCGGCGGTGGAACGGTTGGAAGACCGCACACTACTGGCGGTTGCCTTCGGCGACCAAGCGATCATCAGCACCTCTGCCAATGGTGCTTTTGCTGTCCACGCGGCAGATCTTGACGGCGACGACTGACCTACCCCCAGATTTTGTACTACTCCTAAATGAGAGAGTTTCGAGTCATTCCGATGTTCCCGGAGCTTCGGCCCCACCTGGAAGAGTGCTTCGACCTTGCAGAACCCGGGACCGAGTATGTCATCACGCGGTACCGCGACACGAATGCCAACCTGCGGATCCAACTGCTCCGGATCATCCAGCGGGCCGGCCTGCAGCCTTGGCCCAAGCTGTTCCAGAACCTCCGCAGCACGCGGGAGACGGAACTGGCGGACGACTTTCCCATGCACGTCGTCTGCCAGTGGATTGGCAACTCGCAACCGGAGTTGGCAGCGCAAGAGAAAACCCCTGTTTTGCAGGGGTCTGCTGCAGAGTGCGACGTGGTGCCGGTGGTTTTAGTGCCCCCGGAAGGACTTGAACCTTCAACCTACTGATTAAGAGTCAGTTGCTCTGCCAATTGAGCTACAGGGGCTGGGAGGTCTGATTCTAGCCTTTGCCAAGTACGTGGCAAGTCTGGCGATGGGCGTCGTGGCAAGCGTGGCCGGTTGCAAACGCTGGACGGAAAGCCGACAACCGAACGGTCATCCTTTCGCAAGACCGTGTGCTCGTGAACGACTTGTCACCCTCGACCGCTTCGCTACCAGATCCGTTCCGTCGGAACGTGATCTGGAGCGTGCTGCAGTTGACATTCAAGTGGTGCTCCACAGTGTTGCTGAGATACCGTGCGAGGGGTTTCGAGCGGTTGCCCGAGCGTGAGGGTGTGCTGTTGCTGGCCAATCACCAGAGCAATTTCGATCCGTTGCTGGTCGGTTTGCCTCTGAACCGGCCGATCAGTTACATGGCTCGCAGCACGTTGTTTTCGAATCCACTGGTTGGTTGGATCTTGCGGAACACGTACGTCGTCCCGATCGACCGCGACGCGGCCCGTGCCGGCCCGATCCGCGAGTTGGTTGCGAGGTTGGAGAAGGGTTTTCTTGTGGGGGTTTTCCCCGAGGGAACTCGGACAGTCGACGGCGACCTGGGCGAGTTCAAGCCGGGTTTCGTTGCCCTGGTCCGTCGTTCGCGGCCGCCGATCGTTCCGGTGGGGATTGCCGGAGCCTTCGAGGCCTACCCTCGCGGTCAGCGGCCGGGTATGGGTCGTGTGCGAGTGGTGTACGGGGAAGTGTGGCAGCCGGAGGAGTATGCGGAGTTGTGTGAGCGGGGTCGTGAGTCCGAGTTGGTTGCGGCGGTGCGGCAGCGGGTACAGGATTGTCTGGACGAGGCAAACGCATGGCGTGATGGCCGGGCGATTGATGGCGACGCGTGCGGCTGAGTACCGGGTCGAGTGAATGTTGGGTGCTTGCGTGAGCGAGCAAGACACTGGGGAAAGAGGAGCGACGATGGAATTGTCACGCAAGCGACCGGTGGTTGGAGGCCGTCATGGTGCGGTCGCGTCGGCTCATCCTCTGGCGAGCCAGGCGGGTCTCGATATGCTTCGCTCCGGCGGCAACGCCGTAGACGCGGTGGTCACGATGGCGGCTACATTGGCGGTGGTCGAACCGTACATGAGTGGACCGGGGGGCGTCGGATTCCTGTTGTTGCATCGACCCGGTGGCAAGTCGCGGGTGCTGAATTTCAGCGGGACGTCACCGAGTGGTGCGGTGCCCGAGGCATTTGACGAGCAGACTCGCGAGTTGGGTCCGAAGTCGGCATTGGTACCGGGCAACGTGGCCGGTTGGTTCGAAGCGATTGCCAGCGAAGGGACTCGAGGTGCGGCGGACATCTTTGCGGCAGCCATTCGGCACGGTCGCGACGGGTTCCCGTTGCATCCATCCAACGCTCATTTCATCGGTGTGGCCCGCCCGCGCCTGAACGACGTCGGCCAGAAGGTCTTCGGCGGCCTGGAGCCTCGGATTGGCGAGATTCACATTTCGACCGACCTGGCCGACACGTACAGCCGGCTGGTCGAGGAGGGACCCGAGTTATTTTACACCGGGGAGCTGGGTCATCGCCTGGCCGATTACACCCAGGAGCAGGGCGGCTTGATCACTCGCGAGGACCTGGCCGGTTACCAACCCGAGTGGGTCGATCCGATCGAGGTGAATTACCGCGGCCTGACAGTTCGGACTCCGGGTCCGAACAACGAGGGCATGCAGATTCTCGAGACGTTGAAGATTCTCGAGGGTTTCGACCTGTCGGCATTGGGTCATAACTCGACCGAGTACATCCATTTGCTAAGTGAAGCGATCAAGTTGTCGGTTGCCGACCGGATCCGTTGGTGCGGCGACCCGAAGTTTTCGCCGGTGCCGTTGGACCAGTTGCTATCGGACGCCTACGCGGCGACTCAGCGAGAGCGGATCGATCGTGTCCGTGCATCGGTTGTCGAGGGTGAGCGTTGGGGCGGATTCCGCGAGGGCGATTTCGTGGCTCCGGGCAAGATCGACGGCCTGACCACTCATCTGTCCGCCGTCGACGTCGACGGCAACGTGGCCAGTATCACTCAGTCATTGGGCAACGGCTTCGGTTCGGGGGTAATGGTCCCCGAGACCGGTGTATTGCTGAACAACTTTGTCTACTGGACCGAGACGGATCCGGAGTGTGGGACTCCGAACCGGATCGAGCCGGGCAAGCGATGGAGTTGTTGCATGGCGCCGGTGCACGTGCTGGACGGTTCGGACTTCTGGTTTTCGATCGCGACGCCTGGCAGTTTCGGCATCCTGCAGACGACGTTGCAGATGTTGTTGAACGTTGTCGAGTTCGGAGCCGACGTACAGTCGGCGATCGAGGCACCTCGGTTCCGGGTTTGGGAAGAGACACGGATGCAGATCGAGGACCGGGTTCCGGAGTCTGTTCGAGCGGAGTTGTCGGCACGCGGCCACTGTTTGGAGGACATCGGCGACTTTTCGTATCAGGTCGGCGGTGGCCAGGGCGTGGTGATCGACCGTCAGAGCGGCGCTCGATTGGCGGGCGCCGATCCGCGACGTGACGGATACGCCTTGGCCTATTAGAAGCGGGCCGTCCCACCTGGGCGGGGCTCAGGAGGCAGATGGGGCTGGGCGATGGATCGGGCTCCGGTGGTGGCATGGCGGATGGGACGTCGATAGGATGAGCGGCAACGGGATTCAGGCACGAGTAAGAGACCGGGAGACAGAGATCATGATGGGTGGGAAGACTGCGGTGTTGTCGGCGATCATGACATTGAGTTGGCTGGGGATGGTCCCGGTTGAGGCCGGCGATTGGCCTCAGTTCCGTGGTCCCAACTGCAGTGGGATCGCGAATTCGAAGGCCGCGATGCCGGTCGAGTTTTCACCGAAATCGAACCTGCTCTGGTCGGCCGAGATTGGTGACGGCGTGGGTTGTCCGATCGTCGCCGGTGGCCGGGTGTTCGTGTCGGCTCTGGGTGACCCCGGCCACGTGGCGCTTCATGCCTACAGTGCCAAGAGTGGCCGTTTTCTGTGGGGCAAGCAGTGGGACATGGGCGATGCGACCCGTGTGCACAAGACGAACAGCCTGGCAGCGACGACTCCGGCGAGTGACGGCAAGCGGGTCTACTTCTACCACGCCTACGTCGGCATGGTGGCATTGGATGCGCGGGACGGGGAGATCAAGTGGCATCGCGAGATCCCGGTGCCCTACTACGTTTTCGACTGGGGCCCGGCCATGTCGCCGGTGCTCCACAAGGGCAAGGTGCTGTTGGTCCAGGACGACGATCTGCACCCCGCCTTCTACGCTCTCGATGCCAAGTCCGGCAAGACTCTGTGGACCGACGATCGCAGCGACCAGGCGGTGAACTACTCGCATCCGATCATCAGCCAGGGCAGCCAGGGCGACGAGATTGTCGTGGCCGGCACGGGAATGCTGATCGGCTATGACCCCGACACAGGCAAAAGGCTGTGGCACGCCCGCACGCTGCTGCGGAACATCAAGACCACTCCGGTCACCTTCGGCGGCACGATCTACGTCTCGCTGCAAAGCGGTGGGATTGCCAACCAGTGGCTCGCCTCGGCCGATGCCAAGGGAGAAGAGGTCGGGCGCGGCGGCAACGGCGACGGCAAGTTGTCCAAGGCGGAAATGCAGGCGATGGTCGGCAAGCGAAAGATCCCCGAGGCGTTCTTCAAGCGGACGTTCGACAAGGGCGACCTGAACAAGGACGGAGTGCTTGAGGGGATCGAGTTGGACAAGGCGTTTCTGAGCGAAGAGAACTTTGCCGGAGCCAAATTCGACACTCCGTCGGACAAGGCTGGTGATCAATCGATCCACGCGGTGCGAGCCGGAGGCCGTGGCGACGTGACCAAGACGCACGTGCTCTGGAAGCACGCCGCCTCGCAGATCGACCACATCGTCTCGCCGCTGGTCGTCGACGGCCGCATGCTGCTGGTCAAGGGAGGCGGAATTGCGACCGGTTTCGAGATCGTCGGCGGAAAGAAACTGTGGGGTCCCCGGCGGATCAACAACACCTGTGAGTACTTCGCGTCGCCGATCTATGCCGACGGCAAGATCTACATCGCTGGTGAGAACGGCTACATGGTGGTGCTGAAGAGTTCCGGCAAGCTGGAGATCCTGTCGAAGAACGATATGGGCGAGCCGATTGTTGGCACTCCGGCGATCGCCGATGGCCGGATGGTGATCCGCACCCGCGGGCATTTGTACTGCGTGGGCTTGAAGTAGGGTCTCGCTTGCCCCGTGTCACCCGCCGCTGGGGTCAGGCCCCGCCTGCGGGCCGTGGTGGGTGGAGCAAGACTGTTGGTGGGCGGCGTCAGACCCCGGCCTTCAGACCAGATCGGGCACTCCAATCCGCTCGAGGATCCCTCGCAACTCACCACGCTCCTCGGACGTCAACTCGCGGGTCGGCAGTCGGCTGGGTCCGCCCGGTCGGCCGCACAATTCCAGGGCCGCCTTCACCACCGGACTCTCGGCTCCGGAGCGTGTCCACATCTTGCCCCGGAAACTCTGCCAGGGCCAGTTGCCCGCCACGATGCGAGCCTGGGCGGCCACGTAGTCGCCCGCCTCCATCAGGTCCCAGGTCCCCAGGTCGTACTCGGGCCAGATCGTGGCCAGGTGAGTGATGAAGCCGGTGCCGCCGAGCATGTGGTTCATCACCTGCAGGCCCTGGTTGTCGACCATCGCCGCCTGGTCGGCGAATCGGTCGATCCCGCGCAGGTAAGTGCCGCTGTGAGGCGAGGACCACTTGATCGAGACGCAGCGAGGCAACTCGAGCAGCTTCTCCAACTGGTCCAGCGAGATGTCATAGCCCTCCCAGTGGGTGTTGTAGATCATGATCGCGATCCGCTCGGTCGCCTCGTGCACCGCCGTGAACAGTCTCAGGCAGTCCTCGTCGCTCGACTCGTAGTAGTATCCCGGCCCGAATTGCACTCCGTAGGCCCCCAGTTCTTCGGCACAGCGGGCCATGGCGACGATGTCGTCGAGATTTGTGCCCTGTGCTCCGACGAGCACCGGGACGCGGCCGTCGGCGGCTTCGACGATCGTGCGGCTGATGTCTCGACGCTCATCGAGCGTCAGCATCGGAAAGTCGCCTCCAGCCCCCACCGCCAGCAGCACACCGCGTCCGTTGACGATGCCCCGCTCGATGGTCGTCTGGACGTTGGCACGAGTAGCTCCGTGGTCGACGGCCAGGTTGCTGTCCAGGCAACTCAGCTCGGGGATCATCGGGCCTCGGAGGATCTGTTTGACGTCGGTGATTTCCATGCTGGCTTTCTTGGTTTTCTTGCTACAGGGTGTCCGTGGGTTCCGGGTAGTCTCCCTTGACCACCGCCCGCCAGGTCAGTTTCTTAGTGACCTCGAGGTCGGCCGGCTGCATCACCGAGCCGAGCACGGCTGCGATCAGGAATGAGCCGACGGCCGAGAGCGGCAGGATCAGGAAGGTGCCGGGGTGCGCTTCTGAGATGAGGCCTTCCAGCCCCAGCCCGGTGACCAGTTCGGACCACCAGGAGACGACCAGTGCGATCAGCGTGCCGCAGGCGGTGGCGATGACGACCGCCTTTTCTCCGACGTGGGGCAGGAACATGCCGACCAGGAACATGGAGGCCAGCGGGCCCAGGGCACAATTGAAGGTACGGGCACTGGCGTCGATGATGTTCAGGTCCTTGGGCAGGAACATCAGCCCGATGGCCAGCGCCGTGCAGCCGAATCCGATCGCCACCGACATCCGGCGGGCCAGAGTCAATTCTCGCTCGTCGGTGATGTCGGGGTGCTTCTTGCGGATGAAGTCGACGGTCAGCACGGTGGCGACCGAGTTGATGCCCGAATCGAGGCTCGACATCGCGGCCGCGAACAGGGCTGCCACGAGCAGCCCGGCCGCTCCGACGGGAAGGTGATGGCCGATGAAATGAGGAAAGATCCGGTCGGCCACCTGGTCCTGTTGCGGATCGCTGATCCCGGCGACGATCTCGGCGGGGTTCAGCGTGTAGTAGGTCAGCAGGGCCATGCCGCACAGCGCCAGGAGGATCATGATCGCCAGGTCGCAGCTGAAGTTCACGAGGTTGGCGCGGACGGCCGAGCGGAGCGAGTCCAGCGTGAAGTACCTCTGCATGGCCACCTGGTCGCCCAGGAAGGTGCAGAGGTACCAGAACCCGCTGTGCAGCAGCGCGAAGCCCAGCACGTTGCGTTCGCCCAGGTCCCAACTCCACAACGGTGGGAACTCGTGGCCTCCGGCAGTCGAGTCGGTCATCGTGGTCCACCAGTCGAGGGGCCCGGTCCGGGTCTCGACCATGATGATCACCAGCGTCAGGATCGCTCCGGCGATCAGGATCACGGTCTGGACCACGTCGGTCCAGATCACCGCCTGGATGCCTCCCATCACCGTGTACAGAGTCGCGAGCATGCCGACGGAGACCAGCACGAGAAGTGTCCAGTTGGTCAGGCTGAGACCAGCACCAACCAACCCGACCACGCTGGCGTAGGTGATATCGGCGACGGCGACCGAGGCGGTCAGCACCACCATGCCCATCCAGAACAGCCTCAGCACGAACACGAACAGGATGCTGGCCAGTTGGCCGGCCCGACGACCGAAGCGGCGGTCGAGGTATTCATAGACGCTGGTCAGTTTCAGCTTCATCAGGAAGGGCAGCCAGACGAAGCTGACCACCAGGAAGACAAAGGGCACGATCAACCAGGCCAGGGCCATCGTCGGCCCGTTCTTGATCATCTCGCCCGGGGAAGCCAGGTACGAGATGGTCGAGAGCAGCGAGGCCATGATCGAGAGGCCCACGGCGAACCAGGGCATCTTCCGCCCGCCGACAAAGTAGTCTTCGCTTCGAGTCTGTTGCCGTGAGAAGTAGACACCGACGCCCAGGACACCCAGCAGGTAGACCCCGAGAACGACGTAGTCGAGTCCGTGGAGACCGCCGGTGGGGGCGGGCGCGGCCGTGTCGGCTGAGGCGGCTTGAGCCAGAAGGGCGAACATGGTGGGCGGCGTGGCGTGAGGCGGCGGATGGGAGGGCGTTTACCTTACGAGAATGTCGAGGACGTTTCCAAGCTCCTGGGTCCCCCCGCCGTTTACACCGCCACAACCGGCTCCTATGATCCTCGCCCCGCACCCCCCTCATCGAAAAATGACCGAATCGTTGAATCGGCCACAGGCCACATCATCGTCCGCAAAGAACCTGGTCATCGCCCTGGGCTGGCTGGTGGGCTTCTGCGTGCTGTTCTTCTGGGGAACTCCCCAGCTGCCCAACAACAGCGAAGTTCTCAGGATCACGCTCCTGGAACAGTCTGTGGTGACACTGCTCGACGCCCTGGATCCGCCGCAGGATCGGATGGGTTGGAGGTACCTGCCGCAGAGACTGGGGGTGTGGTTGACCGCGGCGTGGATGCTGGCAGGGGCCTGGGGGCTGGGTCGAATGGTCTGCCGGCTGATCGCTCGCTGTGGTCTCGCTGATGCAGAGGGCATGGGGAGAGACCGTACGACTCGGTTTGTCCTGAGCATGGGCGTCGGGCTCTCGGCTCTGTCACTGTTGACTCTTGCCTGCGGCCTCGCCGGCCTGCTCGAGCGGAAGTTCCTGCTCGGTGTGCCGATGTGTGCGCTGGTGCTGGAACTGGTGCTGTGGTGGAGGGCACGGCCGGGCGTCGGGTCGGGAGAAGCCGGCATGCAGATGACGCCGAGTCACGGTGAGGTGGACCTGGTGCGAGCGTTCCCGGCCGCGGTGAAGTGGCTGGTTGGATTCGTCGCGGTACTGTTCCTGTTCTTTCAGTTCACCGGAGCTGCCTTGCCTTCGATCGACTTCGACGTCAAGGAGTACCACCTGCAGGGGCCTCGCGAGTTCTTCGAGCAGGGCCGGATCACTCGCTTGCCGCACAACGTCTACACCAGCTTTCCGTTCCTGACCGAGATGCTGAGCCTGGCGGGGATGGTGGTGGCCGACGACTGGTGGTGGGGTGCGCTGGTGGGCAAGTCGCTGCTGGCCGCATTTGCCCCATTGACGGCTCTGACGCTGTTTGCCGCCGGCCGCCGCTGGTGGTCGACGGGTGCCGGGGTAGCTGCGGCGATGATCTACCTGACGATCCCCTGGACGACTCGTGTCTCGATCATCGCCTACACCGAAGGCGGGTTGTGTTTCTTTCTTGCGGCCACGCTGTTGGCCGTGTCATTGGCCGTCGAGCGGACTCGATCGAGCGAACCGGCTGGCGGTGCCTGGCTGTTGGCGGGCCTGCTGGCGGGCAGTGGGATGGCGTGCAAGTACACCGGATTGGTGCAGGTGGTGATTCCCGCGTCGGTGGCCCTGGTTGCGTCGATCGTCGTCGCCAGAGGTGCTTGGCCGCTCGAGAAGCGAACCGAAGCGAATCGGGCTGGATTGCGGATGGCCGCTCTGTTTGGCCTGGGCGTCGCCTTGACGATCGGGCCGTGGTTGTTGAAGAACCTGGTCGAGACGGGCAACCCGGTCTATCCGTTGGGGTACACGCTGTTTGGCGGCGAGGATTGGGGTGAGCCGGACAACATCAAGTGGCGAGCGGCTCATTCGTCCTCCGACTACTCGCCATCGAGCCTGGCTGGCGGGTTGCTGGATGTTGTGAGTCGCAACGACTGGCAGAGTCCATTGGTGTTCGGGTTGGCTCCGTTGGCGGTACTGGTCAGTTTGCGTCGTCGCCAGATTGCCTGTCTGTGGTTATTGGTGGCGTGGTTGTTCCTGAGCTGGTGGGGTTTGACTCATCGGCTGGATCGGTTCTGGGTGCCGATACTGCCTGTGGTGTCGTTGTTGGCGGGCATCGGGCTGACGTGGTGCCATCGGCCGGCGTGGTGGCGTCCGTGTGCTGTGGTGGTCGTGTTGGGGCTGGCCTACAACATCGCGGTGGTGACGGTCACCAGTCCGCGGTCGGTGATTGGCTACAACGCGTTCCTGGGCGATCTGGACATGGCTCGCAAGGCGGCCGCGACGACGGCTCCGGCTGTCGGAGCGGTTAACGAATGGCTGGACGAGCAGGCCGGAGTGAGGCAGCACGTGTTGTGCGTGGGCGAGGCCCAGGTCTTCGATGCCCGGTTCCCGGTGCATTACAACACGGTGTTCGATCGATCGTTGTTGGAGGAGTGGTGTGGAGACGGGCGGGGCGGGCTGGCTGATGTGAAGGTGATTCGCGAGCGGCTTGTTGAGCACGATGTCGGGTGGGTGCTGGTCAATTGGCAGGAGATCCTGCGTTACCGGACGACGTATGGGTACACGGAGTTCGTGACGCCCGAGTTGTTTGGTCGACTGCGTGAGATGGGTGTGCTTGGTGAGGACGAATTTCAACGGAAGTTTCTGTTGCCGAGGGAAGGCCAGTCGGAGAGGACTCGCGAGCAGATCGACAATTGGGGTCGTCGATTGCAGGGTGTGATCGAGCGGGATCAGCGTCGGGTTGGCGGGTATGTGGGAGTGCAGCTGTTTCGGGTGAAGTAGGTCACACGTCGACGACGCGTCCGGGTCCGAGGAAGGCCAATCTTGTGGCGATCTGGTTGTTGTCGAGTCGGAACAGAGTTGCGACGGCATCGCGGTAGGCTTCGAGTTGGCCGCGGTAGAATTCGACCTTGGCATCCATTTCGGCTTGGTCTTCGAGATGATCGGTCTTGAAATCGATCGTGTCGGCTGCGACGACCTGGCCGTCGTGTCTGAGCAGCACGAGTCGATCGATGGTCCCGTGCAGCAGGCCGTCTTCCCAATCGATCGCAAACGGGTATTCGTTGTGGACTTCGATTTCGCACTGGTCGGCTTCGACTGTCAGTTTGTCGAACGGCAGCCAATCGGGGTCGTGGTACGAGGCTTCGGAGAACAGTGCGAGGATTTCCGGTTTGGCGAGATGGGTTCGAAGTCCGGCGATGCGTTGTTCGAGGTCATCGACGTGAATCTGTTCGCGTCGGCTGATGTCTTGGAGACGTTCGTCACCGGGAACCTGGTCGGCCCAGGTGATCGCTTCGAGCCAGGCGTGGACGAGTGTGCCGTGTTGCCTGTTGGCGTTGGACGTGGTTTCGAAGATCGCGGCGACATCGGTATGTGTGTGTCCTTCGAGGCCCGAGGGTGCCCGTCGTCCTCGGCCACGTCGTCGGCCATCAGTGATGGGTTCGAGTGTCAAGTCGAGCGGGATATAGTCGGGTGGTGGAGTCGTTTCGAGATGACAGTGGGTGTGCCATTTGGGGTCACCGCGTTCGGCGAGGACTTTGCCGGCTTCGACCGGTTCGCCGCCACAGAGTGCGGCTTGGAGCAGTCCGGCGGCGGTGACCGGGAGCGTGTTGTCTTTGGTTTCTTTTTTCGTCGACGCGGGAATCAGCATGTGCAGTGCGTAGCGGGCCCGGGTCATGGCGACATACATCACGCAGAGAGCTTCGGTGGCATTTCGGTTTCGATCGGCTTGGTAGACGGCCTGGATGTCCTTGTCGAGGGCGGTTCGGATCGTCTTGTCGCGTGTCCGTAGCACGCGATCCGGCGGCGCGGTCGGGTCGGGTCGTTGGACGGCCAGCAGGTCGGTTCGGCCGGCGAACTTGGAATCGAGTTCGGGCAGGATGACCACGTCGAATTCCAGTCCCTTGGCCTGGTGGACCGTCATCACGCGGACGGAATCCGTCGAGGGGTCTGCGAAGCGTTCGTGCCGGACGAAGCGGTCGAAGTCGGAGGGTCTCAGGGTGGCTTGCAGGTCGTAGCGGGTGGCGAGGCGGATGAACTGAGCCAGTCGATAGCGTTCGTCGAGATTGGCAGCCGGAGCGAGCAGGCGGGCGTATCGGCCCAGCACATGTCCGTAGCCTCGATTGCACAGTTCGTTGCGCAACGATTGGGAGATTCGGGCAAAGTCGCCAGGGCTCGAGTTGGGATCGAGTTCGAGGTGTGGGGCGAGTGGTGAGTTGGCGACGTGAAAGGCTGCGAGGGAATCGGCGGGGTGGTCGGCCAGGCGAGCGAGAGCGAGCAGGACGAGGACGGGTGCCGAATCGGTCAGCGGGAAACCGCCTTCCTGGCTGGCGGCCACACCCCGGCGTCTGAGCTGGGTGACGATCTCGCCAACCGTCTTGTTCTGTCGCACCAGGATCCCGATGCCATGTTGGGGCGATTCGCCGATGATCTCGGCGATCAGGTCGAAGTCCAGATCCCTGGTGCCTTCTCGCTTGTTGCCCGGCAGGGTTCTGAGGCAGGTGTAACCCGGCCGGTCGAGGTGGTGAGCTTCGTGAACGACGTAGCGTGAGGTCCAATCCAGGACCGCTTGCTGGAGGTCTTCGAGGTCGTTGTGCCCACTGGCCTTGGTGAAGGCGTCGTTGATCGTTTCGATCACGGGTGTGGCCGAGCGATAGCTGATCTTGAGGTCATCGGGGGTGATGCCGTCGAGTCGATCTTCGAGCGTGCTGAAGATGCCGGCCACTCCGCCTCGCCACCCATAGATCGCCTGTTTCTCGTCACCGACACAGAAGAACGACCGTTGTTGGGATCCTTGGGTGATGTCCTGAGCGAGCGGTTCCAGGACTTGCCATTGTTGGGACGAGGTGTCCTGGAATTCGTCGAGCAGCAGGTGATCGACGGTGGCATTGAGCCGGTGAGCGAGTCGAGCGGCCTGGCTGCCGAGGCTGGCATCGGCGAGCACTCGGGTGATGTCGTCGAATTCGACGTACCGTCGTTGTCGTTTCAGTTCGCTGTACTGGGCATCGAACATTTCGAGGATTTCGAATGTCGCGGCGGTTTGATCGGCGAGATCGTTGGAGGTGTCGGTTCGCAGCAGGCCGAAGGCGGATTCGAACGCATCGACGACTGTTGCGGGGATCTCTTTGCCGTAGAAAGTCAGGTCATCCGCGGCGATCTTCTTGCCGATTCCGACGCTGACAAGCCGTTGCCAATCGCGGCGGCTGACGAGTTCGACGGTTTCGTCGCGAGCCGAATCCCATCGTTTGCCATCGGGCCAATCGGCGTCAGCCAGTCGAGCGACGGCGGCTTCGATCTGGTCGTTGGTGGAGCGTGGTGGTGGTGTGAGCCATTTCCAGGCGTCGGGCTGGGTTTCGCAGTAGACGCCGTGGAGTTTCGAGACGATGCGAATCATCGAGTCTTCGATCGAGCGGGCGGAATCCGAGCTGGTCATCAGGTTGACCAGCCGTTGCAGGGTTGTATTCGAGCCACTGTGGACCAGTCGACTGACGGCTTCTCGTTTGAGTCCTCGGGCCTGGTGGTCGTCGAGAATCTGCCAGGGTGTGGGGAGTCCGAGTTCGAGCGAGAAGCTGGTGGCGACCTGGCTGAAGTAGCTGTCCAGCGTACTGACTCGGAGCTGTTGCAGGGTGTCGACGATGCCGGCGAGGACGTCTCGGCAGTGCGAGCTGTCGAGGTTGTCCGAGCCGATGGCGTCGCCCAGTTCCAGGGCGGCCTGATCGTTGTCGGCGGCTGCGGCGAGTCGGACGAGGACTCGGTCGAGGATTTCGGCGGCGGCGTTGCGGGTGAATGTGACGGCGAGGATTTCTGCTGGCGAGACACCGAGCAGCAGCCTGGAGATGTAGCGATTGGTCAGTTGGTAAGTCTTGCCGGTCCCGGCCGAGGCTCGGATCAGCCGTCGTTCGTCGATGGCGATTCCGTTCATGGCCGACTCCAGTGCTCGTGACGCGGCAGGTCCGGCAGGTTGTCTTGGCAGATACCGGCCCAGTCGTCGGAAAAACTGGGCGGTGGTTCGGTGAACTTGTCGAATTCGCCGCGAACGATCGATTCGGCCACTCGAGCGATCGTGGAATCGGCGTCGGCGAGTTCTTCGTCGGACCATTCTGCGGCCAGGAATCGGGTGTCATCGAGTGTGCTGGGGAGTACCAGGAACCCGAGTTCGACATCGCCGTCGACCTCGAGTGCGTCTTTGACCAACCGCCGGTACAGCGGCAGCTGCAGATTGATCCATTTCCGGTCGTTCTTGGTCCCACTGCGATGGACTTTTTCGGGCGGCTTGGCCTCGTTACCGGTCTTGTAGTCGATCACTCTCCATTGACCGGTCTCTTGGTGCTGATCGATCCGGTCGATTCGACCGATGACCGAGAGTGTTCCGGCGGGCGTGTCGAGTACGACCTGTCCTTCGCCGATCGATTCTTCGGTGAAGGCGATCCGCCAGCCTTCGGAGACGGCAGCGACGTGCCAGCGGGCGAAGGCTTCGAGTCGTTCGTGGAGTTGGACGACCTGGACGTCTACGGCAGCCGGTCGATGTCGGCCGTGTCGTCGTCCGGCCCACCGCCATGCGGCCTGTTTCAGGAATTCGCAGACGTCGTCGAGGTTGGTCGAGTCGGCCAAATCGGATCGGCCGAAGTCGTCGAGTGCATCGTGAGCGAGGTTGCCGAAGGTGAGTGCATTGAGTTCATTGGTCTGGTCGTCGACGGGTCTCAGTTTCAGGACGTGTTTAAGATAGAAGCGGTAGGGGCATTTGAGGTAATCGCCGAAGGCGGTGACACCGACTCGATTGAGTCTATTGGTCGTGGGTGCAGGCACGCGGAATTCGGAATCGACCGGTCCGGACGCGAAAGTACCTGGCAGTCGGGCGGCGGGTGTATCGGGCGGCTGATCGAGTAGCTTGAGGACACGAGCGGGCTGCCGGCCGTCGTTGGCGGCGAGCAGCAGTCGGCTGGGTCGCAGTGGGTCGCCGTTGTCGTTGCGACGTCCGCCGACGAGCAGAAGGTGTTCCTGTTTGGCGGACAAGGCCGAGATGGCGTACGAGTCGCGAGCGATCCGACGGGTGTTGTCGAGGATGCCGAGGCGTTGTCTGAGTCGATCGGGGAGAAACAGGTCGGAGGTGGCAGAAGCAGGGACGTGGCCCTCGTTGACTCCGACGACGGCCAGGATCGGTGCGTCGTCGAGCGGCAATTCGAGCCAGCCGACCATTTCGATCGCATCGGCTTCGGATCGGGCTGCGATGGTCGAGCTGGCGGCCGTTTCGAGAGCCAGGCGGATGGCATCGATGGCGTCGACAGCCAACGCCATCCTGGCGGGGACCTGAGCCATCAGGCCAAGTCCCTGCTGGATGTGCCGCGAAGCGGACAGCAGGACATGTCCGTCGCGATCGTCTCGATCGGCGAGTCGGCCCGAGTAGATGTTGCCCAGGAACTCGGACAGCGGCCCCGACCAATCGGGCAGCGGCTTCAGTCGGTCCGTTGGGTCGTTGGCGAACAGTGGTTCGAGCAGGCGTCGCAGATGCAAGAGCGACATCTCGAGCACGGTGCTGTCGTTGTTGTTGTCATCGAGTCTCGCGGGCAGTTCGAGCCGTGCGGCGAGGTGATGGGTTCGGTAGGTGTCGAGTGCAATGACTGCGTCGCGGTCTGGGTCTGGGTCTGGGTCTGGGTCTGGGTCTGGGTCTGGGTCTGGGTCTGGGTCTGGGTCTGGGTTGGGAGTCGCATCGGGTTCGAGTTGGGCATGGAGCCAGGCGTCGAAATCGGGGTGTCGCCAGAGTGCTGCCAGGGGTTCGTAGGCGACGGTAACGAGTGGCGTATTGTCCGAGTCGTCTTTCGTTTCGGAGTTATCGACGTCGAGGCTGGCGAGGCAATCTGAGACGATTTCGAGCAATCGCCAGGTCGAGGTATCGGACAAGGCGGCTTCGTGGACCCAGCGGGTATCGACGTGGCAATCGGCCAGTTGCCGTGCAACGACGGGAACCAGTGATTCGTCGGCGATCCCGAGAGTGATGTCGTCGGCTCGAAGCGGTCCGGGCAGTTGTGTCAGCCAGGCGGCGACGGCGGCTGCCTGGTCGTCGGGTCGATCAACCACTTGTACCGAGTGGTCTTCGATCGGCACGGCGGGTTGTTTCCAGGCATCGGGCACCAGGCAACCGAGCGAGTCGAAGTGATCTTCGAGTTGTTGTGGAGCGTGGACGAGTGATGTGACTCGATCGGCAACGTCATCGACCTCGAGCATGCGTCGCATCGTGCGATTGATGTCGACGGTGCCGACCAGGACGATGTTGTGGCTAGCGTGGCATTCGCCGAACTCGATGGCTTTGAGCCGGGCGGTTTGTTTGTCCCACAGTCCGAGTTGTTCGAGGTTGCGGAGATAGCGGTTCTGGATTTCGTGAAGGACCTGCCAGCGTCGTCGTTCACGGGGAATCGAGTCGAGCATGTCGCAGTCGGCGACGTTGTCGAAGTCGAGACCGTCGCCGGCCAGTTCGCGGTGTTGCCGTCTGAGCAGGTCGGCCAGTTCGATCCATCCTCGGGGATCGTCGTCATCGGGTCGTTGGCTGCAGACCTCGATCAGGTCTTCGGCGGCAAGTTGCGAGAGTGCTTCGACCCAGGCACAACGTTGGACGAGGTCTTCGGCGAAGGGTTGTTTCGAGACATAGAGTTGTTCGGGGAGCGATCCGACGGTGAGTGTTTTGGGTGGTACGAGCCGATGGGATGAGTTGGCGGCGTGATCGACGAGCAATTCGAGCAGTCGGCGACCGGCTCGGGCTCCGGGCAGCACCAGTAGTTGATTCGAGAGGTCGAGCACACCGTGGCTGGTGTGTTGTTGATCGAGCCAGTCGACGACTGCGGTCAGTGCGGGTCGGTCCCAGTCCAGGAACACTCGTTTTGCGGTCATCGGCATCCTTGCTATGACGCCTCGGGTTCCTCCTTGCCACGGCGTCTGGGCTGGCCAGCCTACCGATCTGCTGCGGGTCCTTCAACAGGCTGCTATGTTGCGTGCAGGGTATTGGCACGGTGAGAGAGGGGACGATGGATGCGAGTGCTTGTGACAGGCGGAGCCGGCTTCATCGGCAGTCACATTGTCGACGCTCTTCTGGCCGCCGGTCACGAGGCTCATGTTGTTGACGATCTGTCGAGCGGTCGGTTGGAGAATATCTCGGAGCCCGAGCGTGTGTCGTTCTTCGAGGCGGACATCCGGGACGGGCGGGCATTGGCCGCGGCGTTTGACGCATCGCAACCCGAAGCGGTCTGTCATCACGCGGCCCAGGTCTCGGTCGGCCGCTCGGTTGACGACCCGGCTCTCGACGCCGAGATCAACATCGTGGGCACATTGAACGTGATCACCGAATCGGTTCGCGTGGGTGCTCGAAGTCTTGTGTTCGCATCATCGGGCGGTGCGTTGTATGGCGAGACGCCCGAGGCGGCCGACGAATCGACAGCAGCGACTCCGGTTTCGCCCTACGGGATCGGGAAGTGGATGGGCGAGCGGTACCTGGCGTGGGCAGCTTCTGAGTTGGGACTGGCTGCGGTCGCGTTGCGGTACAGCAACGTGTACGGGCCTCGACAGAGTGTCGAAGGCGAAGCGGGCGTCGTGGCTGCCTTTTGTCGAGATCTCGAGGCCGGAGCGACTCTGGAAATCTTCGGCGATGGGCTGCAGACCAGGGATTTTGTCTACGTCGGCGACGTCGCTCGGGCCAACCTGGCCGCGTTGGAGAGGGCCCGGCCGGGCGAGTGCACGGCGATCAATGTCTGCTCGGGCGAAGCGATCGACATCAACCGCTTGGCGAGTGTGCTGGGGGGACTGGTTGCCGAGCGGTTGGGTCGAGACGCCTTCGAGCCGGCTCGACACGAGCCGTCTCGGGCTGGCGACATCCGCCACAGCCTGCTGGATCCCAAGGCGGCGGCCGAGCTGCTGGATTGGGTTCCCGAGGTGACATTGCGAGACGGGCTCGGACAGACGGTCGACTGGTTGGTCGAGAAGACGGCGTAGCGGAGCGGTGCGGGGTGATGCAGAGCGGTGCGGGGTGATGTGGGGTGATGTGGGGTGATGCGTCGATTCGGTGCCGGGGTGTGTAATTCGAGAGTCCGGACTAGCGTCGTGTTGCGTATTGCCTCGCCAGTGGACTTTGCCCTACAGTCGCATTTCACTCGTTTTGTCTCGTCCTGTTGTCGTTTCGAGAGACACCCGCACGATGGCCGCGATTCTCGTCACCGGTGGCGCCGGATTCCTGGGCAGCCATCTTTGTGACCGGTTGATCGAGCGAGGTGACGACGTGACCTGCGTCGACAACTTCTTCACCGGTCACGAGGCGAACATTGCCGGTTTGATCGATCATCCAAGGTTCAACCTGGTCCGCCACGACATCGTGCAGCCGTTGTACGTGGACGCCGAGCAGGTCTACAACCTGGCCTGTCCGGCGTCGCCGGTGGCTTACCAGTTCAACCCGATCAAGACGATCAAGACGTCGACGGTCGGCATGGTCAACGTGTTGGGCCTGGCCAAACGCTGCCAGGCTCGATTGCTGCACACGTCGACATCCGAGATTTATGGAGACCCCCAGGTGCATCCTCAGACCGAGGACTACTGGGGCCACGTGAATCCACTGGGTCCTCGCAGTTGCTACGACGAGGGGAAGCGAGTGGCCGAGTCGTTGTGCATGAACTATCACGTCGAGCACGGTCTGGAGATTCGCATTGTGAGGATCTTCAACACCTACGGGCCGCGGATGGATCCTCACGACGGTCGAGTCGTTTCGAACTTCATCCGCCAGGCGTTGGCGGGCGAACCACTGACTCTCTACGGCGACGGGTCTCAGACTCGATCCTTCTGCTACGTCGACGACCTGGTCGACGGGCTGATACGGATGATGGATTGCGAAGAGATCGGGCCGGTCAATTTGGGAAATCCGTCGGAGGTGACGATTGGCGAGACGGCCGAGACGATCATCAGGCTGACGGGTTCGGATTCTCAGATCGTGCATGTGGAGTTGCCCGAGGACGATCCGAAGCGGCGTTGCCCGGACATCACGCGTGCGGTGGGATGGTTGAACTGGGAGCCGACGACCGACCTGGAGACGGGGTTGGGGCGTACGATCGAGTCGTTCCGCGAATCGGCCGAGGCGTCTGATGCTGGAGCGGAGGTCGAGTCATGAGTCGCGTGCTGGTAACCGGGGCGGCCGGTTTCATTGGCAGCCACCTGGCAGGTCGGTTGTTGGATCGAGGTGACGAGGTGGTCGGGGTCGACAATCTCAACGCTTATTACGACGTCCGGTTGAAGGAAGACCGTCTGAGTCGTCTCGAGTCGCGTGAGGGGTTTTGTTTTCATCGCATGGATGTGGCCGATCGCACGGCGATGGAGAGGGTGTTTGGCGAGTCGGGAGCCGAACGAGTGGTCCACCTGGCGGCTCAGGCCGGTGTCAGGTATTCGATCGAAAATCCTCATGCCTACGTCGACAGCAACCTGGTCGGGTTTGTCAACGTGTTGGAGGGATGTCGTCACAACGGCATCGAGCACCTGGCGTACGCGTCGTCGAGTTCGGTGTACGGTTCCAACCGTTCGGTTCCCTTCTCAGTGCATGACAACGTCGACCACCCGATCAGTCTTTACGCGGCGACGAAGAAGGCCAACGAACTGATGGCTCATACCTACAGCCATCTGTACGGCTTGCCGACGACGGGGTTGAGGTTTTTCACGGTTTACGGTCCGTGGGGTCGACCGGACATGGCGTTGTACCTGTTCACCGAAGCGATCCTGGCCGGGCGTCCGATCAACGTGTTCAACAACGGTCAGATGCGTCGCGACTTCACTTATATCGACGACATTGTCGAGGGAGTGATCCGCGTGCTGGATCGACCGGCGGCTGCTGATGCGGCGTGGGATGCTGCGGCCCCAGACCCAGCCGGTTCGAGTGCTCCGTACCGCGTCTACAACATCGGCAACAACGAGCCGGTCGAGTTGATGTACATGATCGAGACGATCGAGAGTTGCCTGGGTGTGAAGGCGTTGAAGAACATGATGCCGATGCAGCCGGGCGACGTGCCAGAGACTCATGCGGACATTGACGACCTGGAGCGAGACACGGGGTTCCGGCCGAGCACTTCGATCGAGGATGGTGTGAGTCGGTTCGTGGAGTGGTATCGCGAGTACTATGGTAGACGGGCGAGCGAGGAGGATGGGTCATGAATGAACCGGTCGTGCGCAAGGGGATCATCCTGGCCGGTGGGGCCGGGTCGAGGCTGTTTCCGGCGACTCGAGTCGTCAGCAAGCAGCTGCTGCCGGTCTATGACAAGCCGATGATCTACTACCCGTTGGCGACTCTGATGCTGGCCGGGCTCCGGGAGGTGTTGGTGATCAGCACGCCCGAGGACTTGCCTCGCTTCGAGACCCTGCTGGGTGACGGAAGTCAGTGGGGGATCGAGATGACCTACGCCGAGCAGGCTCAGCCACGGGGTTTGGCCGAGGCGTTTTTGATTGGAGAGCAGTTTCTGGCGGGTGGTCCGAGTTGCCTGGTGTTGGGGGACAACATTTTTTACGGCCAGAACCTTGGCAGGAATCTGCAGAGTGCGGCCGATCGTGGTGATGGGGCGAGTGTCTTTGCCTATCACGTTCGAGACCCGAAGCGATACGGAGTCGTCACGTTGGACGATTCGGGACGGGCGACGAGTATCGAAGAAAAGCCCGAACAGCCTCGGTCGAACTATGCCGTGACCGGATTGTATTTCTACGACGAGCAGGTGGTCGAGATCGCCCGGCAGTTGCAACCTTCGGAGCGTGGCGAACTGGAGATCACCGACGTCAACCGGGTGTACCTGGAACGCGGCGAACTGCAGGTCGAAGTTCTCGGACGTGGCACCGCGTGGCTGGACACCGGGACGCACGAGACTTTGCTCGAGGCCGGGATGTTTGTCAGCATGCTCGAATCGCGGCAGGGGTTGAAGATTGCGTGTATCGAGGAGATTGCCTGGCGGATGGGGTGGATCGACTCGGAGCAGCTCAGACGACTCGCCGAACCGATGGCCGGGAACGGGTACGGGCAGTACCTGTTGTCATTGGAATAACCGTTACAACCGGTGTTCCGGCTGTGGGCTTTCAAGCGGTTGTCCGCTTTGGACCGATAACTCGAACCAGACCGATCCTGCTACGCGGTAGTTCGGTGTTTGTTGGAGCCGGGTTTCCGATCAGCAGGAGACTCGGGCGGAAACTGGTGATTGGGAGAGGGTAGTTCGATGAAACTCCAAGCGATTGTACTGCCGCTGGTTCTGGTTGTGATCGGGTTCTCGACGACTCAGGCAGGCCTGTTCGACAGTTTCAATGCGAGCGTATTGGATCGTCTGGGTCTTCGTCGTGCCGAGAAATCGGCGGTGGCCGAGTGCGAGCCGACATCGAAGTCGGTTTCGGATTGCGACACGAAGAAGCGATTGCGTGAAGTGATCAAGCAGCCGTGCGAGCCGACGTTGCACACATACCAGCGCCAGACGGCCCGGCCATTGCCCACGGGTTCTCGCGAATGTGCCAAGCCTCCCAAGCCGATTGCCGAGTGTGAGACGTCCGAGGAGGTTGCTGCGGTGGTTGCTGCGGTGGCTCGGCGGAAAGCGACTGTTTCGATTGCCCGATTGATTTTCCGGTCACAGACGAGTTGTTACGCTCATGACCGACGTGTTGCGATCCATCGTCTGGGCGATAGCCACGATTGTTCTCAAAACCCGGAAATCCTGGTCGCCTTCATTTATGCACTCAACGATGCCGACGAATCGGTGCGAGCCAAGGCGGCCGACGAGATTGGTGACCAGATTGGCCAGCATCCCGACTGTGCGGTCCCGGAAGTGGTTGCCGCGTTGAAGGTGGCGTTGGGCGACTGCGACAAGTCTGTCCGTCGCGAAGTGCGTCAGGCGTTGGATGCGTGTCGGATCGACGTGGTCCGGGTCCGAGACGGCGACTGTGCTCGCCCTGCCGAGAAGTGCGTCCCGAAGACGCGAGCGGTTTCGAAGAAGCCCGCTTACGAGAAGCCCGC
>Ga0114999_10002280_pt1 | contig 25459 bp, 23 predicted proteins | sample ArcticOcean_MG_C_3_FD_89820 | JGI IMG/M metagenome (GOLD analysis project Ga0114999, IMG submission 89820) | Marine microbial communities from western Arctic Ocean - ArcticOcean_MG_CB8_126 | ecosystem: Environmental > Aquatic > Marine > Oceanic | place: Arctic Ocean: Canada Basin | collected...
ATACAGTTTCATCGGCACGGAACCATACAAAGTACTCCATTTTTCTACTGCGGACTTCGTCATTGGAGACAAGGACCCACTCCATTACATTGAAGAAGAGCTTGCGCAGTTCAAACCAGTAGCCATAGACGATCTGCCGAGATTCAATGGAGGGGCAGTTGGTTATCTTTCCTACGAAGTGGCTAGATATTTCGAGAATCTTCCAACTCCGAAATCTGATAGCCTCGAGCTACCTACTGCAGTCTTCCTGATGACTGACACGTTGTTAGTATTTGACCACCTAAGACAAACCATTAAAGTAATAAGCCACGTCCGAACCGATGATGACATTGTAGCTTCTTATCAAGAAGCATCTTCTAGAATTGATCAAATAATCGCAAAGCTGAAACTCCCTCTAGCCGATAAACACCAAGTACAAGCAGTCTCTTTTGAAAATGACAATGATATCCCTGACGCAATATCAAACACACCCAAACCTGACTACCTAGAACATGTAGCAAAAATACGAGAGTACATTCATCGTGGAGATTTGATCCAGGCAGTGCTTTCGCAAAGGTTCATTAGGCCTACATCTGCTGACGGATTTACTATTTACCGCGCCTTACGAAGTATTAATCCTTCTCCTTACATGTATTATCTGAATTTGGGTGAATTTCAAATTGTTGGAGCCTCTCCAGAGATGTTGGTCCGCGTTGATGACGGGACTATTGACTACCACCCCATTGCGGGCACAATCAGAAGAGGGGCATCAGAACAAGCTGACCTGCTACTTGCTGAGAAACTCAAGTCTGATCCGAAGGAACAGGCGGAGCACATAATGCTTGTCGATTTAGCTAGGAATGACGTAGGCAAGGTCAGCGAACCCGGCTCTGTCCAAGTAACGCAATTAATGGATATTGAAAGATATTCACATGTCATGCATTTGGTCTCTCATGTCACTGGAACACTAAAAGAAAACCTTACGATATACGATGTGCTACGCTCCTGTTTTCCTGCAGGTACTGTATCGGGCGCACCGAAAATCAGAGCAATGGAAGTAATTGCTGAGCTAGAGCAAGATACCAGAGGACCTTACGCAGGTACCGTCGGATATTTCAGCTTCTCAGGAAACATGGATACAGCTATTACAATCAGAACGGTAGTATTGAAGAATGGCACAGCATACGTTCAGGCTGGCGGCGGAATCGTCGCAGACAGCGTTGACGAGAACGAATTCCAGGAAACAAAGAATAAAGCTGCTGCTGTTCTGCAAGCAATAAGCCGTGCCGAGATGATGATAAAATAGCGTAGGCTTCACCACATGGGAGTTCATGATGCTACTACTTTTGGATAATTACGACAGCTTCACCTACAACATATATCAATATCTTTGCGAATTAAACGCCGACGTACAGGTGGTCAGAAACGACAAGATAACTTTGGATGAAGTAGCCGATCTTAACCCAGAACGAATAGTCATATCCCCTGGGCCTAACAATCCAGAGCGAGCAGGCATCTCAAGCGAAGTGGTGCTGCGATTTGGGACTTCTATCCCAATCCTCGGCATTTGCTTGGGACATCAATGCATTGGATACGCATATGGATCTACAGTCAGTAAGGCAAGTGAAATCATGCACGGCAAAACTTCTGCAATATACCATGACGGCAAGGGGATTTTTAAAGGAATACCTAACCCATTTAACGCCATCCGATATCATTCCTTAGCAATTGAAGAACAAACTATTCCTGACCAATTAGAAGTAACGGCTAGAACTGAGAACAATATTATTATGGGAGTGCGTCACAAGTCCCTTCCAGTGGAAGGGATCCAGTTTCATCCTGAGTCGATAATGACTGAGTCCGGGAAAGCATTGCTACAAAATTTCCTTGAGACTGCAAGATAAGAGAAAATGAAGGATTTTGATATTCCCACTCACCAATCCGCCCCAAAAACATCACTACTGCTTGGAACTACAGTAGCTGGACACGGGGTAAAACATTTCTATAATGCTGCTTTCCCTGTCCTGTTCCCTAGTATCAAAACGGACCTAGCTCTCACAAACGCACAATTGGGTAACATGACCACACTGCGACTGCTTATCGGTGGTCTATTCAATCTTCCTGCAGGCTTTCTTGCAGATAAGTTCGGTAGTGAGCGAAAGCACATCCTAGCATCGTCAATTGCTTTAACCTCGTTATGTTGCATGCTGTTAGGATTGGCGTCGTCATACCCCTTACTTGTTATATTTGCCTCCTTGATGAGTGGAGCCATAACCCTATGGCATCCCTCAGCGATAGCATGGCTATCCGAAGGGTTTTCAAACAGAAAAGGGATGGCGATTGGCCTCCATGGTACCGGGGGGAGTGTAGGCGAAACCTTGGGACCACTGGTAATCGGGCTATTACTGAAATTATTCTCATGGCGCCCACTGCTGTCCGTCAGCGTTATACCGGGCGTAGTGGCAGCAGTCGCTATATGGTTATGCCTTGGACGAGTTGAACACGTTGCTATGTCAACTATAACGATCCGTACATATTTTAAAGGAATTGGAAGCCTTCTCAGGAACCGTAAATTGCTCATTGTGCTGTGCGTAGCAGCGTGCTATGGAGGTGCTCAGGCGACCGTGATGACTTTCCTCCCAATATATATTGAGGAGGACCTAGGACTCTCCTCCACTAGTGTGGGTTTCTATCTATCTGCTATGAACATTAGTGGCATCATTTCCCAACCGATCTTAGGTTATTTATCTGACCTATGGGGCAGGCGGTCCATACTACCACCGAGCTTAGCGGTCCTAGGGCTATCGCTGATCATTATGTCATGGGTTGATGCAGGCATCCCTTTCACCTTCTTCTTAATCTTAGGAGGGGCATTCCTCTTCCCCTTAATGGCAATTATACTGGCCTCAGCAGTAGATGTAGTCAGTCAAGAAGTTCAAGCGACCACGGTATCATTAGTATTTGGAGCAGCAGTCATAGTTTCATCAGCAGTACCGGCAGTTGCAGGCATCATAGCTGATGCTTTCACTGTCCAGATCACTTTCCTACTGGCTGGTGCAATAGTACTGTTCGCATGCGCAGTGTCGATCGTCACTCGTTGGAATCTTGACGCGAGCTAAACTGAAATGGGTCTTAGCATCTGAAAAGGAGAACTCTGATGATTCGCGAAAGTATCCAGACACTAATTCAGGGGATTTCTATAACCAAGGATGCAGCAGGCGAAGCTATGTCCGAAATAATGTCTGGAGAGGCAACCGATGCTCAAATTGCCTCTTTTGCTACCGCTTTACGCATGAAAGGGGAAACGAGCAATGAGGTGGCAGGCATGGCCGCTACTATGTTAGAAATGGCCTTGACCATTGAAGGCCCAGATGACGCAGTAGACACCTGCGGTACTGGTGGGGATGGCTCAGGCACCTTTAACATATCAACTACGGCAGCCTTTGTTCTCGCAGGAGGCAAGGTGCCCGTGGCGAAGCATGGTAATCGAGCAGTATCTGGATCGGTAGGTAGTGCCGACGTACTAGAGCAACTGGGGGTGCGCATTGATCTGCAGCCAGACGGGGTACAGAGATGCATCGACACTACACAGCTATGCTTCATGTTTGCTCCGATTTTTCACCCGTCAATGCGGTTTGCCGCCAACGCACGGCGAGAAATTGGAATACGCACTATATTCAATATTCTTGGACCACTCGTAAATCCAGCCAGAGTCACAAGACAGGTGATCGGCGTAGCAGATCTTCGACTTGGTGAACTTATTGCAAACGTGCAGGTCCTCCTTGGTTCCAGCCACACGATGGTCTGTCACGGATTCGATGGAGTGGATGAAATTTCACTGGAGGGGCCAACTAGAATCTGGGAACTCAAAGATGCTGTAATTCACTCATACTTATTTGACCCGGGTAGCGTATTTTTAGAGCGGTCACTAACTTCAGCGTTCAAAGTCGACACGCCACTAGAAAGTGCAACCCAATTGCTCGCTGTACTAAGTGGCGAACCCGGACCATCTCGAGACATTGTATTAGCCAATTCAGCGGCAGGGTTCATCGTCGCAGGAAAAACTGCCAACTTTACTGAAGCCCTAGACCTTGCTCGAAATTCCATTGACTCGGGACAAGCTATGAATGCTGTAAAAAAGCTTGTGGAGGCTAGCAACAAATCTTGACCAAAGAAACCATACTTACACAAATAGTCAGTCAAAAAAAGACAGACCTCGCCACATTGAAAATGAGAGAACCGTTAGATGTTCTGGCCAATAGGAGGTCCCATCGAATTCCAATAGCAAATCTATCGGGTTCATTGATGGGAGACCGGATTCGCATCATTGCTGAAGTGAAACGGGCCTCTCCCTCTAAAGGCATACTTCACCCTGATCTTGACCCAACTGTGATGGCGGAAAATTATGCCCGTGGCGGAGCTGCAGCTATATCAGTTCTTACCGAGTCTAACTACTTCAAAGGAAGTACTGAAGATCTAACAACCGTGAAAGAATCTGTGAAGGATTACAGACTTCCTGTCGTGCGTAAGGATTTTAACTTTGACCCTTATCAAGTACAGGAATCCAGTGTGATTGGCGCGGATGCAATACTGCTCATTGTAGCAATACTCTCTGAGAGGGAATTAAGCGATCTGATTGCTCTTGGAAATGAATTGTTCCTGCAGTGCCTCGTAGAAGTACACAATGAAGTTGAACTACAAACAGCATTGATAGCGGGGGCAGAAATCATCGGTATCAATAATCGCAACCTAAGAACGTTCGAAACAAACCTCGCTACTACAGAACGCCTAGCTCCATTGATCCCTCCAGGAAAGATAATTGTAAGCGAAAGCGGGATCAAAGACCCCGAAACTCTAATACACCTAAAAAGGCTGCGGGTTAACGCAGTCCTGATCGGCGAAACTTTTGTGACATCGGATAATCCCGAAGCAGAAGTCAGGAAGTTCTCATGAATACTCCGCAGACCAAGATATGCGGAATTAGGTCTTCCCAAAGTGCTTTTGCTGCAGCAAAAGCATCCTCAAATTACATAGGATTCAATTTTGTCACCGCAAGCAAGCGTCTCATAGACGCCAATCAGGCGAAGACAATAATTAGGGCCTTAAAAAATGAACACACCGAACCGAATAGACCTAAGGTTGTCGGCGTATTCGCCAACCAGCCCCTTTTATACATCAACTCCGTTGCAGAGTATTGTGATCTAGATATGGTACAACTTAGCGGGGATGAGCCATTCGCCTTTGCTCAACGAGTAATTTCACCGGTAATAAAAGCAATCAAGGTAGACACTGACGCTTCGAAAGAAGCTGAATTGAATCGGCTCGATCAACTCTCGAGACTAGCGAAAAAGATGAACCTCTTAGTTATCCTCGACAAATATGACCGCCATCTCCAAGGTGGAACAGGGCACATACACGATTGGGATCTAGCGGCTAAACTAGCGGAACACCATTCGTTCCTCCTAAGTGGTGGCCTGAACCTGGAAAACATACATGAAGCAATTGAATCAGTTCGCCCATTCGGTGTAGATGTTGCTAGTGGGGTTGAAATAGATGGGCAGGACGACGCAACCACGATAACTGAGTTCCTTAGTGCAGTTCAATCAGCAAAGTAAAATATGGAGCGTTAGCCCCCTGGCATTGAGGAGTAAGCAAATGAATAGCGACCCGGAAACAAATTACCCTAGGTATTATGGAGCCTATGGTGGGCAATTCGTACCTGAAACACTTATGGTGGCGTTAGAGGAGTTGCAATCTGCTTTCAACTCTGCCCAATCTGACCCAAACTTCAGGAATGAGCTAAATTCGCTACTTACCCACTACGCTGGCCGGCCTACCCCTATATATTTTGCTCAGAATCTTAGCAAATCCGTCGGAGGGGCTCAGATATACCTGAAAAGAGAAGACCTTGCTCACACTGGGGCTCATAAGATCAATAATGCTTTGGGGCAAGGACTATTAGCGAAACGGATGGGGAAAACACGAATCATCGCTGAGACTGGTGCAGGCCAGCATGGGGTGGCTACAGCGACCGTATGTGCAATGTTGGGGTTGGAGTGTATTGTTTACATGGGGGAGGAAGATATTCGAAGACAAGAGAGTAATGTGTTTCGTATGAACCTCTTAGGGGCCACTGTCACGCCAGTTACTAGTGGAAGCAAAACACTCAAGGATGCAATTAACGAAACCATACGCGACTGGGTGACAAACGTTCAAGACACGCACTATTTGATCGGGAGTGCCGTTGGCCCTCATCCATACCCGCTCATTGTAAGGGAATTTCAAAAAATTATTGGACAGGAAGCTCGGCAACAAATAATAGACCTAATTAGAACCTTGCCTGACTATGCTATTGCTTGTGTTGGTGGCGGCAGCAATGCTATAGGTCTGTTTTACCCATTCATTAATGACGCCAGTGTGCAGCTAGTGGGTGTCGAAGCTGGTGGCAAGGGATTAAACCAGGGGGAACATGCTGCCACTCTTTCGGCAGGAAGCAAAGGTATACTCCATGGGAGCCTATCGTACCTACTTCAAGACTCAAATGGACAAGTCAGTTCAACTCGAAGTATATCTGCTGGGCTTGATTATCCTGGAGTTGGCCCGGAACATAGTCATCTAAAGGACATTGGTAGAGTACAGTACGTATCAGCAAGAGACGAAGAGGCCTTGGAAGGATTCAAACTACTCTGCCAAACAGAGGGCATACTCCCTGCACTTGAGCCATCCCATGCCATTGCAGTTGCTGTGCAGATTGCGCGTGACTTACCTGCAGAATCCACTATCCTACTGAACCTAAGTGGCAGAGGGGATAAGGACATGGGAACTGTAAGAGAAGTGCTACAGTCAGATTATCCAATCCAGTGAGTTAGGATTAATTAGTACCCTCGTTGCCTGCTTTTAGGGCATCAAGGGTCGGAATAGCTCGAAGCATCACAGCTTCGAATTCTCTTTTTACAGCAGGACTATTAAACAACGCTGGAGCATCTGGAGAGGTTTGATAATCAGGTCTTAGTTCAAACCTTCCTAGGAATGCGACACCCGTTTCTTGAGATAACTCCTCACCTGCACCCGAACCGAACATCTCCCCACTAAAATTCTCAACCACACCTATGATCGGGATATTCATCTTTCTAACCATATTCAAAGATCGTGTCGCATCAAGACGAGCAAGCGGTTGTGGCGTGGTAACTATGACAAACCCATCTAATGGAAGAGTTTGCATGATCGTTAGTGGCGCATCAGAAGTACCAGGGGGTAGGTCAACAATCAGATAATCCAGCTCACCCCAATCCGTAATCTGAAGGAATTGGTTTATGGCATTATGCACCATGGGGCCACGCCATATAATCGCCTCATCAGGGCGTTCCTGAAAAAATGCCATCGACATTATCTTCACCCCGTGAGCCACAGGGGGAAAGAACTTACCATCTCTTTGTACAGGAAGATCCACCAACCCAAAAGCCTGAGTCACATTGGGACAATCTATGTCAGCATCAAATATGCCAACCTTGAAACCGTTTGCTGCCAACACCGAAGCGAGTCCTGTAGCTATAGTTGTCTTACCAACACCACCCTTACCGCTATAGACAGCTATTTTGTTCTTTATAGTAGAGAATCGATCTGTGATATCTCGCTTTTGCTGGAACTGCTTTTTTACTGATTCCAGTCTAGCCTGCTGCTGCGGGTTACTCATAACTAATCCAATCCTAGCAACTTCTTACCATCTTCTGTAAGCAAATCTGGGCTCCATGGAGGGTCAAATACCATCTCTACCTCGACGTCATCAACTCCATCAACTTCAGCAATCCTCCACTCAGCTTGCTGAGCTATATACGGACCCATCCCACAGCCAGGGGCAGTCAGGGTCATCTGCACATAAACGTCGGCCCCTGTAAGCTGAATCTCATACACTAAGCCAAGATCATAGACATTTACCGGGATCTCAGGGTCATAGACATCTCTTAATGCTTCTACAACTGCCTCTCGAGTAATCGTGTCTGGTGCCATTTTTATTTTCTCCTTAAGTCGCCTTCTTGCTAGCTAATCTTAGCAAGAAAGAGTCTAACTGGTCAACCTATTGATGCAAACTCTAGATGTTGAACCCCCTAATCAGAAACAGACTTTTTGTCCACAAATTCTTCTTCAGTTACCATGTTTATTATGTTTCTAAGCTCTACAATCTCATCTCTCAACATGGCTGCCCGCTCGAATTCCATACCTTTAGCAGCTTGCTTCATTTGTTTTTGCAAATCAGCGATCAATCGCGTCCCATCCGTTGCAGATAAACGATCCCTCTCAATATAGCTTCCCAAATCTACAGAATTCTCGGATTCAGCCACGATTCGATCAGTAATACCACGTATCTCTTTTTTGATACCTGTTGGTACAATTCCATTATCGACATTGTGCTGGGCTTGTATTGTCCGCCTTCTAAGTGTTTCATCAATTGCAGAATGCATCGACCGCGTTATTGTATCTGCATACATGACGACTTTCCCAGATTCGTGCCGGGCGGCCCTACCCATAGTCTGAATCAAGGATCCCGCGGACCTCAGGTACCCTTCTTTATCTGCATCAAGAATTGCTACCAAATTTACTTCAGGCAAATCCAGGCCTTCTCTTAAGAGATTTATTCCAACTACTACGTCATACACTCCAAGTCGCAAATCCCTAAGAATTTCACTGCGCTCCAGAGTGTGAATTTCAGAGTGCAGATAATGAGTGTTAATACCCACCTCCTGAAAGTAATCCGCCAATTCCTCCGCCATCTTCTTCGTCAAGGTAGTCACTAAACATCTTCCGTCTGAATCAATGCTTTCCCGAATACGCTGCACCAAATCATCCACCTGTCCTTCAATCGGGTGAATTTCCACCACGGGATCAAGCAAACCAGTCGGGCGAATAATTTGCTGCACGACAGCTGCTGATTCCCGCAATTCGAATTCTGCAGGGGTGGCCGAAACGAAAATTCCCTGTTGCACCTTGTCACAGAATTCTTCAAAGTTTAGCGGTCTATTATCAAGAGCAGAAGGTAACCGCCATCCGTAGTCAACTAGTGTGGTCTTACGGGATCTGTCACCCTTGAACATTGCTCGCAACTGTGGAATGGTCTGATGGGATTCATCTAGAATTACCAAAAAGTCGTCAGGGAAATAATCTAGTAAAGTCCAAGGCGCACTGCCGAGGTCCCTACCACCTAGTGGCCCCGAATAATTCTCGACACCAGAGCAATACCCAACTGCTAGAAGCATTTCCAAATCATAATTGGTTCTTTGCTCGATTCGCTGTGCTTCTAGCAATTTCCCCTGTTTCTCAAAAATGTCGAGCTGTGCCTTCAACTCTTGTTGAATTCTTTTAACCCCTCTTTTGAGCTTATCACGAGGGGTGACGAAATGTCGGGCTGGATAAATATCAACGGAGTCACACTCAGCAAGAATTTCTCCCGTCACATAATCTAGTTCAACAATACGTTCAACCTGATCACCCCAAAATTCGACCCTAATAGCAATATCATCATAAGCTGGCACTAACTCTACTACGTCACCACGCACTCGGAAATATGCCCTACTGAGATCCATATTGGTTCTCTCGTACTGCATTTCCACCAACTGCCGAACGAATCTCTGGCGATCTCGAATCTCGCCCTTACGGACTTCAGCTACAAAACTATAATAATCTTCTGGAGAACCTAATCCGTAAATACATGAAACAGAAGCGACAATAATCACATCTCTTCGGGTTAAAAGGGATCGGGTAGCAGAATGTCTTAGTTTATCAATTTCTTGATTGATGCTCGTTTCTTTTTCAATATATGTATCGGTTCGCGGTATATACGCTTCAGGCTGATAATAATCATAATAGCTAACGAAATATTCCACTGCATTTTCCGGGAAAAACCCCTTAAGCTCAGTCGCTAATTGGGCCGCTAATGTCTTATTGGGAGTCATCACTAACGTAGGCCGCTGCACTGATTCAATAACGTTAGCCATGTTGAAAGTTTTACCACTACCGGTGACTCCCATCAAAGTTTGGAAACGCAACCCTCCGTTCAATCCGTTGACCAGTGCCTCAACTGCTCTCGGTTGGTCTCCCATCATATCAAAGTCAGAAGTTATCTTGAAATCAGGCATACTAACAATTCAAAGAGAACCCAATAGGATCCACTGATACCTGTCGGTATCTAGGGTATCAAGCTCTATAAGATTTTCGATCCCTCCTTTAAAATTCAATCGGCTTTGTAGCCACCCAAACCATAACCTCACTATCTTCCGTTAGGTCTCCGTAGTTGAAATCACCATACACGTCGACATCGGCAAATCCTGCGAGAGTCAGCAAATGGAGCATTTCATATCTATAGATATACCGAAAGAGGACTTCCTTATAAGTGCGTCTTTCCACAACTCCGTCGATGGTTAGGTTTTCAATGATATAGCGTGATGCAATCATTTGGGTTAGATTATCTGCACTGCTTTGTTCCCACAAGACATATCGCTTCCCACTTTCTGGGTTTGTGACATCCGCGCGATAATATAGTTGGCCATCTTCCCTGGTGAGGCGCCATAGGTCCGGCGTAAATACATCTAAAGCCAAACGTCCACCTGGCTTCAAATGCTGAAAAACTCGATCTAAGGCAATCCTTTGATCAGCGACGCTGAGAAATAAGAGGAATGAATTATACGGGATAACAACCAAATCAAATTCTTTTCCCAAATCCAAGTTCATAACGTCGCCATGCACAAATTGTACTGATCCTTGAATCTTTTCAGCAGCTCGGAAACGTTCATCAGCTAAGTCCAACATTTTCCTTGAAGTATCAATTCCTACAACTTCCAGACCTGCTTGTGCCATAGGAATCGCAACCCTACCCGTACCACACGTAAGATCTAGCACGTGCTTACCCGAGTCTCCAGCCAAGTTCACGTAGAATGGAATGTCCTCCACTCTCAATAAATCTATCGGGCTATAAGAATCCACCCACGCATCATAATCTGTTCCCACTATTGCTACCTTTCGTGTATTGCAAGCGTTGCAAAACCTTGATTCAATTTTGAGTGGTTGAATCAAGGTTTTGCAACGCTTGCATGATCAACTCTTGAGAGGTAGCATCTTCAGAAATGCTAATGTCCCTCACCGCTTCTCGAGCGTCATCAGAGCTATATCCTAAGCCTACCAATGCTGCAACTGCGTCATTATTTACCGGCAACCCCGCAGTCGCAAACTCCAAAGGATCACCACCAAACTTATCTTTCAACTCAACGATAATTCGCTCTGCTCCCCGTTTACCAATTCCATGAGCTCGTCTGAGAACTGCAACGTTGCCTTCTGTTATCGCAGCAACCAACTCTCTGCCGTCCATTACGGAAAGTAAGTTAAGGGCATTTCGTGGTCCGATACCTGAGATGCCAATCAACACCTGAAACAAGTGCAAGTCATCTTCGCTTCTGAATCCATACAACTGAATAGTATCGTCATGAACCTGTAGATGGGTATACATTTGTACTATTGAACCAACGGAACCCAGCCCCTCAGCTGCTAACCGAGGAATCTCTAACCCCAAGCTAACGCCTCCGACGGTAATTACCATCGAATTACTAGCTTTACTAGCCAATATCCCTTGTATGGCTCTGATCATTGGAATCTCCACCAGCCTGAATAATGATTGCCGATTTTATTACTTCAACAACTGATCTATTCTGAAGGAATAAGCATGACACACTGCAACACCAAGCGCATCTGCAGCATCCAAGCCAATCGTTTCCGGGGTGCCTAGAATAACTGACATCATGAATCTTACTTGCTCTTTAGCAGCCATACCATGGCCAGTCACTGCTTGCTTAACCTGAGATGGCGCGTACCGAGCTACCTTTATACCATGGCTTGCAGCTACCAAAAGTACTAGGGTTTCTGCTCGCACTACCGCCAAAGCGGACTGAACGTTCACACCGACGAATGGTTCCTCTACAGCGATCACACTTGGCTTCCACTCTTGACACTGGTCACGCAATAGCTGAAACAATTCGTATAAACGAAACTGCAAATCTTCCTTCGGGTTGGCTCGAAAAACTCCTTGGCTAATTAGGCGAGGATTATCTTGAGTAGTCTCAATTAGACCGAACCCCATACGTAGAGATCCTGGGTCAATACCCAAAATCCTGTGGTTTAGATGCTGTTCCACCAAGATCCTCCTCAACCAGCTACGCCAAGAATCAATAGACTAGTAGAAATCTACACGTCAGTAATTAAATCCTGAGGGAAGTCTGCGTTTGTACTAACTCTTTGAACATCATCCAAATCTTCCAATTTTTCCAACAACCTAATGGTTTGGTCAGCCAACTTAGAATCAACAGTAACCATTGCAGTCGGGATTTGAGTCACTTCGGAGTTAGCCACTGTGACGCCTTCAGATTCCAAAATCGTTCGAATTTCCTCTATAGCGCCTGGGGCGCAATATATCTCAACCGCATCATCATCCACTGTAAAATCTTCTGCCCCCGCGTCAATTGCCCGTAGCGCGATTTCATCTGCCTCATCACCAACAGCTGGGATAGTCAAAACCCCATTCGTCTTAAACATCCAAGACACACTGCCGGACTCCCCCATACTACCACCAGCTTTATTGAGGGCAGCCTTAACATCGGCTGCAGTACGATTTCTGTTTTCAGTAACCACCTCAAGCAATATTGCCACACCACCAGGGCCATAAGCCTCATAGGTTACTTCATCCAAAGTCGTAACATTACCGTCCCCTCCAGCAACCTTCTTGATGGCTCGATCAATATTGTCACCAGGCATGTTGCTATCACGAGCTTTTTGAATTGCCAGTCTCAATCGAGGGTTCAATTCTGGATCAATGCCAGTACGCGCTGCTAGTGTTACTTCCCTCGTCAAACGCGTGAATATTTTTGAGCGCTTAGCATCGACCACACCCTTTGCCCTTTTTATAGTGGACCACTTAGAATGCCCAGACATTTACCAACCTCACCATCAATATGACTGATCACACAATCTATGACTATTTTATCATTCGCCAAAAAGTATCTCAATGGGCTACAGTAAGCTTATTTAGTATCATTTAGTTCTTAATTTCAAAGTCTTTAGTAGCATCCCATAGTTGGCCTTTTACTATGGGGGAAGCTGAAAGCAAGTCAACATTCTTGTCACGAGCATCTGCCACTAAATTCACGGTCCGAGATTGGAACTTCTGAGTAGCTGCACGCAGTGCGCCTTCAGCATCGATCCCCATCCACCGTGCTACATTCACAACTGAAAACAGCAAGTCTCCCATTTCAGCTTCTCGCTTCTCTACGGAATTAGCCTCGTTGAGTTCTTTTGATTCTTCCTCGATTTTGTTGAAAGCACCGGTGATCGTTTCCCAGTCAAGTCCTAAGGAAGCAGCACGAACCTGCGTTTTTTGAGCATGAATAAGGGCGGGCATCGCCCGAGGCAATCCAGAAAATGGACTATCCGCGGAATGTAGCTCGTTCCTTTCTTCTTGTTTAATCTTCTCCCACTGCTGCAAGACTTCAGTGGAAGACGTTAGAGTCTCAGACGCGAAAACATGGGGGTGCCGCCTTACCAGTTTATTTATAATCCCGGTAAACACATCCTTAGGCAAGAATTCTTGATCCTCTTCAGCAATAACAACATGGTGACAAATCTGCAACAGCAAGTCTCCTAGCTCCTCAATTAACTCTGGTACGCCTTCTAACTCAATCGCGTCAATAACTTCATATGATTCTTCAATCAAATCACCAAGCAAAGAAAAATGGGTTTGTTCTCTATCCCATGGACACCCAGAATGGGGATCGCGCAATCGTCGAACAACGGACAATAATTCGTCAAATGTTACCCCTTCTATAAAAGAAACCTGTTCCATATTCACACCTCACAGACAATTAGTAATGAGCTAGCGTATCTTACCTCAGATCCATTACCTACATATACAACATCGGATCACCACTATTCTTATGGTATCAATATACGAATTGCGTATATTGATACCATAATTGTGCACGGACAACTTAGTTGACAGCGGTTTCTTAGACGATTAGACTCCTGTCTAATCGTCTAAGGTATAAGCACGAACTTCAAACGTACTGTGATAGAACAAGATTGCCCACTGCAAAGTGAGGTGGCCTCATGCCAGTAGCAACACAACCGCTTTCAGACATAAAGGTAATTGACCTTACTCAAGGCATCGCAGGCCCATATGCCACCAAACTGCTAGCAGATTATGGGGCAGAAGTCCTAAAGATCGAAAGACCACCTTCTGGCGATCCAGCTCGCACTTTTGGACCATTCCCCAGCAATCAAAAACATCCAGAGAAAAGCGGTGCTTTCTTACTCCTAAATACTAACAAACAAAGCATAATGGTCGATCTCAAACGATCACAAGGTAGAGACATTGTGAGGGCGTTGGTTTCAACCGCAGATTTAGTAATAGAAAACTTCCGCCCTGGCGTTATGGATCAGCTAGGGTTAGGCCAGGAAGCATTGAAATCCATCAACTCTAAATTGACCTTCACCTCTATCAGCAATTTCGGACAAACGGGCCCTTATAGAGACTACAAAGCATCTGAATTGACTCTCTTTGCAATGGGAGGGGTCATGAACAGAAATGGATTGCTTGGGAGACCCCCGCTTAAACTGGGAGGCAATCATGTTCAGTACCAAGCAGGAAATATAGCAGCCATGGCCAGTATGTTCTCTTTGTTTAATGTAAAACACCAAGATGAAGATGGTCAGTACATTGACATAGCCATCTTCGAAACCCAAGCAGCTTCATACAATGCACGAATGCCTATGCTCTTAGCTTACCAATATACCGGTGAACGTACGCCAAGAACGGATGTTCCTGGGTCCGGATTCGGATACCCAACAGGCTTTTATCCATGTCAAGATGGCTATGTAAACATCACCGGTGGAGGGGCATTTTGGCCTCGAACCGTAGCATTGCTTGGCATGCCTGAATTACTCAATGACCCTAGGTTTGCTCCTCCTATGGGACAGGTAAGCCCAGAAGGAAGAGAGGTTTTTGAGACCGAAATCTGGATCCCATGGCTACTCGAAAGAACCAAGTTAGAGGTAGTTGAACAGTGCCAAGAGTATGAAATTCTTTCTGGCGCATTTAATACGATTGATGAAGTCATGGATAACAACCCTCAGTTTGAAGCTCGGAACTACTGGCAGATTATCGATCATCCCGAGGCAGGGCCATTTAGATACCCAGGAGCCCCATCTTTCACGAGTGAAAAGTGGTGGCAAATCCGCTCGCCAGCACCACTGCTAGGACAACATACCCGAAGTATTCTCTCTAGCCACCTGCACTATTCTGATACGTCCATTGAAGATCTGGTTTTGTCAGGTATAGTCGGGTAATTAATCAACGTGCACCTAAAGGAGCAAACTATGTCATTGCCACTAAAAGGTATACGCATTCTGGATATGACTGTAGTTTGGGCGGGGCCATACAGTACAATGTTCCTTGCTGACATGGGAGCTGAAGTCATACGAGTGGAATCGATAAACGTGTTCCCTTCGGCTACCAGAGGCCAACAAGCAAGGCCGAACAAGGAAGCTGAGGCACACCGACCAACCTCTATGTACCCGAACCGGGATCCAGGTGAAAGGGCATGGAACAGAAGTTCCATGTTTAATGCCCATTCAAGGAATAAACACTCGATTACCATCAATTTAGCATCTAAAGAAGGCAAAAACATCTTCAAGCGTCTCGTTGAAGTTAGTGATGTTTTCATTGAAAACAATGCACTAGGATCAATGGAGAGACTTGGATTCACCTACCCTACCCTCTCTAAATGGAATCAGCAATTGGTAATGTTGTCTTCAACAGGCATGGGGCAGACCGGACCTTGGGCACATTTCAGAGGATTTGGATTACATTTTGAAGCGTTGTATGGCCATGCGTCTGTGACAGGGTACCCCGATATGGACGTTGACGGTGTGCCAAGCTCCGTAGCAGCAGATGCAGCAGCAGGAGCCGCTATAGCTTTCAATGTGGTGATGGGATTACATAACCGAACCAAGACGGGAAAAGGTGCGTTCATTGACCTCTCTCAAGGGGAAAATTTCGTGCCACATCTTGGCGAATTGTTTATGGATTATTCAATGAACGAAAACGTCGCGCAGTCTATGGGAAACCGAGACAGCATCATTGTCCAAGGGTGTTACCAGTGCAAAGGGGATGACGAATGGATTGCCATCTCATTAACTTCCCCCCAAGACTGGAAAACTCTCATGACAGTAATTGGAGCAACGCATTTGGGCAACGATCCTAAATTCAGCTCACTGCGCTCAATGCACGATAATCATGACGAAATTGACGAAATCATCTCACTCTGGACCAGAACCCAAGATAACCTTGAAGCTTTTCGCAGCCTGCAGGCTGCTGGAATCGTGGCAGGTCCTGTTCTAAACGAGCCTCTGGCATACCAAGACCCTCAACTACAATCTCGCGATTTCTTCACCGAAATAACTCACGCTGACGCAGGCACCCATTTGTATCCCACCACCGCATTCAAAATGTCCAATACACCCTTCGAAGTCCGCAAACCTCCCGTCAGATTAGGAGAGGACAACGACTATGTCTACAGAGAAGTCCTAAAGCTGACAGAACAAGAGTACGACAATTTGAAACAATTAGGACAAATCGGGATGGACTACGAAGAAAATATCCCCTGAGGCCAAATTAGGTACTAGCCGGCCGAGACTGTAGTTATCCGCCTGCTAGTACCTAATTCATCTAAATGGTCTTTAGCTATTAAGAAATGTGAAGAGCCTTATTAATAAAGCTCTTCACATTTCTTGCCCTAATTCAATTATACCTACTACCTTAGCGGCGAGCCCCCGAAGGGTCTATTCTCGACGTCCAGGTTCAACGGAAGAATAATCGAAGTCGTAATTCTTCGCAACGAATCCTTGCCACTCTACTGGCACCGCATCTTCAACAAAAATAGCAGTAACTGGGCAAACCGGCTCGCAGGCAGCACAATCTATGCACTCATCAGGATTGATATACATCATATCGTCACCTTCGTAGATGCAGTCTACCGGGCACACATCTATGCATGCGGCATCTTTAAGGTCGACGCAGGGCTCAGTGATTATATATGTCATATCTGCTTTTCCTCCTAAGCGAGTAACTCGCCCAATAACCATATGAATTGCATTATAGCCATTGGTATGGACCGCTGCAACCCAAAAGATGGACATTTACAGCTAGCTACATAGGGATGCCTGATTGACCAACATAAAGGCTATTGCATTGCTATCCTTTATATGCTTTCGAGGCATCAGTGCAGATTCTGCGTGATTGACATAAAGGCCATCGCATTGCTATCCTTTGCATGCTTTCGATACACCATAGTGAAAGGATTTAGTATTGTGGGTATTGCTCAAATAATCGCCACCGCCCGGTCACAAAATCGCCTTGTGCTTACCGAAGTAGAAGCAAAAGAGATCATGCAGTCTGCAGGCGTCCCTGTAGTTAAAACTATACTAGCAAAGACCAAAAATGAAGCGTTACAATTGTCGGAGCAGATAGGCTTTCCCATAGTAGCTAAGATTGTAGCTCCTGACATAACTCACAAAAGCGATGCGGGCGGGGTCCGTATGAACATCTCTGACCGTGTGCAGATGGAGCAGGCATGGGACGATTTAATGTCCAATGCACAAGCAGCCTTCCCTAATTCCCAGATAGATGGTGTGGCTGTCCAACCACAAGCTCCAGAAGGTACAGAGGTAATTATTGGTGGATCACAGGACCCTCAGTTCGGTCCTATAGTTATGTTCGGGCTTGGTGGAGTTTTCGTGGAAATTCTCAAGGATGTGTCTTTCCGGATAGTACCACTAAGTGATAACGATGCTAGCGAGATGATCACAGATATAAAAAGCTACAAAGTGCTTGAGGGCTACAGAGGGAATGCTGCTGCAGATACAAGTGCGATTCAAAAAGCCCTCGTAGCGACATCAACTCTGTTGGAAACAAACCCTGACATAGCAGAGTTGGACCTCAACCCCGTCTTCGCATACAGTGATGGAATACTCGCTGTAGATGCTCGAATTATCCTCAAAGATCAATCCTAAATATTTAGCTCTAATCGGTTAGTTAACACCTAGAGAGGGAATATCCATTTGCACTATATCTCCCTCTCTAGAATTCCACGCTCGCAGATTTTTTGGGAAGCGCCAGCCTCACGAATGTTTCAGTACGGCGCACCCCTGCTATTACGCCTAATTTCTCTCGAAGGAATGTTCCAAGTTGATCCGCGCTTTGCAAGGTTACCCACATGAAAACATCGTAGGTCCCCGTAGTTATAGCAACCCAATTCGATTCTGGAAGTTCGCCTAGGCTTCTAGCTACTTCCATGACTTTATCTGGATCCACCTGAACTCCCACCAATGCCTCTGTGTCGTACCCTAAATGTTCAGCGTCAACAACGGCAACAATATCAATCACACCATCGGCCATCAACTTTTTGAGGCGCCTTCTTACTGTACCCTCACTAACCCCAATCCGACGAGCTATCCAAGCGTTAGAGGCTCGGCCATTACTTTGGAGAATGGCTACAATTTCCCTGTCTACTTCATCCACTGGAACCCCCAATAATGTCTAGTTTCGAAAGATAATTCTGTCACACGCTACGAAATCTGTCAAGACACATGGCTAGCTACAGAGAGACGCCTGAGGAATTCCATTAAAATGATAAAATTCTTTGATTCTCTGGAAATGCTTAACGAGTTCTGCTACAAACGCCCGCCTTATCCCGCAATACTTTGTGTTTTATTCCGGAGATAATCCACTAGCACGTAATGCCCCAACTGATCAAGAGAGGAATAGAAAGCCCGCCCTTTATTAAGCTTCATCATTTCTTCCACAAACTTCAACAAGTAGCTTGTTGTTTCTAGCATAAAAGTATTAATAGTTATGCCAGCCTGAGTGCATCGCTTAACCTCTTTCAGGGTTTCCTCGATGGTCTTTTTGCTAGGTGGGTAGCTGAAATTCGAGTATCCATTTTCGATGTAGCAGGTTGGTTCCCCGTCAGTGATCATCATAATCTGCTTATTCGCTGCATGATCCTTTGCTAATAATTCGCGACCTAATATCAACGCATGATGCATATTTGTTCCTGAAACGTAATCATTCCAGGTAGTCTTTGACAATGTTTGCACAGGCAAAACCCGAGCGAAATCAGAAAATCCCACCACATGAAGTTTATCTTGAGGAAATTGTGACTGGAGTAAGGCCGAAAGTGCCATCACCACTTTCTTGGCCCCAGTAAATGTGCCCCACATACCCATCGATCTACTCTGGTCAAGCAGGAGCACGGTCGAAACCTGGGTTTGAATCTCTGTCAGTTCAATCTCGAAATCTTCCACACTCATTTTCACCGGAACGCCTTGCCCAGCCCTAAGTACTGCATTCCGTACTGTGGCACGTAAATCCAGATGCGTCAGATCATCTCCAAATTCATAACGCCTAGTCACCCCAGACCCAATAGACCCTGGTCCTAATTTCGCAACTTGATGCCCTCCGTGAATACGACTGTTTTTCACTGAACCGAAAACTTCTTCAAGTGCCTTATACCCTAATCGACGAGTCGCCTTAGCGGTGAGTTTAAGGTCATCATCATCGCCTTCAAGGTAGCCGGCAGTACGCAACGAAGCGGCAATCCTCTCCATCGTTTCTAAAGCTTGATTCGCCTCATCTCCCAACAGATCAGCGAGCTCTTCTCGGTCTATCTTGCTCATATCTGTCTCACGTAATGCTCGAGACATTTGCTGCTCCAGCTGTTCCATCCGCTGTAGTTCACTTATCGTACCCAGTGCTTGATTGAGATTCATTTCTTCATTACCGGTGAAATTATACCCCTTGTAATTCTGACTTGGAGGCACGTATGCATCCATAAGATCTGCCAGCTCTGAGAGATTGTTCGTAATTTCGGTACCCATTGCCGCATCAATAGCTAGCTGTAACTCTGACCGCTGATCACCCGAAAGGCTGTTCATCAAGGCTTGGCCTGCAGAGAAATTCTGAGAGAGGGATTGAAGGAGCGTCTCTAAATCGTTAGGGGGATTCTCCCCGAAGAATTCTGGGTATTTCTCGGCAAATCCTGCAATATCTGGGTCTCCACCATGTAGCCCATCTCTGAGGAGCTGATTCAGGTCTTTCAACATATCGTTGAATCGTTTCATCTGTTCCTGATCAGGAGCTGAGACCTGCTGCTTCACTTGATTGAAAAGCGTTTCTTGCCCATAATCTCGTAGCTCTTTAAGCAATTCCTCGAATTTGCTTCTGGCTTCCTGGCTTACGAAATCATAGTCTTGAAGCTGCGATATTTTCTCTGCCGTTCCATCGGGCAGAGTCTCCAGTGCGTTTCTATTAGCTTCCATCCTCGATTCAAGCAAATCCATGAATTCTTGAAGCTCAGTCTTCTTATTCTCAGAACTTCCAGCAATCGTTTGTTGGGCTTGGTCAATGCGGTTTTCTATAGCCACGCGCTCAGTTTCGACTATCTCTTCTAATTCCTCTTGAAGTCCTCTCATCACAGAACCCAAATCATCACGATCTAATATATCCTGGCGACGTTGGCGAAGTTGTTGCATTAAATCGTTGAACCCGGGAATGGTATCACCGTCAGAGGTTTGTAATCCTCGCCTCAGTAATTGGCGCAATGCTATTCGAAGGTTCCCATGGCCCATCAAGTCATCCGACAACGCATCAAGAATTGCCTCTTCATCTAGCTGAGTCAGTCGCTGAGATCCATCCCATCTGCTGTATATATACTGAATCATGATTTTGTGTGCCTTACACCGAATTACGAAGCATCATACTATAATCTTAACGAAACTTGTTTACAGGTTGGATACCAAAAGTTATACTCGGCTGAAGAACTGCGGCTAATCTTATCTTTACGAGAAGCATGTTAACTGAAGACTTCGACTACGATCTCCCACACAACCTTATAGCCCAAACACCACTCCCCACCCGAGACGACTCTCGTTTACTCGTGGTAAACCGGGAGTCAGGGGCTCTGACACACACGTACTTCCGCTTTCTTCCTAATTTCCTCACTAGTGGTGATATCTTAGTCATCAACGATACTCGTGTCGTTCCTTCTCGACTCAAAGCAAAAAGGATCCCAACTGGAGGAACAGTAGAATTGCTGCTCCTCCAGAATCTCAATCCAACCCGATGGTTATCTATGTGCAACCCTAGCAAATCCATGCAAATAGGTCAGATCATCAGCATAGGGCCATCCTATGATTCGACCGCCACAGTAATCGGATATGGTCGCGACAATTCTGAACGCATAATAGAATTCGATACCCCGATCTCACTTAATGATGTAGCTGACTTAGCTCTGCCGCCATATATAAAGCACACATTGTCAAACCCCGATAGATATCAAACAGTATATGCAGACACCCCTGGTAGTATAGCGGCACCCACCGCTGGCCTACACTTCACTAATGAACTGTTGACCACACTCATGAATCACGGCGTCGAGATAGTAAAGGTCACCTTGCACGTAAATAAAGGCACATTCGTTCCGATCAAAACAGCAAATCCAAAGGACCATATCCTCCATTCAGAATATTGCTCAATAACCGAAGAGGCTGCAAGTACCCTGAACAAGGCATTATCAGAAGGGCGGCGGATCATCGCCGTAGGGACAACCTCTGTTAGGACCTTAGAACAGGCGCCTTTGCAAAATCAGGCTTTCGTCCAAAATATCGAAATACAAGCAAATTCAAGAATGACCAATTTATACATACTTCCAGGTTTTAACTTTAGGGTTATATCTGGGTTAGTGACTAACTTTCACCTACCCAAATCCTCACTGCTAATGCTTGTAAGTGCATTCACTGGAAATAAGTTAACCAAACACGCATACTCAGAGGCCATCGCTAACAACTATCGCTTCTACAGTTTCGGAGATGCCATGCTGGTGGTCTAAGGGCTATAGACTTAAAATGCAATGCTCCCAGCAGCGAATTGCGCCCAAGAGACAATAGGAGCAGGATACAGACCCACTCCGACTACTGCTATCAACAAAATCATCACAACAACCGTGTTCCATTTTCCGATATCTACTTTGTCAGCCCTTTCAGGTATGACCATATACATTTGCCTAATCACGACCAGATAATAGTAAAGCGATATCAAACTATTCAAAATCGCGAGGGCGACCAGCCAAATGAAAATACCGCCTGCCACTTCAGCAACCACAGCAAAAAGATAAAACTTACTAGCAAACCCTGCGAAAAAAGGCAACCCTGCCAAAGAAAACAACCCTGCAGTTAAAGCCATGCCAATAAAGGGAGTAGTCCTGCCCAGTCCTGTATAGTCATCTATACTATGTTTATCATGCTCAGCCAAGGAAGATACACACGCGAATACCACGAAATTTGTGAGCCCATAACCAATTAAGTGAAACATCAATCCGGAAGTTAACAAATCCCCGGCTCCATCCATTCCAAGCGCTGCTATTGGCATTAACAAATAACCGACTTGCCCTACACTTGAATACGCCAACATCCGCTTAACATCTTGTTGCATAATCGCAACAAGATTCCCTAGTGTCATGGTAACAGCAGCCAAAGCACCAACCACCACGGCCCACTCATAAGTGAAAACCCCACCAAAGGCTTCTGCAAATAATCGAAGAACTAAAGCAAACGCTGCAGCTTTTGATGCTACGGCAAGATGGCCAGTAATAGGTGGTGGCGCCGCCTGATAAATATCGGGGACCCACATATGGAACGGAACGGCGGCTAACTTAAAGCCAAACCCAGCTAGCAATAATACCAGACTTATTAAGAGCACAGGATCTGAAAGTGATATTCCTTCATCTAACCGAGCTGCGATACCCAAATAAGCAGTGGTTTGCGTTACCCCATAGAGCATGCTCATGCCATATAGTAATATTGCTGAAGAAAAGGCTCCTAACAGGATATACTTAGTGCTTGCTTCAGTTATAACTGGCTCATTCTTCGAATACGAAACCAATATATACAACGAAAAACTTAGTAGCTCTAAAGCTACATAGGCAACGAGAATATCACGCGCTGCAGCCATTACCATCATGCCAAGTACCGAAAACACAATCAATGCATAGTATTCCCCAGGTCTTTCCAAGGTTGTCTCCACGGTCTTATATGACATAACAACGACAATTGCCCCCATTACCAAGAAAACCACTTTGAAGAACAATGCATACTCATCGGCCACGAAAGTCCCATCATAGATATGGGTATCATCTGGAAGCAAAACCAGTGAGACCATACCAGTTATCAGCAAACCCAAACTTGATATGCCGCATAATACCTTGTTGCCGTTGGGCAATTTCATTAGATCCACTGACAAAATCAACAAAGCCAAGGCAGCCACAATAATCTCAGGGGCAATTATGTACAGCTCATTCACACTCATGGGCTTCACATACCTCCCATGGCTTGCAACAGATCGGACACCCCAACGTCAATCAACCGAATCAAAGGGAAGGGCCAAATACCAATTCCAAGTAAAGCTACTGCTAAAATACCTGCAGTGGCTTGCTGGTATTTGGGAGGATCTGCTAAGTGTGTCCACTGATCATTTAACGGGCCAAAGAAAACCTTACCCATCAAACGCAGGATATAAACAGCCGTAATTGCGGCCCCTATTATTGCCAGCGCACCTAAAAATGGGTACGTTCTGAATGTACCAACAAAAACCATGAATTCTGCTACAAACCCACTAAGCCCCGGCAAACCCAGCGATGTAAGCCCGGCTACACCAAAGAAAGCAGCGGTAACACCCATTCGCTTAGCTAGCCCCTCTAGCACCCGAATATCTCGGAGATGAGCTTGTTCATAAATACCCCCCACCAATGCGAAGAAAAGAGCTGTCATGATTCCATGAGAAATCATTTGCAGTACTGAACCATTTATCCCAATAGGGTCAAGTGTTGCCAATCCCATAATTACGTAACCCATATGGCTCACGCTTGAATACGCAATTACATATTTCAAGTCAGTTTGAGAAATAGCAGCAATCGCACCATAAAGGACGTTGACGGTCCCAAGTCCTATAAGTACGGGAGCCCAAACAGTTGCCCCCTCAGGCAGGATAAACATGCCAACTTTGAGAATGCCATACGCTCCAAGTTTCATCAAAACACCAGCATGCAACATACTCACAGCAGTAGGAGCAGCGACATGCCCATCCGGAGACCATGTGTGAAAAGGCCAGAGCCCTGCCAAAACGCCGAATCCAATCGCAACGAACGGGAAGAAAACTATCTGGAAAGTCCTTGATAGTTCGGTGCTTGCCAATAACTCCATATTAAAAGTGCCCAGCCCGGCTTCAACGAAGATTGCAATTATAGCTAGCCAAATCAGCATACTGCCAGCCGTCAGGTACAGTACCAGCTTCATTGCTCCATATTCCTTTGTGCGGGAAAAATTTCCGAAATCACTACTGCTTCCCCAAACTCCTATCAGAAGGAACATAGGAACGACCGCTAGTTCATAGAAGAAGAACAGGAAGAATAGGTCCAAAACTGCAAAGGTCCCATATACCCCCGCTGCAAGCAAAAATAGCAATATGAAGAAATCTTTGTTGCGCGGAGTAACCGCCCAAGACATCACGATTCCTGCCAAGAAGATGAATCCATTCAGCAGTATCAAAACGGCGCTGATACCATCAATGCCTAAAGTAACTCCAATGCCAATATTTGGAAGCCATTCGTATGACTCACGAAGCTGATACCCACCTTCATTGTAATCATAACTAAAAAATGCAATTGCCGACAAGACGAAAGATAGACCTCCAGTTCCAATCGCGATGGCACGAACCAAATTCGGCCTGCCTGAAGGCAAAGCAACAAGAACGAATACAGCTAAGAACGGAATCAGTATGTTTGCACTTAAAATCCCCATCACTTGTTGAGATTACCCTCCTTTGATATCCGAACTATCAAATATGATTGAGACCAACAATTGCGAAAATAACTAATATACCGGAAACAATACCCAAAGCGTAGTTATACACTCGCCCCGTTTGGATACTGCGAAGTATAAATGCGGAAAACACGATCGACTTTCCGGTGCCATCGACTCCCGAGTCATTCACAATCACACGATCAAAAGTAGCCACAGCACGTGATGCTCGCAACACAATCTGATCGATTCCCCGCTGGTAAGCTTCATCCAAATAAAACTTGTTAACTGCTAAATGGTGCAACCAAATCAAGCGTCTCTGGATAAGGGCAGAGTTAAGATATTTCTTCACATAAATTGCCCAAGAAAGGCTTATAGCACTGAGTACAGCTAAGGTTGACAGAGTCAAGAGAGGCCAGTTAACGGCATGATGCGATTCTTGCCCGTTTGAAACAAAATCAGTAAAACTCCCCATTCCCCCAAAATACCCCATACTACCAACCCCGAAACCAGTAGCCCCTATACCTAGTACAACCAA
>Ga0114999_10002281_pt1 | contig 25451 bp, 19 predicted proteins | sample ArcticOcean_MG_C_3_FD_89820 | JGI IMG/M metagenome (GOLD analysis project Ga0114999, IMG submission 89820) | Marine microbial communities from western Arctic Ocean - ArcticOcean_MG_CB8_126 | ecosystem: Environmental > Aquatic > Marine > Oceanic | place: Arctic Ocean: Canada Basin | collected...
GCCATTATCGAAGCCTCAGGAGGGAACAGGGGAACTTCTGATATAAGCCTGGTCGCCCAGAAATCCTCTGGTGACCTCGATGTATTCATTACCGCGAACAGGTTTTCAACGGACGGCTATCCGATTTTGCGTGAGGATCAAAGAGGGCCAATTGATAGAGATGCTTTTTCTGAAGCAGAGTTAATCAAGGGCGGTTTTCGCTGGCATATGTCGGACAATAACACCCTTGTTTTCAATGCGTCTTATTTCAATGAAGAGCGTGGTAATGGAACACCAACGGCGGCAAATGACACGGAAGCATACGATGCAAGCATTAGTCTAAACGGCTCCAGCGAGAGCAATGACACGTCATGGCAGGCACAGATCTATTATCAGAACCGTGATTTTCGCAACCTGTTCACCTCCGTTAACGCGGACCGCGATTCAGAAAACCCTGCCCTTGAACAATTCGATGTTCCCGCTGAAGCCTGGGGCGCGAATGCGGTATTAAACCTGAAAACGGTAAAAGGACACCAACTTATAACCGGTGTGGATGCCCGTAAGGTTGAGGGTGAAACGAACGAACGATTCTTTTTTACCGATACATTTTTTAACCGCGAAAGAAAGGCCGGCGGTGAACAGACGTTAGTCGGTTTTTTCCTTGAAGATGTCTGGGAAGTAACCCCCGAGCTCAACCTCGTATTTGGCGGTCGCGCCGATTACTGGAGCATTGATAATGGGAGTAGAAAACAGACTAACCTGGTGAATGGAGATATTCTTCGCGACGATCAATTTACCGATCGCGATGAATGGGTGGGGAATTTTCGTCTCGGCGCGAATTACATTTTCAATGATCAATGGCGTGCCCGCGGTGCAATTTACACGGGATTTCGCGCACCTACGCTCAACGAATTTTATCGCCCCTTTCGTGTGCGCGTCGATATTACTGAAGCGAATCCACAACTTGAACGGGAGCGTTTATATGGTGGCGAGGCGGGGTTAGAGTTTCAGCCAAATGACAACTTTGTTTTCCGTCTGACGTATTTTCTGAATTACCTCGATGATGCCATTGCCAATGTAACGCTTGCTTTCGGCCCGGGCCCGGTGGATCCCTGCGGCTTCGTCCCCAATGGCGGCACCTGTCGCCAGCGGCACAATCTCGGCCAGGTTCGCGTCGGCGGACTCGAGCTGGATGCTTCATGGGAACCCAATGAGCAGTGGCGGTTTTCCGCGAGCTACCTCTACAGTGACTCGGAAATCACAGAGAGCCCTGTTCAGTTTGGGCTGGAAAATAATCGCCTGGCGCAGTCACCGAAACACATGCTGAATCTCTCAATGACCTGGAACCCTATTCCGAAATGGACAAACAGTCTGCAGCTCCGTTACAGCAGCAGCCAGTATGAAAACGATCTCAACACCCTGGAGCTCGAAGACTACGCGGTTCTGGATTTACTGATCGCTTATAAATTCAACGAAAAAATAGAAGGCTTTGTTTCGATTGAGAATATGTTGGATACGGAATTTGAAACCGGAAAAGCCTCGAATGGTCTCGTATCGATTGGCGCACCGATCATGGCCACCGTGGGATTGCGCTGGCGCCTGTAATTTCACGAATACATCACCCCCCTTCGATCAGATCACTAAGCTAAGCTTTTAATATTGAATGACTAATAGAAATAGGGAAGTCCATTTTACGCATTCAGAAAACTTGAATTTACTTGACGTATAAAGGCTCAAGCAAAACAGTTAACAAATCCCGCTTTTAGATGAAAAGTTTATTAAAAAATAAGAAGAGAGGAATAAAATGAAGAGGATATTCGTAGTTTTAATGATCGTTACGATCGCTCTGCCGGTCATCACCCGGGCTAATGACGAGTTACTTGCGCTGCAAGAAGATGACACACAATGGGCCTTACCGGGCAAGGATTATGCCGGCACCCGTTATAGCACGCTTGATCAAATAAATGCTTGGACGGTCAAAAAAATGAAACCCGTCTGGTCGTTTTCGACAGGCGTATTGCGCGGACATGAAGGGGCACCATTGGTAATTGGCGACACGATGTACGTTCACACCCCCTTTCCAAATATAGTTTACGCTTTGGATTTAAATAAAGAGGGCGCACCCATCAAATGGAGATATAAGCCGAAACAAAACGAAGAAGTAATCCCCGTCGCCTGCTGTGACACGGTAAACCGAGGCGTTGCCTACGCGGAGGGTAAAATCTTTCTAACCCAATTGGACACCCATGTGGTCGCCTTAGACGCCGCAACGGGAAAAGAAATTTGGAAAGTTAAACAGGGAGATTTCCGTCAAGGAATGACTATAACATCAGCGCCCCTGATAGTTAAAGACAAGGTGATCACCGGCATCAGCGGTGGTGAATTCGGCGTTCGTGGGTTCTTAACCGCTAATAATATCAATACTGGCGAGCAGGTATGGCGTATGTATAGCACGGGCCCGGAGGAAGAAGTCGGCTTTCCCGGATCAGTAGAGACATGGAAAGGTGACGAATGGAAAAGAGGGGGTGGCACCACCTGGGGTTATTACTCCTACGATCCGAAGATGGATTTGCTTTACTACGGCACGGGAAACCCCGGTAGCTGGAATCCAGACCAGCGGCCCGGTGACAACAAGTGGTCGATGTCGATTTTTGCACGTGATCCCGATACGGGAATTGCCAAGTGGGCTTACCAGAAAACTCCTCACGATGCATGGGACTACGACGGAGTGAACGAAAACATTCTCGTCGATTTAAAGTTTGATGAAGTAACAAGAAAAGTACTGGTAAACTTCGACCGCAATGGTTTCGGTTACACGATAGACCGCGGCACGGGAGAGGTACTGGTAGCGAAGCCATTCGTGCATGTTAATTGGGCAACCGGTGTAAACTTGAAATCCGGTCGACCGATCGAAGATCCGACGAAGCGGACTTCTTCGATGAGGAACACAAAGAATGTCTTTCCCGCCGCAATCGGAGGCAAGTCTCACCTACCGTCTTCCTACTCCCCAAATACGGGTCTCTTTTACGTGTCAACAATCAATGTCGGAATGGATTATGAAGGTGTAGAAGTTAAGTACCAGGCGGGGCAACCCTATGTTGGTGCTATCGTTCGCATGTTTCCAGGACCCGGTGGCAATCGAGGCGAGTTTATTGCCTGGGATGCGGTAAAAGGTGAAAAAGTGTGGGGCATCAAAGAGGATTTGGCCGCCTATAGCGGAAGTCTTGTAACCTCTACTGACGTTGTCTTCTACGGAACTATGGAAGGCTGGTTTAAAGCGGTCCACGCCAAAACAGGCAAAGTCTTGTGGAAGTATAAGACACCTTCGGGTATTATCGGAAATCCCATTACCTACAAACACAAGGGTAAGCAGTATGTTGCTGTTCTCTCAGGTGTAGGCGGATGGGCTGGCATCGGAGCCGCGGCGGGAATAGGCGGTGAGGATCCCACTGCGGGGCTGGGAGCACTGGGTGCGTTCGCTGATGTAGAAGGCATCAGTAACCTCGGCGGTGTTCTCACTGTATTTTCGCTTTAAGGGTGATAGTCTTATTGAGGTTCGAGGAAACTACGCACCATAAGAACCTATCATTTCTACGTTATCTTCTTTTCCTAAGAGAGGAGAACATATCTTTTGAAACGCAATCGATGATTGCGATATCTGAAGGTGTTGATCATTTTCTGATGCAATTAACACATCGTTATTAACCAGATTCAATTACCCTGAACAATAAGTAATGCTCGTTAGAAATTTCAGCATCAGTGGATTAATTCTTTTCTTCTCACCTATTCTTATTGCAGGCAGCGTAGTGAGCGAAGATGAGGCTGTATCGTTCAGAGTTGGTGCAGACCCCATGAATTTTCCCTTTTCTAACCGACAACTGGAAGGGTTTGAAAACAAGATTGCTGATCTTATTGCTAAAGAGCTGGGAACCACCCCCCGTTATGTCTGGTGGGGACAAAGGAGAGGATTCATCAGAAACACGATGAAGGCTACGCTCAAGGAATCGCGATGTGATGTCGTGATGGGTGTTCCCAAAGGTTATGATTTAGTCAGCTGGACTAAGCCTTATTATCGATCCAGCTATGTCTTTGTGTATCCAGAAGGAAAAGATTTTGATATTAATACCCTGGATGACCCCATTCTGAGAGAATTAAAAATTGGCGTCCATTTACTGGGCAACGACTACATGAATCCACCTCCTGCTCATGAATTAGGGCGCAGAGGAATTGTTGAAAATGTGATCGGCTATGACACCTTTTACTCAGAAGACAACCCGCCCAGCACGATAATTGATGCCGTGGTAAAAGGTGATATTGATGTCGCCATCGTATGGGGGCCTATTGGTGGATATTTTGCCAAGGAAGAGAAGACCCCCCTTAAAATTGTCCCTGTTCCTACGGGTGAAAATGATCTGCCTCTCACCTTTGAAATATGCCTGGGGGTCAGACATGGAGAAAATGCTTTCAAAGCCCAATTGGAAGAGATACTGGAAAGAAAGCATGTTGAAATCCAAAAGATTCTGGTGGACTATGGATTACCGCTTATACCGATTAACTAAATATCTGAAAGAGCTCAGCGATGGCATTTAAAGTCAAGAGCGGTAGCGGAATTTCAAGGTGGATCGCAGGGTGTGGATTTATTTACATTGCATCTGCTCTTTGGGCGGGGATTGCTTTCGGCCAGGATAATGACCCAGCAGATAAGATGACAATTCCCACACCGACTGAAGTATATAAGCGCATCTACAGTGGTTGGAAATGGTGGCATGTTTATTGTTACCGCTGTCACGGAGTCGATGCGCTTGGAAGCACATTAGCGGTTAATCTCAGGGATTCCATCAAGGATTTAAGTTACGAGGAATATCTCCATACGGTTCGAGAAGGAAGACCGAAAAAAGGAATGCAGGCATGGAATGTCCTACTCGATGATAAACAAATCACTGACCTCTATATCTACATCAAGGCGAGAAGTGATGAAATACTTCCTCCGGGGAGGCCCGACGAAATTGGTGATGATGAGACCCCGTGGATACCTCCACAAGATTGGCCCGCCACACCCTTTCCTACACCTGACTCCATATTAGCCTCTGAAGTTCAAGAATCAGAAAATACGGAGGCACCTTCTGAAACGACCGAGTAGTTTGCTATTCTGGTGCCTGGATCTTCTTACTCATCGGAGGTTATTATACTCGCTATCATTCTCAATAGAATTAAAATCATGGCATCGGGAGGATCGTGAGTAATGCGAGGGAAAAGATTTAACGCGGTTGGTATTATAATATTTCTTTTATTTGGAAATTTATTCGTCTTCGGCAGTTCTCATACTTCAGAAAATGCAACGCCGATTAAGATTGGGCATTTGTTATCCCAAACCGGTTCATTGAAAGATAAGGGTGAATACGCCGCTATGGGCGCTCGTCTCGCACTCGAAGAAAACAATGTTCTGGCAGGATTTTTTGGTAAGAAATTTACCCTCGTGAGCGAAAGTTTTACCCATTCAGAATTGGCCCCGCAAATGGCACTCAAATTAATTAAGGAAAATAATGTGGTCGCGATTGTCGGCAATCTCAACGAACAGGAGTCACGTTTAGTCAGTGAATTGACGCAAATGCAGGGAGTGCCCTTCTTCAACAGTGCTTCGAAGGCAGACAGTTTGAGGGGTGTAGACTGCCATCGCTATACTTTTCACCTTGAAGCCAGTGCCGCCATCTACGTAAGCGCTATCGGTCATTGGTTAATTCATAAGGAAAAACTCACGCGGTGGTATTTCCTTACTGATGACTCCCCTGCAAATATAAAAATATATGAACAGGCACAGACTTTTTTAAATAAAGAAAACGGGGAGGAAATTGGACATGAGATTGTATCAGCTAATAAGTCGAATTATCACTCCATACTGAAAAAAATTAAACGAGCAAAACCTGATGCTGTATTCGTCATACTGAACAGCGATAAGCAGATTAATTTTTTAAAGCAGTATAAAAAGCGCGGCCTTCCCTTTCAAGTCGTCGGTGCCTACATGGATATTGTTCAACTATGGAAGCATGAAGCCGCAGACTTAACAGGAGTCTGGCCGACGATTTGGTATCATGAACTATTCCGTTACAGCGCGCGTGAGCTCAACAACCGATTTTTTAAGAGATTCAATAAACCGATGGATAGTGCCGCTTGGGCAAATTGGGCCGCGGTGAAAATCATCGGCGAAGTAGTAATCAGATCGCAGAGCACAGAAGGAAAAAAAATAATCGAGTACCTGGAAAGCAACCGCCCATTTGATGGCCATAAGGGAAGCGCTCTGACCTTCAGAAATCGAGACCATCAACTTAAACAACCCCTGCATCTCGTCACTCCCCGAACCGAACCGGGCAAACGTGAATGGGACATTTTAAAAGTTGTCACCCCCGTGCCGATACCCGGATTAAAAGTCGAGGGAAATTCATTAGAAAAATTAGGGGTTCCGCATTCTGAATGTAAATGTCAACTTGAACCGTTATAAAAATTTCTTACTTTTGATAAATCAGTAAACTTATGAATCAATTAATCATCACCCTTGTTTTAGTCTATTTTTCCTTGCTGCCCGAATTGATCGCGAGACCACTCGCTTATGTGAGCAATGAACGATCGAACAGCGTAACGGTCATCGATACCGCGACCGACGAAGTAGTTGACACGATAGCTGTAGGTAGCCGGCCCCGGGGTATCGGTCTCAGTCCCGATGGAAGCATACTTTACCTGGCTCTGGGCCGTGATGATGCAATCGGAGTCGTCGATACGAAGAGCGGGAAGCAGACGGGCGAAATTTCATCCGGATCAGATCCTGAAGCATTCTCTATTAGTCCGGAGGGGCACAGGCTTTATGTATCCAACGAAGACGCGAATACGGCATCAATCATCGATACACAAACGCATGAGATATTAGCAATTCTCCCGGTGGGGATAGAACCGGAAGGCGTCGCGGTGAGTCCGAATGGTAAGACCGTGTATGTAACTGCGGAAACTTCTCATACCGTTTCAGTTATTGATACGGAAGCACTAGAAGTTGTTTCAACCATTCTCGTAGAGAGCAGGCCAAGGGCTGCGGCATTCAGTCCAGATGGAAACCGTGCCTACGTCACTTCTGAAATCGGCGGCATCGTATCGGTGATTGATACTAAAACTAATAAAGTGACAGGCTCGATAAAGCTCGAACAGGGGGATAAGCCGATTAAACCCATGGGCGTAGTCGTCAGTCCCGATGGTAAGCGTATTTATGTTGCGACCGGATGGGCAAACCTCGTAGCTGTTATCGATGCCGCGACAAACACTGTTACCACTTATATCCCGGTGGGGATGAGAGTTTGGGGATTGGCCCTGACGAAGGACGGTAAGAAGCTCTATACCGCAAATGGTGTCTCCAATGATGTATCCGTCATCGACACGGAAATAAACAAAGTAGTCGCCACCATCCCCGCAGGAGAAGGTCCATGGGGAATCGCGATCGAGATGTAGGACAAAGGCGCGAAATGTATACGAACATCCGTAGTATCAATCGTGAGTGCCTCACACTCATGGATCTCATCCACCAGGGATTGTGGATATGTCAATGACTTGACTGAATAGCTTAGGAAGATTAGAAAAGGTATTAACGTTAACCCAGAAAAAGATAGTATCATGGTAACACCTGAACAGATGGAGCATTTTCGCGATAAGGGATGGGTAGTCGTCGAGGGAGTATTCGATACAGACACGGTCGATAAAATTGCAGCGATAGCAACTGCTGTAATTGAGGAAGACCTCAAACAGCCCGAGGTATCAGCAATGGCCGCTCAACGGTTGGAAAGCGGGGAAATTATCCCCCGTAAAATTATGGATCCTTTTTTCAAACATTATGCTTTTCAGGAATTTGTTCTCAATGAACGGTTCAAGAGTGTAATCGAAGAGTTTATCGGCGATACCCCGTTACTTTTAACAGACCAGGTTTTCATGAAGCCACCCCATCACGGAGGCCCAAAACCTTATCATCAAGACGATTTTTATTTCCAATGTTTCCCTGTTGATCACGTTATAACCGCGTGGATTGCTCTCGACGACGTCGATGAGGAAAACGCCTGTTTGCGTTATATCAGTGGATCACACAAAGAAGGTATAATACCACACTACCCGCAATCGGTGGCTGAATCGCACAATCTCATTCCCCCCGATGATCGCATCGATATGAATAATGAAGAACTTGCCCCGGTGCACAAAGGTGGCGTGGTTTTTCATCACAGCCAAACACTGCACAGTTCACACCGTAATAATTCGGACCGCTGGCGACGCGCGTATGCCACACATTGGGTAACGGAAGATGTTACCTGCAAAAATGATACCCTAAACAAGGCTTTATTCAAAGATGAGCGTTACCAGTCATTACTCGCCAGAAGAGCCGTATGAGACGATATTTCAATCCTCTTCATTTTCTTCTTGATCTTACTCATTAATTTCATTGTCTGTAGCCGTCTATGGCAACCGAAGATTCAAAACCGACCACGCAGTCAAAGAACCCGTCAAATATGACTGTAATGGATGTGGAAGCACTTTCACGTTACGTGACAGATACGGGGAAAATTTTACCACGCCGTATTACAAGGTTATCAGCAAAACAGCAGCGCCATATCACTAGAGTGATCAAGCGCGCGCGTAATATGCTGCTCATGAAGTAGACCCTGTCTCAGGTAAAACAGGGGAATGTAAGTTAACAACCCCGCCTTAAAGTCTAAAAGGTAAAAACTTGACGAAGATCTACCGGGATCGACCTGAAGACATTGCGCAGGTCATACAGCTATTATCCACGGGCAGAGTTGTAGCGGTCCCGACGGAAACTGTTTATGGCCTGGCGGCCGACACCTTCAATGAATCTGCTGTGAGCCAGATTTTTAAGATCAAAGGAAGACCACTGATTGATCCATTAATTGTGCACACCTTCGACCTGGAGGGAGTGGACCGACTGGCTTCACTCAACCCGTCCGCAAATAAGTTGGCGGAAGAATTCTGGCCCGGACCGTTGACCCTAGTCCTACCAAAAAAATCTGAAGTGCCGGGTATTGTCACCGCCAATCTCGACTCCGTGGCGGTAAGAATTCCAAGGCATCCAGTCCTGCGAAAAGTGCTCGGGAATTCCAAGCTCTGTCTGGCCGCCCCCAGCGCAAACCCTTTTACTTATATCAGTCCAACGTTGGTCGAACACGTTCTGGATTCTTTGGGTGACCAACTGGAATATCTTCTCGATGGCGGTCCCTGCCCTATTGGAATGGAGTCTACAATCGTAGATATCACTGACCCGACACAACCGGTCCTTTTAAGACCCGGTGTAATCACTCGTGACATGCTTAGTGAGACTTTAGGATTACCGGTTGGGATCACCCCCGGGCAAAAGAGATCAAAAACGGATAAGACTGAAGCTATGCGCGCACCCGGAATGATGAAAAAGCATTATAGTCCGAAAACCCGATTAGTGATGCTGGAACTGGAAAAACAGTTAGAGATAACAAACGATAAACACGCGGCAGTAATTTATTTCAAGCGCAAGGAATTATCTCCAACGACGAATCAGACGAACAGCTACTGGCTGACGGAAGATGGCGATCTAGCTGAAGCGGCTCACAAGCTGTTTCATTTACTGCGAGCCGTAGACCAGAAGGGATATGAAACGATCTATATCGAAGCAGCTCCCGAGAAAGGGATTGGTGTTGCAATCAATGACCGATTAAGACGCGCTTCGAATGGAAGCTGAGGAAATTCTGTTTCTGGCTAAAAGTTATTCACCGGTCTTCTTTACTTCACCTTCCCGTTCAATCACGCGCACTCTCGCAGCGATGACTCTCTTTTCATCCACTTCTGTGATGGCAATATCCAGACCGTTTAATCTAAGCCTTTCCTGTATTAATGGAATACGTCCAAGTTCCGAAGTAATAAGCCCCCCTACAGTCGCTACCTCTTTGTTCTCGACCTCAACCGAAAGCGCTTCTTCGAATTCGTGAATGGGGGTCAAACCGGAAACAAGATATTCGTCTACTTTAATTGGTTTTATATGTTCTTCTTCAAAATCAAATTCGTCCTGAATAGAACCTACAATCGTTTCGATAATGCCTTCAAGGGTGATAACCCCGGTAATTCCGCCAAACTCATCAAGAACGAGCGCCATATGTGTCCGAGAATGCATCAGCTTCTGCATCACATCATCCAGGAATTCTTCCGGCATGACGCGAATGATATTCCGTTTGATCCGGCGTAAGTTTAATTTTTTTATATCGGCGGACGAGCGAAAGATATCCTTGATGTGAACAATGCCTATACACTGGTCAAGATCACCTTCACAAATAGGAAACCGGGTATGACCACTCTTTTTTGCCAGTTCGATATTCTGATCAATACTATCATTTAAATCAAAAACTTGCACCTGATTACGGGGTAATATGATATCCTGAACCGTGCGGTTGTGCAGTTCTAAAGTATTGCGAAGCGTTTTTTGCGTGAGGAGAGAGATGGCAGGCACGTCTTCACCCAATGATTGGAGTTGCGCCTCGATATCCAGTGTTTCCAGTTCAGCTCCGGGTTCGACTTTGAAGATCCTCAAAATGATTCGAGAGAGACGAGTTAGTATACGAATAAGGGGTTTGGTGAGAACTTCTATGATTTTAACGGCCCAGGCAGAACTTTTCAATGCTTGGGCGGGATAATGAAGGGCCAGACCCCGTGGCACCAATTCACCAATCAAATAATGGAGACAAACTGCCGCGGTAAAAGCAATAGCAATCGAAATGGGATCTATTATCTCAATACCGAATAACGCCAGTTCGCTAAAATAATTTTCGATAAGAGGAAAGAGGAGAATGCCATAACCTATAGTGCAGGAAATTATCCCCAGGCGAACAACCTTTACTGTTACATTAGCGTGATCGAGCAGTGCACCCAGACCCTTATTCTGTTTTAATTGATCAAGTGCGTCCTGATTGAAATGGCTAAAGCGCAGCTTGATTAGACTGAACTCACAAGTGACAAGCAATGCATTGAACAATAGCAGTCCGAGAATACTAATGAGTTGGAGTATAAATTCTAGATATATGGAGTTCACCGCTTAATGGAGAGCCCTCCCCTGCCGTCCGCTTATTTTTGATACTGGGCAAGAATTGACAACACTCGGTTGTTCTGTTCTTCCGTTCCTACCGAAATGCGTAGATGCTCTTCTAGTGCGTAACCTTTTAATGGTCTTACAATAACTCCTTTTACCTGTAAATATTGGTACACTTTGTCTGAATTCTCAAACCGCACAAGCAGAAAATTTGCGCGACTGGGAACGACTTCGTAACCTAAACTTTCCAGGCCTTCCTCCAGCTGTTTCATCCCCGATTGATTGAGGGCCTTACATTTCTCGACATATTCATTGTCGTCGAGAGCGGCAAGGGCCGCAGCTTGCCCTATACTGGATACATTGAAAGGCGGTCGCACACGATTTAAAAGGTCGATAAGTTCACTATTACCATAACCGTACCCGATGCGAAATCCGGCAAGACCATATATTTTAGAAAAAGTGCGAAGGCAGATTATTTTCTTACCGGCCGCGATTAATGGGCGTAGATCGGGCGGGTTATCGATGTATTCGACGTAAGCTTCATCATAGACAAAGACAAGATGGTCCGGCATCTCGTGAATAAAATTAAAAATTTCTTTTTCCTCATTCCATGTTCCGGTCGGGTTATTGGGACTGGGCAGAAAAACCAGCTTGGTATTAGCGGTAACAGCTTTTGCCATCCCTTTAAGATCATGCGTATAATCGATGAGCGGGACCTCAATCGCGTTTCCCCCAAAAAGAAGGGTGAAAAGTTTGTAACTGATAAACGCCGACTTTCCCATGATTACATCGACACCCGGTTCGATAAAGGCGTGACCGAGCATTTGGATAATCTCGTTGGACCCCGCCCCAAAGATTAATTGCTCGGGCGCAAGGTTTCGTACGCTCGCCAATTTTTCGCGAAGAAAATAGCAATCATTTTCCGGGTAGTAGGCGATTGACGCCAAGGCTTCTCGTGCAGCCGCCAAGGCTTTTGGAGAAACCCCGAGCGGATTCTCATTTGAAGCCAGTTTTATCACTTCATTGGGGTCGAGTCCGAATTCGAGGGCAACAAGTTCAATTGGCCTGCCGGGTTGATAAATCGGCTGCTTCAATACGGAGGGTTTGACTAAATCATTATAAGTAAGCATGAGAAAGTTCAGAAGCTTGCCCCTGGAGCTACTAATTGCAATAAAAAGGCATTCATGCAGAGCGCATCGTTAAGTAGACAATTTACTTTTCTCATCTTTCCCGATCGCAGTGGCGATGCATTCCAAAACATGGCAGATGATATAATTTTACTCGAATATTCTGCATCAAAAGATGCGATAAGATTTCGTCACTATAATTGGAAATTACCGGCCTGTTCCTTTGGCTACGGACAGAATTATAATGAGGTTAATAAGCAGTTTGAGTCATCGACGGCGCAGCTTTGCCGGAGACCCACGGGGGGAGGTCTCGTCGATCACCGCAATGATTGGACTTACAGCCTGGTCCTCCCGCCACAACACCCACTTATTCGAAAACGTGCCCTGACAACCTATCGTCTAATACATATGACCCTGGCTGACGCTCTAAACAAGTGTGAACAGCCAGCGGTACTCGCGCCTTGTAAAACAGAGGAGGATAAAAATAATAATCACAATAATGGACTGAAGAAAACAATCACACATTGTTTTCAAACCACGGAGCCCGATGATGTGATCAACCCGCGAACCGATAAAAAAATCGCGGGGGCGGCGCTAAAACGAAACCGATACGGAATGCTAATCCAAGGTTCGATTGACCGCTCAGCTATTGAAGCTGACCTCGACTACGACGCTTTAAAGCACAGCTTCATCCAAGGACTATGTTCTAACCTGGAAGCTACGCCTAAATCTGTAACCTGGTTATATTTTCCAGAATCTTTGAGAAATTCAGTGCATAACCATTATGCCACTGATAAGTGGAATAAAAAAATGTGAGTGCACATTATAATTTAGATAGCCACCTGTCGTCGTCCCGCGAATGCGGGGCTATGCCATGGCTATGCAAGAGGCACAAGAAGCACATAAAAAAGAAAGCATTTAATTTATTTTATGAGTGTCACGACATTCTCGATATGCCGGGTGTGCGGGAAGAGATCGAATGGTTGAACGCAACTTATCCTGTAGTCATGAGCAAGAAATGATTCAAGGTCACGGACTTGAGTTGCTGGATCACAGGAAACGTAGACTACCCTCTTGGGCGAAAATTCCACAAGTTGATTTATAAATTTCTGATCACAACCTCTGCGCGGAGGGTCGATAATTACAGACGTGGCTTCAGGCTCAAAATCAATCTTCATAAAAATTGCCTCAGATCGACCGACTAAAAAGTCGGCATTTTCTACATGGTTCATTACCGCGTTAGCATTAGCCCAGTGAATGGAAATAGCGCTGACTTCAATGCCCGTCACTTTTTCAAATTTTGGTGCCGCTGAAATGCAGAACACACCTACCCCGCAATAAGCATCAACAAGAAAATGGATCCCTTCACTCTGCGCTTCGGTAACGACATGCTCGACCATGGTTGGAAGAATAAAGGGATTGTTTTGAAAAAATTCTCCCGCTTGAAACTGAAATAGACAGTCACCTACTTTCTGTGAAACAATGGCATTATGATCCGTCACTACTCCATCTAGTGAGTCCCTCAATAAAAGGGTGCTACCTTTTCGATATTGACCTACCCCTAAAGTTATTTTTTCACGTTCCCGGGGTAGCCTATCATTTATGGAGTCGGTCGCTATTGGGCATTGTTGAATATCTATAATCTGCTTGGAACCCTGTCTCTGAAACCCGATCGCAGGTATTTTTCCACTCCGGGGTTTTTGAAAATGTGGGGTAATTTTTGAGCGATAACCATACTCCCGTGGTGAAGGTCGTGTAGGATTAACCTGAATATCGATACCGATCTGATGTTTGAATAACTCTTCGATCTGACGGGTTTTCCATTTCAGTTGCTCTTCGTAAGCCAGATGCTGATATTGGCAACCACCGCAGTCTCCGAATAGTTCACAGCGCGGCTCAACGCGGTATGGAGACGACACTAATACTTCCAAAAGATCGGCTTCAGAATAATTTTTATGGTTACGCCATATCCTGGCCCGTATTTTTTCACCGGGCAGCGCATAGGGAATCATCACCACCCAACCATTTACACGTCCTACACCTGTTCCCTCGTTGGTTAAAGAAGAAATCTCGACTGTGATCTCTTCATGATAAGCAAAAGGTTCAGGTCGAAAATCTCGTGGGAGTTTCTTTTTAACTGTATCACCCGCTATCTTCATCATAAACTATTCACCACTTTTTCTTCTCGGCTTTAGCGGCTTACAGGGATGACCGACACACACCATGCCATCGGGCATATCCCTGGTTACAACAGAGCATGCGCCGATAACAGTACCCCGGCCGATATTTACCCCCGGTTGAATAAAAGCTCGTGCACCGATAAACGCATCTTCGCCAATCGTGATTTTACCTGTTAGCAACGGCAGAGCGGGATCACCAAAGTCATGCGTGCCCGTGCAAAGGTATGCTTCCTGCGCGACTGTGGCGCGTGCGCCAATTTCAATCTCCCCAAGGCTGTAGGCGTTGGTCCGATCTCCGAGACAGGCACGATCGTAAAGCGTTATATTCCACGGAATGGCAATACGCGCCCGTTGATGGACGAAAGGAATACCTTCAATAGTCGCACCAAATAGTTTTAACCACATCAATCGCCATGGATTAAAGGGTTTGGGTGTCCAACGGCAAAAAATAAACCAGCAGCAATTCCAGATAATGATTCTCAATCTATCACGAAATTTCCAAGGTGTATCATAGGGCGACGCCTGAGAATAAGTTTTTAGTAAATTTGAAGTCATGATTTTAAAAGAGTCTTAAAATCACTTAGATACTGTTCAGCGATGATACCCGGTAAAAAATTGCGCGCGGTGTCTAGACATGCTTTTTTCATATCTTCTAAACTATCAAAAATTTCGGTCGCCTTTTTAAAAACGGCGACGAGATTATCAACAGGATCTCCATTTTGAAGATCAAATGAAAAACCATTATAGCCCGGCTGGAGATAATCGTTAAAACAATCTAAGTTTGATAAAATGGGAATACAACCTTTGGCCATAGCTTCCACTGGTGTTAGAGGTGACGCTTCTCCCTTAGCTGCAATCGAAGGGTAAACAAGGAAACTGGCTTGCTCATAGTAATGCTGTAATTTTTCCGAGTCAAATATTGGTCCCAACCATTCTGTTGGACAACGTTGATCGGTTATTTTTTTTAGTTTAGATAAATAGGCTTCGACTACGGCAATGCCGAAATTTTCCTGATGTGATGGGAGGATGAAAGCATCCGCGGAATGATAGGCACCCCACTTCAAATCGTCTTTCAGCATACCTGTCCAGATTATGTGGTCGGCAATTTTTGGTTCAAAATTTAAAGCCTGATTTTTTAATGATTGCAGATAATTTTGGTCGGCGCAAGGGCCAGCAATGACAAGGTGGATGTCGTTAGCCACTGGTATGTCATTATCACTCTTTAACTGGGCAAAAGCTCGAATTAATATATCAATGCCCTTTTTTTCATGAATACGACCGAGGTAGAGTAGTATACGTTTGCCTTTGAGCTGAGGATATTTTTTTAAAAAAATATTCATTTGTTTCTCCGCATTTCCGGCGGGCAAGGCTGTTCCATAGTACACAACCTCTTCACGACAGCGATATGGCTTGAATGATTGTCGGGCAAGGATTCGCTCCTCGTCACAGGTGAAGAGGACAGCACGTGCATCTTTCAAAACGCGGTATCCTGAGATTAGGCATAAAACTGAGCTTTAATAATGCTTATTCTATCTGTATATAGGTTCTATAGCTAATTATAGTTAGGGTATATCTCCTGTAATATCAAGGACAAATACCCCTAAATTTAAAATATTTGTAAAAAAAGGGGTAATCAGCCAATTTACCGCCCAAAATATGTTCGGATGTCCTTTTAACCGGAAGCCGCACGGCGTGTCTCAACAGCCCAACGATAAATATCGCTATAGAGAGCAGAGGATTTTTCCCAGGAAAAGTCTTTCTTTAACCCATTAAGCTGCAAACGCCGAAACTCCTTCGGTTGATCGAAATAAGTGCTATAAGCCCGAGCAAGAGCGTCATACAGCGCATCGGGAGTGGGATCATCAAAAACAAAGCCGGTCCCCTTAACGCCTCTTTCATGATAGGAATCAACGGTATCAACCAGTCCCCCTGTTCTGCGAACGACGGGTGGTGTACCGTAATTCATAGCATACAATTGGGTAAGACCACAGGGCTCAAAGCGACTGGGGACGATCAGGCAATCTGCACCCGCTGTTAAAAGATGAGCCAACTCATCGCTGTACCCAATGAAAGCGTAAACTCTTCCCGGATAGTTTTGTGTGTGATCACGAAAACTGTCCTGTAAAGACGCTTCACCCGTCCCAATGAGCGCTATTTGGATATTCATATTACTCATTAGCTGAGGGACAATGTCAGAAAGTAGATCCAATCCTTTTTGTTCATACAAGCGTGAGACAACACCCAAAATCATAGTGTCGCCATTTTCCTCAAGCCCCAGTTTCTTTTGCAGAGCAGTTTTGGATAATAACTTTTTCTTAAGATTGCGTGTCCAATACTGAGCAGGCAAAAAACGATCAGTGCGTGGATTCCATATTGAGGTATCGATCCCATTAAGAACACCAATGAGGTCACCTGCCCTGAATTTAATTACTTCGTTAAGACCACATCCATGTTCGTGAAATTGAATTTCGCGCGCATAGTGGGGACTAACGGTAGTAATCTTCGTGGCGTGATAAATGCCGCCCTTTAACAAATTAACCGACCCGTTAGATTCCAATCCATCAGAGTGAAAAACACTCGCGGGTAATCCGGCGAAATCAATCAGATCCGAGGAGAAGAAACCCTGATGTTGTAAATTATGAATAGTTAAAACTGTAGCCGCGCGCCCGAGAGGAGAATCCGCATCAGTTGTATTCAAGTAGACAGGAATCAATCCTGTCGTCCAGTCGTGACAGTGAATAACGTCGGGCACCCAGTCGAGAAAGTGACATAAATTCAAACTCGCCCGATTAAAAAAAGTATAGCGTCGATCATTATCCTGATAGGAACCTGAAGGGTCGTCGTAAATATAGTTGCGATCAAAATAGGGACCATAATCCAAAAAATAAGCACGGACCTTTGAGTCTGGTAAGCAAGTCTCCCATACACGGGTTTCCATTTTATGTTTATCGAGAACCACGCTTAGCGTTCTGTCATGTAAGGTCCACGATTCATCTTTAGTAATAATTCCGTAAAGCGGACAAACCACGCGAATATCATGACCCAATTTTTCCAGTTCTTTGGGAAGTGATCCGATGACATCAGCGAGACCACCAGTTTTCACCATCGGTGTGACTTCTGGTGCAACAAAAAGAATTTTCATCGAAGTAATTATCTCTCGCAAATACTCAGACGGGTATTGACACGCGCTCGATGCTTTCAGCCATACCGGTATCAGCATTTAAATTTACGAGGCATCCACAAAGCCTGGCATCATTTTCTGCGACAGGACATCTCCGGGGCATACCATCTAAAAAACGGGCGACAATCGGTTGTATTTCACGGCCGAGGACTGACTTGTAAGGACCGGTCATACCGACATCCGTAATATAAGCAGTACCTCTGGAAAGCACTGTAGCATCCGCGGTCGGAATATGCGTATGCGTTCCCATGACCGCTGATGCTCGCCCGTCAAGGTACCAGCCCAAGGCAATTTTCTCAGATGTTGCTTCGGCATGAATCTCAACCAGGATGGCATCAGCCTTGTCTTTTAATTCCTCTAACATTTTATCAGCGGTACGAAAAGGACTACCCGGTTTGGGGGTCATGAAGTGTTGTCCGAGCACAGTGAAAATTCCCAAACGGAATTTATTGCGCTCGATGATTAGAAACCTGCTCCCCGGGCAAGCATCCGGTAGATTGGCGGGACGGCAGACTTGTTTTAGATCATCGATATCATCATCAAATCCGCGTTGATCCCATACATGATCACCTAAAGTAATAGCATCAATACCCGCATCCAACAGCTCTTTTGCTATTGAAGCGGTTATACCTGCGCCACCCGCGGAATTTTCGCCATTCGCGATAATAAAATCGAGTGCCAATTTATTTCGTAAGTGCGGCACGCGATTTTTAATAATATCACGACCCGGTCGACCCACGATATCTCCAATAAATAATAATTTTGGCATAGATAAATTTACATACCGCAGTTTGCATTTCCCTTTTCCAAGAACAAACTTAAAGTTTATTAATTCTAGTCGAGAGGGTGGAGCACTTAGTAGTGAAAGATGCTTGCATTTCAAGCAATCTATTGACTTAATCTTCTCCTTTTTCCAGTTTTACCCTAGCCTCTCTTTAATTGATTAAGTGGATTAATTTAAAATGGCAAAGAACATAAAGCCAAAACCAATCGTTTCATTTCCAAAACAGGATGAAGTCGGTCCAGAAATGGTTGGAGCGGACACTCTCATTGTCGCGCTAGAACGCGAGGGTGCGGAAGTAATATTTGCGTATCCAGGCGGCGCTTCAATGGAATTGCATCAGTCATTGAATAAATCCAAGAAGCTTCGCACTATTCTTCCGCGATTCGAGCAAGGGGGTGGATTTATGGCGCACGGGTATGCACGGGCAACCGGTAAACCTGGTATATGTATGGCAACAAGCGGCCCAGGTGCCACTAACTTGGTTACCTGTATTACCGATGCCTATGTGGACAGCATTCCTCTGATCGCAATCACCGGGCAAGTTCACCAATGGAATATTGGAAAATCAGCATTTCAAGAAACAGATTTCTTTGGGATGACCTTACCTATAGTGAAGCACAGTTATCTTGTGCTCAAGGCCGAGGACATTCCTCGTGTCGTCAAAGAGGCGTTCCATATTGCAACAACCGGCCGTCCTGGACCTGTGATAATTGATATACCCAAGGACGTTCAGCAAAAAAAGATAAAGCCAATCTTTCCGGCGGAAATAAATCTGCCCGGATATGATAAATTGCCTCAAGCGAGTGACAAAGAGTTAATGGAAATCATTCCGCTTCTGGAAAAGGCAAAACAGCCTGTTTTATACACAGGTGGCGGCATTATATCCGGAAATGCAGATAAAGAGTTATTGGCCTTTGCCGAACTTACCGGAATACCTGTGGCTACGACCCTGATGGGATTGGGAAGTTTTCCTGAATCACACCCACTGTCATTACGATGGTTCGGGATGCATGGCACCGTGGCAGGTAACTGGGCAGTCTGCGAAAGCGACTTACTCATCGTTGCCGGCGCAAGGTTTGACGACCGCATAACAGGTGCCCCGGTCAGCAAATTTGCACCGGATGCAACAATCGTGCATATCGACATCGATCGCAGTGAGCACAACAAAAACAAAAGAGTGAAATATCCTATCCACTCGGATATTAAATATGCTTTTAAGCGCCTGACGGAAATTGCCAGTGAAAATAAATTTAAAAAGCCGGACCTGAGCAAATGGTACTCAACTCTCTCAACGTGGAAAAAGAAACATCCATTTAAATATGAGAAGAGCAAATATATTCTAGCGCAGGAAGCGATTAAAGTGCTCTATGAAGAGACAAAGGGTGACGCTATTTTAACGACCGGGGTCGGCCAACATCAGATGTGGGCTGCCCAATTTTATCAATTTCATCAATCACGAAGTTTTCTCAGTTCACTTGGGCTCGGAACAATGGGTTTCGGTTTACCTGCAGCAATAGGGGCCAAGGTCGCATGTCCCGATCGGGAGGTTATCGATATTGATGGAGATGGTTCCTTTCTTATGAATATACAGGAACTCGCCACTGCGGTGGTAGAGAAAATTCCAATGAAAGTTTTACTTTTAAACAATCAGCACCTTGGCATGGTTGTCCAATGGGAGGATATGCTTTATGAAAGTGTTCGCGCACAAACTATCCTCGGTGATCCAACTAATATTGGAAGCCCTGAAAATATAAGCGGCCTCTATCCCAATTTTGTTAAAATAGCTGAAGGTTTCGGGGTTAAAGCACGCCTCGTTCTTAAAAAAGAAGAACTTCGCAAAGCGATTAGAGAAATGCTCGATTATAAAGGTGCATACCTCCTTGATGTTGTCGTGCCCTACACGGAGCATGTACTCCCCATGATTCAACAAGGGAAATCAGCTAAAGAAATTCTTCTTAATCCAGAATGATCCAATAGTTTTCTTCTAAAAAGCCTCCGTATTAGCGGAGGCTTTTTTATGGGAAAACTAAGGCTTCACGTGATTTTTTTTCGACGTGGAAACTGTATTTATTATAAGCAAGATCCAAATTATTATTTTCAGTTTTCAATTAATCTATGCATATCTTCAAAATGAAACTGATTTATTTTTATACGCTTATAATACTTCAACTGCTTATAGCTAACCTCGAATTGGTTGCAGGTGACGTCAATGACAAGAGTAAGGTTGAAGCTTTTTTCGATGAGTGGCTAGTTGAGATGATGGAAAATGAACACGTCCCGGGCGCTGTCGTTGCGGTGGTTAAGGACGGTTCCATTCAAATCTTAAAGGGTTATGGTTACGCCGATTTAAAAAATAAAAGGCCGATGGATCCCGCGAAAACACGAATTCGTGTGGGATCAATCTCCAAACTGGTTACCGCAACTGCGGTAATACAACTCTATGAGCGCAATCAACTGGATATGGATACTGATATAACCGAATATATCGAACCAGATATACTCCAGGAATATAATAATCCCATAACCCTCCATCATCTACTTACCCATACGGGCGGACTGGGTGAAAGATTTTTTGGCCAGACGGTAATGGATTCGAAGGATTTACTTCCACTCGGCCAATTTCTTCGCGAAGAGATGCCACCGCCACTCGCAAATCCGGGAGAAGTAATTAATTACTCAAATTACGGTATCTCTCTTGCAGGTTACGTTGTCGAAAAAGTCAGCCGTCAACCCTTTGCTGAATATGCTCACGATAATATATTCAGCCCCTTAGGTATGTCACAGACAAGCTTCATCCCCCCAGAGGAATGGGATGCAGAAGTCGCATTAGGTTACAATTATCTTATGGGGAAATACCGCGAGTTACCACGCGGCCATTGGAAACCCTATCCCGCTTCCTCACTCATTACGACGGCACAGGACATGGCCCTGTTTATGAAGGCTCATTTGAATTATGAGGCCAGCGAGACAAATGAAAGTGAGCAAAAATTATATCAGCATGCAGAGTCATTAAAGTTGGTCCATGAAGAACACCACACTCTCAATCCACATCTTCCCGGTATCGCCTATGGTTTCTGGGCATATGAAGATAACGATCAACATCTACTCTGGCATACGGGTCATATGCCAGGACATAGAAGTGCTTTAATACTTATGCCTGAGCACCGTTTAGGTGTTTTTCTCAATTACAATGCGGACCCTAAATTTTTAAACGAATTTCTAAGTAATTTTCTTCAACGTTTCTTCCCTACGGAGACAGCAGTGACTAAGACCTCAAATGAAACACCGCCCGCTTTCGATACTTTATCCTACACGGGAACGTACCGTCATAATTGGTATCCGCGAACCTCTCCTGGTAAAGCCTGCGCTTTAGTAGGGATACAGGGGAAGGAAATTCGAGTAACAGCAACCGACCACAAAGCGTTATTAATCGACGGTGTTCTCAGTCAACCAATAGGCGCGGATCTCTTTGTCCAAACAACTGATAATAAGATTGTTGCGTTTGTACGAAACAATGAAAATGCAACCGCACATCTCTATCTTGGAGGTGTAGAAGTATATAATAAAATCGCGTGGATTAATACAGCGTGGTTTCACCGCGGATTAATCGCTGGCATAATAATCATATTCGCGTTTTCAACACTGATTTGTTTTCTAATATTTATAAAAACGCGGAACAAAAGTAATGAAAATGAAATACCACCCAAACTAAGAAGTATAAGAAGACATGCCACTCTCGTCGCCGGTGCTCCTTTAGTTTTTTTTATCGGTATTTTTATTCTTACCTCTCTCGGCTCATATAAGATGGTCGAGGAAATGCCAAAAGCACTTTATGGTCTGCTTTGCGTTCCATTCTTTGCAATGGCCGCTTGTGTTGGACTGATATATCACACTGCCACCACCTGGAAGAGTTCTTATTTTCAGAATAGGGAAAAAGCCTTTGTCTTTTTTTTATTAATCGGAATCTTAATTTTTGCCTGGGGGCTTAATCACTGGAATTATCTAGGCTTTCAATTCTAGATCCATGAGTGTGTGGTGATCGCACTCTACTGCTAAACGACATGTTTCAATGCCCTCAAAAATCTTCAAATATTAATTCACGAGGGACTTCAACTTCTTCATCCAGAATCCGATATTGTAACTCTATCGCTCCTTCAATTGATGGGGGAAAGAAAAAAAGAAGGTATCGGTGATTGCGCTTTAGAGTTAAAGAAAGATTAAAACCAGGTACCGCATTTCCATTGATATTATACCATAGGGTGACAGGAAGTGAATTACTTGCTGAAAATGGAGAGGTAGGACCAGCGCCTATCCTGACGCTTTCCTCTCCAATATGTCCTTCCAACAGTCGGCCTGAAAGATTGTAAACGATCAACTTATTCATCTTCAGATGGGAAGAGCTATCATTAAAAGTTTGTATTTTGAATTTCGGATTTTCAAATTGTGATTTAGCATCTTGGAGAAAGATGAAGAGCAGATTTCGTTTTATATAAGATAGAGATATAGAACCAACCGGGATTTTAATATTTTTGGATGGTTCTGAGATATCATATTCCCAGCGATAAAAAACGATCGGATCAGGACCTCTATAGTTGTAGGTAGGTGATCGCGAAACAGTGTAGAAACGCAAGGGGATCGAAACCCTTTTTAGATACTCCCGCTGACGTATAGAATCTTCAGTATAAGTATCGTAGTAAAGTCCCTGAATCTTTTTGAACGCGTACACGCTAAAAGTGTAATTATGATTGATTTGCTCATCGTCTTGTCCTGAGGCAAAGAAAAATAAAACAAGCGATGAAGAGAGAAGAGTCAGATATCTAATATGTCTAACCACCTGAATGATATGATGTAAAAGCGACGCCCAAAACCATGGGGTGAAGGAGAGAAGATACTATCCGTAGCTTTTAACGACACGGGCAAACGCTGAACTATTGCTTCACACCAGGCTCGCCCCTCAGTCACCGGTATACCCTTATCATCATGAACCAGTGGATTGACGACATCACCGTAAGCCCTGACAAGAAAGGTATCGGAACGGACTGAAATAAAAGGGGCGATAGCGGTAAGGATATCTGCTGATGTCAAATCATAGGATGAAAGTTTATCGATTTCAACGGTCTCTCCATCCGCCTGCCATAAATTTATATTATCAATGCCAGCGATCGCAGCCTCAATTACACTCATCGATCCAGGATCATCTCCATTTAACCGTCCAATAAATTCACCCAGTGAACGAAAAGGCATACCCATGGCAGCTTTTTGTCGTAGCCGGTCAACTATCCCCTCGGCCAGAATATTGATCTCATCCTCACTAAGGGATCTCATTCCTCGACGGAATGACTTTGTCGGAAATACAGATGGGCCCGGCTCGTAAGGATCCTGTTTGACATCCGGTGCCTCAAATGTCTCTTGAGCACTTTGAGAAAAGCGTGCAAACGAAGTCGTCAAGTTAACGGAGGTGACCGTTTGCGGTGTACCGTTTTTATTATCAACATTGAGATATTTCCAATCTTTAATTTTCAATGAACTAAGAACTGCCTCCCATGCAGAGACAGATGTGGAATTTATATTGAAGGCACCCTGAATTAGAAAGTGACGGGCGGACTCATTTCCCGAAGCAAGAATTTCATCCAATCCCAATGAGACCGTGGGAAAAGAGCGGTGGAGAACAATCCAGGGATTAGGCAAAGGAAACCCAGGTTCAAAGACCGCAGGATCTCCATTGCGTGGAAGAGCAGAAAAAAATAGTGGTCGAAAATACTTCGCCACGATTCGGAACCCCAACGATTGCCAATCGAGAAAGGTCTTTCTCCAACAATGAAAAGGTGCTGCAATGCTCCCAGGGAATAAGCATCCAATCGTGGTAACTCAAAAATGGGAATATCCTCATAGGGATGACGAAAATTTTTACCCGATCGACGGTCGAAAGTATGTGAAGGAGCAGAAGTTTTAACATTAACACCACCGAATAGCTCTGGCTCAGCAGGGAGAACACCTTGTACACTGGTAAAAGCCAATGCATTTAATTGGGGATCACGAGGATCATGGTCGACAAGCCATTGCCCCCTGCGATCTTCAGGATGTGTATGACTGTCAATAGGTTCTTTCAATCGGAAATGGAAACCGAAATCCATCGTCTTTTGCCAGTGCTTGTAAGGTGCAACATCAATTTTGGAAAATTGGACATCGCGATAATCTGCGAGCAATGCTTTTTCCTTACCCGGCAAGGTGAGATATAATTTCAGATTTAGAGATGTCAGTTCAGCGCTAGTAATTTCAAATCGCGTATCCTTGCTGGTCTTGCTTCGAATTGGCTCGAGAGCCATTTTACCCGTTTCAAATCCGTTTGGCCCTCCAATCGTTATTGCATTTAGATTCCATCGCCGCGAATCAAAATTAGCGCTTGGAGCCCCCGCCCAGTTAAAAATGCGCCCCGGCAATCAATGTTCCACCTCGGGAAAGGGGAGGCGGATAATTAATGGTGAATCAGGTTGCGAGGCATCACCAAAAAAACTCTGCAAATCAATACTCGAGGTCCCGCCATTTGAATCGACAACTAAGAGCGTTGGTAACCCTGTTACTGCCATTTCAAGGTCACCAGCGTTGCCTGGACCAAGGAGGATTTCACTCGTGTAGGGATTCCACAGTTCAAATAGACAGCGCAACCTCGCCCTTATAGTCGGTGATTTCTCATTACTCCGAATATTTATTTGAATTAAAGATTCAGTGAGAATCGGTGCAATGGTATGCTGAATCTGACCGGACTGAGTAACAGTGGAATCAAAAGACGTTATATAATAGTGCCGAGTCGGGAGCGATGTTTTTTCCTTTTCATTCATTCGTGCCATGTAGGACTGATAATCCAGATATGCTTCGAAACCAGAACCTAATAGTGATGGATTTAAAGAGAGGTCTTTTTTCAGACCTGCATCCGCGCCACTCAATGTATTGGCAATAACGCCATATGCCACTGATGTGAGATCATGAAAATGCTGGTGCGCGATAGCATTGCCCATCGACTTTTCTATACCCATTAATTCGCTAATTAGCGGTAATTGTGATCGCGAGTATATTTTATGCAGATTTGAATTCACCAAACCAAAGTCCAAAC
>Ga0114999_10002282_pt1 | contig 25444 bp, 6 predicted proteins | sample ArcticOcean_MG_C_3_FD_89820 | JGI IMG/M metagenome (GOLD analysis project Ga0114999, IMG submission 89820) | Marine microbial communities from western Arctic Ocean - ArcticOcean_MG_CB8_126 | ecosystem: Environmental > Aquatic > Marine > Oceanic | place: Arctic Ocean: Canada Basin | collected...
CCGGCACCATCGACTGACACGCGGGACCGGATCATCAAGAGTCACACGATTCCGCCGCCGTAGACCTCAAGTGGCGAGAACTCGCGCAGAAAACTCCAGAATGTTGTGACAGACAGCAGCGCGCCCAATTTACTGTGCGACCGTGTACGTCAAAGTCGTTGGACCAGGACAGCGCGCAGCACGGCAAACATCACCGATCAGACATTGGGAGCATTCCAGTCTGACGCGCGCACCAAAAAACCCGGCTTCTATTGAGAAGCCGGGTTTCGGTGAGTAAGTAGAATCTCTTTGCAGTCAAACCAGTTCCGCGATTGGCTTGCCGTCTTCGATCATATAGACCGGCCGACCCGCTTGGTTGACGAACTGAATGTTCCGGTCGAGACCCAGCACGCCGAATACCGTCGCCATCAAATCCTGCGGACGAACGGGAGCGGTCTTCGGCACATCAACCTTCGCGGCCGATTCGCCTACCACCTGGCCCATTTTCAACCCGCCGCCGGACAGTGCCAGCGTACTCAATGGAGCCCAGTGATCGCGGCCTGCGTTCTTATTCACCTTCGGCGTTCGGCCGAATTCGCCGGAAACGACGAGCAGAATATCCTTTTCCAGCCCGCGCTGGTGCACGTCTTCGATTAGCGCGTTGACGGCATGGTCGAGCTGTGGAGCTCGTTTATTCATGCTTTCGGCGATCTTGCCGTGCATGTCCCAGCCGCCGTAGGAGACGGTGACAAAGCCGCTGCCGGCTTCGCACAGACGCCTCGCTCGCAACAGTTGCTGCCCCAGTCCGACGCCGTAACGCGACGCGACGCGGGGGTCCTCGTACTTCAGGTCGAACGCCTGTTGAGAGCGGCTCAGAACCAAGCTGAAGGCCTGTTGCTCGAAAGCATCCAGCCCTTCCATCAGACCGCTACGATCAACTTGGCGGTTGATGTTGTCCAATCCGCTGAGCAGTGATCGGCGATTGCCGAGACGTTTCTCATCGATGACCAGGGCCATGTTCTTTCGCGCCTGCCCGCCCGGATCGAACGGACTGTTGGCCGCGCCCAGAAACGCCGGACCGTCCGAACCGATTCCACCCAACCGAACGTACGTCGGCATGCCCGACGTGGGGTGATTCGACCCGCGAACCCGAGAGACGATTGAGCCGATTGAAGGCCGCGACGGCAGTCCACCGTTGTCGATGAGCCGGTCGTTGTAGCCGGTCATCAGCCAGTGCGTGCCGCCACCGTGGCCGCTATTGGTGTGGGCAAACGAACGGACGACGGCGAGTTTGTCGGCCACCTGGGCCATTTTGGGGAATGTGCCGCCGAACGTCACACCGGGTAGTTTTGTCGCGACTTCGCCGGTGACACTGCGGTACTCTTTCGGCGCGGTCATCTTAGGATCGAAGGTTTCAACGTGCGTCGGCCCGCCACCTAACCACAACCAGATGACAGATGTCGATTTGGTCGGCTGGCCTTTTGACGCGGCGTCAGCGCGTGCCCGCATCAATTCCGGCAAGCCCAAAGCGCCGGCGCCCAACGCCCCAACTTTCAAGAAATCCCGTCGTGTTGACCCGTCACAATCGCGATAACGTCGGCCGGTGAGTAGCGTCAACATGGGCATTTCCTCCTGTGTTTTCCAAATCATTCCGCCGACAAACGAATGCGGCGGCCAGGGTAAACATTGGGCGAACTTAACGAATGGTCTCCACAATCCGTAACAACTTCAGGCAACCGGTATTTGCGAGTTTGAATTCGTTGCGAATTCAACAACTCAACACATAAGCACTTATGGATTCGACTGCGCTGGATTCTATTCTTCAGCCGTTTTTACTTCAAGCCTAATGAAAGCGAAAAATCCCCATTTCCTCAACTGCTATTTGGCCGTTTCGGGCAATGCGACAAAGTACGCAGAGGCGTTGGCGCATGCCGCTAACACCTGGTCGCCGTCGGGTGAGTAGACGGCGAAATAGGCAACCGCGGGCAAGCGTGTGTTGAATAACGCTTTGCCATCGGCAACATTCCACACGCGAAGGTCACCGGCGTGTCCCAGCGACAACAGCCGATTGCCCTTCGGGCTGAACGCGACGCGATAAACGGCATCGTCGTGACCGGCGAGGGCGCTGACCGGCATGCCAGTGGCAACGGTCCACACGCGAACTGTTTTGTCCGCGCCCGCCGATGCCGCAAGTTTGCCGTCGGGACTCAAGGCGACGGCAAACACGCTCGCAGGCGATTCGCTGGCCGACATGCTTTTCAACATGGTGCCGGCGGCCACGTCCCACAATCGCAGAGTCCCATCGTTCCCGCCGGAAATCAACTGCTTGCCATCTGCGCTGAAGCCGACCTGATACACCGCGCCGGTGTGTCCGGCCATTTGCCGGACGAGAGTGCCTGCGGCCATGTCCCACAACCGAATTGTCTGATCGCCACCTGCCGAGGCGGCCAGTTTTCCATCCGGGCTGAATGCAACTGAGTAGACCGCTGCCGTATGTCCAGCGAACGACTTCACAGCCGCGGGCGAAGCGTAGGCCCATTCGGTGACCAACTTGTCGACGCCTCCGGTGATCAACTCTCGGCTCGTTGGCGTGAAACGAACGACGGACGCCGCCGCTGCCGATTTTAGTTCATGCAGCGGTGCTGCATCGGCCGGGTTGAACACCCGCAACAGGCCGTCGGCCCCGACCGCCGCGATCTTCTGATTGTCGGGACTGAACGTCACGTCGTTGATAACGGCCGGAGTTTCAACCTTGTGAGCCAGTTTGCCGTCTGCAAGAGTCCACAGGTAAAGGTTCTTATCGACCCCGCCGGCGGCAACCTGCAGGCCATCGACACGAACCGCAACGCTGGTTAGTTCCGCCGTGCTCCCCTCGAAGCGGCGAACCTCTGTTCCGGCAAGCGTCCACAATTTTGCGAGTTTGTCGTCTCCGACGGAGATCAACTGCGACCCATCACCCACAAATGTCACACGGTTCGCCTTCCCCTCGTGCGCAACAATTACGCGCGACGCGGCGGGCGTCCATAGTCGTAGTGTCTTGTCGGCACTACCGCTCACAAGCAGCTTTCCATCGGCTGAGACGGCAGCACTTAGAACGGGTGCTTCGTGACCGGCGAATCGCTCCAGTTCGCGACCGCTGGCAACGTCCCAAAGACGCGCCGCCTTGTCATCGCTGGATGTTGCCAATCGTGAGGCATCTGCACTCAGTCCTATGCTGCGGACCGCCGCTGGGTGGGTGAATGTCGTTATGGCGGGAACCGGTTGATTCGCGGCAGCGGCATCGGCAGCCAGACTCCACATGCGGACCGTCTTGTCCAAGCTGCTGACGAACAGCTTCGCCCCATCCTTCGAGACCGCAAGATCGGTTGCGGCGTCGGTTAGCCCAGCGAACGTCCGCATGGGCTTTCCGTCTACCAAATTCCACTGCCGCACGGTCTTGTCGACCCCACCGGTCAACAACGACTTCCCGTCCGGCAGAAAGGCAACAGCTGTGACCGCTCCTTCATGTCCGGCAAGCAGACGGTCAAAAGACAGACGATGCACGGCTGCAGAATTCGTTGCCCCCGGAACGAGGACAGACAGGTTGTTCGGTGCGAACGCCAAGTCAGTGATGGGGGCCGCGTTCGTGATGACTTCCAATAATCGTCCGTCGGCCACATCGTGAAGCTGCAGCCGACTGTCGGCAGTTCCGATGGCCAGCTTGCTACCGTCGGGGCTGTAACGCACGGCATGCATCGTTGCCGAACCGGCGAACTTGTAGGCCGGTTGAACCGGCGTCGCCGGCAATGCCGCGGGCAAGTTCCAGACGTAGACCATCTGGTCGGCACCGGCGGCCACTACCTGTTTTCCGTCACTTCGCAGCGCGACGTTTGCTAATACCGCCGCACTGCCCGCAAGTGTGCCGAGCAGTTTGCCGTCGGCGCCCCACAGCTTGACCACTTTTCCGTCGCCCGCCGTTGCCAGTTGCGAAGTTGCCGCGATGCTGCGAATCGACAATCCATGCACCTTGCCATCGTCGGCGGTCACCACACGCGTTGCTGCAGGAGTCCAGATGCGGACGGCCTTGTCGGCACTGCCGCTGATGAGCGTCTTGCCATCGGCGGTGAAGGCGATGGCATTCACTGCGCCCTCGTGACCCGGCAGACGCTCCAACTCTCGACCGGCTGCAATGTCCCAAATCCGAATCAGCTTGTCATCGCCACTGGCCGCCACTCGCGTGCCGTCGGCGGAAATGCTGACGCTCTGGAGCACCGCCTCGTGGGTAAAGGTTGCCTCTGCAGGAATCGGCTGAGCCGCTGCCGTCAAATTGGTCGCCCAGATGCGAACCGACATGTCGGCACCGGCGGCAACGATTCGCTTCCCGTCCGCCGATATATCGATTGCAGTCACCGCTGCGGTCGCGCCGGCGAAACTGTTGACCGGCTTGACGACCGACTCCAGCGGCAACGTGGCGGGCAGGCTCCACAATCGCAGTAACTTGTCTGCCCCGCCGCTGATGAGATGCGTGCCGGTGGGGGTGAACCGAATCCCGTTGGCCGCTCCTTCGTGTGCCGCGATCACATGGGCGAGTGATCGTCGAGTCAGCAGCGCGCTGTTGGCTGCTGCTCCGGTGACGGCGATTGTCTGATTGTCCGGGCCGACCGACAACGACGTGATGGCGGCGGGAATGACATTTGCCGCAAGCGGACCGTCGACCGGGCCGATTTCTTCCAACAGCCGCCCGTCTTGTGGGCTGAACAACCTCAGCCGGTTGTCCACGCTGCCCGCTGCGATGAATTCGCCGTTGGGGCTGAAACTCAACGACCGCGCCGCAGCCGGCAGGGCAACCGTTTGTCCCAGCTTGCCGTCGGCTCCCCAGACGAGCAGTTTTCCGCCCGCCGTACCGGCGGCAACTTGCGTACCATCGGCGCGAACACCCAAGCTGAGCACTTCGGTCAGGCTGCCGGCCAGTTGGCCCAGCGGTTTTCCGGTAGCGTCCCACAGTTTCACCAACTTGTCGTCACCCGCTGTTAGCAGCTGCGGGACTGCGCCGACGAGGCGAACTCCGATTGCATTGACTTTTCCTTCGTGAGCAACGATGACCTGTGTCGCCGACCCGGTCCAGAACCGGCCGGACTTGTCCGTGCTGCCGCTGGCAATCTTCTTGCCGTCTGCAGAGAGCGCGACGCTCAAGACCGCGGCCGTATGACCGGCAAACCGCTCCAGTTCGCGTCCGCTGCCGACATCCCACAGGTGGACGATGTTGTCGTCGCCCGCCGAGGCAATGCGTGTGCCGTCACCGTTCGTGCTGACGCTGCGCACGGCCGCCGCGTGGGTGAACGTGGCCGTAGGCATGAGGGGAGTCGCCGATGCGGCGGCGGTTGCTGCCGGCAAAGTCCACACGCGGACGATCTTGTCGATTCCGCCGGACGTGGCCTGTTTGCCATCACCACTGACGGCAACGCTGGTCACTTCGGCCGCATTTCCCGCCAGCAGGCCCAACTGTTTTCCGTCAACCAAATTCCATAAGCGGACGCTCTTGTCGGCACCGCCACTTAACAACCGCGTTCCCTCGGGCCGATAGGCCAAGCTGTTGACGGCCCCGACGTGGCCGGTAATCAGTCGCTCCAGCGAAACGGTGAACACGCGAGCGGAATTGTCGGCCGCCCCCGCCGCCAGAACAGCCGTCTTCCCGACATACGCAACGCCCGTCAGCGCAACGGTTCCCGTTGCAAAACTTTCCAGCAATTGCCCATCGACACTCCACACTCGCACCCCGTCGCTCGACGTGCCGGCAATGCGGGTTCCGTCACCATTGAAAGCAACCCCGCTCACGGCGGCCGGCGCACCGGTGAGTGTCGCCTGCGGCTGACCGTTTGCCAGCACGAACAGCTTGATGAGTTTGTCGGCCGCGGCCACGGCAATTGTCTTGCCATCGGTGCTCACGGCGACAGCGGTAACAGCCGCGGCGCGATTGATGCTGCGAATCGCCAAGCCGTTGGCGATGTTCCATAAACGCACGGTCATGTCGGCTGAACCGGACACGACTGCGGGACCCGAAATCGTCAAGCTCGTAACCGCGCCGGTGTGGCCAGCGATTTCGCGAACCGGTTTGATCTCTTTCGTCTCGGGGTCTGCTTTGGCGGCAATGTCCCACTGTTTGATCAGCTTGTCGGCTCCGCCGGAAAAGACTTGAGCCGCGTTGGCAGTCATTGCAACCGCAGAAACGGCCGCCGCATGATTGAACTGCGCCAACTGCTTGCCGTCGGCAACGTTCCAGACGCGGACGGTCATGTCGGCCCCGCCGGTGACGATTTGCGTTCCAGCCGGGTTGAACGCCAGCGACGTGACCGCGCCTTTATGACCGGCGAGCGGACGCACGAACTTTCCGTCGACCACCGTCGATAGCCGAACCGTTCCATCGACCGAGGCGGTCGCCAGCAGCAGGCCGTTCGGGCTGACTGCGACTGCGCGGACCGGCATTGTATGGCCGGCAATCGAGCGGGACGCAACCGGGAGATTCCACAGACGGATTGTGCCGTCGGCACCGGCGGAGGCGATCTGTTTTCCGTCGGGACGCACGGCCACTCCGTTCACTCGGCCCGTGTGTCCCGCGAGCGACAGCCGATCGACACCGTCGGCGGCGTTCCACAGTTTAATCAGTCCGGTATCGCTTCCGCTGACGATGAGCGAGTTGTCTTTGCTGATCGCGATAGCGGCGACCGCTCCGGGCTGTCCCGCCAACAGACGCGGCGCAACCGCTCCGACAAGATCGAACACGCGAACCGCCATGTCTGCTCCGCCGGTGACGGCAAACTTGCCGTCGCTTGCCATCGCCACAGCTGTGACCGCTGCCGTGTGACCGGCGAGCGGTTTGGGCGGCAGTTGTGGTAACTGCCAGAACCGAACGCTGCCGTCCTCGCTGGCTGCAAACAGTTGCTTGCCAGTGAGATCGTATGCGAGGCCGGTCAGTGGGCCCGCAGAACCGTTCAGCGCACCGAGAATCTTGCCATCCGCGACGTTCCACAATTGAATCGTCCCGACGGCATCGCCCGTCGCTAGTTCGACGTTGTCGGGTCGGAAGGCGAGGCTGCCGACTGCTGCCGTATGTCCCGCCAGCGTTCGCAGCGCCGCACCATCGGCGGCATTCCATAAGCGAGCCGTCTTATCCGCGCTGCCGGTGGCGACGAATTTTCCGTCGCCGCTGACGGCAGTGACCTGCACGGGCATCGTGTGACCGGCCAGCGGTTTGGGGGCGACGGGGAGGTTCCACAGGCGAATTGTGCCGTCAGCGCCGGTGGTGGCCACCTGAGGCTGTTTGGGATGAAAGACAATATCCTGAACCGCACCGGTGTGTCCGGCGAGGTTCAGTCGACTGACGCCGTCGGCCGTGTTCCAGAACTGCAGCCCGCCAGACTCGCTGCCGCTTGCGGTCAAGGCAGAATCGGCGCTCAAGGCGACGGCCGTCACAGGGTCAGTTTGACCTGCGAGGACCCGCAAAGATTTCGCGGTCGCGACGTCGAATACGTGAACGGCCTTGTCGGTTCCGCCGGAGACCACCAGCTTGCCGTCCGCTGAGACGGCTACGGCGCGAACGGCCAGCGTATGGCCGGCCAGCACTTTCGGGCCGACGAGAGGCAGCTGCCACCACTTCAACGAACCATCAGTTCCCGATGAAATCAATGTCTTGCCGTCCGCCAGATAAGCCAGACCGGACAGCGGACCGTCGTGCGCAAAAAGCGCGCCTTGCGCAGCGCCGTCGGCGGCATTCCACAGGCGAATAACACCGGTATCGTCGCCGCCCGCGAGTTGCGCATTGTCTGGCCGAAAAGCGATACCGGCAATCGCGGCTTCATGGCCGGCGAGCGTTCGCACCGCTGCTCCGTTTGTGGCATTCCACAGACGAATCGATTTGTCGGCTGCACCGGTCGCCAGTAGTTTTCCATCACCGCTGATCGCTGTCGCCTGCACCGGCATCGTGTGTCCGGCCAGCGCGAGGGGTACAACGGGAAGTCGCCACAGCCGGACGGTCCCGTCGGCACCCGATGTGGCAATCTGTTGTCCCAGGGGATGCATGGCAACATCGCGAATCGCACCCTCATGTCCTGCCAGCGTTAGCCGGTCGGCTCCGTCGGCCAGCAACCACAGCTTGACAACCCCTTCGTCACCGGCGGAGAGAACCAGCGTTCCGTCCGGGCTGACTGCGACCGAACTGACGGCACCGGGCTGACCGACCAGTTGCCGAATTTCCTTGCCGCTGGCCGTGTCGAAAACGCGGACGGTTTTGTCCGCACCACCGGAGATTATGAACTTGCCGTCGGGCGTCAACTGCGACGCCGTCACCGCTGCCGTGTGGCCAGCGAGAGATTTCGGACCGACCAGCGGAAGTTGCCATAGTTTCACCGTCCCGTCTTCACCGCTGGTCGCCAACAGTTGGTTGTTCGGATGAAAGTCGCTACCGGTAACCGCGCCGGCATGTGCGCCGATAACCCCCAGCGGCGTTCCATCGACTGGACTCGAAAACCGCAAGACACCCGCTGTATCGGCCGTGGCAACCAGTTTGTCGTCGCGGCTGACAGCGACCGCCGAAAGAGGTGCGGCATGCCCCGTTAATTCGAGCAGCAGTTTTCCGTCGGCCCGATTCCAGAGTCGCGCCGTCGTATCGGCGCTTGCCGAGACAACCCAGCTGCCGTCGGAATTGATCGCAAGCGAACTGACCGGCTGCTGATGCCCTGCCAATTGAACGAGCGGTTCCGGACAAAACATGTCCCACAGCTTCAGTGAATTGTCGCGTGCACCGGTGAGCACATAGCGGCCATTCGGACCGATATCCAGCGCCAGCACCTGCCCCGTGTGACCGCTGAGCGTTCTCAATACCGTGCCACCGGCGGCATCCCAAATCTTCACCGTGCGATCGAAACTGCCGGTTGCCACCAGTTTACCGTCCGGGGTGTAATCGGCCACGGCGACCGAATACGTGTGCCCTTCCAGCACCGAAAACTCCGCCTGCTCTGCCGCCGGTTGTTGAGCACGAAGCGCAAATGCACCCGCCAGGACAACGGCTGGAACAGACAATACGGCAAGCGTCAGGCTGCGATGACGAAGGAATTCCGCAAACCGCGCGTGACTTCGCCGCGTACCCGGCGTGTGTGGGTCGCTCATGGATCAATTCCTGTTGCAATTCACGTTGCGCTCTCACAACTTTGCCGAACGACGATGAGAACGAATAATCAAGTCAGATTCTAACGAGACAACCGAGGATATGGCGGACGGCAATTCTAGCCTGCATTTACAACAGGCTCAAAATCAAAGTCCAAACTCAAACGCGACACAGAACGACAAAGAGTTGAGACTGTCTTGCTTGGCTCTCGACTCACTGATTTACTTCTTCACTTCCGGGGTGGCGGCTACTTCTGCCGCCTCAATGTCTTCGGGTGGAGTGGGCGAGGTGAGCGAATGCAACACCTGCCCGTTTGTGCCATTCCAAAGACGCAGCACGCTGTCGTAACCGCCGGCAACGATGGTTCGCCCGTCCGGCGTCACCGAGACTGAAAACACGTAATCGGTTGCGCCGGCCAGCGTGCGAAGATTCTGTCCGTTATCGGTTCGATGAAGGTGAACCGTCTTGTCTCCCGAACCGGAAACCGTGTTGACCGATTCACCGACGAACCGAATGGACGTCACTTGCTTGGTGAAGCCGGCGATTGTCCGCGTTTGGTCGCCAGTGTCTGCGTTCCAGACACGAATGACGTTGTCGGCGCCGCAACTGGCAAGCACCTTGCCGTCCGCCTTCCACGCAACACCTAGCACGTGGTCGGTGTGTCCTTCGAAATTGCGAATCAATTCACCGTTCGCCACATCGAATGCCTTCACGTACTTGTCGGCACCACACGAGGCGATCCGCGTTCCGTCGGGCGAAAAGGCAACACCAAAAACTTCGTCCGAATGAGCATCGGCAAACGACCGCACCAGACTGCCATCGGCAACGTTGAAGACTTTCAACTCGCCGAACCGCGATGGCACGCCGCCACCGGTAACCAATTGCGTGCCGTCAGTGTTGAAGTCGAGGGCAACGACGCGATCAGACAGCACCGACGGATCGTCAATGCTGCCGATTGTTCGCTCCAACGTCCAACCCGGCTCGACCTCCCACACGAATGCTGCCTTGTCGGCCGACCCGGAAATCAGTTCGTCCCGACCGGTAAATGACAGCGACAACACGGGTGCTCCGTGTCCCTGAAAACTCTCGACCGCCTTGCCGGTCTCGGCATCCCAACTGTGAACCGCCGAGAAATCGCCACCGGTCGCCAGTAGCCGGCTGTCGGGAGAAAAGGCGATGGCGCGAATTGGCAGCTCGGCCGCTGCAACAGCCTTTGTTGCGGTGTCAACGTCAGCCTGAGCTTTCTTTTGTCGCACCTCAGCCGCTGCGAGCGAAGTCTTTAGTTCCGGCACCAACGCAGCCGCCAGTTTGCTTTCTCGCGTCGCCAGAGCGGACAATTGCGCGGCTGAGTTTTGTGTTTTCTGAAGCGCTTCGAGCGCAGTCAGCGCATCGGTAAACGGCTTGCTGGCGGCGACCGACTTGGTGGCCGCATCGTTCGCTGTTTTTGTCGCTGCGGCGGCAACTGTGGCGGCCGCCGTCGCTGCGGTGGCGGCTGTTTTTGCTTTCGTCTGCGCATCAACCGACAATTTCGCTGTATCGGCTGCTGCCTTGGTTAGCGTTGTGTTTTCCTTGTCGGCATCGGCGGCCGCCTTCGCCCGCGCCGCCTTGTCGGTCGCTCGCTTTGCGATTGCCGTTGTCTCGGCGGTTGCCGAATCCGCTTGCGATTTTGCCAACGCTGCCTTCTGAGCGGCGGCGGCTGTTTCAACGGCAATTTTCTCCGTGGCCGTTTTGGCGATGACCGTTTTGTCGAAGACCGCCTGCTGTGTCGCAACTGCGGTGTTGGCGACGGTCAACGCGTCGGTTGCGGTCTTGGCGGCGGCTACCTTGACTGGCAGGTCCTTCTCGGCGGCATCCAGCGCTGCCTTGGTCGAAGTCACCGTGCCGGTGGTGAGATTCAATTCTTGCGTCGATTGGGTCACGATTGTTCGTGAGCGAATGTCGCCCTTCATTTCTGCTATCTGCTGGCCATTGGTCGCGTTCCACAACTTGGCAACGTTATTCTCGCCGGCCGAAGCAATCCGACCACCGTCGGCACGGGCAGCCACGGCAGTGACCGGTCCGCCGTGATTCAACTGCTGAATTTGTTGGCCCGTGACATAGTTCCAACGGCGGACCGTTCCGTCTTTGCTGCCGGTCACAATTTGCGGTACTGTCCCAGGAATGACGGCGACGGCAGTCACCGGTTGCGTATGTCCCCCCAGGCGTCTTTCGGCCAGCAGTTCCCACCGCCGCACCGTCTTGTCGGCCGACGCAGTCACAACGACGGGCGGCGTGCCATTTGCGCAAATGATCGAACCAACCGCACCGGCGTGTTCGACGAACGATTGTTCCAACACACGCTGCGCCGCGATGGCGACATTAAAGACGAGAACTTCTTTCGCCGCGGAGCCGCCACCAATCACGCGGGTGCCGTCTGCGGAGAACGCCACCGCATTCACTGCGGCCGTGAATCCTGCCAATTGGGGATTCGGCGCCGCGCTGCCGTTGGCCGCATTCCAGAGTTTCAGCAGCTTGTCTTCCCCGGCAGTGGCGAGTAGCTGCCCGTTGGGGCTGAGCGCCAGATCGTGTATCGGCGCACCATGCTTCACGTTGAATGTTTGCGCAGAGTTGGCCGGAGTAAACCGGCGAATCGTGCCGTCGAGCGACGATGAATAAACCGACAGCCCATTCGGGCTGTACGCCAGCGCGGTGACCGATTCCGTCATATCGCCCAAAGCTGCGGCGAATCGCAGGGTGTTCAGCGACAGACCCGCGTCTGCCGTCGCTAGCACAACTGTGTCTGCTGCCGGACCATATGTCACGGCGCTGAGTTTGGCCGACGCCGGAAGAATCTCCAGCAGTCGGCCGTCGTCCGTGTTCCAAACAATGGCTCGTTCGGCCGCTACCGTTTGTGAAACGGGAGCAGCCGAGATCAGCCGTTTGCCATCCAGACTGAAAGCAAACGAGCGAACGGCGGTTTTGTGACCGGTTAGCGACGCGATCAGTTTGCCGTCCGCTTGATTGTAAATGTTGACGCTGCCGTCGGCGCGGGCGGCGGCAATCCGTGTGCCGTCGCGGCTCATGGTCATCGCCGTCAGCGCAGCCGTGTCGGTAATCAGTCGAAGCTGTTTTCCGTCCGCAGGATTCCAAAATCGCACGGTCTTATCGGCGGCAGCCGAGATGACCAGTTGATTGTTGGGCGTCATTGCCACGCCCACAACTGCCGCCGTGTGACCGACAAAATCCTTCAGTTCTTCACCGGTCGCCACGTCCCACAGTTTGACGGTGTTATTTGCGGCGCTGGAAACAACCTGCGTGGCGTTCGAGTTGAACGCGGCTCCGGTGATTGCTGCGGCGTGTCCTGCAAACGTTGCCGCTTCGGGAAACTTGGCATCGGCAAGATCCCACACGCGGACTGTCTTGTCGGTTGATCCGGAAACCAGCCGGCGATTGTCAGTGCTGAAGGCAAGCGATGCGATTGTGCCCTGATGCCCCAACAACGTGTGTAGCAATTGTCCGCTTGCCAGTTCGCGGACCAGAATCACGGGCCGATCGTTCGCGACACCCGTTGTCGCCAGCAGCTTGCCGTCCGGACTGACAACAACTGCGGTTGCCGGTGCCCCGTTAGGACTGAGCGGAGGCGGGAGTTCTTTCGGCTCGGCCGCAGCATCTGCGGCCGCCTTTGCAGCCGGCACGGTTGGTGCAGCCACCTTCGGCTGCGGTTCTCCGTCCCCAACGACCGCCAACAGACGTGGCGGCAGAACTTCCAGATTCCACGCGGTCACTCGACCGTCGGCTGCTGCCGACGTAAGTTGCTTGCCATCGGGACGAAACGCGACCGCCGACAAATCGGCCAGCGTTCCATACAGCGTCGCCGTTTCTTCTCCCCCCAGAACATCCCAGACATGCACTTGCTTGTCGGCCCCGCAGCTTGCCAGCAGTTCTCCGTTCGCGCTGAACGCCAACCCCGTGATTGCTCCTTCGTGGGCTTTCCACGTTCGGTCAACGATCTGGCCGCAGTCGATATCGACGACCGACACCATGCCTTCGGCGTTAGCCGAAGCGACGAAACGCCGGTCAGCACTTACCGCCAGCACGTTGGCAGCGGGAACCGATTGTACAAGCGGTCGCGATAATCCATCGGGTACCGTCCACAAACCGGTGAAATTATCGGCACCCGCGGTCGCCAACCGTCGGCCATCGGTCGTCAATGCAATGTCGTTGATTCCCGCCGGTGCGTCGATGCGACCGACAAGCTGCGCGTCGCTTACGTTCCACAACCGCACGGTCTTGTCGAGCGAAGCCGACGCCAGACGCAATCCGTCCGGCAGAAACTCCAGCGTTGTCACTGTCGCCGTATGGCCTTTCAACTCGACAATTGGCTTGCCGGTGGCACGATCCCACAGTCGGATGCTGAAATCTGCGGCCGCTGCGGCAAGCAGTGTGCCTTCAGCATTTGCGGTGACCGCAGTCACCGTATCGGGAAGTGCCAACTCGAGGCGGCGCACGTCGCGCGGCCGCCGCCATAATTTCACCGTGCGAAATCCGCCCGATGCAAGTAAGTCGCCATCACGGTTGAACGCCAACGACTGCACCAGATCGAGGTGAGCAATGCCGGGCCGACCGTCGGGCTGTTTCTCGCGAAGTGCCGGATCGGTCAGCCGGGTGACGAGTTGCCCGGTGGGGGCGTGATAGATGAAAATCTGGTTGGCCCGACCGGCCGCCACAAATTGACTGTCGCGAGTAATCGCCGTTGCATAGATCGGATTGACTCCCGGCGGCAGCGGCTTCCAGGTGGTGGGAGAGATCGATGTGCTGACCGTTCCCGTTGCCCCCTCGTCAATCCACGCCTTGAGAATGCCGAGTTGCTGAGGTGTGAGCGGCTTCGCGCCGACGACGTTTTCGTCGGGCGGCATGAACGGCTCTTCCAGATGGGCCGCCGCCTTCAGCAGCAGGCTCTCGATACCCTTCTTCGCGATGACCGCCGGGCCGCTGTCGCCCCCCTTCAAAATCGTCGCCGGCGTTTCCAGCACGAGTTCGCCGTCGGCATCCTTTGCGTTGTGACAGGCCAGACAGTTCTTGCGGAGAATCGGCAGTACGTCCTTTTCAAAATCAACGGGCATCGAACGGCTGATCTTGGCAATCGGAATCGGTGTCTGCGCAACGGCCGACGATACCGGCAGAATTGCCAACACAACGGCGATCAACGGCCACACGATGCGCCGAGTCGCAATCGATCTGGTCAGTCGGATATTTCCTGTCGCACAAATCCGTGACATGTCGCTTCTCCGTTGACGCGTGTCGCTGGCTTCCCGCCAGCGTCCACCGTGCTGCACCGGCGACACGCCAGTGGCACCCAAACTGCCGATCTCAACGTGATGTCGATCTAATCGAGACGTCAAACTAATGGCTAAAGAGAAATTCTTTCGTGTTAATCAACGCCCATAACACATCTTCGTACGCCTGCTTTTTGTCGGCTGCGTCTTCGAGGTGAGACAGAATTAAATCGATTTCGTTCTGTTTTGGCGGACGCCCGAGCGCCCAGTGATACAGTTCGGTCACCTTGTCCAGGTTCGGCCGCTTTTCGTCCAGGGCAAGCAATTCCGCCCGGCCTCCCTTGGCCGCCAGCTTCGCCTGTATCTCCGGCGAATTGAGCATGTGAAGCGACTGGGCCAGATTCGCGTCTTCGCTGCGTTCGCATTCACATGCGGTTTCCGCCTTCGGACGACCGAAGACCGACAGAAAATAATTGTCGAAGCTGTTGTCGGGAAGTTGAATGGCACGCGTGCCGTCCGGCAGATCTTTGAACTTCGTCGTCGTGTTGGTCACCTGATTCAACGCATCGAACAGCACCTCGGCATTCAGCCGTCTCGCGTAATACCGCGAGAAGTTCTGCTGATCGTCGGCATTGAAATCGTTCGGCTCGGATGCAAGTTGGTAAGTTCGCGAACGGCAGATTGTGCGAACCAACTGTTTCAGGTCAAAATTGCTCTTGATGAAACTCTCTTCCAAAGCCGCAAGCAATTGCGGATTCGATGGCGGATTGGTCACGCGCATGTCGTCTTCTGGATCGACAATGCCGCGGCCGAAGAAATGCCGCCAATATCGATTCACCAACGCCTTGGCGAAGAAGGGGTTCTCCGGTGTCGTCATCCACTCGACCAGTTTGACGCGCGGGTCTTGTTTCGGGTCGATTTCCAAAGGCTCGCCACCTAACCCAGCCGGCAGCACGTCTTTCCCAGAACGTGGATTGACCATCTTCGCCAGCCCCGGGTTATGCGAGATAATCATGCTCTTGTCTTTCTTCTGCTTGCCGTTGTCGCGTTTGACGCGCGAAAAGAACGCGGTCATCGCGAAGTAATCATCCTGGTTCCACTTTTCGTACGGATGATGATGGCAATGAGCACACTGAATCCGCAGTCCCAAAAACAGTTGTGCGACGTCTTCGGCCTGCGTCACCGGCGTGGAAACCTGGGCAAACCAATTCGCCGCTGGGTTGGCGCGGGCGTCTCCCGAGGCAGTCAGCAGTCTGCGAACAAACTGCGTGTAAGGCATGTTCGACGCCATCGAGTCGCGGACGAACTTGTGAAACCCAAACGTGACGGTCTTGCCGCTGGCAGGTGTCTGCTGATTTCGCAGAACGGAATTCCACTTGTTGGCAAAATAGTCGGCATAGCGCGGCGAGGCGAGAAGTTGATCGATGAGCCTGTCGCGTTTGTTCGGGTCTTTGTCAGCGAGAAACTTCGACACCGCATCGCCCGTCGGCAACGAGCCGTTAATATCAACGCTCACGCGCCGCATGAAGGTGGCGTCATCACAGAGCGGCGACGGGGGAATTCCCAGCGTCTGCAGTTTGGCGAACACGTGTTGATCGACAAAATTCTTCGCCGGTGGCGATTGAAACTTCACGCCCAACGGGATTCTCGCCCGAAAAACGCTGACGAAATCCTGAAATCGAACCATGACAGTTGCTTCACCGGCCGCGTCCAGCGTCTTCACCACGCCCTGCCGGGTCACTTCCGCCATCTCCAAATCGTTCGACTCGTACTTCACCATCCGGGTGACGTCGTCAATCGAGCCGTCGTTGTAGTGGGCGATGACCGTCAACTGCTGGTCGCCGCCGCGATTCATGGTCTGCGTCTTCGGGAACACTTCAATTCGCTCAACGACCCGATCCTCTTCGCTTCCGAAGGGTGTTCCCTGCTCGATCCAGCGGAGAATCAGTTCGCCTTCAAGTGAGTCCATTTCCAGCCGTCGTCCGCCGCCATGCGGCAGCGAGTTGGTCGATTTGAGCAATAGCAGGCTGTATTCGGGCGAAGACGGAAAGATTCGCCGACCGCGTTGTTCTTTCACCAGAAAATCAAAATCTTCCTCAGGATAAAAACCGAGCAGCGACATCCGAAACCCGTTCTGTCCCGTCGCTTTTCCGTGACAGGCACCCGTGTTGCAGCCCAGCTTTGTGAAGATCGGGACGATCTGGTTCGCGAAATTGATTGGAATCTGGCTCTCGATCTGATCGACCGATAACGCCAACGTAGCCGTCTGACCCGACGCGGCTTTTACGGTGACGGTTGCCGCGCCATCGCCTATCGGCGTCACGAATCCACCAGCATCGATCTGCACGACGTTGGTCGGCGCGACGCTGTATGTCACAGAGTGGGTCAAATCGTGCAATTGGCCGCTCGAGTAACGTCCGGTGACGAGCAATTGCTTTCGCGAATCGCGCCCATGCAGAATGGCTTCGCCCGCCTGCTCAATCTCGATGGCAGCCAGATTTCCGGCCGGCCCCAAGCCGGGCGTTTCTGTTTGTGCCGGCACCCCGGTCGAAATTGCGGACACGATGACAAACGTTACAAGAAAGGCAGCAAGCGCTACGCGATGTCTCATGGCAACGACCTCCCTGGCCACATGGGATGCAAACGATTAACGTTCCCGCTTGGGCCGTCGAGTAGTTTTCGTTGCCGGTCAGGCCAGCACGCGCGACGACACCTCTGGAATTGTGCCAAACGCCGACAACATATTCAAGGTGATTGATGGGTTATTCGGGGCAGAGCATGAAACCGGCGATTCCGATGAACCGCCTCGCTGACCGCCGCCTGCTGTTGACCGGGTTGGATCGAATTCAGGCATCGCAAGACTCAACCGGCACGCTCGACGGCATCGACAAACTGCGCCAAAAGGCGTTCGACGTCATTCTCGGCGGCGTTACTGAAGCGTCCGATCTCTCAAAGGAAGACCCCGATACAGTCGCTTGCTACGACACAAGTTCGGCAGCGGTTTGCCCCCAAGTATTCGTCCGCCGCGCCAAAGGTGCGCACGGGCCGTATTCTGTCCTCGCACTTGCAGTCTGTGCGCCAAACGATTCAAATCAGTCGAAGTTGATGTATGCACACGGGGACGGAGTCGTCATAGCGAGGTGAGAGCATGTCGGATCGGCAAGGCCATTGGGGCAGTCAGAACGGTCCGCGGGTTTTTGGCCTTGTTGCCAACGCCGGCGGACGGATTGCGGTGGGCACGTTATTGTTGTTGACAGGCTGCCTGCTGTTTTGGCTGCCGATATCGACGCTTGGCCAGCAGGCCGAGCAGACGCCGAAAAGCGAGCAGCCTCCCGACCGTCTGGTCGGGCACACGTCGCCCATGTATGCGGCATCCTACGCGCCCAACGGCGCGATGATTGCCACCGGCGGTTTCGATCACACCGTCAAACTGTGGGAAGCCGCAACCGGTCGCGAACTCCGCACGTTGGAAGGGCATCAGAATATCGTTCTGAGTTTGGCCGTCAGTCCCGACGGGTTTTCGGTTGTGTCGGGCGCGAACGACAACACGCTCAAATTATGGGATCTCCCCAGCGACAAGCCGCTGGCCAGTTGGGAAGGGCACGAGGCAGCGGTCAACGCGGTCGCCGTCAGCAGCGATGGCCGACTGGTGATTTCCGCCGGTGAAGACAAGGCAGTCCGCGTTTGGCAGCGGGCCGACGGAAAACTACTGCAAACTCTCACCGGTCACGACGCCGACATACTTCGTGTGGCGATCCGCACCGACGTCCGGCAGTGGGCCAGCGCCGACTCCACCGGGCGAATTCGGCTGTGGACTCCCGGTCAATACCTTGACGAAGATCCCACAATTCCCAGCGATCTCTTCGCACACGTTGGCCCGGTCACCGGCATCAGGTTTCACCCGAACAACCAATTGCTGCTCACAGCGGGCGAAGACGGGGCTATTATACAGTGGCAGTTGCCAATTGGCGTTCCCCGCATCGTTGCGCGGACTCCGGCGACTCCCCCTGCGGAAAACGTAGCCCCCGCAGAGCCGAATCCAGTCGCGACATCCATCGAGCGGGTTGCTCTGACGGTCAACGGCCAAATCGGCGTCGTCGGTCATTCGGACGGTACGGTTTACGTTTTTAATCCGACGACGGCACAGGAGGTCCGCGCGCTGGAAGGACAAATCGGCCCCGTTCGTTCATTGGCATTCAGTCCGAATAACGCGTTAGTCGTCACTGGCAACGATGCCGGCAGACTGAAATTCTGGAACGTCGGCAACGGAACCGACCGTTTGACGGTCAACGGGCATGCCGGTGCAATCAACGACGTTGCGTTTCATGCGAACAATCTACAAATGGCTTCAGCGGGCGCTGACGGCACGATTCGCCTCTGGCGACTGCCCGTTGCTCCGCAACTTCTCGCCGGCCATCAACAACCGATCGCCGCCTTGGCGGTATCAGCGAACGGGCAACTCATCGCCACCGCAGCAGCGGACAACGGTGTGCGGGTCTGGAATCAGACGAACGGGCAGGCCGTCCGCACCTTGGCAGGACACGAATTGCCTGTGACGGCTGTCTCGTTTCGCAAGGACGACGCCCAAATTGTCAGCGGCGACGAGTCGGGAGTCGTGCGGTTCTGGAACAGCGCCAACGGCACCCCCGAGGGGATTATCGGCGGACACACCGCTGCGGTGACCGGGATCGCGTTTCATCCCGAGGCCAAATTGCTGGCGACGACGGCAGGCGACGGCACGCTGAAGTTGTGGCAACTGCCACTCGTTCCACCCAAGACATTGGCCGGTCATACCGCCCGCGTTCCCGCGCTGGCAATTTCCAGCGACGGCAAGCTGGTTCTTTCCGGAAGTGCAGACAAGACGGTGCGGCTGTTCGATCCGGCGGCGGGGAATATGGTCCGCCAATTGGCCACCGATATCGCCGCTGTCACGTCGGTTGCCCTCAACGCCGACAACTCGCTCGCGGCCTCCGGCAACGAAACCGGCATGATTGCGTTTCGCAACGTGGCCGACGGAGCCGACCGGCTCCATGTCGCCGGCCATGCCGGTGCGGTTTCCGCGGTCGCCTTCCATCCGACTGAAAAACAAATCGCATCGACGGGCCTCGACGGCACCATTCGCATTTGGGCGCTGCCCGCCCCGCCCCGCGCGCTGGCCGGTCATGCTCAGCCGGTGCAAGCGGTCGATGTCAGCCGTGACGGAAAACTGATCGCGACCGCTTCGCTCGACAAGACCGTCAAACTGTGGAACGTAGCGGATGGAAAAGTACGTGCCACGCTCGAAGGGCACGCCGATGCGGTCAGCAGCGTCGCGTTTCGTCACGACAACAAACAAATCGCTTCGGCTGACAAGACGGGCGTCATCCGCTTGTGGAATGCAGCCGACAACGCACTTCAACAAACGCTAGGTGCTCATGTCGCGCCGATTACTCACTTGGCATATCATCCTGCGAACGAACTGCTGCTGTCGGGAAGCGGCGACGGCGTCGTCAAGTTGTGGCAACTCTCCGCCGCACCACCGCAGGCACTTGCGGGTCATACCGAAAAAGTGGACGCTGTCGCGGTCACTTCCAACGGCAAACTAATCATCACCGGCAGTGCGGACGGCAACGTCCGAATCTACGACGCAGATGCCGCCGGAAAGCCTGCCGCCGAACAGAAGCCGAGATTGTTGGAAGGGCAGTCGGGACCTGTCACTTCGCTGGGCGTGTCGAAAGACGATGCAACGATTGCCACTGGCAGCGCGACCGGCTTCATCAAACTGTGGAACGCAGCCGACGGGGCGGACAAGTTCACCCTTGAAGGACACACCGGAGCGGTAGCCGGAGTCGCGTTGCATCCCAATCCCGTCACACCCGAAATAGCAACGGTCGGCGCGGACGGCACGCTGAGAATCTGGAATCCGGCATCGGCTCCCGAACCGCTCATCGATCTCGGCCAGCAGATCACCACCATCGCCACCAGCAATGACAGAAAGCTGCTCGCGACTGGCGGTGTGATCAACGGCCGTCCGGCCATCGTCATTCGTGACATTGTGACGAACAAGGCTCTTGGCACGTTGTTGGGACATGAAGCCGCCATCACCTGCCTCAAGTTCAACTCCGACGGAAAACGTCTGGCATCCGGTTCTGCCGACAAGACGGCCCGCGTTTGGAATCTAGCCGATCCGAAGTTCCCCGAACTCGTGCGCGTCACCGGTCATGCCGCCGCTGTGACAGCAGTCGCGCTCAATTCCGTCGGCACGCAGATACTCTCCGGCGCGGCCGACAACACGCTGAAATTGTGGAGTGTCGGCGAAGCGAAAGAGCTGTTCGCCCTGGCGGGACACACCGGGGCGATCGTCGCAGTGACCGTGACGCCCGATAACACACAGTTGATTTCCGCCTCGGCCGACAAGACCGTGCGGTTCTGGAATCCCGCCGACGGGAAACAGACGCGGGCGATTACCGATCCGGCTGCGTTAACATCTATGGCACTCAGCCCCGACGCGACAAAGATCGCTGTGGGAACGATCGATAACAACGTACGGGTCTACAATGCGGCAAACGCTCAAGTGCTGCAAACTTTGACGGGACACGCCGCGCCGCTGCGAACACTGGCATTCAACATCGATGGCACGCGTCTGGCGAGCCGATCGGACGACGGTATGGTCCGCATCTGCGACGCCACCGGACGTTTGCTGGAAGCCCGCATTGTGGGAGCCGTTGTAAAAGGTCAGCCTCCCGCCGTCGCCCCTGCGGTTGCCTTTTCTGCGGAGAATTCCACGTTGCTGCTTACCGGCCCCGATCAAGGCGTCAAACGCCTGCCGCTTGCCTTAAAACAGATCATCACCGTCGCCGCGACACCGCTGACGGCGATAACCTACACGCCAGACGGAAAGCAATTGCTCACCGCCGGTGCCGACAAGTCGGTGCGGCTGTGGGCCACCGTCGATGGCAAAATGGTTCGCCAATTTGCCGGCCTCACCGACGCCGTCACCTGTGTTGCAGTGACCAACGACGGCACTCGTGTGATTGCCGGTTCGGTTGATAAGACGGTCCGCATCTGGAATCTGGCCGACGCCGTCCAGCAGGCCGTCCTCACACACCCTGCAGCCGTTCGCGGCACGGGACTCTCCGCCGACCAGACTCGTTTGGCCGTCAGCGGAGATGACGGAATCGTTCGCGTTTGGGATCTGGCGACCCAGCGCGAACTGCAGCGATTCGCCGGACACGAAGGAGTCATCGGTGCGGTCGCAATCGCTCCCGATAACAAGACGATCATCTCCGGCGGGGTCGATAAGACTGTGCGGGTGTGGACCGTCGCGGCACAGCACATGATCCTCGCAGACCCCACGAAACTGAACGATTTCGCCTTTATCGGCGATGGGTCCCGATTCGTCACCGTCAGTGACGACAAGCTCGCGCGTGTCTGGGATCTCACCGGAAAACAGGTCGCCGAGTTGGCCGGTAGCGGCGGTCCGCTTGGTTCCGTCGCCGTTCGCCCGGATGGCTTGCAACTAGCCGCCGGCGGTGCAGAGAACAAGGTCTTCGTGTGGACGCTCGCCGATGGCAAACTTGCAGCGACGCTGGAAACACCGGCCGTCGTCAGCCGGCTTCAATACACAGCCGACGGAACAAAGTTGCTCGCCGGTGGAGCCGATAAACATCTTCGCGCATTCGATGCCGTCGATTACCGCCTACTCGACGACACAACCGTTGCCATGCCGGTTACGGTCTTGGCGGCCGTTCCCGAAAGCCGCTCGATCGTCACCCTCGCCGCGGGCAACAACGCAGCCGTCTATGAAACACCGCTGCTCGCCTTGCTCACCGGCCACGAGGGGGCCGTCACCGACATCGCCTACACGCCGGACGGCACTCAGTTCCTCTCGGGTGGCGAAGACGGAACCGTCCGTCTGTGGAGTGCCGCCCAGCGAAAAGTCACGCGTACTTTCACCGCATCGAAGGACGCGGTCACAAGCGTCGCCGTCACCGCAGACGGCAAACAGGTCGTTGTGGCATCGGCCGGAAACGCGGTCCACGTGTGGAACCTCGCCGACGATGCTCAAGCTGCCGATACGCCGGCGATGAGCTTTATGCACAGTGCGCCGGTTCGCGCTGCTGCAGCAAGTGTCGATGGCACTCGCATCGCTACCTGTGGCGATGACAAACTCGTCCACATTTGGGACAGGGCAACCGGTCGCGAACTGGAACGCTTCGCCGGTCATACCGAGTCGATATTGAATCTTGCATTCGCCCCCGACAACAAGACCATCGTCACGGCTGCAGCCGATAATTCACTCCGCGTTTGGACAATGGCAGCGACACGTCTCGTCGAGGCACACGCCGGCCGGGCGACAGCAGTCGCGTTCATCGGCGACGGCGCCCAATTCGCAACAACGGGTGACGACAAGGTCGTGCGACTGTGGGATCTCACCGGTAAACCGCCGGTCGAATTGACCGGCAGCACGGCCGAATTGACGTGCCTCACCGTCAATTCCGCTGCAACTCGTCTCGCCGCTGGCGGGAACGACAAGACCGTCCGCATTTGGGAACTCCCGGCCGGCAAATCGGTCGGCAACGTCGAAACGCCTGCGGTCGTCACCAGCATTGCATTCAATTCTGATGTGGAAAACCTGAAATTGGCCGTCGCAGGCATCGACCGGCACATCAGAGTTTACGCCGCGCTGGATCGCCGGCTGCTGGAAGAAATCACCTTGCCGGCACTCCCGCCGCCAGCGGCCGATGCCGCCGCAGCTGCGGCAGCCAAACCGCTCCCGCCGACGGTTGTGTTCGCTGCCGACAATCAACGGGTTATTGCAGCCGGTTCCAATAACGCATCGATTCACCAACTTTCGTTGCTCAGACTCATCGCAGGGCATGACGGCGCGGTCACCGGTGTCGCCTTTTCGCCGGACGGAAACCAGTTGCTGACTTGCGGAGTCGACAAGACCGTCCGGTTATGGAATCCGGCCGATGGTGTAGCCGTTCGGCAATTTGGCGGACTCACCGCCGCCGCCACCAGCGTTTCGGTCACTGCCGATGGCAAACGCGTGCTGGCTTCGTCTGTAGACAAGACGGTGCGTTTGTGGGACATCGTGCCGGTTCCGGCAGCCGACAAGCCGGCGGCGGCGAAACCTGCCGCACCGTCACCTGCCATGCCAGTTTTGACGCTCACGCATCCCGCCGCCGTTCGGTTCTCTCGTCCCTCGCCAGACGGCACGCGTATTGTTGCGGCTGCCGACGACGGCATCGTTCGCGTGTGGGACATCGCCACCGGCAAGGAACTGCAGCGGTTCGCAGGTCATGTTGGTGCAGCCACTGGCGTCGCTGTCGGACCGGACAATCGTACCGTCGTCTCAACCGGGGCGGACCGCACAGTTCGCATCCAAACCGTTTCCGCAACTCGGATTCTCAGCGCCCACGAAGGCGCGGTGCGCGGCGTTGCTTATAACAGTAACGGAACTCAGTTTGTCTCTGTCGGCGATGATAAGACCGTGCAATTGTGGGACGCCAACTTCAACCCGGTCCGACAATTCGAGGGAGCCGATGTGCCGCTGCAATCGGTTGTGATTCGCCGCGACAACATCGAAGTCGCAGCTGGCGGCGCAGACGGGAAAGTCCACGCCTGGAAACTGGCAGACGCCGAATTGCTTAGAACGATCGACACGCCGGCCGCCGTGAAGTCGTTGGAGTACAGTATCGACAACACCCGCTTGGCGGTCGTCGGTGACGCCAACCACGTGCGGGTGTACGGCGTGACCGAAGAACCCGAACTTTTACAGGACATCTTGCAGTCTTCCGCAGTGAATGCAGCCGCATTCGCCCCCGATGGTCGCACTTTGATAGTCGCCGGCGCGGACAAGCTCATCCGCACCTGGAGATACGTCTCGCCGACCGCCGTCCGAACTTTCACCGGACATGGCGGTGGCGTATACGGCGTCCGTTTCAGTCACGACGGCCGCGAGATCGCATCCTGCAGCGCAGACGGCACCATCCGTATCTGGAATGTTGCAGCGGGTAATCAAATCCGCTCGCTCGCCGGGCATCAGGGACTCGTCTCGGCCATCGACTTCAGCCCCGATGGCGCGCTGCTCATCTCGGCCGGTGTTGATAAAACGGTGAGGCTGTGGGATGTCTCCGGCGGTCGCCAACTAAAACAGTTCGCCGCCGGCGACGGTGCAGTCTACACGGTCGCCTTCAGTCCCGACGCAAAAATGATCGCGACCGCCGGTCTCGACAGAACGATTCGCCTGTTCGATGTCCTCACCGGAAACGTGGTGCGCACGATCGAAAAACACAATGACTTCATCTACCGCATTGCATTCAACGAAAACGGGACGCGGCTGCTCTCGTGCGGTTACGCTGGCAACATCTACATCTGGAACCCCGCCAACGGCCAAATGTTGTTCGAGAAGCCATTGGAGAAGGTGGCGCACTCGGCTCAGTATTCACCCGACGGTCGCCGTATCCTCGTCCCCTCGGCCGACGGCCGCGCCTACTTTATCGATGTCCCCCAGGCCGCCCGCTGAGTCAATATGAAATTCTTGCACCTTAAGCCCTGATGACATACTCGCCCAGGGTCAGGCTCTTCCCTTTGCCTTTCCAAACCTGCTGGGCCTGAAACGAAGCCGTGCTGTCCGTCACGACATTCTGGAGTTTTTGCGCGAGAACTCGCCACTTTTCCCGTGCGGGAATCTGAGATTCGGCGAGTTTCCGTTCGCGTTTCTGCTGGGAAGCTGCGAGCGGCGGATGTGATGATGGAAGCATGACTTCCACAAACTGTACTCAGAACAAATACGACCATCTCCTGCGTGAGCACGTCCGATCAACGGGCGATATCAATCATGCCATCCGATTGGGAGTTCCCCGATCAACAGCGCGCGGTTGGGTGGGGGCGGCACCTGCCGAGGTCATCACTCTCGACGTTGTCGACATGGACAACCTTCGTCTGCAGCAGGAGGTTCTCAAACTGCGGGCGCGTCTGGGTTGGGTCATCGCGATACTGCGTCTGTTCGTTGTTGTGTTGAAAACGTCTAACGTCTCACTCTCAAGCGTCCGGTTTCCCGAAGGAACCGCGAAACGGATGTTGC